>OHWA01000067.1_pt1 | contig 39264 bp, 29 predicted proteins | sample 1579671 | NCBI WGS metagenome assembly OHWA01 (sample SAMEA3882513, study PRJEB24775) | human gut metagenome | biome: human-associated habitat; feature: intestine environment; material: feces | place: Netherlands | collected 2009/2010
ATCAATAGATGATTGCTCTGACAAAAACTTAATTTTATCCAACAAATCAGCAAAATATGCCGGATTGGTTTCAATGTTTTTAAGAAGATTTTTTATCTCATTTTCTAATTCACAATCTTCCTCAGCAAATTCTATTCTATATACTAAAAAACCTTTCTTTATAACAAACTCTCGCAATATTCGCATCATAATTTCTGTTGTAACAATAACTTGACTATATCCTTTAGCTTTACATTCGCGTAAAAAAGTATAGTACTCTACATTATCATCATAGAGAACACTTTCAATTATTTCTTCGCTATTTTCTTTTTTCAAAAATAGTTTAGCTTTCTCAAATTTCATTTCCGTGCCTCCCTCAATTGATAATTTTACATAATATTATATCATCTGTTTTTGCATTTTGTCAAGTATTTTGCGAATTTTAATCCGTTAAATTGTGTAAAATCACATAAATATATTATATTTTGAAATACGTAAAAACATTTATCTACTGTCTTTATGATATGCGAATTCACTCATCACTACAACTACGCCTTTTCTGAGAACTTTTTTCTATCTTTTATGAAATTCAATAGGCACTATATTTTCGATTTAGAGAAAACACAATTAATATCAAACAAATTTGAACAGCTCTCTTAGCGACACATTATTTTTCGTTAAGAGAGGACTATTCAAATTTTTCCTCCAGCACTTTGTATTATACCTACAAGTTCTTGTACGGATACAGTTTACAAATTAAAGGTTAGGTGAATATCACAACTTTTTCTGCCTTGCATTTGCCTAACATTTTTAACCGTTTTTCTTGTATTTTAGCGTATTTTAGCAGATAAAAGACAAAAAATAACCGCACTAAAAAGCTTAAAAATGGCTTTCTAATGCGGCTTTTTCTATGGTCGAGGTGACAGGACTTGAACCTGCGGCATCTTGGTCCCAAACCAAGCACTCTACCAAACTGAGCTACACCTCGAAATGTTGTTTAACAACAACAGCTTGATTATTATATACCATATTTTCGGGTTTGTCAACACAATTTTCGCTTTTTATTCAAAATTAATTCAAATATTTTGAAAATCACCATAACAGACCGATAATACAACACAAAACAGCCGTCTCTGCATAAGAAACGGCTGTTGGTGGAGGTAGCATTGACAAGTGGCTTATTTACCGGATTTTCAGGGTGTGACAGTAAAGTTGACAGTTCTGATTTAAAAAATTTCTTCGCAAATTGCATAAAACAATGCAATTTTCACCGTGTTTATACCTATATATGGAGGTGAAAAAATGGGCTTTACAACGACCACCATTGAAACCGTGGCAACGGTGTGGGCATACTTCCGGCATTTATCCGGCAAAGAGGTGTTCGCCGCCGCAACCGTCAATTACAAGGAAGATGTGCTGTTTCAAATCGGATACCGCACGGACATAACCCCGGCGCACATGATCCGCTACAACGGCGTTGATTATGAGATAACCCGCATTGATACCTTTGAGGGGTACAAAACCGATCTGACGGTTTACTGCAAGAGGAAATGACAAAAATAAAATATCTAAAATTGCAATATAATATTGATTTTTCAGCCCTTTTGTGCTATACTATATATTCGTATATCGTACAAGGGGGCTGTCTTTTTATGACATACAGCTATAACAAGCTATGGAAAATGTTGATTGACCGCAAAATAACGAAAACAGAAATGCGAAAGCAAGCGGGTATCAGCACAAATATGCTTGCCAAAATGGGCAGGGACGAACCCGTTTCTATGGAAACACTGGCAAAGATATGTACAACGCTGAATTGCGCGCTTGACGATATTGTTGAAATAACGGCTGATGAAAGCGGGGCAATAAAATGAACTTGAAGATATTTTCATTCTTTTCGGGAAGTGGTTTTCTTGATTTAGGCTTTGAGTTAAACGGATATACGATTGATCTTGTAAACGAATTTTCCCCTGCATTTATAAATGCCTATAAGTATTCAAGAATGAAAATGGGGTTATCTGCCCCCAAATACGGTTATAGCAATATTGATATTAACGAATACTTATTTGACCGTGCCGATGAATTGCGCGGGTATATCTCAGACGCACGAAAGGATAATGACCTTGTCGGTTTTATTGGCGGCCCGCCATGTCCTGATTTTTCGGTTGCGGGCAAACAGCGCGGCAGAAACGGTGACAATGGAAAGCTATCATTGTCATATGTCCAGTTAATTATTGCACAACACCCTGACTTTTTCCTTTTTGAAAATGTAAAAGGGTTATGGAAAACGGCAAAACATCGTGAGTTTTACGAAGAACTGAAAGCCATGCTGTCAAATGCCGGATATTTTTTGACCGATCGCCTAACTAACGCTATTGAGTTTGGCGCACCCCAAGACCGCGACAGAATACTTTTGTTCGGCGTTAGCAAAAGCCTGTTTCCACAGAAAACAGATGATCCGCTTTTGGCGTTTCCGTGGGATAAGTATATAGTACATTCCTTAGAAGAAATTAAAAACATTAACTGGCCTACAACAAACCCATTCAGCGAAAATGCTCCAACGCCTTGTCCGGCAGGAATTCCGAAAGAATTGACTGTTCAATATTGGTTTGATAAAAACGATGTGCTGAATCACCCGAACGGAAACGATTGTTTTACCCCGCGTTCGGGAATTGCAAAAATGATTTCTGTTGATGAGGGAGACGACAGCAAAAAATCATATAAACGCCTACACCGTTGGAGATATTCGCCAACCGTTGCTTATGGGAACAACGAAGTACATTTGCACCCATATAAGGCTCGCCGTTTGACTGTCGCAGAAGCACTTGCCTTGCAATCGTTGCCGAAAGAGTTTGTACTGCCGCCGGAAATGTCACTAACAGACAAATTCAAAACAACAGGAAATGGCGTTCCATTTATGCTTTCAAGCGGTATTGCAAAAACCATTTCAGATTTTATGACGGAGGTGTTGTAATATGGCAAAATATACTGCGTATAATCTTGTTCGTGCTATTAGTTTGTTGCCACGAAACACGAATTATAACTATGTCAATCCACGAACGCCGGGGCTAATTCATATCGAAAATGTTGCATTACCCACCGGACCCATTCAAATTCGCCGTTGGAATCCCCGCAAGGGTGAAACCTTTTCCGGTGCGAATGTGGAAAGCATTTCGTCAGAAATGATATGGCGTGTCGCAAACGCCGTTAATCATGGCGAGCCGATAAACCTTGATCGAGTTTTAGGCGGGTCGTATAACACCCGTTCCGTGCTTGAAACACTAATGGCTTTAACCCCGGAATTTTATTTTTGTTATCCCGGCAGAATAAAAGACATTGACGGGCATTCATCAATCGAGCATGGACACAAGCATTTAATATGGCTGCCCGATGAACCGCACCCGCAAGGTGTTTTAACCGAAAAAGAAGTGCCAAACATGGCTATTTCCGAAATACCCTTGCAGTCTGTCACTTATGATAATTTAATTTTGCCTGATAATATGACCGTTGGCGGAGATATGAACATTGAAGTTGTTCGCCGACACACTCAAATTCAAATAGCTCTGTATTTAATTGGATTGCAGTTAGGGTATAGAACATGGATCGCACAAAACGATAAGGGTATCATATATAAGGACAAGCCTTTAATTGAACAACCTGGTATTATCCCTGCTTTGCGGAATGAAAACATCATTTCTGCTTTCCCCGGCGCCGAACCGTCAGCAAAGTTTATTGATTGTATTTGGTTTCAAAACCACCGCTTTATGCCCGCTGTCATGGAAGTTGAACATACAACAGGTGTAACATCTGGACTAACAAGAATGAAAGGCTTGCAGGACGCAATGCCAGCATTTAATACCCGATATGTGATTGTTGCACCCGACAGCGACCGTGAAAAAGTGGTTGACGAAGCAAATCGTCCGCAATTCGTTTCGCTTGACGCACGATATTTTTCTTATTCATCGGTTGAAGAACTATACTATATTTGCACGCATAGAAATTTGCATGGCGTTACACAAGAATTTCTTGATTGCTACATGGAAAAGGTGTGCGTGAACTAATTGCTAATTGTCGCTTATCTTTCACTATCTTTTAGTATCGGTTTGTGGATTTAAGCGACAAACAAGCGCCAAAGCAAAATTGCGATGCATAAATAAACGCATAAAACAGCAATATATTGAATAAAATCAACAGAAATACGCTATATATGCAATTTATATGCAGTATAGCGTGTTTCTTGTATTATCTGAAAAAAATATGATTTCAGCAATCCACAGGTATTTGCACAGCTTGAAGATAAGGCAATTGACGGTCAGCTTGATTATTCGGACTTTCCGCCACCCGAGTATAAATACTTTCTATGCGGATACGGCAATCAAGACAGCGAACAAGCGAACCTATCTAACCGCTCCGTAACAAGAGAGGGTTTGTTATACTAAAAATTCAATAACCAATCAAAGCACTTAATCAATCGGTTTGAGTGCTTTTTTGATACCCAAAAATAAAAAGACGGTCAAAAAACCGTCTTCTTTGGTGCACCTGACAGGACTTGAACCTGCACCTTCGTGAAAAGATATGGACCTGAACCATACGCGTCTGCCAATTCCGCCACAGGTGCTTATTAAGTTTTTGCTCTCGATTTTTACACGGCGGAGAAACCGAGGCGGAGCTTACTTTCAGATAAATCTTACTCTTCGGCTGATTCCGCAACAACACTCAAAATGTGCTATATTATTATAGCAGACCGACAGGTAAGTGTCAAGTGACATTTACTTTATCGGTCTGTTTTACGCTGATTATTTTTCAGAATCGGGTTTGCGGATTTTGAAACCGTCATATTTTCCGATGTCGCAGAGGGCAATTTCGTGGCAACCCATTCTTGTTGACAGCGGTGCAAGCTCCATATAGTCGCCGTAGAGGAAAGTAAGGTACTTGTCATATTCCTTTGGCACGGGGAACTTGTAACCCTCAAAGTCGGCATAAGCAACATCGTCAAGATATTCCTTTGGAAAAGCACCGTTATAAATATTTCTGCCCATTCCGTCATAGAGATATTTTGCGTTCTTTTTGTTTTTAAAGAATTTTAAAGTACGGACTTCAAGCCACATACTGAATCTGAGCGGAAATATTTTCTTGCAGAAATTTGTTACAATGCTCTGGATTCTACTGCCGTTTTCAGCCTTGCGATTGTTCCATTTATTGAACACCAGCGCTCTTGTGAACAGAGTCACAGCCATATGAATTTTTCGTCCGATTGCTGAATTGGCTGTGTTATCATGACAGAAAATATCAAATGCAATTCCGTTGTGCATTGCGTGATGGTCTTTTGCAAAGTCGGTTGCAAAGAAAGTGTCGTCAAGTCTGACCTTGGCAAATTCATAGAAACAAGCCTTGTCCGTATGGTACGATTGAAAAGTCATATTGCTCGGAAGTTCCTTTGGCGCAATCTCGCAAAAGCGGTCAAAATCTTCACGCAACATCATAATATCGGCATCATCATCCCACGGAATGAATCCTTTGTGACGGATTGCACCGAGAAGTGTTCCGCCGCCGAGAAAATATTTTATGTTATGCTTTCGACAAATTCTGTCGGTTTCAAGCAGAAATGCAAGCTGAATTTCGTGGATTGAATCAAGTCTGCGTTCGTGTGAGTGGGGGATACGCAGAACTTTTTCGGACTTCATCTTGTCCATTATACAGATTTTCAGCATGGTTTCAAGGTCAATGTCGGGAGTGCATTCGTTTACGGAAATTTTGTTTGAATTAATTGCACAGCCGTCAAGCTCCGTAAAATCGCCCGACTCAATTGTACAGCGACTGCCGTAAATATCGTTGAGAACAGCCGCAATCATAATCAGTGATGCATTGCAGTTTTTGCCGCCGACATTATAAACTGCGTTTTCTTCAAGATTTGTCATTGCGAAAACAATCGCCTTTAAAACATCGTTGATATAAACAAAGGTGTAGCGATTCCTTGTTGCCGGAACAACTGTGTCACGGCGGTTGGCTATATCGTCAAAAACAGGATCAAGCACGCTTGTAAAGTTGCTTGACGCTCCCAAAATTATGCCCGTTCTGAGCGTTGTAACGGTTGATTCGCTGTTCTTCAAAACCGAGTGCAAGGTGGTTTCTCTCGTTCTCATAAGCTGACCTGCAAGCGATGAGGGAGAGGTTGTGTCAAGTTCTGCGTACTCGTTTTCAGAATAAACTCTGTGCGGTTTGGCTTTGCCGTAAATTCTGCTGTCGTTCACAACGACAACTCTTGCGCCTGTGGCTTTTGCAATTTTGGCACAGGCATTTATCTCTGCAATGCCGTCAATCATAATCTGTGGGTTGTTGTCTGTATGTTCACCGCAGATTCCTGTTGTAATTACATAGTCGGCACTCGAAATTTCTGATGCAGAATTATAATCGACAAAATCAAAATCATCTCTTAACAAGAGTTCGCTGTGGTATGATGCCATTGCGTTGCGTGATTTGCCGAGAAGGATAACTTTTATTCCGAGTCTTTTAGCTTCGTTATCGTACAGAAAGGCATAGCAAAGACACCTTGCAAGTTCACCGCCCGAGATGACAATTGTTTTGTTCCTGAGCTTTGCAAGAGTTTCTTTTTCAACTCCGGGCAATGCCGCCCTGTCGGCCTCAAATTCGTTTAAAAAATCTTTAATACGCATTACTTTATCCTTCGCAATTCTGCACGCAGTTCTGTTGCTCTTATACTGCGTTTTATTCCGTCTTTAAGCGTGGTTTTCGGACTAAAGCCGAGTGATTTTATTTTATCGTTGCAAAAAACATACGGTGTGGGGGATGACGGAGAAAATTCGGGTTCTTCTTCGTCTTTTCTGTGAACGAACACTACGGAGAGATTCTTTTCGGGATTTGCCGATTTTACAAGCTGTGCAAATTCCCGCATTGTCACATTTGCGTTATCATTTGAAATGTTGTATACCTCACCGCTTTTTCCGTTAAGCAAAATATCAATCAATGCAGAAACCGTGTCCGTCACATAGCAAAAGCTGAATTTTTCGCCACCGTTATCTGTAAGCATAATGCTCTGATTTTTTGCCGCACTGACAATCAGCTTTGCCCATTTTCTTTCATCGCTCATTCTGACACCTCCGAGGGTGGGGCAGGGACGGGCGATTTTTACATTCATACCGAACTTTTCAGCATAGCAAACAGCAAGTGTTTCGGCTGAACGCATACTTTGTGCGTATGCACTGTCGGCATCGGTCGGATCGAGATAGCCGAGGTCGTTTTCGCAAATGTTATTTTTACCGCTGAAAACCTCCCCGTAAACCATATATGAAGATACGAGCAGAACCGATTCGGCATTTGACTCTTTTGCATATTCAAGCACATTTGCAAAGTCCGAAATGATTGTATCCGCAATCTCGGGATTACTGCAATCTTCCTCTGCAACCTCACACGGACAGTTGCAGTATATTACAAAGTCGGCTCTTTCAATCTCCGGAAAGTTCTTTGACTCTCCGATTTCAACAACAAAATCTTTGCGGAGAGTAAGGCTGCCGAACTGCTTTTCGGCATCTTCACGGCTTTTTGCAAGGGCAATTACCCTTGTGTTGTTTTCGAAAAAATCATTGCCCTCAAGCAATGTGCATATAATGTAATATGCAATAAGTCCGTGACAGTCCGACACGAAAACAGTCTTGTTTTTTAACTGTTGAAAATTTATCCTGTTGTCTGCAATTTTTTTAATGTCCTCAAAAATTTCGGAGGGCAGATTGCATTTTACGGTACAGTCCATATGGGTTTACCTCTCAGATAAATCAGAAAAGCTCCGCAATTGTGGAGCTTTTGCTTTATTCCGAAACGGAATTATTTTTTCTTTTTTGATTCCTCATAAACTCTGAGGGTTTCATCTGTCGGTCCGTCAAACATAACAGTTCCTTTTTTCAGGAAGATTGAACGCGCGCAGATTTCTTTAACCGAAGCGGCATTGTGACTTACATAAAGTACAGTTACACCGCTTTCGATAATCTCTTTAATTTTATTTTTACACTTCTTTTTGAAGGTTGCGTCACCGACCGAGAGCGCCTCATCAACAACAAGAACATCGGGTTCAATGTTGACATTGATAGCAAAACCAAGACGCATTTTCATACCGCTTGAGTATGTTCTTACAGGCTGGTCAATGTAATCTCCAAGCTCTGCAAAGTCGATGATTTTCTCCTCGATCTGCTTAATGTAGCTGTCCTCAAGACCGAGAACATAACCCTTCAGATAAATGTTTTCTCTGCCTGTCATTTCCATGGAAAAGCCTGCCGTGAGCTCAAGCAATGCGGCAACCTTGCCGTCAACGGTGATTTCGCCCTCGTCGGGAAATGCAACGCCCGTAATCATCTTGAGCAGAGTTGACTTGCCTGCACCGTTGTCGCCGACAATACCAACCGATTCGCCACGATTGATTACCATTGAAACATTGTTAAGTGCCTTATTTGTTTTTGCATTTCTCGGCTTAAAGAAAAGAGCCTTGAATCTTGCCTTGTCATCTTTGTAGAGTGTGTAGGTTTTGCTGACATTTTTAAAGGTAATAATCGGATCGGATACTTTTGTTTCAGCCATAATATTACCTCCTTAAAGTACATCAGGAAGTTTTTTCCTGAGTCTGTTGTAGTTGAAAATACCAAGGGCGAAAATTACAACAAATTCAATTGCAAACACAAGACATTCCGTTTTGTTTGCATAGAACGGTCTGTTGTAGAGGAAACAGTTGCGGTAGCCGTTTACGAAAAAGTTAATCGGATTGATAAGCATGAGCTTGTTGAGAAACGGCGAATCAAAGCCGTAGGAGTTGTACATAATACCGGATAACCAGAAAATACCTGACATAACGGAAACAATCAGGCTTTCAAAGTCCTTACTGAACGCAGACATCGGGGCTGTTGACCATGTGAGTGCAAGGAAGAAGATAAACATCAACGGACAGTACAGGAAAAATTGCAGATTGTACCAGCTCGGTCCGATTGTGAAAAGTACATATGCGTACATAAATGCCATAAGAATCAGGTGAACAAAAAGCCTTGAAACCTCTGTATAAGTAAGGATTGTCGAAACGGGGAACTTAACCTTTGTAATAAATTGACGGTTGATTCTCAGTTCCTTTGCACCCTGCGTTATGCTGTCCTGAATAAAGAACCACGGAATGATACCGATGAACATAAAAGTAAAGAAGTCAATGGAAAAAGGCTGTGCTCCGCCGATGTCAAGGTGAAGTGTTTTAAGCTGTTTGATACCGCAGGAAAAAGCGAACCAGTAAACAAAAATTGTAAACGCAGGCTTAACAACAGCCCAAAGAGGACCGATTACGGCGCCTTTGTAAGTTTTAATAAGTTCGTTTTTGGCAAGGAGCAAAATCTGCTTTCCGAAGCCACGATGTTCTTTTAAAATTGTAAACAATTATTATACCATCCTATCTCTTTTGTGATGCACAGGCGCCCGCCTGCAAGTGAATAAAATCGAAAAATGTATTATGCACTCTTTAACAGTATATATTATATTACTTTTTCCTAATTTGTCAATCAAAACAAGGCAATTGAAATCTATTTGTAAGATTGAGCGAATCCCCGTTAATTCTGTGTATTTTGAGTGTTCGCAGAGCGAATATGACAACCTGTCACGGAAACCTTTAAAAATAAGGAATAATACTTTTCAGATAACATAAAATTTAAAGGCTGTATAAATGGGGGATGATTAATTTTAAAAATTTACCAAAATTAAAATCCCGAACAGAGCCTTTAAAAGCTTTGCTCGGGATTAATTTTATTGCTTATCAGTCTGCCTGGATTTTTACAAACTGTTCCTGCATATAGGAATAAACCTCATCGGAAACATTTGAAAATACATAGCATTTGTCAAGATACTCGTCACTCGGGAAGATAAATTCGTTTTTCTTTGCGTCTTCATCAATGTAATCGTCATATGCAACCTGATTGGGTGTTGCATAGTTGAGATATTCAAAGTTTGCGGCGGCAATTTCAGGATCCTGCATAAAGTTGATGAACTTCTCTGCATTTTCCTTGTTTTTACTGCATTTCGGAATACACATTGCGTCATAGAAAAGGTTTGAGCCGTCCTTTGGCATTGCGTAGTCAAGATCCTCGTTGTTATCAATCATTGTCATAATGTCGCCTGCGTAGTAAGGAGCAATTGCCGACTGGCTGTTTTCCATTTCAGTAAATACCTGATCCATTACATATTTTTTAAGGAGAGGCTTCTGCTCTTTAAGCTTAGCGGCGGCTTTGTCAACATCTGCCTTGGTGCAGTTAGCAGGATTAATGCCCTCAAGCTGCATTGCAATTGCCATTGCGTCACGGCTGTTGTTAAACATAAGAATTTGACCTGAAAGGTCTTTGTTCCAAAGTGCGTCCCATGAATCGGGCTTTGTTTTAACCTTTGTTTTGTCATAAACCATACCTGTTACGCCCCAGCTGTAACATACGGTATATTTACCTTCGGGATCGCAGGCAAGCTTTTTGAAACGATCCATAAGATTGTCGTAGTTAGGAATATTGTCAAAGTTAAGCTCCAACAGCATATCCTCATCAATCATTCTGCTGATCATATATTCGGACGGAATGACAACATCATAGCTTACATTACTGTTTTTCAGCATATTGTAAAGCTCTTCGTTGGTTTCATAGGTTGTGTAGTTTACCTTGATGTTGGTGCGCTTTTCAAACTCCTCGATAATGTCGAGTGAGTCATCTTCGCCGTTTGAAATGTACTCGCCCCAGTTGTAAACATTAACTTCTCCTGCGTCAGCTGAGTCAGCCGAAGCACCTCCGCCGCAGCCTGAAAGGCAAGCCGCACATGTTGCCGTCATTGCAGATGCAAGGACAATGCTGATGATTCTTTTCATTTCTCAATCTCCCTTTAATAAAATTTTTAAAATCAAGTTCTCTTTTTCTGCACATTTTCTTCGTGTCTGTCACGCAGATTAATAATAACCATAACAATGAGTACAGCAAGGAAAAGCAGTGCGGAAAGAGCGTTGATTTTCGGTGAAATTCTCCTGTGAGTCATCGAGTAAATTTCAATAGAGAGGTTCTGGAATTTTGCACCTCTTGTGAAATATGTTATGATGAAATCGTCAAGAGAATATGTAAAACTCATGAGCAGACCCGAGAAAATACCCGGCATAAGCTCGTGAATAATTACCTTGTAAAATGCCTGCCATTGGTTACAGCCAAGGTCAAGGGCGGCATCGTAAATGCTCTGATCCATTCGTTTGATTCTCGGCATAACATTAAGCACAACAAACGGAACACAAAAGCATATGTGCGAAATTAAAACCGTGAAAAATCCCATTTCAAAGTTAAAGATAACTCCGAGAGTCGTAAACAAAAGCATGAGAGAAACACCCATTACTATGTCAGGGCTGATGATCGGAATGTTTGACGCATTCTGAATAAGCATTCTTTTTTTGCCCTTGAAATTGCTGATGCCGATTGCGGCGGCAGTTCCGAGGATTGTTGCAAAAACAGATGCAAGAACGGCAATAATAACAGTGTTCCACAATGCGTTCATAATATTGTCGTCACGAAAAAGCTGTACATACCATTTGAATGTAAATCCTTTCCAGACGGTAGTTTTGCCGTTGTTGAAGGAATAGAAGATAAGTACGGCAATGGGCGAATAAAGGAAAATAAGCAGGATTGCAATGTAAATTTTTGAAAGAATACCTGTTTTCTTTTTCATTATGCAATCGCCTCCTCATCACCGAACAAGTTCATGATTATCAGGAACACGAAAATAAAAATCATTAATATCAATGAAATTGCCGAACCCGTGTTTTGGTCTGTCCAGAATATTTTTTCAATGACATCACCAATCATAATGTCGTCCGGACCGCCGAGATACTGTGCAACCAGGAATGTGCTTGCACTCGGAACAAATACCATTGTCACACCCGAAATAATTCCGGGAACGCTGAGCGGTGCGACAACCTTTCTGAATACGGTAAAGTTGTTTGAACCGAGATCCTGCGCCGCCTCAATAAGACCGTTGTCAATCTTGCTCATAACGGTGTAAATCGGCAGAACCATAAACGGAAGATATTCATACACCATTCCGAGAATTACCGCACCCGTGTTGCCGATGTAGGTTGAATGAATACCCAAAAGCGAGAGCATCATATCAATCGGACCGTTGTCCTGCAAAAGCGTTACCCATGCGTAGATTCTTAGCAGAAAGTTCATCCACATAGGAATCATAAGCAACATAATGAGCGTGTTCTGGGTTGATTCCTTCATTCTCGTGAGAAGGTATGCAAGCGGATATGCAAGTACAAGACAGATTGCCGTTGAAATAAGCGCAATCCAAAGTGATTTTACAAAAATGTTTGTGTAGTAAAACGCATTTGTAAATGCCTGAAGCGAAAAATTACCGTTCTTGTCGGTAAAGGCGGTAAAGCCAATCATAATAATCGGAATCATTGTGAAAACAACCATCCAGATTATGTAGGGAATAGAGGGCTTGCGTGATTTCATTTATCAGCCCTCCTTTTCCGAAAACTCTGAGATTACCTCAAACCGAGCCTTTGAAAAGTTGAATGAAAGCGGAACATAGGTTGCGACCTGCTCGTCCGTATCGCTGAGCATAAGCCACTTTCTTTCGTCCGATTCAAGAATGATTTCGTTGTGTTCACCCTTGTAAACTACGGATTCAATGTACAAATCCTTTAAATCGCCCACGCCGTCGCCTGCAAGCGAAAGAGCGTCGGGCGGCAGAGTGATTTTAAGCCTTGTACCTTCTTCATAGTATTTATCGGGAACGGTAACGGTTTCGCCCTCAAGCTCAAATTCAAATGAATTGTCGTTCTGATTTGCGTATGTAACGGTTGTCTCAATAACATTATCGTAAAACGGAAGAAGCTTGTTCATAATCTGAATGTTGAACGGGATAACCCTCATACCGATTTTGCTTCCGATTTCAGCCGATTTGGTGGAGTGGATAAGAATTTCACACTTTCCGCATCTTACGCTCATCTCATAGTGAACGCCCTTGAAGGTTGTGTTCTCAACAATTCCGACAAGCTGACCGTCCTCGGGAGAGGTAACTTCAATATCCTCGGGACGGATGACAACATCAACAGGAGTATTCCTGCCGAATCCCTTGTCAACACATTCAAGCTCTTTGCCGAGAATTTGAATTCTGCAGTCATCAAGCATAATTCCGTTGAGAATATTTGCCTCACCGATAAAGTCTGCAACAAATGCGTTCACAGGCTCGTTGTATATATCCTCGGGAGAACCAATCTGCTCGATTACACCGTTGTTCATAACAACAACACGGTCGCTCATGGTCAGAGCCTCTTCCTGATCGTGAGTAACATATATAAATGTTTTCTGAGTTTTCTGCTGAATTTCCTTAAGCTCAAGCTGCATACTCTTACGCAGTTTAAGGTCAAGAGCACCGAGAGGCTCGTCAAGCAGAATGATTTCGGGATCGCACACAAGCGCTCTTGCAATTGCAACACGCTGCTGCTGACCGCCCGAAAGCTTTGCAACGGAACGCTTTTCATAACCCTTGAGGTCAACGGTTGCAAGCATATCGGTTACACGCTTTTTTATTTCATCTTTCGGCATCTTTTTAAGCTTGAGTCCGAAAGCCACATTATCAAAAACATTGAGGTGGGGAAACAAAGAATATTTCTGGAATACCGTGTTTACATTTCTTTTATTCGGAGGAGTTCCGTTAATTCTTTTGCCGCCGAAAATGACATCGCCGCTGTCGGGTTCAACAAAACCGCCGATGATGCGCAGGGTTGTGGTTTTACCGCAGCCTGACGGACCGAGAATAGTTACAAATTCCTTTTCATTTATATCAAGGTTGATGTGGTTAAGAATTACCTCACCGTCAAATTTGATGAAAATATCCTTGAGTGAAACTATTGTTTTCTTTGATGTCTGTTCCATTTATGCACCCCTGTTCCGTTGTGATAACAGTAAAATCCGTAAAAATAAAGCGGATTGTGTCAGCCTGAAAAATGCAGGCGAACACAGTCCGCTCTGCCGTTTCTGCAAAGACATAACCATGATGCTCAGAATTTTTGAACAGAAAAATAAGACGGCTGTGTCGCCCCGTCCTTTTTCTTTACACAAAATCCTTATTAACCGCTTAAAAGCGATTGCACGCAATACAATTTAAATTTTCCGAAATGTCACCCGTCACATAAGCATCAGGGGACAACTGCTCTTTGATTATATTCTAAATGCATAAAAATGTCAATCAATATCGTGTAAAAAGAAAATCAAATTTGCATTACTAATATTCTTTTAAAGAAGTAAAGCTCATACAGAGTCAGAAAAGGTTAAATATAATGCTTTTTGGTGCAAAATTATTGTTAAAAAATTTTTACAACCGTGTAATCTGCACAAAAAACAGCCCTCGAATTTGTAACATAAAGTATATACTTTTTTGGTGAAATTTGTTATAATGAAATCGAGAATTTTATGAAAGGATGTTTTCCCTATGAAGAAAGCAAAAAAGATTGCAAGTCTTGTTGTTGCGTCTGCGCTTCTGACATCTTCTTTTGCGGCAATTACCTCCGTAAATGCTGCCGAGGTTGATTCCGCACAGACTGCATCTGCCGACAGTACCCTTCGTGATAAGGTCGGCGACGGTGTTATGCTCCACGCATTCAACTGGTCTTACAATACAATCAAAGAAAACCTTCCCGCAATTGCAGCGGCAGGATACACAACAGTTCAGACTTCTCCCGTTCAGCAGCCAAAGGACTACTCAACCTCAGGCGATGTAACAGGTCAGTGGTGGAAGCTTTATCAGCCGATCAGCTTCCATATTGCAGAGAAGTCATGGCTCGGCACAAAGGATGATCTTAAATCACTTTGTGATGAGGCTGACAAATACGGCATCAAAATCATCTGCGATATCGTTTCAAACCATATTGCAAATGCCGATGAAGATAGGCCGGAGACTGTGAGCAATCAGGTTAAAAAGTACGAGCCTGAGTTCTATAAGAAAAGAAGAACCTACACCCGTACATACAAAGGCGATGCAAACGACAGTTCGGTTCAGGCAGTTGTTCAGGGTCATGTTTCAAAGTGTCCTGACCTTGTAACAAACGATACTGCTGTTCAGGGATACATTATCAACCTCCTCAAGGAATGCATCGACTGCGGTGTTGACGGTTTCCGTTTTGATGCCGCAAAGCATATTGAAACAGAGGATGACGGCGAGTATGCGTCTGATTACTGGAAAAATATAACAACCTCGGCTTCTTCTTACTACACACAGAAAACAGGCGATGACCTCTACATCTACGGTGAAATTCTTAACAACTGCGGTGCAGACAGAAGCTACTCCTCATACACCAAGTATATCAATGTTACTGACAACAAAACGGGCGACGCAGTGCTTTACAATGTCACAAAGGGTAAGGCAAGCACAGCTACCAATGCGAAATACAAATCAGGTGTTGCAGCGTCAAATGCAGTTCTCTGGGCAGAAAGCCACGATACATACGAGGGCAGCTCGGGTTCATCGGGATTCTCAAACACTGCCGGTATTTCGGATGAAAATGTTGTAAAGGCATGGGCAATCGTTGCGTCAAGAAAAGATTCAACAGCACTTTTCTTTGCCCGTCCGGGAACAGCTCTCATGGGTAACATTTCAACGGATTCAACTTACAAGAGCACAGCTGTTTCCGAAATTAACAAGTTCCACAACCTTTTTGTAGGTCAGTCGGAAAAGCTCGGTTCTTCAGGCGACATTGCTTATGTTGCAAGAGGCACAAGCGGTATCGTTCTTTCAAATTGTAAAGGTACAAACGCAAGCGTAAGTATTTCCGGCACAGGTCTTGCAGACGGCAAATATACGGATACGGTTTCAGGTGCTGAGTTTACGGTTGCAAACGGCGTTCTCACAGGTTCAATCGGCAACACGGGTGTTGCTGTTGTTTACAACGGTACAACAACCCCGAAGGCAATAAACTCTGTTGAAAGCGGTTCGTTCAGGGGCGACACAATGACCCTTACACTCAGTCTTGAAAACGCAACATCGGGTACTTACTGTCTTGATGATTCAACTCCTGTTAAGTTTACGGGTACAACATCAATCCGCATCGGTTCAGATTATAAGCCGGGCGAAACAATCAATCTCACAGTTACGGCAACCGACGGTGTAAAGACCTCTTCAATGGCTTATAAGTACGCAAAGAGTACCGCTCAGGAATCGGGAGTGTATGTATTCTTCAACCCTGCTAACAAGAAGGGCTGGTCAGCACCTTACCAGGTTTACATCTTTGATGAAACCACAAACAAGGGTACTGTTTACAAGAATGCAAACTGGCCGGGCGAAGCAATGACTCTTGATCCTGCAACAGGTTACTATTACTACGAAGTTCCGAAGTCATCAAGTATTTCAGCTGATGAGGATGATGAAAATCAGGCTGCGTCGGATTTTGACCTTTCAACTTCAGCCAACACAAGAGTAATCATCTCTGAAAAAGGCGGCGAGCAGTATCCGGGCAGAACAGGTACACCTATCAGCCTCAACGGTTCATCAAAGGCATTCTCACTTACAAAGGCAGGTACATGGGAGGATACAACTCTTACACCTACAAAGGTTGAGATTGAGGCTACTGATGTTACAAAGGGTTCTGCAGCAGAACCTACAACAAAGCCTGTTCCGTCAACTCAGCCTACAACCGCACAGCCCGCAACAGAGCCTTCGGGCAATGCTGTTTACGGTGATGTAAACGGTGACGGTGACATTACAGTCGTTGACGCTACACTCGTTCAGAAACATGTCGTTCAGCTTGAAACACTTTCGGCTGACAAGCAGATTCTTGCTGATGTTAATGAGGATAATACAATCTCTGTTGTTGACGCAACATTGATTCAGAAGTACGTTGTTCAGCTCAAAGACTGGGGCCGCACGGGTGATGTTTATCAGGCAGAACAGCCTACAACACCTGAGCCGACTACCGCTGAGCCTACAACCGTAAAGCCGACTGCACAGCCTACAACAAAGCCTGCTGACACATACACTCTTTACTTCAAGACTAAGCTTGGTTGGATGACATCTGACGGTGTTTCACTCTTTGCTTATGACCTTGACACAGGTGCAAGCTATCAGTTTGAGCAGGATACAGACGCTTACCCGAATGTTTACACAGTTGAAGTTCCTGCAACAGTTTCAAATGTCAGCGTTTATCGTTCACTTTCAGAGGTTGACGAAAAGCCTGTAGGCGGTGATGACGGTAATGTTTACAATTGCTGGAATGCAACAGTTTCAAAGACAAACAACTGCATCACACTCAGCAATGACGAAGCTGTTTCAACAGCTCCGTATGTTCCGGAGCAGAAGCCTGCATTCACACTTTCAAGAGTTTACTTTGATAACTCAAAGGCACACTATACTGATGTTTATATCTACGGTTGGGCAGAGAGCGGACTCGGCAACGCAGCAGCTCACATGAATAAGATTGCAGGTACAGATATCTGGTACTACGATTTTGACACACCGCTCAGCCCCGGTTCAAACTGTTTCCTCTTTAAGGACACAGAATCAACATGGAAAACACAGACAAACGACTTGACAGTTGCTGACGGTAAGAACTGTTTCCGTGCAAATCCGGGTTCAAAGTCCGGCGGTGTCTGGGTAAGCTATTCAGAATAACAGAACTACAGAACAACCTTTTCTTAATATTCTGCTAACAGTAAAGCATTCCCTCCGATAAAATTCGGGGGGAATGTTACTTTTAATATGATTTTCCTTGAAAAAGAATGTAATATACAGTATTATATTAGGAGTATTAAACCTAAATTTAAGTGAATTTATGGACGGGAATTTATGAAAACAGAGCAGATTTTTCAGGAATTTGAACAAAGGCTTGAAAAAGAATATTATGCACAGCTTGCAAGCAAAGAAATTCTGACTGTTCCTTTGCTTATTGAGATTTTTCTTGACGATGATTACGCAAATGCTCACTGGGCGGAACAGGTTCTTGAGTATATTTGCGAAGTAAATCCGAAACTTGTCTATCCGTTCTTTGAATTTGTTGCCAAAGGTCTTGACAACTGCAATGGCTTTCTTGCGTGGAATACCTGGAAGATGATTACAAAGCTTTTGCCGATTGACACGGAAAATAAATTTGAAAGCGTAAAAGAAAGGTTTTACGACGCACTTGCTTCAAAAACACCGGCAGAATTTTCCATAGCCTGTGATTGTGCTGTGTCCGTTTTCATTAACAAAGCGGATGAACAGAAAAAATTGCTTGATATTTTGAAGAAATCCGCTGAACACAAGTTTTACATTGGCGATACTGAAATTGAAAACAGCGGAGAGATAGCCAAAGAAAAAGTACAGTTATTTCTTGAAAGAATAATGAACTATAAAACAAAAGCGGAGAACAATTGTTAACTGATATAATCCCCTTAAAGCAGACTCTTGAAAAAACATGGTTTTCAGGGAATGCTTTAAGGGGAGATTTTTATGTAAAAAAGAAGAAAAAAAGTACGGTACTGAAACGGGATAAAGACAACTGTTAAATCATATTTTCGGATTTTACAATACCATGTTACAAAAAATCCGCAGACGGTAAAATCTGCGGATAAAATGTTTAAAATTATAATTAAAATGCCTCTATAAGCGGATTGACTGCACCCGGCTGTATTTTTTCGGGATGGTCAATATATTCTATTGCCTTGCCGCAACCGTTGATAACGCAGTCAGCGGCGGCTTTGTGAACTCTTACTTTCAGCTTTGTGGATTCGCTGAGAAGCCTTGCAAATCCCGTCAGCTTGGCAAGACCGCCTGTCAAAATTATACCGTCCGTGTAGATGTCACCGACAAGCTCGGGCGGAGTCTGTTCAAGCACATCTTTAATTGCTCTGATAATGTTAAGTGCAATATCCTCAATTACAGGCTTGATTTCGGCATAGCCAACATCAATAAATTTGGGCAGACCGCTTACGGCATCTCTGCCTTTAACTCTGAAAAGCTTAGGCTCTTTCGGAATTTTTACACAGCCAACAGCCTTTTTGCAGGCCTCTGCCATGTTTGTGCCGATAATCAGGTTATGCTCTTTTCTGATGTATTTAACGATTTCTTCGTCCATTGCACAGCCTGCCGACTTTATGCACTTTGAAACCGAAATTCCGCCGAGAGAAAGCACGGCAATATCTGCCGTACCGCTGCCGACATCTGCAATCAGAATGCCGTGAGGACTTGTTATGTCGAGCGAACAGCCCATTGCCGCCGCTTTTGGCGCTTCAATAAGATACACCTTGCGAACACCGATTGAGCTCACTGCGTTTACAACAGCTCTTTTTTCAACCTCTGTAACCTCACTCGGGATTGATGCAACAACCCTCGGCATAGTCACCTTTGACGGACTGACCTCTTTTATAAGAATTGAAACCATATCCTCAACAAGTTCGGAGCGTGAAATAACACCGTCATCAATCGGGTGCATTGCTCGTATGCCTGCAGGCGTTTTGCCAATCATCTTATAAGCCTCGTTGCCGACGCCGACAATGTCGTAGGTGTCAACATCAAACGCAACAACGCTTGCCTCATCAAGCACTATTCCTTTATTTTCAATAAAAACTCTTGTTCTGTCAGAACCGAGATCAACAGCTATATCCATTTTAATCACTCCAATGCTATATCAGCAGAGATGTGCAAAGCGTACAGCAACAAATCACGCCGCATTTGCACTTGTTAAGTATTCTTGCACATTCACCAAGCGTACTGCCTGTTGTAATAATGTCGTCAATAATCAGTATTCGCTTGCCTTTGATTAAATTCTTGTCAATCGGCGAGTAAACGCCTATAACATTTTTTGCCCTTTCAGCCGCCTTTATGCTGTGCTGGGTTTTATTTTTCTTTGTTTTGACAAGCAGGTCGGCATACTCAATGCCGAGAATCCTTGCACATTCCTTTGCAAGCAACTCAGCCTGATTGTATCCACGCTCTCTGAGAGTATCATTGTGCATCGGCACACAGGTGACAAGGTCAAATTCCCTGTCACGGTAAACATCTTTTATTGAACGAACCATTTCGTGTGAAAGCAATTCGGCATATGCACCGCAGTTGTGAAATTTAAAGTTAAGAACTGCCCTGCGGAAAATTCCGTCGTAGGGGAAAGGAGAGGTGCAGATGTACCCTCCCGTTGCATATCGTACAAGCGGCATTTCGGGGAATTCTTTTCTGCATTTGTCACAACAGCTTTTGTTCGGTTCAATAACCCTTCCGCAGTACGGACAACGAACCGTAAAGAAAAATCCTTTTATTGTACCGAAAACTTTCTTAATAAAGTGTGTCATCTCTCAGTAAAAATTCTTTAAGACCGCTGTACCTTTTTGTACGGCGGTTATTGTTTACCATATATTCAACGGTTGACGGATTGCCGACAAGCACAAGCGTTTTCTTCGCCCTTGTAACAGCGGTGTAGAGCAGATTCCTGTAGTAAAGCTGAGGAGGTCCCGAAAACATCGGTATAATAACTGCATCAAATTCATTGCCCTGACTTTTATGCACCGTGATTGCGTAGGCAAAATCAAGATCGCCCGCAAATTCAAAGGTGTATCTTGCAATCTTGTCAAAAAATTTAACGACAAGCGATTTTGTCTTTCTGTCAATCTTTGTGATGATTCCTATGTCACCGTTGAAAATTCCTTCGCCCGTTTCGCCGTTTTCACGAAACCAGCGAATATCATAGTTGTTTTTTATCTGCATAACCTTGTCGCCTGTACGAAAGGTTTTTGAACCGATTGTGATTTCCGCCTTATCGTCATCCTTCGGATTTAGCGCCGCCTGCAATTTGTGGTTAAGCTCGGCAGTTCCGAGTTCACCTTTTTTGGACGGAGCAAGCACCTGAATGTTTTCAAACGGAGAATATCCGTATGCCTTTGGCAGACGATTTGCACAAAGGTCAGCTATTACCGCTGAAACTTCTGATTTATTGTTCCTTTGAAGAAAGAAAAAGTCCTTGTCGGCGAAATTAAGAATGGGTATTTCACCGTTCACAATCTTATGTGCGTTTGTGACAATAAGGCTCTGCTGTGCCTGACGGAAAATTTCATTCAACCGTACAACGGGAATAAGTCCGCTTTCGATAAGATCGCCGAGCACATTACCCGGACCTACGGAGGGGAGCTGGTCGGAGTCGCCTACAAGAATAAGTCTGCAGCCTGTGGAAAGCGCTCTCATAACGCTTTCCATAATGAATGTGTCCACCATTGAAACCTCGTCAACAATCAATGCGTCGCATTTCAGCTGATTGCGTTCGTTCTTGTTGAAAACGGGGTTGTCATGTTTATCCCAGCTGACCTCAAGCAGTCTGTGCAGAGTTTTTGCCTCATCGCCCGTGAGCTCGCTCATTCGTTGAGCCGCTCTGCCTGTGGGGGCAGAAAGCAAAACAGTTTTGCCGTTTGCTTTCATTATTTTTATTATAGCATTGAGGGTTGTCGTTTTTCCTGTACCGGGACCGCCCGTCAAAACGAGCATACCCTCGGTAAGTGCCATAGTGATTGCTTTCTTTTGCAAATCGGCATATTCGATTCCGTCCTCTTTTTCACATTTTTCAATCGCCTTGTCAATGTTTTTAATTTTCTCTGACGGAAATTTAAGCAACATTTTTATTCTTGACGCTATGTACATTTCGCAGAGGTGAACATTGGGAGGAAACACAAATTTTTTGCCGTCAATCTTATCTTCGATAAGCGAACGGTCAAACAGCATTTCTTCCATGCACTCCGAAACCTTTTCACCGTCAATTCCGAGAAAATCGGTTGAAACTTTCAGCAGCTTTTCCTTTGGCAGACAGGTGTGACCGTTTCGCTCGTTGTGATGAAGAATGTGTACGATTCCTGCACGCATACGGACATTTGAATCGGGTTCTAATTTTTCTTTTTTAGCAATAAAATCCGCACTCTCAAACGATACCCCAAAATCACCCTGACAGAGAATGTACGGATTTTTCTTGATTAAATCGACACAGCTCGGACCGTAAGCGTTGAAAATTTTGACCGATGCGGTGTTTGAAATTCCGTACTCGCCGAGAAAAAGCATGAGTGTTCGCACGCCTGTGTTCTGCTTTAACTGCTTTGAAAAATCCTCGGCTTTTTGCGAAGAAATTCCTTTCAGCATTGCAACTCTTTCAGGCTGATTTTCAAGCACATCAAGCGTTGCCTCGCCAAATTCCTTTACAAGCCTTTGTGCGGTTTGAGTGCCGATTCCCTTGATAGCTCCGGATGACAGATAACGCAGAATATCAGCCGCCTCGGTAGGTCTGCTGATTTCGCAAATCTGCACGGCAAACTGTCTGCCGTAGCTCGGATGATTTGTATATTTGCCGGTAAGCTTTACAACATCACCCGACGACACCTGTGGCATAATTCCGACAGCGGTCAAGTAATCGTCACCGTCAGCAAGCTCAATTACCGTGTAGCCGTTTTCATCGTTTCGGAAAACCACGCCTTCAATTGCTCCCTCAAGCTGAAGAAGATTGTCGTTGTTCATTAAAACTTACTCCTCAAATCTTTTTGTGAGTTCGCCGAGAGTAATTTCGTAGCCCGCTCTTTCGTAGTCAAGGTAATCCGTACACGGCTTGAAGCCATCCGTATTTTTTGAAATCTGCAAAGCAATATATTCAAGAAAATGCGGATTTTTAATCATAATAGGACCTGTAACATGAGTAGCAAAAAGGTTCTTGTCCTTCAAGCCCTCTGCTTTTGCGTTTTCGTAGTCACCGAGTCCGTGTTTAACAGTGAAAAGATGATTTTCAATACCTTTAATTTCACTGCACTTGTTTACAAAGCCGACAATCGGTTTTGTGAGAATGTCAGATGTATAAACAATATCGCCTGTAATTCTGCGTTTGTTCTGCTCGGTAACTGTAAAATCATAAATTCCGAGTCCGTCATAAATCTTGCCGTCAGAGTCTGTAATTGTTTTTCCGAGCATTTCAAACGAGTTGCCCGTCATAAGAATTACCTTGCCGCTGTTGATATATTCAACAAGAAAATCCTTGTACTTTTTAAAATCCTGCAAAACAAGCTTCTGATTTTTTTCTGTACCCGAACCGATGTAGATAAAATCGTAATCGCCCAGGTCGGCATTGTCAAACAGGGTAAGCCTGTCGGTTGTAAATTTTACACCGCTCTTTTCAAGCATTCTTTCAAGCGCAGAAACATTGGCATATTCTCCGTACAGGTTCATTATATCGTGATACAAATGAAGAATTTTCATAATCAGTCCACCTTTACCTTTTCAAGAAATTTACCCTTGTCTGAGAAACAGGTAATTACATAAATCTTTTCTTTGCGGTCATTGTCAAGATAATCAACGGCTTCTTCAATGTCCTTGATAACCTTGATTTTGTTTCTGTCAACTTTTGAGAAAGAAAATCTTGTTGCAAGGTCGTTGCAATATGTTCCTGCAAGCACAATGTTCTTTACATTGTCGCTTTTGAGAAGGTCAAAGTTGATGTCCCAAAGCCATGAAACATCGCTTGTAAAATACTTTCTGCTGACTGCGTCAACAATAATCAAAACATCGCACTTATCCTTGTCGGATGCGGCAAGCTTGAGTGACTGATTGTACGAAATGCTGTTTTCATGTTTTGATGTAACAAGCGTACCCTTTCTGTTTCCTAGTGTGAATGTTACAACACGGAAGTTTTTAAGAACATAATTGCTCAGGCTCTTTGCAATTGTGTTGCCGTCAACACCTGTGATTGACGCAACGGTAAATGCCGCAAGCAAATTGTAAACATTATAAAGCGATTTGAGCGTAAGTTCAATCTTGTACTTATTGTTGATTGTAATTTCGCCTTTTTCAAGATCGGCAGATGTAACTGTGTAGCTTGTATCCTGTCTTTTAAGACCGCAGTTAGGGCATTCATAGTTGCCTATGTGGTCGTAGTGATAGCTTGAATATGTCATAGGAGATTTGCAGTGAGGGCAATATGCACCGTCATTATAAACACCGACAAACTCCTTTGTATCGGTCGGAAGATTGCCTGCACCGAACCATACAACATTATCCCTGCCGTAGCCAAAGCACGAAACAAGCGGATCGTCGGCGTTAAGAATAAGCTGAGTTTCGGGATGAATACTATCCTTTACGGCATTGTAAACCCATTCCGGATGACCGTTTCGTGTGAGCTGGTCACGGTAAAGGTTTGTGATAACATAATGAGTCGGTGTGATGTATTTGAAGGTATATTTTGCAAAGCGTTCGTCACTTTCAATGAGAAGAATATCCGATTTAACCTTGCCCGAAAGAGTACAACTGCCGAGAATAAGAGTTGTAACGCCCTCAATCTGGTTAGAACCCTCTTTGTTCCATGCAACTTTTTTGCCGCTTTCACAAAGAATATGTGCAATCATCTCAACGGTAGATGTCTTGCCGTTACTGCCTGTTACGGCAACAATATATTTCGGCAGTTCAATTCGTCCGAGAATATCGGGGCAGAGTTTAAGCGCAATCTGTCCCGGCAGACTGCTGCCCTTGCCGAGCAATCCTCCGACAAATTTCAGAACTTTGCACACAATAATAGTAAATAGTTTTTTCATTTTGCCACTTCCTTAATTAAAGACAACCTGTGTTGCCTGTACATACCTTGTATATATTCTTCATCATTATACCACAATTTTATTTCTTTGAATATATATTCTTAAAATTTTTTGCAAATTGAAACAGCAGGTTGAAAAAATTTTAAAACCCAAAAATAAAAAGCCCGAAATTCGGTCAGCTTGAATTTCGGGCTTTTCTGCAGAGTGCAACAATCCGTTCAACGAGTGGTTTTGATTTTATCTGTACTTTTCAACAAAATCGGCGATAAACTTTTTAAAAACACTTGCCTGTGAAATCCCGATATTTCTGCATATTCCTCTGAATTCCTCAACAAGTTCCTTTGGGGCGGAAAATGAAATTTGACTGTAAACTTTTTGATTGTATCTGCGTTTTACTTCGGTTGATGTGACGGTTTTTCTTTTTTCTTCCATAATAATTCCTCCTCAAATCAAAACGGAATCTCATAATTTAATCGTTTTTTTCTGCAAATTCCATTGATATTTTCAATGTAACTATATTATACAAAAGACCGCTGTCCCATTATCCTCCCTATGAATTTTAAAATTGAATTTTGTTGTCAGTTGAAAAGTAAATTAATTTTTTGATTTACTTGTATTGAAGGTGAGATTATAATATAATAAGCGTTGTTATGTAAATTTTGTTATGTGATTTATTAACGGAGAAAATTATGACTGAAAAAGAAAAAATGCTTAATTCGCAGATGTATAATTCAATGGGCGACAAACAGCTTCGCAATGAACGCTGTTCGGTTAAAAATCTTTGCAGAGAGTACAACAATCTTCCGTTTGAAGATGAAGAGACTCAAAAAATTCTTATAAAGAAAATTGTCGGCAGTACAAAGGAAAATTTCTACATTACCGCTCCGTTCTGGTGCGACTACGGCTACAATATCGAACTCGGTGAGAATTTCTATTCAAATCACAATATGGTGATTCTCGACTGTGCAAAGGTGAAATTCGGTGACAATGTTTTTGTTGCACCAAACTGCGGATTTTACACGGCAGGTCATCCTGTTGATTATCCGAGAAGAAATGCAGGCTTTGAGTATGCCTATCCGATTACCGTCGGCGACAATGTGTGGATTGGCGGAGGAGTTCAGGTTATGCCGGGCGTCACAATCGGAAGTAATGTTGTAATCGGCGGCGGAAGCGTTGTTGTAAAGGATATTCCGTCCGACTGCGTAGCTGTGGGAAATCCGTGCAAGCCTATCAGAAAAATCACGGATGAGGATATGAAAACCTGTTTTGACAAAAGTATGAATAAATAACTTCAAGTGAGGATTTTATGGAGCTTAAAAGTAACGAAGAAAAAATTACCCGTGCACTGCTCGTAAGTGTTGACACGGGTGAATATGACGCACAGGCGTCACTTGACGAACTTTTTGAACTTGTAAAAAGTGCGGGAGCAGATCCCGTTTTGTCGGTAACGCAGAATCTGCAAAAAATTGAAAAGGGTACTTTTGTCGGCACAGGCAAGCTTGCCGAGATTGCCGAAATCTGCGAATCGCAGGAGATAGATTTGCTTGTGTTCGACAGCGAGCTTTCTCCGACACAGATTAAAAATATCGAGGCTGAAACAGATGTCAGAGTAATTGACCGAACAACGCTTATTCTCGATATTTTTGCCCAGAGAGCAAGGTCAAAAGAAGGTAAACTTCAGGTTGAGCTTGCACAGCTTAAATATATGCTCCCAAGACTTACGGGCAAGGGTATCGCAATGTCAAGACTCGGCGGCGGTATCGGCACAAGAGGTCCGGGTGAAACAAAGCTTGAAACCGACAGACGACATATCCGCAGAAGAATTGAAAGCCTGAAAGAAGAGCTTTCCGACCTTGAAAAGCATCGTCAGATGTTGCGTTCACGCAGAAAAAAAGACGGTGTAATAACCTGTGCGATTGTCGGCTACACAAACGCAGGCAAGTCAACTCTTATGAACTGCCTTACGAACGCAGGTGTGCTTGCACAGGACAAGCTTTTTGCAACGCTTGATCCCACCTCAAGAGCGTTGAAGCTTCCGAGCGGTGTAACCGTTATGATGATTGACACGGTAGGTCTTGTTCGCAGACTTCCGCACCACCTTGTTGAAGCATTCCGCTCAACCCTTGAAGAGGCGGCACAGTCAGATATTATTCTAAATGTATGCGACGCATCAAGTGACGAGGCAAGAACACATATGCAGGTTACAACCGACTTGCTTGAATCCCTCGGTTGCGGTGATACACCGATTATAACCGTTCTCAACAAGTGCGATTTGCTTGACGAAACAATGCTTGCACAGGACTTTAAAGCCTGTGTTCGCATAAGCGCAAAGAACGGCACGGGTATAGGCGAACTTCTTAATGCAATTGAGAACAATCTTCCCGTCAGAATGAAAAGAGTAAAAATTCTTCTGCCGTTTGCACAGGCAGGTCTTGCAAATGAAATCCGCAACAAAGGCACTCTCATTTATGAAGAATATGTTGCCGAAGGACTTTCGGTTGAGGCTGTTGTTGACGAAGCACTTTATGCTAAACTTGCAAAATATGAATGTGAATAACTTAAAATTTATTTAATTTGACATTCTGTTTTTTGGTTGTTATAATGATATTATGAAAGGAAAATGATATGTCATTCTTTGATATGATTCAATCATTTGACACCTCGGTTCTTGAATTTATTCAGAACACATTTAAATGCTCTTTTCTTGATCCGATTATGGCTTTTTTCAGCTATATGGGTGAAATGGGACTTTTCTGGATTGCAGTCGGCATTGTGTTTATAATTTTTAAAAAAACTCGCTCAATGGGAGTTATGATGCTTGTTGCAATGGCAATCGGCTTTCTTGTCGGTGAAATCGGAATAAAAAATCTTATAAACCGACCACGGCCGTTTATGGTGAATATCGATTATTCGGCAAGACCGTCTGAGTTGAATCCCGACTTTGGGCTTAACATAGCCATTCCGTCAGGCAGCAGCTTTCCGTCGGGACACAGCTGTTCGTCACTTGCGGCGGCAACCGTTATGCTTATCAAGGACAAACGATTCGGAATTCCTGCACTTGTACTTGCGCTTTTGATTGTATTCTCAAGACTTTATAACTATGTTCATTATCCGTCAGATGTTCTCTGCGGAATGTTACTCGGCGTGATTTGTGCCGTTGTTGTTGTGCTTGTGTTTAAAAAGACAGGCCTTGACAACAGGCTGTCACCGCAAAAGGTTAAAGAAGGCTGATTTTATGAAAAATTACAGATTTGTCGGCAAAACCTCAAAAGAGACTTTTCTCATCAAGGGAATTAATGTTTTCAACGAGCATTGGATTCATGAGGGCAGTTGTGCCACCGTGACAAATCCTCAGAACGGCAAAAGCTATGTATTTTCAAAGTACATAAGCGGAGGAGTTGAGTTTGTTGCGGGAAAGGACGCAAGCGGTTACTGGCTGTTCTTTGTTGAGGTATAAAACTGTAAAATTCTTTAAAAAATAATATATATTGGGAGTAAATTTTAAAAATGGAAAACGAAAAATTATTGGCAAAAAATCTGTTTGATTACAGCAGGACTATTGCAAAGCCCTTGCTTGAAACCGTTGATTATCCGTGGGAGGCTCTTCCGAAAATCAGCGAATTTATCATTGAACTCGGAAAAACTCTTGATCCCGAAATCTACGAGCAGAGGGGAGAAAATGTGTGGATTGCAAAAAGTGCAAAGGTTTTTGACTCCGCATATCTCGGCGGACCGCTCATTATCTGCGAAGATGCCGAAATCAGACAGTGTGCTTTTATCAGAGGCAATGCAATTGTCGGCAGGGGCGCAGTTGTGGGCAACTCAACAGAGCTTAAAAATTCAATTCTTTTTGACGGTGTTCAGACTCCGCACTATAACTACATCGGTGACAGTATTCTCGGCTACAAGTCACACACAGGCGCAGGTGTAATCACATCAAACCTCAAGAGTGACAAGAGCCTTGTAACTGTTCTTTGCGACGGCGATAAGGTTGACACAAATGTTAAAAAGTTCGGCGCAATGCTCGGTGACCATGTAGAGGTAGGTTGCAACAGCGTTCTTAACCCAGGTTCGGTAATCGGCAGAAACACCAACATCTATCCGCTTTCGTTTGTAAGAGGTTATGTTCCCGAAAACAGCATCTACAAGCGTCTTGGCGAGGTTGCAGAAAAGTACGAATAATATTTAAGCATTTGTCGGGTAACATAATTGTTGCCCGATTTTTATGTGACTTATTATGCGAATAAGGAAAAATAAATTATTTTAAATTTTTGCGTTTTTTTGTTGACAATTGTGATGTTATTTGTTACAATAACCAAGGTTTTGATGACTTTTATCAGAACAATTTTCTGCCGCGTGCAGAAGTTGGATTGTATAAGCCCGTAATACGGACGGGTGTTTCTACAAACTGCCTTAAACAGTTTACTATAATCCCCGTTAAGGGGCGTAGTATTATGTTTTGGCGGTTTTTTTATTCCCCTTAAATGTTACCCACAACAAATAAAGGAGAAAATGATAATGAAAAAGTACGATGTTATTATTGTAGGCGCAGGTCCGGGTGGAATTTTTTCTGCATATGAGCTTGTAACAAACAACTCTGAAATAAAGGTTGCCGTATTTGAAAAAGGTCATCTTCTTGAAAAGAGAAAATGTCCGATTGACGGTGATAAAGTTAAAAATTGCATTTCATGCAAAACCTGTTCCATTATGAGCGGTTTCGGCGGTGCGGGTGCGTTTTCGGACGGCAAGTACAACATAACAAACGATTTCGGAGGCACGCTCTACGAACATATCGGCAAGAAAAAAGCTATTGAGCTTATGGAATATGTTGACAAAATCAATATGAAGTTCGGCGGAGAGGGTACAAAGCTTTATTCCACAGCAGGCACAAGCTTTAAGAAGCTTTGCTTACAGAATAAGCTTAATCTTCTTGACGCATCAGTCCGTCATCTCGGTACGGACATCAACTACATTGTGCTTAAAAATCTTTATGATTACCTTGAAAACAAGGTTGATTTCTACTTTGATACACCTGTTGAAAATGTTGAACTCAAGAACGGCAATGATAAGGAAGGTTATCTTGTTGACACAGCCGATGAAAATTATGAGTGCAAAAAGTGCATTGTTTCAGTTGGCAGAAGCGGCAGCAAGTGGATGGAACATGTTTGTCATAACCTTAACATTCCCACAAAGTCGAACCGTGTTGACATCGGTGTTCGTGTGGAGCTCCCTGCCGCAATCTTTTCACACCTCACAGACGAACTCTACGAAAGCAAGATTGTTTACCGCACAGAACAGTTCGAGGACAATGTGCGTACATTCTGCATGAACCCGAAGGGTTGCGTTGTAAACGAAAACACAAACGGCATTATCACAGTAAACGGTCACAGCTATGAAGACAAGGCAAAGCAGACAGAGAACACAAACTTTGCACTCCTCGTCAGCAAGCATTTTTCAGAGCCTTTCAAGGACAGCAACGGTTATGGTGAAAGCATTGCCCGTCTTAGCAATATGCTGGGTGGCGGTGTAATTGTTCAGCGTTTCGGTGATTTGATTCGAGGTCGCCGAAGCAATCCGAGCAGAATCAAAGAAGGACTTGTTGTTCCGACTCTTGACGCAACACCGGGCGATTTGAGTCTTGTGCTTCCAAAGAGAATCCTTGACGGTATCATCGAAATGATTTATGCTCTTGACAAAATTGCCCCCGGCACAGCCAACGATGACACACTTCTCTACGGTGTTGAGGTCAAGTTCTACAATATGGAAGTTGATGTTGACGAGCATCTCGAGTCGCCCCACAAGGGACTTTATATCATCGGTGACGGCAGCGGCGTTACACATTCACTTTCTCATGCCAGCGCCGGCGGTGTATTCGTTGCAAGGGAAATCTTAGCAAATTAAAAATTGACGGCGAGCCGCCGTTCCCAATTCGTGAAGATAGATTGCATAATAAACAGCATATTATGCCCGAGTGCAAAATTGCAAGTGCTTATGCAGTCTATGCTGTAGGGGCGTTCATTGGACGCCCGCATTGATGTAACATTTTGTTTATTCACATAACTTATGATTTAATCAAATATGTGTATTCATTTGTAGTGGCGAACTTCGTTCGCCGCTGCAAAACAGACGATATCTTTCTGTGACTGCAAACAATAAAAATAACCAAAACCTATTGATTTTATTAATCGGTTATGGTATAATAAGCTCGTTGTAAAGCAGACTGAACAATCAGCTTGTCTTGCAATGGTGTTCTTTTGTACAATATATTTCTTTTTACGAACAAAGAAATGAATAATTTAGTTCAGAATTGCAAGAAGTCAAAAAGCGTGCAATTAAGTGAGCGACAGGCCCTGTACGATTGGGGTCTGTGAATCATGTCAGGCGGGGAACCGAGCAGCATTAAGCAGTATTGCCGATGCGATGCAGTAAGTCTGTCGTTCACTCATTTGTACGATTGCCGTTATTTCGGCTGACGGCTTGCATTTTTTGTTGATTGCGGGGTGAATTTTTGTATCAGGTACTCTATAGAAAGTGGCGACCGAAAACCTTTGCCGATGTTTCGGGACAGGAACACATAACCACAACTCTTTTAAACGAAATCAGCACCAACCGTCTTAACCATGCATATCTTTTTACGGGTTCAAGAGGTACGGGCAAAACTACCTGTGCAAAAATTCTTGCAAAGGCAGTCAATTGCCTTCATCCCGTAAACGGAAATCCCTGCGGTGAATGTGAAATCTGCAAGGGAATTGACGACGGCAGTATCCTCGACATTGTCGAAATGGATGCCGCATCCAACAGAAAAATTGATGATATCCGTCAGATTATTGACGAGGTTCAGTTCAAGCCCGCAAAGTGCAAATACAGAGTTTACATCATTGACGAGGTTCATATGCTCACAACCGAGGCGTTCAATGCCTTGCTCAAAACGCTTGAAGAACCTCCCGAACATGTCATATTCATTCTGGCAACTACCGAAGTTCACAAGCTTCCGCAGACAATTCTGTCACGCTGTCAGCGTTTCGATTTTCACAGAATCCCACCCCGTGCAATAGCAGACAGACTGCTCTATGTTGCAAATCAGGAGGGTGTGACACTGAGCGACAGTGCCGCAATGCTTGCCGCATCTGTTGCTGACGGTGCGTTGCGAGATGCTCTTTCGCTTCTTGACAGATGTATTGCAATCAGCTCGGAAATTGATGAAGATGTTGTTCGCAGTGCCGCAGGACTTGCGAGAAAGACATATCTTTTTGAGCTTTCTAACTGCGTAATCAATAAGAACACAGCAAAGGCACTTGAAATTGTTGACAGGCTTTACGGTGAGTCCAAGGATATGGCAAGGCTTTGCGATGAATTGCTTTCGCATTTCAGAACGCTTATGCTCATAAAGTCGGTAAAAAATCCGAGGGATATCGTGATTATGGCTGACGATGAGTTTGAACAGGCTCAAACGCAGTCGGATTACCTCTCACTTGCCGACATTGTTTATTATATGGATGTGCTTTCAAAGGCATATCAGAATATGGGCAGGGGAACAGGCGACAGAACAGAGCTTGAAATGGCGGTTGTAAAGCTGTCATCGGCAGAACTTGACGGTACAATTGAGGCTTTGACCGCAAGGGTAACCGCCCTTGAAAAGGCAGTTAAAAAGGGAATAAAGGTGAACTATGTTCCCGAACAGGTGCAAACTGTACCACAGTCTGTTCAGAATGAAACTCCAAAACCGGAGGCTCAAAATTCCGAACCCGAAAAGTCACAGGAAACAAAACCTGTTTCGGAAAAAATAAAAGACGAGCCGGTAATTCCGACGCCTCCTGTTGAGATGCCGACACCGAAACAGTCCGTTCAGCCAATACAGGAACAATCCGTTTCTGCACAGCAAAAGCCTAAGAAAACAGCTCAAAGACCGAGCGTTGACCTTGATGCAATCTATAATAACGCACAGCCTTTTCCCGATTGGGCAGAGGTAGTCAATAATATGAAACCTGTTTCAAGGGCAATTGCGGCGGCATTTGCAAATTCTGCCGCTTACACAAGCGGAAAATATTTGCTGATTGACACAGATAATGAAATGGCTTTTGAACTTCTCAAAAATAACGAAAGACGACAGGAAATCCGTCAGCTTATTTTAGAAACAACAGGTCAGCACTATAATCTCGGTCCGTACAAAAGACCAAGTGCAAAGCAAGAAGAAAAAACCGATCCCGTTGACAAGCTTATTGAAAGTTTGCAGGGAAGCGATGTAATAATAACACAAGAATAACCGAAAGGAAGATAAAATTATGAAAGCAAGATTACCAAAGGGTTACGGCAGCGGCGGAGCAAACAACATTCAGCAGCTTGCCCGTCAGGCTCAGAAACTTCAGGATGATATGGAGGCCGCATCAAAGGAACTCGAAACAAAAGAGTATGAGGCAACAGCCGGCGGCGGTGCAGTTAAGGTTACAGTAACAGGCAAAATGGAACTCACAAAGGTTGAAATTTCACCCGAAGTTGTTGATCCCGAGGATGTAGAAATGCTCTCAGACCTCGTTATGGCAGCCGCAAATGAGGCAATCAGAGCAGCCGCTAAGGAAAAAGAGGACAAAATGGAAACAATCTCAGGCGGACTTAACATTCCGGGAATGTTCTGATTATGTCGGGATATAATGTTGCTCCGCTTGAAAATTTGGTGGAGCAGTTTGAAAGAATGCCGGGAATCGGTAACAAAACCGCTCAAAGACTTGCATATTATGTTCTCAATCTGTCAAAAACAGAAGCGGAACAGCTTGCGGGTGCGGTGATGGACGCCCACACAAAGATTCACTATTGCAGTAAATGCTGTAATCTTACAGACAAAGACCTTTGTCCCGTGTGTGCAAATCCCACAAGGGATCATTCCGTTATCTGCGTTGTTGAAACTCCGAGAGATGCTACGGCTATTGAAAATACCCACGAATTTAAGGGCGTTTATCATGTTCTCCACGGTTCAATCTCACCGCTTAACGATATCGGTCCCGACAACCTTACAATAAAAGAACTGCTTGCAAGGCTTAACGAGGAATCGGTTGAGGAGGTCATTATGGCAACCAACCCGACCGTTGAGGGCGATGCAACGGCTCTGTATATTTCAAAGCTCTTAAAACCGCTTGGTGTAAAGGTGACAAGACTAGCCTACGGTATTCCCGTTGGCGGTGACCTTGAATATGCCGATGAATACACCCTTGCAAAGGCTCTTGAGGGCAGAAATGAAATTTAATTTCTTGGTTTAAACTATTGACAAATTGTCAAAACAGTAGTATAATCTTGTATTCCACAGTAGAAAGGAGGATGTGCAGTGGCAAATATGAAAACGATTGCTCAGAACAAAAAGGCAAGACACGATTATTTTGTCGAGGAAACCTATGAAGCCGGAATTGAGCTTTGCGGTACGGAAGTAAAATCCTTGCGTGCCGGCAGAGTAAATCTCAAGGACAGCTGGTGTTCAATTGTTGACGGCGAAATTTTTGTCAACGGAATGCACATTTCTCCTTACGAACAGGGAAACATCTTTAACCGTGATCCGATGCGTGTGAGAAAGCTTCTTATGCACAAAAAAGAGATTTTAAAGCTCTACGGCACGGTTAAGCAGACGGGATATTCACTTATCCCGATTAGTCTGTATTTCAAGGACAGCAAGGTAAAACTTCAGGTTGGACTCTGCAAAGGTAAAAAGCTCTATGACAAGCGTGCCGATATGGCAGAACGCTCCGCAAAGCGTGATATGGAGCGTGCCATTAAAGAACAGAGAAGATAGTTTGGTGTTACTATGAGTTTGCGTAGCTTGTACGAAAATATTTCGGAATACAGCGATTTTGCTTTAATCGGACGGGACTTTTCTGCCTTTGATACCGATTATTCCGTGCTTGGTTTTGCAAATTCGTCCGATAAAACCGAGCTTGTTCTGTTGAATTTCAATTGTTCCAAAGATGATATTTGCTGTGAAGATTTGACTTTGAGAGAAAATATCATTCTCGAAAAGAAAAATAATTCTGATTTGTCCGATGATTTTTCTGCAATTGTAATTGACGGACAGCGTTTTGACTTTGACTCAGTATGCGGTGAAACGCTTGAATGTTGCGAATTAACAAGGTCATATATCATCTCAGAGTTTATGAAACTCGGTTGGAAGAGCGACAGGCTTTTCGACGCTCCTCTTGATTCTCTGTTCATAAACTTCATTGAACTTGAGAATAAGATTGATGATTTGTCTTTGCTTGATTTGACAAAGAATGTTGAAATAATATTTTCAAAATATCAAAAGACAGATTATCCGTTAGCAAAACTCAGCCTTGAAGTTGGCAAGGAAGTAAATATTCCGATTGAAATTTTTGACGGCGAAAATCAGATTGTGATTAAAAATCTTAAACTTTTGAATTCAGCCGAAGATTCCGAAATGAAGGAATTTTTCAAAAATGATATTGTGTTTCCGTATGTTGAGTATTCGTGTGACGATGAAATCTCAGTGATATTCTGCCTTTTTGATGAGCTTGACAAACCTTTCAAGGGTATGGGCGGATTGGCAACCGATGACGGCGTTGTTGCTTTTGCAATGGATGATTCGAACAAAAGCGATTTGAAAACGGCTGTGATATATTCACCGATTGAGCAGAACACAAAGCATATTGAATGTTGTCTTGTCTGTTGTGAAAAAATACTTGATAAGCCTGTTACCGAATACAGGTTTTCAATATAAAATTTTTAAATTGAATATGGGGATGTAAAGGTTTCGACGGGGATTTCAAACCTTGGTAAGCGAGCGGCGGTGCGGAACCGCCATAAAATCCGCAACTTTAAAATTAACTGACAACAAAACAGTTGCTTTAGCAGCCTGAGTGCTGCTCGTTCCTGCACAGAGTACCTCGGCTGTGTAAGGGGCGTCGATTAGAGGTAAATGTGAACAGGGGAGCGCTCCGAACCCTGTCACAGCTTAGGAGCTGCCAAAGTGCATAGCCTGTTGATGGGCGATGCACCGAGGGAGATTTAAAACACCAACTGCGCTCGGAGAAACCCTTGGCAAGATTTTTTCGGACAGGGGTTCGATTCCCCTCATCTCCACCACCTCAGTCACGATTGCATATGCAGTCGTGACTTTTTCTGTGTATGATAATTCCCATATCAATGCGGTGTTTTAGACAAAACGATAATCATTTATGTAGTAAAAAATGCTTCAATATAAATCATATAACCGTACACAGAATAACCCACCATATACCAAAAAACTCCCATTCTAATCGGATTTTTATACCTTGAAGGGAGTTCGGAACGACATACCTCCACCAAACTTAATTATAAAAAATAAAGATGTACAAATTAACATATTATTTTTAATAATAGTTACAAATATGTTGAAAATTACATCAGATTGTGCTATTATGAAATCAGACTTTAATCTAAGGGTGATAGTAATATGGATAATCATAGATATATTAATGAAATGTTACTTGCTTTTTTTGAAACAATCCCGTCGGATGATTTAGATGGGATTGTGAGTCAGTTTGTATTTGCACGAAAAAGACAGTACCCGAGAGCTACAAAACTCATTAATACAAAGCATTTTAAAAAACTTAGCAGTAAAGAAAAAGTGGAACGACTTATTAATTTAATAGATTATAATATTAATGACGATTATGTATTGTTACTAATAGATTCGTGTTATAATTATTATAATTCAAATATTAGATTGCTTTCCTATGAAAACTATGAACAAGCTGTTAAAGATATAAATAAAGATAATTATATTTATCTTATAAGTTATATTATTTTTAAATATTGTAAGCCACCTTATAAAACAAAGTTGATTGAATTTTTTAAAACAATAGCAGAAAAAACTGTCATAGAGCAAAGGGAAGTTTCTGATAGTTCTATCGCAGATTTAATAAATACTCAGTCCAATACAAGTAAAACATTGAAAAAGGATGAAAAGAATATGAAATACTACATTGGTTATATTGAAAAGAAAATTACCTTTTATAATTTTAAACCTGAATACGAACTTGTTGATGAAAAATTACATAAAGTAGAAAATGTTTCAGAAAGGTATCCTAAACACGGTAAAATTAACTTGAGTTATAAGCATTATGAAGAATCGGGATCGTTTTTAGAAAAATTGAATGTTGATAATAATGGCAAATATTTTAATAATTTGTTCGTGCTAAAAATTGATGATGAGTATTTAGAAGATAATCCTAATGAAAATGTGCAAAAAAAGATTGATCTTCAAAAAATAATTACTACTGGAACAAAGCTAAACGATATAATTATTCCAATTGAAAAAATTAATGTTTATAGAGTAGTTACTCCCACTTCTTCTGATATAGAAGAAAACTTTGTGGAGGGTAATATATTAATAAATGAAGATTATGATCCTAAAACACAGGCGTTGTTATTATATAATGATAAACTTTATGGACCGTATCTAATTGAAGAAAGATCTTATGATCTTCAAAAATATGTGAGACCTGAATTAATAAATAGTAGAGATCCTTATTTGCATAAATACATTGATGCAAATATTGAAAGAATTGCTTGTAATGATGGATTTGATTATGGTTATTCTCCTGATGTTAAGGAAATAGATATAGCTTTTCTTTCAAAAGATTTTACTTATGAGGATTTAATTCCAGAAAATGTATTAGCTGAAGAATTGGGTAAAATATATACTTTTACAATAAACTCGGATAGGGATAATTATAGTGAAATATTAAAGAAACTCGTTAAGTATTCAAAATTTTTTGGTGATACTTTGCCAGAAAAAATACGCGAAGAGCGTATTGAAAAGTCTGAAAAGTTATTTTCAAATTTGCGAAATCTTTCTTCATCACAAAAAAAATTAATTAATAATCTGTTGAATGAAGAAGTATTAAAAAATAATGCTGAAATTTATTCATCTTTTGAAAAGCTATTGATTAGTAGTGAAAAGTATAAAGATATGGGCGCAAAAGTTAAAGAATTGACAGAACTTTCTGATAGATTGAATGGCGAGATTGATGAATTAAAAAAACATAATATGGAACTTAATGAACGTGCAGAATCCATTCATTCAGATGAATATTTAACAAAAGAAAAAGAAGAAGAATTTCAAAAATTAAGAGATAAGCTCAAAGAAAAAGATCTTATTATTGAAAAATATAAGAATACTGAGGACATTGAGAAAGATATAAAAAGTAAAAAAGAAGAGTTAAAAAAAATAGAGGCAAAAGTGAATGAGAACAAAAGCATTATAAAAGATCGTATTGCTGAAAAAAGTGAGTTAGAGATTGAATTGAGAAGTTTACGACAGAAAGTTAAAAATGCATTGAGTGATGCATCGGAAGCAGATGTAGTATTTAATCCTTATGTAGCAAGTGTCATGCTTGATAAGGTTACTGAATTGCAAAAATCTAAAAATCAAAGCAATTATGAATCTATAGCATCTGAAACTAAGGAATTAAATGGATCTGTAAATAAACTTGAAAAAGAAGAAGCGATTAATTACTTAGTAAACGGTATCCAAAATTATCGAAAGTATGAGCGTAATGATATTATCAATATTTTCATATGTGTTTCCCAAAGTTTTTTAACTATTTTTGCAGGTAATCCGGGAACAGGAAAAACCAGTATATGTAATATTTTAGGTTATAGTTTAGGCTTAAACCTTTTTGAAAGAGATGGTAAGGGACTAAATAGATTTATTGAGGTGTCTGTTGAAAGAGGTTGGTCTTCAAAACGTGATTTAATAGGTTATTTTAATCCTTTAACCAGAACATATGATAAAAGTAATGGTAAAATATATGATGCACTAAAGTTGTTAGATGCGGAATGCAAAACTGAACAAAAATCGGAATATCCATTTTACATTCTTTTAGACGAAGCCAATTTAAGTCCGATAGAATATTATTGGGCAGCATTTATGAGTATTGCGGATGATAACAAAGACAGGTTTACTATAAATATTGGCGAAGATGAAGATATTCAAATCCCCGAAACATTACATTTTCTTGCTACAATTAATAATGATCAGACAACTGAACCGTTGTCGCCAAGATTGTTGGATAGAGCATGGGTGATAAAGTTACCTGAAATAGCAATGGATTATGATGATAAACCCAACCTGAAGGATGGTTTTAAGGAAATATTCAGTTGGAAACAGATAAAAGATTTATTTGTAGAAAATACTGTAGATGAGATAAAAAAAGACTATATTGATGTACTTGATAGTATTTATAGTTCATTTAATAATGCTGGGTTATCAGTAAGTCCAAGAATAAAGCAGAGCATAAGAAAATATATAAGTGTTGCTCAAAAACTTATGGATTCTGAAAGAAATAATGCTCAGGGTGAGGAAGTTGCAATTGATTTTGCTGTTCTTCAAAAATTGTTGCCTAAAATAAACGGTAATGTTAATGATTTTAAAAAACTGTTTACTGAATTAAAATCTATTTGTAGCGAGAACCATTTGTTTCGAACTCAAGCCGCAATTAAGAAAATGGAAGAACAACAAGAGAGAAATATGGGATTTTGTCAATATTTATAATAAGGGTAATGTTAAATGAGTGATTATACAATAACGTTTATATCGTGTCATACAAAAAATGAATTTACTCTGCCCCTATTTATGTATGAGGGCAGTGAGAGTGATATTATTGATTCTAATCAATGTGTATATGACAATTATGATTATGAATTTTCTATTGTTTCAAAATTAAATGAACCT
>OHWA01000187.1_pt1 | contig 22976 bp, 20 predicted proteins | sample 1579671 | NCBI WGS metagenome assembly OHWA01 (sample SAMEA3882513, study PRJEB24775) | human gut metagenome | biome: human-associated habitat; feature: intestine environment; material: feces | place: Netherlands | collected 2009/2010
CTTCGACGCGATCTTCACCATTCCCATGGTGCTGCCGCCCACGGTGGTGGGCTATTTTCTGCTGCTGCTTTTCGGCGCAAAGCGGCCGCTGGGCATCTTTTTCATGCAGCAGTTCGGGGTAAAGCTGGTCATGAACTGGTACAGCGCCATCTTTGCCTCCATCGTGGTGGCTTTTCCGCTGATGTACCGCACCGCGCGCGGCGCGTTTGAAAGCTTTGACGAAACGCTGGCGTGGTCGGCGCAGACGCTGGGACAGTCCGATACATGGATCTTCTGGCGGGTGCGGATGCCCGCCTGCCGTCAGGGCATTCTGGCGGGCACAGTGCTGGCTTTTGCCCGGGCACTGGGCGAATACGGCGCTACCAGCATGATCGCGGGCTACACCCCCGGCAAGACCGCCACCATTGCCACCACGGTCTACCAGCTCTGGCGCACCAACGATGAACTGGGTGCTATGCGGTGGGTGCTGGTGGATATCGCCATCTCGGCTGTGGTGCTGCTGGCTGTGAATCTGCTGGAGAAAAAACAGAAAGCGGGTGGCCGCGCATGAGTCTTGAAGTGAACATTACCAAAAAGCTGGATGGCTTTATCCTTCACGCCAACTTTGCCGCGCGCAGCACCGCCACAGCCATTCTGGGCGCGTCCGGCTGCGGCAAAAGCATGACCCTGCGCTGCATTGCCGGCATCGTGAAGCCGGACAAAGGCCGCATCGTGCTGGACGGGCGGGTGCTGTTTGACAGTGCGCAGCACATCGACCTGCCGCCGCAGCAGCGGGGCGTGGGACTGCTGTTCCAGAACTACGCCCTGTTCCCCAATATGACCGTAGAACAGAATATCCTTTGCGGCCTGAAGACGGAAAAAGACCCCGCTGCCCGCCGCGCTGCCTGCGCCGAGATGCTGCGCGCCATGCGGCTGGAGACACTTGCCAAACGCTGCCCCGCCCAGCTTTCCGGCGGGCAGCAGCAGCGCGCCGCGCTGGCACGCATTCTGGTGGGCAAGCCTCGCATCCTGATGCTGGACGAGCCCTTCAGTGCGCTGGACAGTTACCTGCGGGAAGAGGTAGAGGGCGAGGTAGGCAGCCTGCTGGCAAACTTTGCGGGCACCGCTCTGCTGGTGACCCACAACCGGGACGAGGCCTACCGCCTTTGCAAAGAAATGATCGTGCTGAACGAGGGGCAGGTGCTGCGTGCCGGTAGAACAAAAGAGGTGTTTGCCGACCCGCAGAGCATCGCCGCCGCGCGGCTGACCGGCTGCAAGAACATTTTGCCCTGCACCCCGCTGGACAGCCGCACCGTCCGTCTGGACGGCTGGGGCGTCCCCCTGCGGCTGGCGCTGCCCGTCCCGGCGGGCTGCACCGCTGTGGGCATCCGTGCCCACGACTTTACGCCCTGCGCTGCGGACGCACCCAACGCCATCCCGGTAAAGGCGGTCTCCACCAGTGAAAACCCCTTTGACTGGAACCTCATCTGCACCTCGCCGGAGGGTACGGCGCAGCTGTGGTGGAAGGTGGGCAAAACCAGCCTTTCTGCCGCCGCCCCGGGGCCGCCCCAGTATCTGTGTGCCGCCCCGGAGAGCATCATGCCGCTGAAAGGTTGAGAAAACGAATGGCCTGCACTGCGCTCCGGCCATATTCAGCGGAAACAACAATTTGAAAACAGGGGATTTCCCCACACGCAAAGCAGCCGCTGCACGGTAAGATGCAGCGGCTGCTTTGCTTATTTGTGTAAAAAGGGGAGTGCTTATGCCATATCGCGGCAGGTCACAATGTCAGCCCCGGTGCCGCAGACATTTTGCAGCACCACATCGCCCACATGGATGGGGGCGTGCAGCACTACGCTGTCCAGCGCGGCGACTACCTCGGCCATCTGTCCCTTGGGCACAGGCTTGGAGGTCTTGACCGGGCAGCGGGAGTGCAGGCAGCCCTCGGCGCGCACGGTGCTGGTAATGATGCGTGTGGGGTGGGTCAGCTCTTCCTTGCCGTAGGCAATGCCGTTGGGGCAGCCGTTACCGGTCACCTTGTAGTCGTTGGCCTCATCCACCAGCAGATGGCAGCCCTGCGGGCAGCAGGTGCAAATTACTTCTTTCATCTCGCTCATGCCTCCTCGATCTCAATGGTCACTTCGTCCATGGGGGCTCTGTCCAGCAGCACTCTGGGCAGGGCAATGTGTTCCATCTCGCCGGGGGCAAGGCGGTCACGCTTGAAGCGTGCGATCACCGTATCACCGCTCTTGACAAGGATGGTGCTCTTGCCGCAGATGCGGCGGACGCGGAAGGACACGTTGGTGCTCTTTTCCACGCCTTCCAGACGGATGCGCAGCGGCAGGGTGTAGCCAAGGTCTGCGCCGGGCTTCACGGTCAGCACACGCCCCGCGGCCACAGGGCCGTTCTGGATATAGTTGGCAGCGGCTGCGCCGGCCAGCTCGCTCTCGCCGGAAACAAAGTCCACCAGATCATGCACCTGCACCACGTTGCCGCAGGCAAACACGCCGGGGATGCTGGTCTCCATGTTTTCGTACACGATGGCGCCCTTGGTGCGGGGGTCCATCTCGATGCCGGCCTGCTTGGTCAACTCGTTTTCGGGGATCAGCCCCACGCTCAGCAGAATGGTGTCCACATCAAACTCCATCTCGGTGCCGGGGATGGGCTTGCGGTCGGGGCCAATCTCGGCCACGATGGCCTTTTCTACGCGGTCCTTGCCCTGAATATCCACGATGGTGTGGGAGAGGTACAGGGGGATGTCAAAGTCGTTCAGGCACTGCACGATATTGCGGGTCAGGCCGCCGGAGTAGGGCATCACTTCTACGCAGGCCAGCACCTTTGCACCCTCAAGGGTCATGCGGCGCGCCATGATCAGGCCGATGTCGCCGCTGCCGAGGATCAGCACCCGCTTGCCCACCAGATAGCCTTCCATGTTCACATAGCGCTGTGCGGCACCGGCGGTGTACACACCGGCAGGGCGGGTGCCCGGGGTACCAATGGCACCGCGGGTGCGCTCGCGGCAGCCCATGCCCAGTATGATGCTCTTGGCTTCGATGATCTGGTAGCCGTACTCCTTGGAGACGCAGTGCACCTTTTTGTCCGGGGTCACTTCCAGCACCATGGTGTCCAGCTGCACCTTTACGCCGGTTTCCTTGAGCATCTCAATAAAGCGCCCGGCATACTCCGGGCCGGTCAGCTGTTCGCCGAAGCGGTGCAGACCAAAGCCGTTGTGGATGCACTGGTTCAGAATGCCGCCCAGTTCCTTGTCGCGCTCCAGAATAAGGATGTCGCGCAGACCGCTTTCCCATGCCTTGCAGGCAGCAGCAAGGCCCGCAGGGCCGCCGCCAATAATGATCAGATCAACCATTGCTCTTTCCTCCTACCTTCGTTTCGCTGAGCAGAACGTTCGAGCCGTTCTTGTCCTGCAGGATGTCCAAGGGGTCTATGCCCAGTTCGCGGCTGATCAGCTCCAGCACGCGGGGGCCGCAGAAACCGCCCTGGCACCGACCCATGCCTGCACCGGCGCGGCGCTTGACGCCGTCGATGGTGTTGGCAGGCACCTCGCTGTGGAGGGCTGCCAGGATCTCGCCCTCGGTGATGGTCTCGCAGCGGCAGATCACGCGGCCGTAAGCGGGCTGCTCCTTGACCAGCGCGGCCTTTTCCTCTGCGGAAAGCTCCTTGAAGCGGATGTGGCGGCGGCCGTCCTTGTAGTCGGCCTTTTCAGCGCCCAGAACACCGCGCTGCTGCAGGATGGCAACGGCTTCCTCAGCAACTGCCGGGGCGGCGGACAGGCCGGGGCTCTTCATGCCGGCCAGATCGATCCAGCCGGGTGCCTCCGGCTCCTCGCCAATGATAAAATCGTCCACGTCCAGATTGGCGCGCACGCCTGCAAAGCTGCGGATGGACTCGCCGAAGTTGATACTGGGCACACTGCGCTGGGCAGTGGCCTTGACAAATTCCAGACCGCTGCTGGTGCAGGAGGTGTCGTTGCCCTTCACAGGCTCTGCGTTGGGGCCGACGAGCAGGTTGCCGTGCACGGTGGGTGCCACCAGAACGCCCTTGCCCAGCTCGTTGGGACACTGGAAGATAACGTGACTCACGCGGGTGCCCTCGCTCTTGTCCAGCAGATAGTACTCGCCCCGGGTGGGGATGATGTGGAAGTTGGCGGGCTCCACCATGGAGTGTACTTTGTCTGCCCAGATACCGGCAGCGTTGATGACGCAGCGGGTCTCCACCGTGCCGCCGGGCACGGTCAGGCGATAGCCGCCCTCGATGGCTTCGGCATTGGTCACTTTGCAGCTGCGGCGCAGCTCCACGCCGTTGCGTACCGCCACCTCGGTCATGGCCAGTGCATACTCCCACGGGTTCACGATGGCGGCGCTGGGTGCCCACAGTGCACCGCAGACCTTTTCAGAAAGGTTCGGCTCCATGGCAAGGGTCTCTTCCCGGGAAAGAATCTTCATGTCGGGCACGCCGTTGACGGTGCCGTTCTCAAACAGATGCTGCAAATGGGGCAGTTCCTTCTCGTCCAGTGCCAGCACCAGTGAGCCGCACTGCTTATAGGAGACATCCAGCTTTGCGCAGATCTCCTTTGCCAGAGCCACGCCGCGCACGTTCAGCCGTGCCATGCGGGTGCCGGGGGCGGGGTCGTAGCCTGCGTGGAGAATGGCGCTGTTGGCCTTGGTGGTGCAGTCTGCCACATCGTTCTCGGCCTCAAGAATGACCACCTTGTTGTCGTAGCGCGACAGTGCGTAGGCGGCAGCGGCACCGATGACGCCACAGCCGATGATTGCTACATCATACATTGTTCTTTTCCTCCTGTCCATTCTGCCTTGGCCCGTCGGGAGCTGGGCAGCTGTTGATGGTACAAAAAAAGAGCGAACCGAAACAAAGGCAACTGCCCTTGTCCGTTTCGCTCATATCTCCTGAAACAAACAGCACTTGTTTACTCTTATGATACCCTGTCCCTGCACAAAAAGCAAGGTGTTTTGCACTTTTTGTGAAACCCTTACAAAAAACACCGGTTGCTTTTGCGCAGAATGCGGGTCACATATCCCATACCGCCTGATTGGTGGTGGAAATGGCGGTGGCACCGGCAGTGATTCCGGCTTCCAGCGCGGCCATCACGTCCTCTTTATCAGCAATAAGGCCGCCGGCGAGCACCGGCACTTTGGCGGTAGCGCACACCCGGCGCAGAATCTTGGGCATGGTGCCGGGCAGCAGGTCCAGACAGTCCGGTAGGTTTGCGGGGATCTTGTCCAGACTTTCCAGCGCGATGGAATCCAGTAGGAATACCCGCAGAATGGCGGCCAGCCCCAGCTCCTTGGCACGGCGGATGAAGGACTGCCGGGAGATGATGCCGTCGGCCTCGGTGGTATTGCGGATAAAGTCCACCGCCACCTCCTTACCAGCAAGCCCTGCGATAAGGTCTACATGCACCGCGGCAAAGCGCCCGGCTTCGTGGATGCGGCGCACAATGGAGGCAATATTGCAGATATCTCCGTATAATACGAATACCACCCGGATGTTCTCGTTGGTCAGCGCATTGCAAAGCCCGGCATCGTCCTTGACGGCCGCAATGACTGGTGTTTCCTGAATGGCATCCATCAGCGCCTGTTTCATGTTTTTCCTCCTGCCCGGCGTTCTGTGGGGCAATTTTACTGGTGCTCTGCCAGCCAGCGCAGCGCCATATAGGTGTAGGCTGCCGTGCCGCGGTACAGGATGCTGTCATCAAAGCGCACCTTGGGGTGGTGCTGACCGTAGGTGTAGCCCTCCTTGGCGTTGCCAGCAGCTAAGAACATGCTCACGGTGGGCACTTCGTGGCTGACAAAGGCGAAGTCCTCGCTGCCGCCGCCGGGCTTGCCGCCGGTGAGCGGGGTCATATCCATAGCGCCCTTGCCCAGCAACTCGGTCATATAGGTCAGGGCGTTACCCGCCAGCGGGGTGTCCACCACCATGCAGGGGCAGTAATCGCTGAACTCCACCTCGGCGGTGCAGCGGTAGGCGGTGGCCACGCCCTGCGCGATTTCGGTCATGCGCTGATGGATAAGGGCACTGACCTTCTGCTCCGGGTCCACGGTGCGGATGGTGCCCCACATATCGGCAGTATCCGGGATGACGTTGGAAGCCTTGCCTGCCTCGAACCGGCCGGTGGTGAACACGCCAAAGCCTGCGGGGTCCAGCTCGCGGCTGTTGATCTCCTGCAGGGCAATGTGGATGTGCGCCGCTGCGGTGATGGGGTCGATGCAGGCGTTGGGCATGGAGCCGTGGCCGCCCTTGCCGTGCACAACGATGTGATACTGCTCGCAGCTGGCCATGGTAATGCCGCCGCCCGGCACCAGCACCATACCGGCGGGCAGGGGCATCCCGGCCAGCACATGGAACATGACCGCTGCGTCTACCTTGGGGTTCTCCAGCAGGCCGCTGTTTATCATATCCAGCGAGCCCTGAAAGATCTCCTCTGCGGGCTGGAACTCCAGCTTTACCGTGCCTTCGATCTCGTCCTCATGCTCCTTGAGCAGCTTGGCTGCACCCAGCACCATGGCAGTGTGCATATCGTGGCCGCAGCCGTGCATCTTGCCGGGCAGCTCAGAGGAAAATTCCTCGCCGGATTCCTCCTGCAAGGGCAGCGCGTCCATGTCGCCGCGCAGCAGGATCACCTTGCCGGGGCGTTTGCCCCCTGCGAGCGCTACCACGCCGCACTTGCCGCAGTCCTGCGGGGTGTAGCCCATCTCGGTCAGCGCTTTTTTGACCAGTGCCTTGGTCTGGGGCAGGTCAAAGCCCACCTCCGGGTGACGGTGCAGTGTGCGCCGCCATTCCTGCAGCTGGGGCTCCAGCGCTTTGGCAGCTTCCAACAGTTTTTCCGGTGCGATCATTGTAAAATCAACTCCCTCTGAATTTATGCGGAAAGCCCTCTCGGCCACAGCAGAGCCATGACGGGGAGGGCTTCGCCTTACGGTTATTCTTCCCCGCCGTTATTGCCAGTCGGGTGGTACTGGGCGCAGGTGCACTTTTTGAACTTCAGGCCGCTGCCGCAGGGGCAGGGGTCGTTGCGACCAATTTTGACCACACGCACCGGCTGACCCTTGGGGCTGCCCTTGACGCCGGGTGCGCCGTTGCCGGGCACAAAGCCCTCGCCGGTGGGCTTTGCCACCTGCTCCCGCTTGGGGGCGGAACCGGCGGCGCGCAGCTCGATGGTAAGCAGCATCTTGACGCTGGACTCCCGGATGGAATCCACCATCTGGTCGAACATATCAAAGCCCTCGATGCGGTATTCCACCACCGGGTCCTTCTGGCCGTAGCCGCGCAGCGCGATGCCCTGCCGCAGCTGGTCCATGTTGTCGATGTGGTCCATCCACTGGCGGTCTACGCACTTGAGCAGGCAGATGCGCTCCAGTTCGCGCATGACGGGTGCACCGTAGCGCACCTCCTTGGCCTGCAAGATCTGCATGCCGCGGTCGTACAGCATATCTGCAATGCCCTGCTGGGAAAGGCTATCAAAGTCTGCCACAGTGTAATGGAAGTCGGCATCGGTGGTCAGCCAGCCCTGATAGTGACGGCGCAGCGCACCAAAATCCCACTCGTCCTTTACATCACCGGAAAGGAACTGGGCGCAGCTGGAATCGATGTTCTCCCGCAGCATCTTGTGCATCTCGGTGCTGATGTCCTCGCCGTCCAGCACCTTGCGGCGCTGCCCGTAGATGATCTCGCGCTGCTGGTTCATCACATCGTCGTACTTCAGCACGTTCTTACGGATCTCAAAGTTGCGGCCCTCCAGCTTTTTCTGGGCGCTTTCCAGCGTATTGGTGATCATGCGGTTCTCGATGGGAGTATCCTCGTCGATCTTCAGGGTGTTCATCAGGCTGGACACCCGGTCGCCGCCGAACAGGCGCATCAGGTCGTCCTCAAGGCTCAGGTAGAAGCGGGAAGCGCCCGGGTCACCCTGACGGCCGGCACGGCCGCGCAGCTGGTTGTCGATACGGCGGCTCTCGTGGCGCTCGGTGCCGATGATGAACAGGCCGCCCGCATTGCGGACAACCTCCGCCTCGCGCTTGACCTCGGGGGTAAATTCCTCGCACAGTTCCTCAAAACGCTTGCGGGCATGGAGAATTTCGGCGTCCTCGGTCTCGGCGTGGCCGTCGCACTCGGTCATCAGCATCTCGAGTTTGGCATCAATACCGGCCTCCGGCGGGGTAGGCAGCTCGGTGCCGCTGGCCTTGGCGCGGGCCTTCTCATGCTCGTAGGCATCCTTCAGCTCTGCCAGGTTGGCGGTCAGCTCCTTGGACAGCTCCTTTTTAAGGGCCGCCTTGGCCATGTAGGTCACGTTGCCGCCCAGCATAATATCGGTACCGCGGCCCGCCATGTTGGTGGCGATGGTGACTGCGCCCTGCTTGCCGGCCTGCGCGACGATCTCGGCCTCTCGCTCATGCTGTTTCGCGTTCAGGACGTTGTGCTCGATGCCTTTCTTTTTCAGCAGCTTGGACAGCGCCTCGCTCTTTTCGACGCTGACGGTGCCGACCAGGACAGGCTGACCCTTGGCGTGGCACTCGGCCACCTGCTCAATGACGGCGTTGTACTTGCCGTTGACGGTCTTGTAGACGCTGTCGGGCAGGTCCTTGCGGGCGCGGGGCTTGTTGGTGGGGATGCTGACGATGTTCAGGCCGTAAATTTCGCTGAACTCGTCGGCCTCGGTGGAGGCTGTACCGGTCATGCCGGACAGCTTTTTGTACATGCGGAAGTAGTTCTGGAAGGTGACGGTGGCCAGCGTCTTGCTCTCGGCGGCAACGGTCACGCCTTCTTTGGCCTCGATGGCCTGATGCAGGCCGTCGTTGAAGCGGCGGCCATACATCAGACGGCCCGTGAACTCGTCAACGATGATGACCTCACCGTCTTTGACGATATAGTCGGTATCGCGGTGCATAACGCCGCGGGCCTTGATCGCACCGTCAATGTAATGGCGCAGCGACATATTGTCGGCGTCGGCCAGGTTCTCGACGTGGAAGAACGCCTCGGCCTTCTTGACGCCGGACTCGGTCAGGGTAGCGGTCTTGCGCTTTTCGTCCACGACGTAATCGCCGTCTACTTGCTCCTCGGCCTCGACCTTATCGTCCAGCTCGACGATAACACTCTTTTTCAGCGTCTTGGCAAAGTCGTCCGCGCGCTTGTACATCACGCTGGAATCCTCGCCCTTGCCGCTGATGATCAGCGGGGTACGGGCCTCGTCGATCAGGATGGAGTCGACCTCGTCCACGATGGCAAACGCATGGCCGCGCTGCACCATGTTGGCCTTGTAGACAACCATGTTGTCGCGCAGGTAGTCAAAGCCGAACTCGTTGTTCGTGCCGTAGGTGACGTCGGCCTCGTAGGCCTTCTTGCGGTCCCCGGCCTCGACGCCGTGGACGACCAGACCGACGGTCAGACCCAGGAAGCGGTAGACCTTGCCCATCCACTCGGAGTCGCGGCGGGCCAGGTAATCGTTGACGGTGACAACATGCACGCCCTCGCCGGTCAGGGCGTTCAGGTAGGTGGGCATGGTAGCGACCAGCGTCTTGCCTTCACCGGTCTGCATCTCGGCGATGCAGGCGCGGTGCAGCACGATGCCGCCGATGATCTGCACGGGGTAGGGCTTCATGCCCAGCACGCGCCAGTCGGCCTCGCGGCAGACGGCGAACGCCTCGGGCAGCAGGTCGTCGAGGGTCTCACCCTTGGCAAGGCGCTCTTTGAACTCGGTGGTCTTGGCCTGCAGTTCCTCGTCGGTCAGCTTGGCCATCTCCGGCTCCAAGGCAAGGACCTTGTCCTTGAGCGGGTTGATGCGCTTGAGTTCCTTGTCCGAGAAAGAGCCGAACAGTTTTTCAAAAAAAGACATAACAGTTCCCCTGTATTTTCCGCCGCGTGTAGAGGTGCGGCTAATAGTGGTTTTATATAGTTTTACACATGATACTATAATACACCCGCACAGGGGTTCGTGTCAAACCTGCGCGGGTGTATTTCGTAATATATTTAATTTTTCTGTTTTGTGGGCAGGCTCAGCAGCACCAGCATCAAAAAAATACAGCCGAAGCCCAGCGCATCCCACAGCGTAAAGGGCGAGCCCAGCACCAGCGTGCTGATGATGGCCGCCGTGACCGGCTCGGCAAAGCTGTAGAGGCTCGCCTTCTGCGGGCCGATGAGCGGCACGCCCGACATGTACAGACTGAACGCCAGCACATTGCCCAGCACAACCACGATAAAGATGCCGAACATGCCCATCGCCGTCGGCACATAGTCGATCTGCCACGGGCGGAAGATGAGCGAAAACATGATGCCGCCCATCAAAAACGCCCAGCCTTGCAGCATCGGGGTGGGATACTGCTCCTGCAATTTTTTCGGCCACATCGTGTAGATGGCGACGCAGCAGGCACTGACGATGCCGGAGACCAGCGCCGCCGGGCTGACGGCCAGCCCGGTCAGGCTGCCGTGGGTCGTGATGAGGAAAACGCCCACCAGCGCCAGCAAGATCGAACAGACCTCAAACACGCGGGGGCCGCGCTTTTGCTGGATGCAGACGACCAGCAGGATGATGACGGGGGAGACGTCCTGTAAAATCGTGCCCATGCCCGCGCTGGACAACTGGATCGTCAGAAAGTAGGTGAACTGGCAGCAGCTGACGCCCGCCAGACCGTAGACCAGCAGGTCAATGGCGTTGCGCGGATTTTTCCTGACGTTCCACGGGTCAAAAAGCGTTTTTCGGTCCTTTATGAAAAAGAATCCGCACAGGATCAGCCCCGCCAGAAACAGCCGGATGGGCACGAGCCAGGTCGAATCCATCCCCTCGCGGGTGAACAGGTACTGCCCCATGCAGCCCGAAACGCCCCAGCACGCCGCGCCGCCCATCGTCAAGGCGGAGCCTTTTATGCGGTCAGACATTGTGTTGCACCTCTGTTGTAGGGGTCGATGCTCGCATCGACCCGCATCATAGCGGCGGGCAGTTGTTTGCAGGGGGCGGCGTCCTCGACGCCCCTACAGCCTCCCGTAGGCTCTTATTCCAAAATCAGCGCCGCGGCTTCGCGCAATCCCTTTACAACCGGTGCGCCCGTTTCCCTCAATTTTTCCGGCGGCTGGTGGCCGCCGGACTGCAAAACGCAGCGCACGCCCAGCGCCTGTGCAACCTCATAGTCGTGGACGGAATCGCCGATCATGACGGCGCGTGCCGGGTCAAAGCCGTTTTCCTTTAAATAGGCCAGTCCAACCTCGACCTTGCTCTTGGCGTAGATGTCGCCCAGACCCAGCAGACGGTCAAAATAGCCCGTCACGCCGCGCTCGTCGGTCTGACGCCGCAGCGTGTCCAGATTGCTGGCCGACAGAATGACCTGCCGCAGCCCCGCGGCCTTAAACGCCTCCAGCGCGTCAATGGCGCCGTCTGCCAGCGGGCAGGCCGCACTGGCGGGGACGTAGTCCTCCATGTATTTTTCGGCCAGCTCGGCAAAGCTGTGTTTTGTAAAGTCAAACCCCGCGCGGACGTAATATTCCTCGATGGGAAAGCCAAAAATGGCCCGGTACCGCTCGTGGTCATACCGCTGCGGGTAGCCGAATCCTGCCAGCAGACGGTTGAGCGCGTCCACGCAGAGATCGACATCATCGAGCAGGGTACCGTTCCAATCCCACAAAATCAGTTCCGGGCACATAGATGTTACCTCTCACGGCAGCACCGCACAATTCCCGCCCCACGGGCTTAAGCACCGCTCCGGCGGCTGCGGCACGTCACCTGCGTCGCAAAAATGCTCGGTAATACACAAAGTATTGCCTGCGCTTTTTGCTTAGCATCTGACGTGCCTCGCTCGCCGTATCGGCACTTAGAATTGTGCGGTGTTGCCTTATTCTTCTGTAAAAATTTTGTTCAGACCCGCGTTGCTTTCGATCAGCTTGACGAGCGCCACACCCAGAATCGTGCAACTGATGAGCTCGCCAATGCCGACAGTAACGGCATTGAACACCGCCAGCATCGCCGTGGGTGCGCCGTCCGAGAAGAAGAAGGTGATCTCGAACGCCCCGACAATGATCATATTAAAGACAACGGGCGGCAGGGATGCCGGAATGGCCAGCCCTTTCACGCGGATGTCGCGCAGCTTGTAGGTCACAAGGCAGGCCAGCAGGGTCGCCAGCGTGCCGAACACCACGTCAACGACGGTGGAGCCGAGCAGATTTGCCAAAAAGCAGCCCAGCGTGACGCCGACGATATACTCGGCGCCGAACACCGGCAGCAGGCAGAGGGCCTCGGCCACGCGGACCTGCACCGCGCCGTAGCTGAACGGGGCCAGCACAAGGCAGACGACCACATAGACAGCCGCAATGACAGCGCAGCGCACAAGGCGACGGACGGACAGATTTTTCATATTCATACAATACTCCGGCGGATAGATTTTGACCACACGCAAGACCGCCAGCCTTGCGGGGTTTGCGCTGCCGACCAGCAGCCAGCAGCGGAGCCTAAAATCCTAAGTTGCTCAACAAACCTAAATTATAACAAAACCCGCAGGCCGTTGCAAGACCTGCGGGGAAAATTTGTGGTAGATTCTGCGCATATTGTGCTGATATGGTATAATGCATCGGAGTGTATTATCGATTTTCTGAAAATCATAGTTCCCTAATAGCTCTTGGTATGGTATAATTCCTCCGCCGCAGGCAGCGGAGAAAATTCCGTCATAGTTCCCTAATAGCTCTTGGTATGGTATAATAACAAACCAGAGTTCGTTGACACGATTACGGTCATAGTTCCCTAATAGCTCTTGGTATGGTATAATCGCATCGCACGCGCCCCCACCGTTGCAATCGTCATAGTTCCCTAATAGCTCTTGGTATGGTATAATGCTGCAACATGAGGCAGCAATCGCCGCTGAGTCATAGTTCCCTAATAGCTCTTGGTATGGTATAATTCTCCCTGTCGCGCCATGATGTAGGCTGCGGTCATAGTTCCCTAATAGCTCTTGGTATGGTATAATTTTAAAAAGTTAATCAATGCAGTACGCAGGGTCATAGTTCCCTAATAGCTCTTGGTATGGTATAATGCCTTTGATCTTGTTCGCCTGCACCTGTACGTCATAGTTCCCTAATAGCTCTTGGTATGGTATAATGGATTTGCCGTTCTAGTAGGTGCGCGTCATGTCATAGTTCCCTAATAGCTCTTGGTATGGTATAATTCACTGTTTCAACAGTCTTAAATGCGACACGTCATAGTTCCCTAATAGCTCTTGGTATGGTATAATTCAAAGGCTCTTTCCGTGCTCTCGCAGTACGTCATAGTTCCCTAATAGCTCTTGGTATGGTATAATCGCCAAATCCCGCCGAACGTCATTTCACGCGTCATAGTTCCCTAATAGCTCTTGGTATGGTATAATCGTGACATTGCGCAGAAACGTATTAAGCGCGTCATAGTTCCCTAATAGCTCTTGGTATGGTATAATTTTTCAATCTACACCCAATAGCGTTTAGAAGTCATAGTTCCCTAATAGCTCTTGGTATGGTATAATAGGCTATGCAAAAAGCGCATCGGATTGCGGTCCGATGCGCTTTTTGTTTTAGAAAAAACTCAGCTGTTCACATACAAAAGGGGCTTCTTCCGGCTGATAATTTCCCAGAAGAATCTGAATAGACTGGTACTGCTTTTCTGTAACGACAAGCAGGCGAATGGAGCCGTTTGGCGGCAAGGATGCCCTCAAACGGCTTTCGTGTTTCTGCACGGCGTCGTTGCCGTTGCACACCCTCGCGTACACAGAGAATTGCAGCATGTGGTATCCGTCCTTCAGCAAAAAATTCCGAAACGCCGTCGCATGCCGCCTTTCAGTCTTTGTCTGCACAGGCAGGTCAAAAAAGACAATCATCCGCATAAATTTACTCATAGCTATGCTGCTTGTATTCAAGCAATTTGGGTAACAGCAGGGCTTGTCCACGCAGACCTTGCACCAGGCGTTCCATTGCATAGGCAACGCTGTGGTGCTGCCCGCCGGAAAGAATATCCGCATTCAACAGGTTTACAAGCTTTCCCTTCAGTATGGGTGTCAATGCTGCATCCTCGGCCACATTTGCTGCCACATACAAATCCGCCACGGGCCGGAACGGCTCCATCAGGTCATCCGCCAGATTAAATTGGTTCAGCTCGCTGTCATGGTGCAGACCCAGGCACGGCTGAAAACCATACACCGTCAGACAGCGCGCCATATAGCCCCGCAAAATCGCGTAGGCATAATTCAGTGCTGCATTTCGCGTATCCTCGTTGCGGCGGGTGTAGCCCTCACCAAATAAAGCCGGGAAGTAGTACGCTGCGGCGCTTGCCTCTACGTTATCTTTGTCGCCGCTCGTCACAGCCTTGGCACGCCCGAATAGAAACGCCGCCTCCTGTGTTTTGCCGCAAAGTGCAAGACACTCCGCTTGGTTTTGAATTTTTGCTGTCACTACCTGCTGCCACATCCGCTTTTTTGCCGGCAGGGTCAATTCCATCTGCCAGCGCAGTACTCCCAGCTGACGGCTGTGCTGTGCAAACGGCAGCGAGATGCCGCACGGCAGATGTGTTTCATCGCACCAGAAAGTCACCACACCGTTTTGTGCCAACGCCGCCATAGCCGCTGTTGTGATCGTGCTTTGGCGGCTTTCCAGTACAATGGCACTGATGTCCTCGATGGGCACAGAGTGAACTTCTTCCGTTTCAATCAACAGCTGCTCATTTTTGCAGCGGATGCGCGCAGGGTTCACGATCATCAGACAGCGGTAGGACATAATTCACCTCCGTTGGGCAGGGAAGGTTTGCCGTTTTTCTTTTTTCACAGGGGTATAATTGCCAAGGACATCGACCTGATATTTCTGAACCTTTTGCAAGGTCTTAAAGCCAAGACCAGTTGCAATATATGCATCATCATGTGTAGTCAGCGTAACAGCTCCCGTTGCAATATCCCCACCTTCAAAGTATGCCAGTATTTTGTTCACCGGCATTTCCTTCTCCAGTGTACTATCTCTGTGTTGCACCTTGAATTTCATAAGGCGTTTGCTTTCAATGCGTACAAGGTCATGCTGGCAAAGAGAAAAAAGGAAATCTTCATCCTTCATCTCTTTCCATTCAGCAGAGCTCTTATATGCAACCACTGCCTTACTCGGCAACTCCGGCTTCACCGTATCCGCCACGTAGACGGGAATCCAGTAATAGCCGTCTCCCGGCACATAGTACACATCGATGCGTACCATCGTGTCGTTATCAGCCACACCCTTTCCACCGTGGACCGGAACTGTACTGGTCACTTTATCGCAAATCTTCACTTTTTGAACTCGTGCCCCGGGTGTGCCATCCGCGCGCGGCTTGTAAAACGGTTCTGCAAACGCTTTCTTCCCATCCCCGCCAAAGGCAAGCAATCTGGCCTTCAGTGCATTGTACAGCAATGTATCGCTGCTGCGGTTAAAGTAGCCCGCAATTTCACCATCCTTATCCAATTTCAGTTCGGTGATATTCCTACGCTGTACAACGTGAATATCGTCCAGGCGACTTTTTATTGTTTCCTTGTGTGCCGCACCTGTCACCTTATGGCGCGGCATCCGCGATACAAACACAGGCTGAATAGACGAAATATCCACCGTCGCATAATAGACCGGGTTGATCTGCATCAAATTTTCCTGCGGGCAGGCCGACAATCGCTGCGTCAGCTCATCACGGAAGCGCGGCCAAGGTTCGGGGAAGTGCTCATTACGCACCGCCGTCGTCTCTGCACGCTTGCAAAAGTCAGATACCCGCTTTATCATCCCCTGTGTCGTACAGGCAATCACCGCTGCGTCCACTGCATGGTGCAGATCGCCGTCGGCACGCACCTTGCTAAGACCCCAGCGCTTGCGCAAAAACGCCGTAACGGCGCCATTTACCGCAGCGACCCGCCGTTTGCCTGCCCCGGAACAGTCTGCAAACGCAAGATGATTGCGGATATAGTTCAGCATAAAAGCCGCAATATACTGCGTATCCTGCAGGTTGCGCTGGATATAGCCCTTGCCGTCCTCCTCGCTCAGCCTTTCCTTCAATAGGTTCTGGCGCTTGCGGAAATTTTTCACGTTTGCTTTGGTGTACACAATAAAGTCGTCCCGTCGTTTTCCCTGCAGGTATTGCAGCGGCAGACGGTTTCCCTTCTGACGGTTCTCCGAAGCCAGCACCAGCACCTTATTTGTGCGGCGGTCATCAAAGCTTATGCTATAAGGGACGATATGGTCTACCTCGGCATAGCCGGAGACTGTAATAACCTTGTCCAGCTCCAACGGCTGTATCGAATACGCACAGCGCCCGTCCTGCTCTTTCCACAGACGATATTTTACAAGGTCCTGCCCGGTAACGGTGCGTCCCGGAAAAAGCTCATTCAGCTCTTTCATCAGGCGTTCATTTTCCGCACTGTTATCCCGCATCGCCTTGTCCAACTCGCTGCGCTGCTGGAAGTTCTTATTCATCTCTCTTGCCAGCTCCAGATGGATACTGACCGGACTTTCGCCCTGCTCGCGGATGATCGCATTGACGACCTTGATCGTCTGTGCCACTGCACGGCGCACCACCGGGCTTGTAATATCCTCCATTTCCTCCGTTGAGGCCGGCAGGAACTGCGCTTTTTCGCCGTTTTGCCTTCCCTGAAAATCATATCCGGCTGCCTGGCAGGCATCGTTATAGTTCATGCCCTGTTCCAGATAGGGGATCAGCTTGCGGCACGCCTTGACCGAAATGTGTCCATATCCCGCAAAGCTGGGCAGCGTCAGCAGTGCTTCTATTTCCAGCGGTTCAAACTCCGCCTGTTTCAATGCCTCCCGCAGCTTATCCTCGTTTTCCGGGTTCGTCAGCGCAGCTCCGGCGGCATCCAGCTGCTCGCGGCTGATATTGCGGATATGATCCTTCCGCAGGGTATTCAGCGCCTTACGCATCTTGTGGTAGCAGGGGAGTGCCGTTATTTTTTCTTTCTTTTCGCAGGCTTCTGCCGTCTGCTCCCCGCGATACCGCACCATGTTGAACCGTGCTTCTTCCGGCAGTGCCAACGCCTTGCGGATCCGGGCAAAATCCAGCTTGTCCGTCTGGCAGCACACAGAAAGCAGTACCTGTCGTTCTGCCGGTGTCAGCGTGCGGCTGGTTCCGTTTTCCGCAATGCGGATATGATTGATTTTTTGCAGCAGCGTAAAATATTCAAACGAGAAGGCCGCCTTGGCTGCCCGCTGCTCGCTCTTTCCCTCCAGCGTGCAGGTGCCGACCCTGTTGCTGCCGCTATACGGGCTGCCTTTGCCCGGACCTTCCGCAAAGGAGCGCTGGCGTGTCAGAATACAAAGGTACTCTGCCTCCATCTCCGGCGAAGCCCATGTCGCACCGTATTGACGCTGTGCTGCAAAAACCAGTCTGGCCTCGTCTATGATTTGGTCGCGCTTGACGGTGGAAAGATAATTTTCCGCTTTGTTGCGCTTGTGCTCTGCAAACACAGGGTCACGGTACATCATCTCACCAACAGTACGGTACCGGTTTTCCTCCATACGTCGGGTGTTCGCGTCAATTGCCTGCAGCAGCTTACCGTCTTTTTGTGCATCGTCTGCCTTGCGGTTACTGCGAAAGCCCCTGCGCTGCATCAGGTGCAGCAGTATACGGGCAAAATCCAGTGCTGTCACCGGGCCATCCAACGCCTGAACACGCAGCGCATAGACATCCGGCAGATGTCCCGCTTGCACAGCCTGCTCTATTTCCGCCTTACCGGGCAGACCATTTTTCTCCATCAGCTCGTACAGATCCGCCTTGCGCAGGCTGCGGCGGCGCAGCCTGCGGCGGGCGCTGCGGGCCTCACGGCGCGGGGCAGCAAGGCTGTCGCCTGTTTTGGGCTGTTCGGCCTTATCAAATATGCGTGAGCCACATCGGATCAGACCATAGGGCTCCGCGTTTTCATTCAGTGCCACCACCGCCCAGCCGACGGACGCAATGCCAATATCCAGACCAATTCCATAGGGATGCTTCATTTTTTTGCACATCCTTTCACTTTTCTACCATCATAGCGCATTATGGTATTATTGGGCAACTGACAATTTAAACGAAATTTATGCAAAAAAAGATGACGCCCTGCCAAATAGCAGGGCGTCAGAGCTTTACGGTCCTATGACCTTATCATAGCAACCATAATAGTTCTTGGTATGGTATAAGAACTGTCTGCATTATACTACATTGTCAGGCAAAGCGCAAGACCTTACCTATGCTGCCGAAAAAGATTACGGCAGCTCCGGCGCATAAGCCTCGAGATTGCGGGGCTTGCCCTCGTAGACGATGGCGATGCCGTCGGGGCCGGTGTTGGCGCTGACAACGCCGCCGAGCTGGAACACGATCAGCGGTGCATGGCCAAACGCCTTTTTGCACAGCTTGACCAGCTCGTCACGCTTGGCGGTGCTGGACGTGTAGGCCACCATGTAGGGCGTGTCCTTCATCGAATCGACGCGGCTCTCCACCCATTTGATCATGGCAGCGGGCACGGCGGCGTCGCCGCGGACCTTGCTCTCGACCTTGGAAACGCCCGCATTCAGGCTGATGATGGGGCGGATACCCAGCAGGTCGCCGACCACAGCGGCGGCGGCGCTGACGCGGCCCGACTTCTTCATCTGCTTCAGGCTGTAGGCGGCCAGACAGATCTCAACGCAGTCCAGCTTCTTCTTCAGCTCGGCCACGCAGGAGGCCAGCTCACCGCCGTTGCGCACCTTGCGGGCGCACTCACAGAAATACCAGCCGTAGGGCATCGAGTAGGTGTGGCTGTCGATGACCTGAATCTTCATCGTGTAGCCGGGGCGCTCCTCCTCCAACAGCTCCATAGCCTTGACGGCGTTGTTGTAGGTGCTGGAGCCGCCCGCGTTGATGCTCAGGTACACCAGGTCGGTGTAGCCCTCGTCCGCATAGCGGGCGTAAATATCGCAGAACTGCAGCTGGGTGATGGCGGCAGTGGTGGGCACGCCCTGGGCGTCGCGCATCATCTGGTAAAACTGGTCGTTGGTAAAGTCCTTGCGCTCCATGTACTCCACACCGTCAAGGTTGATGGGGAAGCCCACGACCTCGATGCCGTACTTATCCGCAAGCTCCTGCGGAATGTCGGAACAGGAATCTGTCAGAAAACCTATCTTGCTCATTTTACATCCTCACTCCATTCGTATCGGGTCAACTGCCCGTGGGTCTCCAAACCGGCAAAATCCCATTGACGCAATGCTTCGTACACGCCCACTGCCACCGCGTTGGACAGGTTCAGGCAGCGCTCGCCCCTGCGCATCGGCATACGCACGCAGTCGGCCTCATGCGCGGCCAGCAGCTCCTCGGGCAGACCGGCATCCTCGCGCCCAAAGACGAGATACGCGCCGTCGGGGTAGGTCACATCCACATGGCGGCGCGGGCCCTTGGACGTGAAGTAGAAAAACGGACCACTGTTTTTGGCAAAAAAGTCCGCCTGATCTTGATAATATGTTATATCAAGCTGGTGCCAATAGTCAAGCCCGGCGCGCTTTAATTTTTTGTCGTCGATGGTAAAGCCCATCGGGCCGACTATATGCAGCCGCGCTCCCGTCACCGCGCAGGTCCGCGCGATATTGCCGGAGTTCTGCGGGATCTGCGGCTCGACCAGTACAATGTTTAAGGTTGGCATAAATTTACAAGTCCTCGTTCTATAACTTTAGCCCTCCCTTGGGGGAGGGTGGCGCCGCAGCGCCGGGTGAGGGGCCGGGCGGCACACCGTTCATGGGTCGGCTCCCGGCCACCACCCCTCTAGGGGAGGCTTTTCACGGCGTTATCAATCACACGGCATACGCCCTCAAAATGCTGCATCACATCCAGATTGGAAAACCGCAGCACTCTGATTCCGAAGCCCTCCAGATATTCCGTGCGCTGTGCATCGTACAGCTGTCCCGCCGCTTCATAATGCTGGCTGCCGTCCAGCTCTATCGCCAGGCCTGCCGCATCGCAATAAAAATCCAGAATATAACGTCCTACAACCTTCTGCCGTACAAAGCGCGGCGAATATCCGCGCAGAAAATCATACCACAGATGGCGTTCCTCCCGCGTCATGCTTTTTCGCAGCGCTCAGGCGTTTTCAAGGACATCCTTGTCTCGCGGCAGTCTCATGGTCTTACTCCTGCCGCAGTTTCGGCAGGGCGTTCTCCAGCCAGACGCCCAGCCGCTCGTCGGCTCCCTCGGGCGTCTGCCTGATGCACTCGGCTACGAAGGCGGCAGCTGCCTGTACGGCAGCCTGGGGCACGTTGCCCCGCAAAATGCGCCCGACGAGCACGGCGGCAAAAATATCGCCCGTGCCGTGGAACATCCGCGGCTGCAGCGGCGTTTTTACGGCATAGCCCTCGCCGCCGCGGGCCGCGCCCACACAGCCTATGTAGCGTCCGCCGCCGATGCCCGTCACGCCGGTCACAACGACCTGCGGCGCCACGCGGGTCAGCCGGGCCGCCTGTGCGGCGGCCTGCTCGGCACTGCCCACACCGGGCAGCGGGTCGCCCAGCAGCAGCGCGGCCTCGGTCACATTGGGGACGATCAGATCCGCCTTGCTGCACAGACTATACATAGCGGGTACCATGTCGGCCCCCAGGCCGCTGTACAGCCGCCCTCCGTCACCCAGCACCGGGTCCACGACCTTGAACGCGCGGGGCCACAGCTCAAACGCCTGCTCGACGAGCTTTGCCTGCGCGGCGTCCGCCAGATAGCCCGAGTAGATGCAGTCAAATTTCACTCCCAGCCGATGATAATGTTCCAGTGCCGCGGGGCCGTAGCCGGGGTTGGCCAGCTTAGCCGGGGTGCCTAAGCCCCCCGTGTGGGTGGACAGCACCGCCGTAGGCAGTGCCACGGTCTGCACGCCCAGCGTCGAGAGCACCGGCACGATGACCGACAGCGCCGCCCGGCCAAAGCCCGGCAGGTCATGGATGGCTAATACGGTTTTCGGCGCGTTGGTCATGCTGCGGCCCTCCCTCTGCATTTTTTGAGTTCTCATTGATTCTACCATAAAACCCACCGCAAAAAAAGCCGTATTCGGGCGATTGTTCCGTTTTGTTTGGTTTTTGGGCAAAGAGAACAAAACTTGTGCCTTACACCGCCGATTTTCTTGCACTCTCTGCGTATATTCAGCTGTTCTTCACATTTTTCTTAATGCGTTCCAAGTCCTGCTGGATTTTCGACAATTCATTTATAATATATTGCGAGTCTCTCGCGGGCGCATCTGTCCGCCCGACAAGATAATCTATGCTCACATGAAAAAAGTCCGCCAGCACAACCAGTGCCCGGGCGTCCGGCTGTGTTTTTCCCGTTTCATAGTTGGACAGCGTTTTCTGGTCAATTCCGGTTGCTTCTGCTACATCTATCTGCCGCAAGTCCATATCTTCCCGCAGGTCGCGAATACGATTCATGTGTCACCACTCCTTTTCCCTTAAATTTACTATAAAATTACTATGGAGCAGTTGACGTATACACAATCTTACTATATAATAAAGAAAAATACTATTTATTTAGTATGTCGAAGGAAGGTTTCACTGTTATGGCGCAGTACAACAATGAAATTCTTGTACAGTATCTGGACGATGTTTACAGCCTTGAACTTCTCTGCCGCAAAATACAAGATAAAATTAACCTTTTAGCTACCACCATATCCAGTAGGGAAGAATTTATCCATCGAGCTGACAGTTCTACAGTCTATCCCATCCAGCATGTTCCGCATTGGCTAAAAACAATTAAATGGTCTGAAACATTGGAGCATCTCATTGTTTTGGGTATTATTATCTTTGTGTGCACTTCCATACCTGATCTCATCACTAAAATTCTGGGATTTTTGTTTGCCTTGGTTTTCGTTGGCGGCCTATATTTTGACATTTCAGAGCCTATTCGCAATTATAATTCCGACATCAAAAGCGCTCAAGAAGATTACAAAAGCCGTGTTACCTTCCATAACAGCCAATTAAAGACCGCGCGCGAATATGAGGCAAGCTTATCTTCCATTACTCGCGACCGGAATGATGCTATTACACAGTTAAAGCGCACACAAGATGAACTCTCCACCGCCTACGGCGTCAACATCATCCCCAACAAATATAGTAACATCTATGCGGCCTACTACCTCTACGACTATTTTAGTTCCAGCCGCGAAACCGATTTAGACAAAATTTTGCAAACCATGCTGCTTGACAAAATTGTTGACAAATTAGACCATATCATTTCCCAACAGCAGGACATTATCCTAAATCAGCGCATGACAATGGCCATACAAGAAAAGCAGTCCGAGCAGTTCCAACAAAGCCACCTTGCTCAAATGCAGTCCATGGCGCGGATAGAGAAAAACCAGCAACTTCAAAATGACTCTCAGAAAAAGTTAACCGAGCAATTACTGCAAAACCGCCATGCACAAATGGAATCCATTGCGCGGATGGAGAAAAATCAACAGCTCCAGAACGACTACCTCGCCATGATTGACACCAACGCCCGCACTACCAATTATTTTGTCACCGCCGATTACATCAACAAATATCTTTAATTTGTCCTGTCAAAGAAATGCGTTGTAGGGGCGAGCATTGCTTGCCCGCAGGGGTGTTGCAGTGGCCACTGCATTGCCGGGTCGTCGAGGACGCCGACCCCTACACGTAGGGGCGGATTCCATATCCACCCGGGAGGGCAGTGGTTATGGGAACATTGCACGGCGGGGTGAGGGCACCCCGCCCTACGTCCAACGGGAAAGTTACGCGTAGGGCGGCCTGCCCACAGGCCGCCGTGCAATATGGTGGCTGCCGCAACATTCCGCGGGCGAGCAATGCTCGCCCCTACATCTTCTATAACGCAAAAGAGCATGTGCCAAGCCCGCACATGCTCTTTTGCGTTTTCTATTTAATTTTAATGGTTATCATTCGCAAAATCCCCCTGCCGCAGCGGCGCGGCAGGGGGAAAGTTTTACGCAATTTTGTGTAATTTCGGTTTACAGCACGCGCACGCGGATGGCGGGTTCAATCGCACCCAGCTTGACGGCGAG
>OHWA01000194.1_pt1 | contig 22538 bp, 23 predicted proteins | sample 1579671 | NCBI WGS metagenome assembly OHWA01 (sample SAMEA3882513, study PRJEB24775) | human gut metagenome | biome: human-associated habitat; feature: intestine environment; material: feces | place: Netherlands | collected 2009/2010
CTGTCGTTCTTTGCATTCTTGTAGCCTGCGTAGTTTTGAAGCAGTTCCTTGTACGACGGCTCAGAAATGTCAATCTTCATCAACTTTCCGGTGAGCTGCGGACGGAGTTCTTCGGGGTAGCGTTTCAACTCCTCGTTTGTAACCTCTGTCATAAAGTCGCGGTTGGCAGAGTATGTCACATAATAGCCACCGCGTTCCGCGTTGTAGATGTACAGACGCGTTTCAAGCACCAGTTCTGTGACGATGCGGTCAATGAGCGAATTGAGTTCCGGTGGGAAGTAGACCTTTTTGTCGAGAATTGCTTTGACTGTAGCTGTATCCCACTGGAGCATATTTTCATGCAGCTCTCCGCTTTCAAGAACCTGTGTCTTATAGACCTCATCAAAGGTTTTGAGGGCATCAGGGTCAGTTTTGAGCATTGCTGCAAGCTCCTCATAGGAAAACGGCTTATCTTTCTTATCGGTTAAGATGGCGCTGATTTGTTCAAACATGTCTTTTGTTTTAGTCATTTGTGGTCTCCTTTTCTAAAAAAGCCACCGTTTCTGTAGGAAAACAGTGGCAATGTATAAGTGATATGGTTTAGCTTGCAATGTACAACTCGCTGTTGGAAATGTTTTCCAGCCAGTTTTTGTTCATTACATTACCAAAACGATATTTCTTCTGCGACTTGTAGGACCAATCGCAGCCGGAAACGACATCACCGATGGCGTTCAAGTACAGCTCGCCGCTGTAAAAGTCGATATCGCCGGTTTTGTTGAATTCGTATTCGAGCTTGTCTACATGAGGTTCACGCTTCTTATAGATATTCGAATCGAGATTCTTAGCACGCCCTTCGTTCAGTAAATAAGCCAGATGAAAGTCCGTTACCTTATCGTTACGGTTATATTTCAAGCCACTAAGGATACTTTTACTTTCATACGGGATTACTTCGTGGAAGTTATCACTGCTGATGCAAAGACCGCACATATAGTCATCTTTTTCATCGCAGTAGGCCCACCACTCCAGACTCGCCATAGCAAGGTCAGCCATCTTATCGACAGCTTTTCCGTTAGTGACCATGTAAAAGCTTCCAACGGCGATACCGCGCTCTTTGACAGCTTTCAAGGTGTATCGAATTGCCGGTATATTCAGAGAGATTTCCCCACCGGTAAAGGTAAGAGAGCTGATATAAGCTCCCTTCTCAAAGTTGTCGAGAAAAGCATCGATGTATTTCTCCTGAATATCGATGCTTTCGGCATCTCCGCGCAGGCAGTGCGCACAGCACATATTGCATCGGCGCGTAACTTCTATGAATACGTTGTTTGCGCTATAAATACGCATTTTTTCATGCCCTTTCTGTTATTCTTCCTCGCAATCCTCGTAGTCGTCCATGAAGTTCTCGTTGCGGTCGACGACAACATTCACATCCGGCGGAGCGATTTTAGTCAGACCATAGTTCAAGAAGAACGAGCCGGGAATGTCATCGACATCGCCCCAGTTCCAGCAACCACAGTTGATTTCCAGCTGTCGTTTGCCTTCATCCGTCTTGAGATAGTCCTTGACAGCACTGCGCAGGACCGTTTCGGGGTCACGGATTTGCTCCGGATTGTAGCTAAACTGAATCAGTGTGCATTCCGTTGCGGATAAGCCAATGACCTCATTGGCGACGATAGTGAATACTTCCATCGTAAGTTCCCTCCCCTCACGCGTTGACGATACCGCCGTGCTTGGCCAGAACCGCGTCTACGGTTTCTACGGGCACATACCCGTAGACCGTAGCCAGCGGTGCCTCGTCGTCTTCAGCAAACGGCAGAAACTCTTCGACCTCCTCAGACAAGTAGCTGAGTTCGACCTTAGAGTAATTGCCGTCCGACAGGTCTTCGTTCGGTATGCAGTAGTGCATGCTGCTTGCCTGAATCGACAGGTTGAAGCCGTCTGCACAGACTGCAATCGGCCGAAGCGCAGGGGTGCCGAAGATGGTTTTGGAAAAGGTCTTGCGGAGAAATTCGTTGGTATTGAAAATAGCCATAGTAATATGCTCCCTTTCTGTGTGTGAGATGTTTCTTAGATGTACTTTTCCCAGAAGCGCTCGAACTCTTCGTCCGGCATCTGGGCTTCGGTTTCATCCATCACGCGGTCGTAAGTATCGCTGGAAATGTCGGTCCCGACAAAATCAGCAACAGCCTCATGTCCGCGCTTCTGGATGGCATCCTTCAGGATAGCCCAACGACATTCGTGAATGGCATCATCCAGCGTTTTGTTGCCATCAGGCTGCCAATACTCGCCTGTCTGCTGAATTCTATAAAACTCATCCAGCGCATCATCAACATTGTTTTCGAGAAGAATATCGTCAATAAAATTGATAGGATAATCCTTGCCGTTGATTTTCACTTCTGCATAACTGAACGAGTCATCATCATCGGGGCTTGCGCAGCATTCGACAGCAAAAACTTCATGGGTTTTGCGGTTGGCTTTGCATGGCAGATTGAACATTGCACCGGAATCAAAGCAGGACTCAATGCAGGCATTGACCACATCGCTTACGGGAGACTCTGCAGCCTCCTGATATTCCGGCATGTGCCAGATGTCGATGCTTGCCTTGTTGGTATCCTCAATGTTGCGGACCTTCAAGACACGGACACCCTTCTTCTCCATGTGAATGACGGCACGGCACAGGTCCACACGGATTTCGTGCGAATCCATAATGGTGCCGCGGTCATCCTTAGGTAGGAAGATTTCGATAACTTTGTTGATATCGGGGGTTTCGGCGACGAAATAGACTTTGTCATCGTGAATTTTGAACATTGCATTACGCTCCTTCTTGTTCATACAAAAAGGGCGGGCTCCCTAAAAACAGGAAGTCCGCCCTTTAAGCGAAATTGTGAATGTACGAAAGGCATAAAACCCTTTCGATATAGAATGTTATCTATCGTACAATTTTTATTGTAGTCGGTTCGCACAGCTTGTCGAGTAAATCAGGTGCAATTTTTATGGTTTGCAAATCCCACACGCCGAATACCCTTCCTGGATGAGCTCATCGCGGGGCCCCATATAGTCGATTCGATTCTTTTGACTCATCGATTCGACTGCAGAGCAATCGGGTTTGTGAAACTTCATAGTGCTCGTGTTCAGAACGTATGTCTCGTCTATGACAAGTGAAGCTTTGTCCTGTTCATCCTTGGAACCTGCAGCACTACCGGCTTCAATCCGATTTTCATCATGATATTCACCGGAAGTGAAACTTACCTCTTTGCCATCCGAGGTGCAGTAAATATCACCCAGCAGGTCTGTGCGATAAACCTCGACACCTTTGTTTTGCAACTTGTCGAGTGTTTCTTGATGTGGATGACCGTAACTGTTCCCTGTGCCACAAGAAATCACAGCATATGTTGGATTTACCGCATCCAGAAAAGCCTCTGAGGTAGATGTACTTGAGCCATGGTGCCCTACTTTCAGAACTGTTGACTGAATGTCTTGTCCCGATGCAAGTATCACGTTTTCCGCTTCCTGTTCCGCATCTCCGGTAAAGAGGAACGAGGTGTCTCCATAGACAATACGCAAAACAATCGAAGTATTGTTCGTGTCATCGGGAACAGAATTAACACCAACTATCGTGAATTCCGCTTCCCCCAGAGTGTAGGTTTCACCCACATCCGGTATCGTGATGCCTCCGCCTTTTTGCTCCGCGTAGCTTGCAAAGTCCCGAAATGCTTTGCTGTCGTATTCTGTCACAGGGCATAGAGTCATGTTCGCAGTGACGGCCTCAAAAGCACCGGACAAGCCGCCGATGTGGTCTTCGTGCGCGTGAGTCCCAACGACATAATCCAGGTGCCCATCGGTTTCACGCTGCATAACAGAATATAAGAGGTTAGAATCATCGACATTACCGCCATCAATAAGCATTGAGTGGCCGTCGCAGGTGATAAGGGCGGAATCCGCCTGTCCTACGTCTAAAAAGTGAATCGTAAAGCTGCCGTCCACCGAACCGCCAGCCGTCTGTTCACTGCTTGCAGTGCTTTCTGAGACGACCCCGGTGCTGGATGGACTTTCCGATATTATCGGATTCTGACCGCAGCCGGTGAAGCTGAGTGCAAGGAGCGTAGCGATGATTGCCGCCGTGCTCCGGAATAGATTGTTTTTGAGTTTCATACTTTTTCTCCTTTCAACAAAAAAAGCGGACCTACCCCGCTATGGGATAAGTCCGCTTAAAATACAGATTGTGAATCCTACTGATTGCTTAGTATCTGTTCACACTTTACATTGTACGGCGTTCGTATATTTTGGCAAGCGCTATTTTTCGCCAAACTTAATGTCGATATATACAATTTCAAAGCACAGTGCAGCGCTCAAAATAAATCCGAAAACAATGTAGGATGGATGAGTCAAGGACCAACCGAGATTTGCGGTATACCAGTGCCAATATTTGATGTAGAGCGCAAGAGCCACAACCGGCAGGACCAGATACCAGATGATTTCCAGCACAATTTTGATGTCTTTTTGCATTTCACTCGCCTCGAAATTCGAGCGGAATCATGGCCTGGCGCTTCCGGCTTTCTGTATACCAGAAAATACTAAGTCCGGCCAGGATGGCAAAAATGATGATTTTCAAAAGCTTCTTCATTTATTTCTCCTTTTATGCTGCGGATGCAAAGATGTCACCGCAAGGGCAGTTATAAAACATTTTATACCGACTTGTCACGGCCGATATATCCCAATTCTTAATATCTCTCTCCTTTTTTAGAAAATTTTTATCGCTGCGAATATCTTTATGGCATCGTGATATTCGCAGAACAATTGTTTATGCTTTGCTCATTTTTGTCAGTCGCTTAGCAACTGACATGATGAGCCATTTCTGGGTTTTCTCCGAGAGTTGGCGGGGCTTGCATTCGATTTTCTTGCGAATCCCGCAGGTATTTTCGCCGTTGTAATATAGCAGAACTCCTATACCATCAGGAATCTCATCTTTGACCTTCTTGTATAGCGCTAACGGCATCGCATAGTAGTTACAGTGCCCCACAAAGTTGTGGCCATGGTCAGAGTGAAAGTCACTCACGGAAACCTTAATTTCCACGCAGGTGATGACGGTGTCGATGGTGTATGTATGTTTCGTCTTATATAGCCTGCAGAACCGTTCCGTACACGGTTCATTACGAAAACTCCAGTTGGCGATATCTTTAGGGCATGATACTTCCTGCGTCCACTGCTCATCCCTGTACATTGAGAGTTTGCAGGTCCCACATTTTGTTTCTGATGTGAAGCACTCTTGAACCCGAACGAAGTCAACAAGGCCGGATTTTATCGAACCGCACTCGACAGGTACTTCTAGAGCGTCGAAGCCTTGACGGAACGAATCAACCCGGTATCCACCATAGTTGGCAGGATGCCAAACCTTTAGCGCTGATTCTATTTTTTGAGTCAGAAGAGTTTTTGCCATGGCTGCTCCAATCCTCATCGAATGATTTCGTGCGCAATAACGTCGGATTCCGTACAAAAGATATCGCTGTAATCGGCCTCATCATTGCCCGCACAGACCTCATGCTGATATGGTGCCGTGCCCTTGCGTTCAATTTCAATGCGCCAAATGCCATTGTCTTGGTTGTAGCATCCATATAATGTGTATTTACTTTATCCTTATCGACGGTTGTTCTTTTGTCAGAAATGGCAACTATGCCGTCTTTCGTAAGAAAATGAATGATTAGAGACATCGTCTGTTCCTCCTTTTATGCTGAGATAAATTGATTGAGCATGCCCTCGGTCTTTCTCTCCACTTTCCTCATATACTCTTCCATATATGCCCAATCAGGCTGGCCGGTCTTGTCCATGGGCAATCGCATTGCCTCTGCCAGAGCCTTTTGAGGAGAGCATTTTTCCTCATAACTAAACTTGCGCGTAAAAGTGGCATTTAAAATGCATGCAACAAACTGCTTTGCTCTGTCAGACATACACTTCTTTTCAATAAGCGTAATAGCATCGCCATTTACACTAAACTCATAGGGATGATAAAACGTACTGCCACAACCTGCCCCATTACAAGATACGGTAATTCGATTTTTATAGGCACTGTCAATATCGTACATTCCAGCAATGCCTTGATTGTAAGCGCCTGCTGCGATGATTGGAGTCGCTCCGGGGGTTAAGGGCTGAATATTCTTCACTTTTCCGCGTTCCGCGTCAAACAACTCCCCTACCCGGAACTCTCCCCACTCCTTCGTATCCACCTTTTTCTTTTCCGCATCCTTCGCAGCATGCAGCAGGGTCAGAGAGTCGGCGACTCTGGTTTCAAGGTTCGCCATGTAAGATTCCATATAGGTCCAATCTGGGGCACCGTCAGGGGTGGCGGGGAGTTTGATACTCATTTCGGGCAAAATCGAACTGGAAATCTGGTCAGAATATGTACTTTCACGCAAAGATGCTCTAATGGCTCCCACAAGAAATCGTCCTGTATATTTGTTCAGAGTAATTCCTTTCGGTTTTAAGCAATGCACTTTCATATCTAATGTCGCATCACCTTCTTGATAGAATACGGTTTCCAGAAAAGAAACGCTCACAAAATTGTTGAACACCCGATAATCAGCGATGTTTTTCCCACAATAATCATAAAAGCCAAAAATGCCGTTATTTGAGCCTGTTACCGTAATTCTAGGAGTCGCCCCATCTTCAAGTAAATCCTGTACGGCTACACTCGCGCCTGTCGGTACTTGAAGCTTATTTCCTTTCTTTTGGGTCTCAAATAAATCTTTGATTTGAAATTCCTTCCATTCGGAAGTATCAATCTTCCCCATTATTGTCCTCTCCCTTCTCCACCAGAATGTTCGTGCCTTTCTCAGTGCCAGTCACAGTCGAACCGTAAAGCACCTTCTGCAGCAGTTTGTCCCCGAACTCCTTGGCGTTGATGCCACGCTTGTACATCTCGTAGTCCATCACGGTCTTGATGAAATCTTCCTCGTACAATTCAAAGGGCTTCTCCGGCATCTGATAGGACAGATGTTCAGCCGGATTGATAAGCTGGCGGGTGTTGTAACGGTCATCGTTGTCATCCTGAATCGCCTTGACCCAGTAATCTTCCAGCGCAGGCCACTTATCATGCACATCCTGACGACCCTTGTTCTTGACCGTCTCCAGACCGTCATCAGCTACATAGTAGCCCTTGATGTTGCGCCCATTCTGAGGCTTGCCAGTCTCGAAGATGAAGATGGAAGTAGTGACGCCCAGACCAAAGAAAAGGTTTTCAGGCAGCTTGATGATGGTAGTCAGCGTGTGTCGTTCCAGCAACGCTTTCAGCTTGGATTCCTTCTCCATTTTCTTATCCGGGAGAATGAAGGCACACTTTGTACCGACAGGAACGCTATCCAAGACATTGGCAACGATTGTTGCACAACCATATCGTCTCTCGTAAGGCGGATTCATCAGGGCCTTCGTGATTTTCTGTTTCCGAATCCATTCAGTCGCCTCAGCCGAGGTGGCATCCATCTGTACAAGGTTGGTCTTACCGTCCTTGTGAATCATCATGTTGGCACAGGCCAGAGCGTAGACTTTCCGGTACATCTCGATACCAAACAACTGCTCAGACTTAATTTGCTTTGCCTTGCTGGTGTTGCTGCCGCCTGCCTCACGAATCATATTGCACATACTCTTTACGAGGAAGGTGCCAGAACCACAGGTGGCATCCAGAACCCGGTCATTCATATTCACATCAATGAGTCGGTACATAAAGGATGCAATATGGTCAGGGGTAAACACCTGTCCCGCCTGAGCCTTGCCACGGTAGCGGTTGAATTCATTGAAGAAGATTGCCATGACATCCTCACCATTCCAGTTATCGGAATTGACGAGGTCGGCAATCTGGCAGACATTGTCGATGAAATCGTTGATGGCTTCCTGATTCTCCGTAATAGACATACGGACAGAGGCATACTCCTCCAAGAGTACATCCAGCTTGCTATTCTGCTTCTTATCATCTTCCAGAGCCTTAGACAGGGCACTGTAAATCCAGTTATGGAAGGTGCTGTAATCCATGTCTTTCAGTTTTTGAAGACCGTTCTGAGGGTTGTAGCGCTGGGCGACAAGGGCACAAGCCGTGAAAATCATCCGGTCCTGCAGGTCCGTCATACCGAACTTGAAATGCAGGCTGTTGTTGATTTTCTGCGTGATTTCGAAGATGTAGTTGTTATCGAGTTTCTGGCTCGTACACAGGCGGATATAGTAGTCCTTGTTTTCCAAGTGCTTGGACGCATCAGACAGCTCGATTTTGTTTCTGAATACGCGGATAGCACTGCCGCTATAAAGAATACCGATGGTCTTGGAGTATTTCTTGGCAACAACATCGATATTCTTGAACAGTTCCTTGACATGCTTTTCCTTGGAAACACCTTCTGCTTCTGATTTCGTCTCCAGAATGATGGCGGGTTTGCTGGCGTCATCCGGCAGATACCAGCCATCCGGCTTATCATTACAGCCACGGAATCCCAACTGATTGAAGGTAGTGATTTGCCCAGTCCCCTGCTGCACTCCATCTTCGGTCTTATCAAAGCCAAGAACCAGCTTGGCACTGTCACGAACCTCGTCCTCTGTACGCATTCCCTTACTCATAGTATCCTCCCAAAAACAAAACCCCCGATGCCGTAACATCGGAGGTGTAAAAATCAATTATTTATCGTTAAGAATATCCAGCAACTCATCGAGGATGCCGATATAGTTGTCGTCATTGATATACTGGATGGTGTTAATCATGGCCGTTTTCAGTGCATTGATAGGTTCTCCGCGCATCGAGCCGGAAGTATCGACAACGAACAAAGCTATTTCTTAGTCTGTGCGGGTGTATCCGTGGTCAGCTAACCATTTATGTACTTCATTCGTGACGTCCAATGTATCGATGGAATAGCTGTTAACTCCCAGTTTGCCATTGGAAAGATTCATGCCGATATTATAAATGAGCTTGTGGCCTTTCATTTTGCCGATGGTCGTTGTGCTTCCTGCGGCGAATGTTTTGACTCCGACGCCGAGCTCCGAGTTATTCTCGTAGTCCAGCTCTTTGTAAGTAAAATTGTCTTGTACAAGAATCAGTTTTTTGAAAATCTGATGACTCTGCAAGATGCCATTATGAATGGAAAGGCAGTTTTGCCAATCGGCTTCAAAATCAATCCAGTTCCCGAATGTGGAAGCTGTCAATGGAGCATTAGGACTCTGGTTGATAGTTGCTGCCTCTTGAAGCAGCAGTTTCTTAGGTGTTTTGTATTCCGCTACCGGATAGTTAATTTCACCCTTGCACAGTATTTCCGCAAATGCTTTGACGGCAAGCTTACCAAAGATAACGCAGAAACATCCGCAGAAACCAAAAAATGCGCCAAGCAGATAGAATACAAGTGTTGCTGTATGGATGCTTTCGGGGTCGTATCTCTGCGCTGATGCCTCCGAGATAGCAAGGCCAATTGGAATCAGCAGCAAGATAATGCCGAAAATTATAAAGGCGATTCCCATTGTTACCCACATCCGACCCGTACCTGCCGGGGTCGCATATTTCAGTGCTCTTTTCCGTTCTTTCTCAGACGGAATCATCTTATCCTTTTTGGCTGCCATGATTTCCTCCTCCTTTTAATCGTGAAATCTGTTGTTGATTTTCTGAATCAGCCAAAGCTGAGCTGCTCCGAATCGGTCGAGAAGAAAGCCGCCTTTTTCTTTGCCTGCTCTTTTGCACTCTTACTCATCGGTTTCTTCGTGCCGTCCAGATGATGCTTGCTCTTGTACGAATAGCCTTTCCAGGCAGCCTGATAGGAAAGGTAGCCATATCCGTTAGCATTGTCCAGGACCTTATCAGTTGCGGCCTCGACCACAACATAACGGGGCTGGTTGGGCTTTGAGAGCTCATCGCTTTTCACGACACGGTAGCTCTTTTTCTCATCTACACCGTACTTGGAGAACGGCAATGCGGATTCCTTTTGGGGTTTGGCTTTTGCCTTGGTGTTTTCGGTATTTCCTTCGACGGAATCCACCAGTTCAGAGTCAAAGAACGCCTCATCAAGCGGTACATTGGAGCTGTTCTGCTTCTTTGCTTCTTCGATTTTCTGATACATGGCATCTTCGACACGGCGCATCTTCCAAACCTTGATGAGGACTTTTTCCGGGAACGTGATGGTCAGTCCCTTTTCCGCCAGCATCTTTCGGACAGCAGGCGTAGCGAAAGACTTGTATTTTGCATACGGTCCTTCTTCGTGCTGCTCGATTTCATGGCTTACCTGAGTCATGTATTCTTCAAACGCCTTGTTCTGGTCGAGCCAGAACTCGACTTCGGAATAAGGAGAATCATGGTCCACGGTTTTTTGAAGTTCGCAACTCTTCGCATAAGCAAGACAAGCGTCTTTCACATCGGCAAAACCAAGCCCAAAATTATCGTTCAGAGTGTTTCGGCGTGCTCCATCCATCACAAAATAGCGGCTTCCCTGCTTGATGATGGCGATACCGTCGCCAGAAGTGATGGCGGTGGGTTCTTCCGCATATCCGTCGTCAGTCCAGCGGTCGATAATCGATGCCGTATCCTGTACAAAGCCTTTTCGGCAGGTGTAATAATCCGCGCCGTTGTAAGCTCGTTTCGTGATGCACTTGAGGATTGCGTCAATCAGAGCGTCCTTATCCTTGATTTTTACGCTGTACATCAGGTTACTTTTCACGTTCCAGACAACGCCATATGGAAGACCCAGCGCAATCATAGAACACGCACACTGCAGAAAATGCTTGTGTGCCAGACTGCTGATGAACTTGATGCAGTAGACGGTGCTGTTCTTTACGACATCCGCAAGGCCCGAGGCATAAATCACTTTATGGTCATTAGTATGAATGTCGATATCTCCGCGTGCCTGAACATACTCATCGGGAGTGAACACGGTGCCAAGCCGCATACTGAGCGACATTTTGGCTTTTGCGTTCACAAAAGGAGGCTTGACCTGTTTTACATACCGGCACTGATTCGTTTCAAGCGCCGTGAGCAGCAGAACCTTATCCTCGACCGTTGCGCCCTTCTTGATTTTCAAATACTGCATGTCCTTGTGTAGGTCCATATAATATGCAAGTGCGTCATCAATGTCGTAGGAGTTGAAGAACCCTGCCTGCATATAGATGCTGATGCAGGGAGACAAGTCAATCATGGCATCCGCTGCCTGCACATCGATGGTCGTATTGTCGTTGTGCTCAATCGGTGTGACTTCCAGCAGCTTATAGCAAGCATCCACATCTTCGATGAATTTGTGGTCAAACATCTCAGAAAATGCGAACGGATGCGGAAATCCGCGAAGAGTTTCAGTTGGGGTCATCAGAGATTTATCGCTCAACGGATGGTCTGAGTTTACGAAGATAATCCGCTGCTTTCCTCGGCTTGCTGCGACACAAAACAGATTCCGAAGAATCTCATATCGTGCCATCGGTTTGCTTGTGCGAGACGACCAGTATTCTTCCGTGAAATCAAACACAACGCAGATAGGCCGCTCCATACCTTTGCTGCCGTCAAAAGTTGTGAAGATACCAACATCCGAGGAGGGTGCTACCGCCTTATTCCCATCATTGTCTGCGATACTTGCATAGACATGATGCTTGTCATAGAGGTTCCCCGGTCGATTCTCTAAGTCATTGAGCACCTTCGTCATGGCTCCAATTCGAGCACCCAGGCAAAGGACATTTTTGGGGTTCTGCTTATTCAGGAACTCTGTCACTTCATCGACCGACATCTGTTCCACGATACAGGAGCTATTTACGCCGTTGATGGTCTTGCCCCAGATATTGCCGAGTCGTTCTGCCAAGTCATGAGAAATACGGAAGCATTTCGTGAAAACCACCTGTTCATGGCGGCCGAGAAAATCCTGCATGAACTCCCAGACATCCAGCGCTGTATCATCGTAGATTTTCTGCTTCATATCGCCCACTGCGACGATTTGAAGGCCCGGATTCTTAGAACGGATATATTTGAGCAGTTCTGCAATTTCGTCATTGATATCCTGATACTCGTCAATGATAAGAGTATCAATTGGCGGAATCGGAATTTTCTTTTCCAATACCATGGCAAGCTGTTCGCCCTGTCCGCAATTCCGGATTCCCTTTTTGTTCAGCAGCAGGCTTGCAAATCCGTGATAGTTCTGGACCAAGACATTATGATTTTTGATTTTGTCTTTGGCGTCAAGTTTGAGTAATCGGTTATAGGTCAAGTACAGGATACGCCGTTCTGGAGGGTACGCATCACAGAGCACGTTGATGGTCGATGTCTTTCCGCTGCCAATGCAGGCGTCACACAATACGTTTTTTCCCGACAATGCCAAATGTACGAATTCCTGTTGTTCGCTTGACAAGTCGTTCAGCGTCATAGCTATATCTCCTAACAACAAAAATGCCCCGGCAGCATCCAATTCAGATGCCGTCAGGGCACAATTTTTATCTTATTAGGGCTATTATATCTGATTCGCACAGATGTGCAAGGCAAAATTATGGCAAAGCCGTGACAAAGACAAGGCACATGGGACTTGTTCCGTTGCTGAACAGGAAATGCCAAAAAATAACCGCTTCGCCCAAATATGTCATCTCGTGTATTTTCTTGTCATTTATTGTAAATTCATGCTTGCTTTTTGGTGCGGGATGTGCTATTATAATTACAGAAGATGACAGCATTGTACAGCTAATGACATATTTGAAAGGAGTACACCATGATTTCTGTTAACCTCGCCACGCGCGTGATTTTCTATAAGCAGCTGCCCGGCATCGCTAAGAAGCTGGATGTGGATGCTGATTTTTTGAAAGGCTTTCTCACCAACACCAGGTGTTATGTCGAGGATGCCGGAAAAGGTGAAGTGCTTGAGCTGGACAACTCGGCCGACACGATAACGAAAGTTGTCGCAGCCCATGAGAAGCGTTTCTATGGCGCGGAAGCCATTGTGGAATTCGCCAAGAGCAAAGGCGTGGATATTCCTGCACTAAACCATTTTGAACTTGGTGCAGATATCTCTGCCCATGCAACGGAAGACCAAGTTGCCAACATCACTGCATTGGCCGCACGAGTCGAGCGCCTCAATAATCGGTACAAGAGTCTTGCCCGGCTTGAAGCCCCGGACGTCATCCTGATGAACGAAGCAAGGATGGTGCGTGACGCTGTAGAGCAGCTGGAAGATAACAGCGGTACATACTCCCCGGCTCTTGACCAGAACGGGGTTGCCTATCAATCCTTGAAGGATATTGGGTATTCTCTTGTCACCGGTTGGGACAAGTCGGTACTTGAAAAGAACAGCAATAAGGATACGGAGGCCACCTTTCCCAAAGAGCCCGACTTTCAAAGGCTGGCATCGCTGGTCAAAAAAGCCATCGGAACCCGAACACAGGGTAAGTTTGCGTTTCAGGCAGGACTGACTCGTGGGTATATCAGCAGCCTCGTGAATGGCAACGCAAAAGCTCAGCCGACCGAAAATACCATCAAGAAAATTGCAAGCGCAACGGATGCTGTCACGGAGAACGAGCTTCGTATCGCCTGTGGGTATGAGCCCTTGCCTGACGACGGGAAAGACAAGCTCTCTATGCAGCGTGCAAGCATGTCTGATGACGCATGGCAGAAAGACAACGTGGATGCATTCCTCTCTTTTCTGAATGAAACGATTCCAATGTCCACTCCTCTTTCGTCCACTGAAATTCTTCAAGCTCTTTTCAAGGAAAAATACGGTGACAAGAACGACCAGATTCTGCTGGAAAAGGTCTCTGCCCCCGGCACCTATCGTGCGGAAGGTACGGCTGCTAATGTCATTCTACCCATTCGTCTTTGTTGGTTCAGCTTCAAGCGGATGCTGATGCAGACCCTCTATGTGGGACTTATCGGGCATTACAGCAAAAACGATGAGCTGTACATTACCGGATACATTTCTTCTGTGAAAGAGCTGCATGACGCGGTTCCGGCGCTGCGAGGCGGCATTGATGCGGCCTATGACGCGAGTCTGCCGGAGGGAGTCGACATCATGAAGTTCCCGGTATTTTACACGACTTCCAATGTTCAGGAAGCATACAAGCGGGTCCAGCAGAAAATCGTCTCCAAAATTGACGAGTCAGCCGCCGCAAGCTTGTGACTTTAGTCATGAGTTAGGCGGCTTTTCTCTTGATTTGTAATCTCACATATGGTATAATAATTATGGTGATATTATGCAAATGTTCGTCAATAATAACCTGTCATATGGTAGAGGTTATGTCTACAATATTCAATATCATATTGTGTGGTGTACAAAGCACAGAAAACCAGTTTTGATAAACGAAACAGAACAATCGCTAAAAGAGTCTCTGCAGCAGACCGCCGAAACCATAAAAATCAATATTGTAGAAATGGAATGCATGCCTGACTATATTCACCTGTTGGTGGAGTGTTCACCGCAGCATTTTATCCCGGATATGATAAAAGTGCTTAAAGGCAACAGTGCAAGAGCTATTTTTATCGCCAATCCGGACTTGAAGAAGCAACTTTGGGGCGGGCATCTTTGGAACCCAAGCTACTTTATTGCAACCGTCAGTGATAGCACGCGCAAACAAGTACAAGAATACATTGCATCTCAAAAAACAAGAAACTGATGAAAGGGGGCTTCGCAGTGAAAATCACTTCCAGCTATGCTGTGGAAATCAAAAAGCAGAAAATGTTCGACAATACTATAAAGATTTATCGCGAAGCCGTTTCTTTCTTGATTGGTTGTTTTAACAAAGAATGGGATTCTATTCAAAAAGTAGAGGGTGCCAAATCTCGAAAGAGTTTTGCCGAGAAGTTAATTCATACTACAAAATACAGCACTGCTAAATATGATTTCGATGCCAAGTTTTATAAGTTCCCTAGTTACCTGCGCAGAGCGGCTATTCAAGCAGCACTCGGCTCTGTAAGCAGTTACCGTAGCAACTACAAGAACTGGGAAGCTAACGGCAAAGTTGGCAATGAGCCAAAACTCCAATGTGATAGATTCTGTTTCCCAACTTTCTATAAAACCGTTATGTTTTCTGAAAGCAACGAGCCCAACCAGTGCTACTTAAAGCTGTACAGTAAAAACGATTGGGTTTGGGTTCCTATCGCAATGCGTGCCACCGATGTCAAATACATCACGAAATACTGGTCACATTGCGAAAAGAGTGCTCCTGCACTCGAAAAGAAGTACGGGAAGTATTTCCTACGCTTTGCCTTCGAGGAAGAGGTAAAACTCTCCGATACTAAAATTCAGGATAGGCGTATCTGCGCTGTAGACCTTGGCCTCAATACTGACGCTGTGTGTAGCATCATGACTGTTGATGGAACTGTCATTGCAAGAAAATTTATCAATTTTGCAAGTGAAAAAGACCATCTGTATCATGTGCTCAACCGTATTAAGCGTAAGCAAAGGGAGCACGGTTCCAACAGCGCCGTAGCTATGTGGCGTTACGCCAAAGCCTTGAATAACGATATAGCGAAAAAGGTTGCTGCTGCGATTACTGAATTTGCTGTGCTTTATTCTGTAGATGTGATTGTTTTTGAACATTTGTCATTTACAGGCAAAAAGCACGGCGGCAGTAAAGCACAAAAGCTGACAATGTGGAAACGTAATTCCATACAGGATTATGTGACACAGAAGGCACACCGCTGCGGTATCCGGATTTCGCGTATCTGCGCTTGGGGCACAAGCAAACTCGCCTTTGATGGCAGTGGTGCTCTTGAGCGTGATGAAACCAATCGTGCCCTTGCAACGTTTGCAAGCGGCAAACAATACAACTGCGACCTAAGTGCGAGCTACAATATTGGCGCTCGCTACTTTGTCAGAGAGTTGCTAAAACCCTTGCCAGCGATGGTAAGGTCTCAGCTTTCGGCTAATGTTCCGGATGTTGAGCGTAGAATCCAAGTTACACTTGCCACGCTTAAAGTTCTGTATCCCGAGCTCAAAAAACTCAGTACACAGGCAGCGTAAGATGTACAGATGCTAACTGAGTTATTAGTTTTCTTGCGGTGATGGCTCCCGTCTGGACGCCTGAGCTGAGGGATTACCGTATCTTTCGTTAGAACGCCGCTACCCATAAAAGGAGCGGGAAGCCCGCGACTTTAGTCGTGGGAGGATTCACTGTAAGGCTTCCGTTATCGCTTATGCGATGAACAATGAGACGATTCTCTGTGCAGGGCAGGACATCTTTGACGGGATGCTGGGCAGCAAAGAAACCGATGCAGAAAATTGCTCTTGCGTTTCTGTCTCGGACAAAGAGTTTGCCCGTCTGCATTCCAAGTATAATCTCAAGAAAGAGGACGTTCTGGAAGTCATCAAGGCATACGCGCAGGAGCTCGGTCTGGAGTACGGCCCCGTCAACTATTTCATGATGTGTGACCCGAAATACGCAAATGACCTTGGCGAAGTTGTTCAGTGAGTTGTTCTGAATGCGGCAAGGTAATTCGCTGCCATAATGGATGAGGTGTTTCCTATGACACAAACCGATACCAATACCCGTATTACCGGCCTTGGCTTTTACTTGGATGAAATCGAAAAGCCGATATTTTGCATTTTTCTTGAGAATCATCGTCAGACTATAGATGCCATGAGCGCATCTGCTTCTGTTCGTGCATTTCTTGACCGTATATGTCTCGATAACGGCCGCATTAACTACGATGAGGCGGATAGGCTTTTGGCGAAAGATGAGGATTGTGCTTTGCTCGGTAAATGTCTTGCCTCCGCCCTTAATCACGAATTTGGAGAAGAGTTGCTCTCCTGCCACTATAGCAGCTCAACTGATATTAACCGTCCGTGCCTTATCCTTTTACCTGAAAAAGTCAAGGATGAACCGGCCATAGCATGTGTGCAAAAGGCAGCAAATGAGCTGCTCGTCGATTTCGAGCATGTGTGCCACGACACCCACTAAACAAAAAAAGAAGGCTGCTACCCGTGATGGGCGGCAGCCTTTTGTCTTAAAAAAGGAAATGACTCGCAAATATTATTTACTCGTTTGTTTTTTTAGCTTGTCCCTCGTTTCCATCAGAATAATCCCAAGCCGGTTCTGACCCGGGATGTTCCGGCATTTCGGGCAATGGCAGTTTCCCCAGTAGTTATCGTGCCAACTGGTGGTATCTTCCTCGATTGGCTGCGTTCCCGTTTCGAGGAGACGCTGCTTGAGGTCTTTATTCTGTTCGAATTTAGCCATCACCACGCGGCGCATTACATCGTCCCGGGTTTCGTCCCAGTTGGCAGGGAAAGCCACATGACGGCCAAAATGCTTAGCCGTTGCCGGAGGCATGTCTGAAAATTGTTTGCGCTCTTCCAGCGGAACCTTGTGGCTCTGAAACGCTGCTTCGGCATTCTTGTAACGAATCCCATTCATCACAAATTCGCAAGAATAATAGTTACTCATGAACCAACTACGGTGGTTCTCTTTCTTAACTCGAATCATACAGGTTCTCCTAATTTCTAACTCAGGCGGCACTTTTATCGCTGCCGTTCTTTTTCTCTGCCGCTGCACTCAACAGGCTATCAAACAACTCAACTGCCGTAGACACAAACATCTGGCTCTGAATCGAGATTTTCCTCCGCTCCGGAGTCTGCCCTTTCATGTGTGCAGCGGCACTATAAATTGCTGCCAAAACCTTGTGCTTCATCAAAGCAGATTCTTTGATATCCGCGTTATCAGCAGCAAGGTAGTTGGCAAGGTTATAGGCCCGTCCAAGCATCAGCTCATCGTACAGCGGAGCATTGTGCTGGACCATGGTAGTGTAAACAGCAGGTTGTTCTCCGAAAGTGCTGAATCGGATGCCTCGGAATCCAGAATTCAGCTCATACAAAAGCGTGAGGCGTTCGGTCAGAAACACCGCCGTCTCGGCAATTCTCTTTGCCGTTTCATCAGGAAACGGAACGGCATTGTCCTGCTGTGCCGCGTGCAGAATCTTTTTAGCCAAAAGCCGTTTCGCATATTCCTGCACATCGTGGTCAAGCTCGTAGCAAATGTGGCTTGCTGTTTTGTCTGTACGCATATGATTACCTCCTGGTTCTTGCCGCCTTCTGTTGTTCGACCCACGCTTCGGCTTCCTCTACTGTGGTATACACTGCCGTCTCACCGCGCCGGGCAATCTGCTTTCGGGCATTCTGAGCTGCCTGTTCACTCTTGTAAGTTTCATAGCCAATGTAGGACCCATCCCATCGGGCAAGGCAGCAATAATATTCGTGGCTCTTAGCGGGAGCTGTCGGGACAAAGGGAGGAGGTACTGCGGGTGTTGCCTGAGTCGGCTGTGCGGCGGGCTTTTTTACGGTCTTGCATTAACTTCAGAATCTCTTTATTGCGGCTTTCCAGATGTGCCGTAAAGACTGCTGTTCCATTTGCTTTAACAACGGCAACGCCAATATTGGTTCTACCGGGGTCAATACCCAAATAGAGCAGCTGTACCGCATCATCTGTTTCATATAGCAGCTGGATGGTAAACGGTTTTGCTCTTACGACTCGTGCTTTCTGCTCTTTAAGCAGATGGCGCACATGCCCGCCGCGAGTCGTAGGCATTAAAGGTTTACCGTCTTTGTTAAGCACATAAACAGTGGGCATATACGCCACCTCCTTTACGATAAGTCTCTCCTGCCGAAACAGGAGGTTGTGTTTCCCTTGGCTAGATGACGCCTTCGCATGGTTGCAGGCTGGGAAAACCGTACAAGTGCAGCTCGTCATCTTGATGTACAAAAGTACATCTGCCTGTGATATTTACAAAGTCAAGTGGTTTTGTTGGAACCACCAAATTTCGTAAATACCCTTAATATTCAGTGCAGAGAACCGTCAAAAGGCTGGAGAAGTAGTACATTGCGATGGTCGTGATTTTCACAGCATCGCTTCCCTGCCCGTTTGCAAGGCGTGTAAAGGTTCCGCCGTTCTTGAGTCGGGTCATGGTCAGGTACATGAGCATATAGGTGTTCACATAGACGTCTGTATATCGCTGACCGTCGTCCTTGTAGCGCTGCGGGATACATTCCTGACTCAACATTTCAATGAGCTGATACCAGGATTTCAGATACAGAGGGCTCTTCGGTTCATTCAGAGCATTCTGAGCCTGCTTCTGGTATTCTTTCAGAGTTTCATCAGTCAGGGGCATAAACTCGACGTTTGCAAATTTGTCACGGTTGTAGTAGAGCCACAGCGTGGCATTGGACAGGTCCATGCAAATACCGGCAAGCTTCTCTGCTTTTTCGTCCTCCAGTTGAGTCATCGGAACGCTCGGGTCATCGATTTCGGCATCTTCGGAAGTCATGTCCACAATCCTGTAGCTGTTCTCTTCTGCCCGAATTTCAGAACTGACGAAGCGCTTGAAATCTTCAACGAGCTTCCGATAAGCTTCGAGCTGAGCATTTTCTTTCTGTTCACTCATAATGTGTATCTCCCTTTTGGATTTCTTATTATATGGATATTGCACTTTTTTGCAAGGGCTTTTAACCCAAGCACCTTTTGCGCCGTTTGTCAATGGCCACAAAATATCAAAGTACTGGTAAAATTAAGGTGGGAAGACGTTCTGGAACCATGAAACACAGGGCCCTGCCTCTTGCTTATGGCTGCTGACTTTTTTCAGCTTGCACTCTGGCCGCTTTTCTTAACCTCGGCTGCAACCTTCAAGCGGCGTATGTACTCTTCCAGTTCCTCCAGTGTATAGGTCTCTTCCGTCTCAATCGGCTCTTTGGTATCTTTGGGCAGATAGCTTTTCGTACAGACAAACTCAGGGCTCGTTACAGGGCAGTCCAGGACAGTTTCGTCGTACAGTTCCTTCTCGATGTTATGGTAGAGGAAGAACGGGATATGCCGCCCGCAATCGTCATCCGATTCTGTCCAATCTGGGAGTTCCTGGATTTCGAGGGCATATGTTTCATAAAATATCGTGTTTGCCCGAGCATTGCCAAGAAGAGTGTTGAATAGCTTAAAGTTTTCTCTCACTTCGCGGCGGAAGAATTTCGGGAGTGAAAACTCCTCGTATTCCAGTTTCGTATCAGAGCGTAGGTAGTATCGGTACTGCGTCTCGACCGGTATAAACTTTGTTGCAGCATTCAGTTCTTTCAGAGCGTTGAGTCGTTCACTCGTCTTTCTGACATTATGCCTTGCATAGCACAGATACGCTGAAACCAGAATCATCAGAAGAAGAGCTGCAAGGATAATGACAATGAGCCATTCCTCGCCTTCCATATGCGGCAGGTGTTTCAGAATACTATCCTGGATAGCATAAGGAAGGTCATCGAACCATTCATAGAACCCAATCGGGTCCTGATAAGTATGGGAAGCCATGATATTTACCTCATCCCATCAATAGATGAATTTGCATTCCCGACGTTCCCGGCTATTGCCGCACCAGTAATGCCGCCAGCGGGGAGTTTTGCCTTCCCCATTCTTTTTGTATTCTTTGGCCGCATTCTCACCAACGGTATATGTCTTGACGTTGATTCGCTGTGCCTTTCCCTGAAACACGAATACCGGGCGGTCACGCTTTTTGGAAGTTTCCAAGCGGACATCAGGGTTCTTGCTGGCAAGATAGTAGGCACACAGGATTGCCAGACGAACATAAGGCGTGCCGCCGTCAAAGACCGAAGGAACTGCTTCCATCACAGCCGGTACGCTGATACCATTTACCTGCCGCTGCCCGGCTGCCTTTTCCAGGTATTCTTTCGTGCTCCGAGTTGCTTCCGTCAAGCTCTGGTTTTCTTTGGCCCAGGCAGGCAGAGTCAGGAACGTGAAATCATCATGGCTGCCTTTGGCCTGGCCGACAAGAACGATGCCGAAAGCAGTGGTCTTCTCTTTCTCTTCGAATTCCACATGCACGAACATACCGTTGTAGTCGTAGCTGTCATACACCGGGATAAAGAAATCACGAATCGGAAGCCGCTGCAGGATATCCTGATGAATCGCCATGTCATCCGTATCCATAAGAATTTTCTGGAACTCGTAGTCAAAATCATAGACCGTCTTCGTCTGGTTCCAGCAGCCGATGGTGAAGCAGGGGAAAATCTGTGCAGCAAGGACACGCTCGAAACCCGGCGTGTTCATTTTCTGCGCTGCCGTCACACAGCAAAGCGTTGAAGATTTGTTGTACTCTTCCAGAGTCTTCCCACACGGGTCACTGAACCCAAAATGGTTACGGGTCTGTTTGGTAACGGCATTCGCCGTCAATGCGATTCTCAGCTGTTCATTGGTCATTTGCTATCCTCCAAAAGTTTATTTTTTGTCATATGCAAACAGCGCTGAACCATCCCAATGGTGAATTTGCGAGTCGTCAGTACTGTCATGAGCTTTCCTTCATTGCCCTTGATGGTTCGTTCCAAAATGTTCCAGGATTCGCTTTCGGGCTTGACATTGGTATATAAGTCCAGCGGAACATACAGCCACGCGATTTCACTGTCCTGCATCACGGCATAGGATTGCAGGATTTTATCAATTGCCTCTACGCCGACCTTCCAGCTGGTGATTATGGTCCGGCTGATATCGTATACAATCAGGTGCGGTGCTTCATTTGCTTCCGTATCAACTTCAATGACATGGGCAATATACGGTTTCCCGTCCACCAGCTTATACCGATAAATGATGGACGGGATTTTCTCTCGAATCAATCTGTCATGTTCAAGCGCCAAGTCCGCGTACTCGCCCGTTGCATCAATGATGATGACTCGTCCCTGACAGGTCCTCAGTGTCGCTCTAATTTGCTTGCGGCACCAGGCAGAGCAGCTCTCTTTGTACTCCGTCGAGACAAGAAAGAAATTCCTGCCCGGTGTGATAATGGGTTCATAGCTCATTGTTTATCCTCTGTAGCTTTTGTAATTCATTCACTTTTAATTGTCTGCGATTCGCACAGTTTCGCAACATGATATTGTCTGTGAATACCAGTTATCGGAGTCATAGTCCTTTGACAAAATTCGGGTCGTAGTGGGACAGGGCTTCCTCGTTCAAGCTGTATTCGCAGTTGATAGTCGTTGCGTCATCCACATACATGCCTCGGTTTGCGTAGTATATCCCATCGATATAAATGGCGAACATGACGGACGGCATCAGTGCCTTTTCATTCACTGCGTAAATCAGGTATTCATCCAGATTATCCTTGACCACCGCGCTCTTATTGATTTGGGCGATTTGCTGTCCGCCAAGAAATACAGGGCAGCATACTCCTTCTTTTCCAAAGCCAATTTTGTAGCTCTGGTATTCCTCGCCATACAGCTGCATGGCGATAGAATTGTATCCTTGGAGAAATCCGGTTTTTGTATGGATGACGGAAATCTCGCCTACCGTGCAGTTGTTCTCACGGATAGCAAAAGGGTGTCTCAGAATATCTTTCGTGTTGATGCCGCGCATGTACGCCCTTGCGTCAGCAGCTGGCATGTATTGCAGCAGGAACTTGGAATCATTCAGCCGGATGCCATAACCCTGCCGTAGCAATTTCGGGATATAGTGTGCCTGCCCGATAACGGCCTTGCCTTTCACGATATCGAAGGTGAACTCATATCCTTTCGATTTGGTTTGCTTCACAATCCATTTCATCAAATTATGTGTGCAGGGTACACCGTCTATAGTCGCTTGCGACTTAGGCGGTGAGGAATGCGCTAACCAAGAGGCAATTTGAA
>OHWA01000204.1_pt1 | contig 21767 bp, 16 predicted proteins | sample 1579671 | NCBI WGS metagenome assembly OHWA01 (sample SAMEA3882513, study PRJEB24775) | human gut metagenome | biome: human-associated habitat; feature: intestine environment; material: feces | place: Netherlands | collected 2009/2010
CCAGCGACACGAGGATTTTCAGTCCTCTGCTCTACCAACTGAGCTATCTGGGCATTTGGATTTCCTGTTGGAAACCTTTGTTAATATAACATGAATTCACGAAAATTGCAACTGTTTTGTTGGAAATCGTGAAAAAATTGTGCTTTTGGGGGAATGGCGGTGTATTTTCGTTCGAGAATGTGGTAGTATAAAAGATATGCAAAGAGGAAGCAAGGAGAAGTATTAAAAAGATTATGAAAATTATTCTGACTGCGGTCAACGCAAAATATATTCATTCCAATCTCGCAGTTTACACGCTGCAGGCGAGCGCGGAGAAAGCCGGTGTGTTCCCGGAGATCCGTGAGTTTACGATCAACCAGTCAAAAGATTCCATGCTGCGGAGTCTGTTTCTGGCGCATGCGGATGTCGTCTGTGTGTCGTGTTATATCTGGAACATATCTATTGTGGAAGATTTGATTACGGAATATCACAAAATCAGCCCGGAAACGAAGATCTGGCTTGGTGGGCCGGAGGTGTCGTACCACGCGGAGGAGATGCTGGAGCAGTATCCGTTCCTTGACGGAATCATGAAGGGTGAGGGCGAAATTACCTTCCGTGAACTGGCAGTGTATTACCAGAATCAGGAGAACGGCACGGAGGGAAAAACGCTTGAAGAGATCCACGGCATTACATACCGTGATGCAGAAGGAGCCATCAAAAGCAACCCGTGGCGTCCGGTCATGGATCTGTCCGAGGTGGATTTTCCGTATGCGAATTTGAAAAAATTCGAGAACCGCATCATTTATTATGAGTCAAGCCGCGGTTGCCCGTTTTCATGCAGTTACTGTCTTTCTTCTATTGATAAGCGGCTTCGGTTCCGAAATCTGGATCTGGTCAAAAAGGAACTCGCCTTTTTCCTGGAACAGAAAGTACCGCAGGTCAAATTTGTGGATCGTACGTTCAACTGCAGGAAAGACCATGCAATGGCGATCTGGAAATTCATTGCGGAGCATGACAACGGCGTGACGAATTTCCACTTTGAGATTGCCGCTGATCTGATGACTGAGGAGGAACTGAAACTCTTAAATACCCTGCGTCCGGGGCTGGTACAGCTTGAGATCGGCGTTCAGTCTACGAATCCGCAGACGATCGAGGCGATCCACCGGAAGATGGATTTTGGAAGAGTCACAGAGATTGTAAACCGGATTGCGAAGGGAAGAAACATCCATCAGCATCTCGACCTGATCGCGGGCCTGCCGTATGAGGATTATGACAGTTTCCGCCGTTCGTTTGCGGATGTCTATGCACTGCGTCCGCAGCAGTTACAGCTGGGATTTTTGAAAGTGCTGCGCGGTTCTTTCATGTATGAGCATACCGAGGAATATGACTGTCATTATCAGGAGCGCGAACCATATGAGGTACTGTACACGAAATGGCTGCCGTATGACGATGTGCTGAAGCTCAAAGACGTGGAGGAGATGGTGGAAGTCTACTACAACAGCGGCCAGTTCGTCCACACACTGCCGATGATCGAGCGTCTGTATGAGAACCCGTTCGATTTCTTCCAGGAGCTCGGCGATTTCTACCGGGCAAAGGGCTACAGTGAGGCGGCACATAACCGGATTCAGCGGTATGAAATTCTGCTCGAGTTTTTGCAGGACGAAAAACAGCAGGACGAAGCATTCTTCCGTCAGATGATGGTGCTCGATCTGTATGCGCGTGAAAATATGAAGACACGGCCGCGCTTTGCAAAAGATCCGTCCGAATGGAAAAACGAGTCGCGTGACTTTTATCAGAAAGAAGCCGAAACGAGAACGCTTCTGCCATCGTATACGACATACGATTGGAAGCAGCTGCAGCGCATGACGCATGTGGAAGTTTTTGATTACGATGTGCTTGGAAACGGGGAAAAGGCGCGTATGGTACTCCTGTTTGATTATCAGAAGCGCGATCCGCTGACGGGAAATGCGGAGATGATCGACTGCAGTGAGCTTTTTTACGCTTGACATTTCAAAAGAACATGAGATACTAGAAAAGGTAATAAAAGATGAAAATACAAGATTTTGTAGTGCTCGATCTTGAGACAACGGGTCTTTCTGTAAAGGAAGACCAGATTCTGGAGATCGGTGCAGTAAAAGTGCAGGGCGGAGAGGTCACGGCATCGTATGAGACCTTCGTCAATCCGGGCAGAAAAGTGCCGGAACGGATCACGGAACTCACCGGAATCCGGGATGAGATGATTGCGAATGCGCCCGATGTGGAGACTGCTGTCCGCGGATTTCTGGATTTCTGCGGCGGTCTGCCGCTTCTGGGGCACAATATTCTGTTCGATTACAGCTTCATCAAGCAGGCAGCGATAAATGCCCGTCTGGACTTTGAAAAAGAAGCGTGGGATACGTTGAAAATTGCACGGAAAGCCCTCCCGGATCTGGAGAGCAGAAGCCTTGAAGCACTCTGCGGCTACTATCAGATCCCGCGGGAACACGCACACCGTGCAATGGACGATGTGCTGGAAACGCTGGCACTGTTCCGAAAACTGGAAGAAAGATTTTCGGAAGATCACCCGGAATGGTTTGCCGCAGCGCCTCTGAAGGCCAAAATGAAACGCGAGGTTCCGGCGACGGAGGCGCAGAAAAAATATCTGGCGGACCTGATCCGGTACCATGAGCTGGATCTCGAACCGGAGTGGGGAGCACTCACAAAAAGCCGTGCATCCCGCATGATCGATCAGATTATTCTGGCACATGGAAGAATGGAAAAACGACAGAGAACTGAGAAAAAATAGAAGAGAAAAAGAAAGGATGGAACGATGAGTAATAAAGTCAATCGAAAAGCCCCGACAGAGGCACAGAAAAAGAAGAAAGATCCGCTGGCAAAGAAGAGAAATGCAGCAAAGATGCTGGCATTGATTCTTGCAGTGGTTATGGTGCTTGGTATGGTTCTTCCAGCACTTTTATGGCTGGTGTAAAGAGATTCTGTAAAAGACAGAGTGAAATGGGAAACAGATCAAGAAGAGGCACAGTATGAAAAACAGCAGAAAAATGAGAGGCCTGCTGGTGATGCTTATCGCATTCGCATTCTGCTTTCTGGCAGAAACAGTCAAAGCGGATGACCGGACAGCGCTGGACGGAATCTATGTAGAAGACATTTCCGTCGGCGGTATGACCGAAGAGCAGATCACACAGGCAGTAAACGACAAAATTGAACAGTTAAAACCCTCGGTTATCAACCTGTCTGCCGGAGAGCAGAATGCACAGGTGACAGCAGGGGATCTCGGACTTTCCTGCGCCAACCCGGAGGTGGCAAGAGAAGCCGTCACAATCGGGCAGGAAGGCAATGTACTGAAGCGGTTCCTGACACAGAACCGGCTCAAAAATGGAGAGACGGTGACGTTTTCCCTGAAATATACAGTCGATGGCGAGGCAGCGCGCCAGGCGGTAGAAAACAACACGGCCGTGCTGAACCGCGAGGCAACAGATGCAACGCTGACCCGCGAAAACGGCGAATTTATCGTCAATCCGGGCCAGACCGGATGCAGCGTCAACGTGGATGAGTCCACGGCGAAGGTTGTCAATTACCTGACGACAAGCTGGCGGGGCGGTATCGGCGGCGTAGAACTGGTAACAGAAGAAACACCGGCAGGCGGCAATCCGGAGCAGCTTGCACTTGTCAAAGATCTGCTCGGCGAGGGTATGACGGAGTATGGCAACGGTACGAGCGGCAGAAAACAGAATGTCGCAGTCGGCGCAGAGAAGATTAACGGAACGCTGGTACAGCCGGGCGAGGAATTTTCCGTAGAGGCGGTCGTTGTGCCGTTTGATGCGGAAAATGGTTATGCACTGGCAGCATCGTATGAGATGGGCAAGGTCGTCGATTCGTACGGCGGCGGTATCTGCCAGGTTTCCACAACGCTCTATGTTGCTGTCTTAAAAGCAGAGCTTGAGGTGACGGAGCGGTACAGCCATTCCATGATTGTCCACTATGTGGATCCGTCGATGGATGCGGCGATTGCAGAGGGATTGAAAGACCTGAAATTCATCAACAATACGGATGCGCCGATTTATATTGAGGCGAGCGCGGACGGAAGCACCCTGCATTTTGCCATCTATGGCCATGAGACGAGAGATCCGAACCGCACGGTCCGCTATGAGAGTGAGACGACAAGCACGGAGGATCCGACGCCGGGCCTGACGGAAGATGCGAATGCATCGTTTGGAACAATTGAACAGACATCGTACGGCTATCAGGGTTCGACGGCGCGGCTGTGGAAGATTGTGAATGACAATGGAAATGAGACGAAGGAGCAGGTGAATTCCAGCACTTACCGCATGACATCGGATGTCTATACCGTGGGAACAAAGACGGACAATGCAGCGGCGCGTGCGGAAATGCAGGCGGCGATTGCGGCAAATGATCTTGCAAAAGCAAAGGAAGTTGCAGCGAAATACAGTCAGAGCAGTTCGTCATCGAGTTCTTCGGAGAAGAAGGAAGACAGCAGCGATGATTCGGATTCGGATGGTACGGAAAAGACGGACGACAGCAGCGATACAGAGAAAACGGAGGACGATGAGGACTAGGCGTTTTCTGGTTACAATTCGCTGGGAACCAGTGAACTGTAACATTTTCCGTGAAAAATGGGAAAGCAGAGGGAAAAGGAGTACGGATTCCGTCTGCTTTTTCGTTTGAAACAGGAAGTTCGAGGAGGACAAGGGATGCGAAAGGGTAAATTACAGCAGAGCGTGCTGGTGCGCTCGGTGTTTAAGATGCTGGGGCAGAAAAGAGAGGACGCAGCAGGGCCGGCGGTCGGACGCGGGGTATCGGCACTTGCAGGAGAAAAGGAGACGCAGGTGTTTTCGTGTGCGCCGGTGCTGGTGAAGGATCCGGAGGACGCGGTGCTCGCGGTCTGCCGGGTGTGCAACAGTGTGGCCGCGGCGGGGGCATCGGCAAAAGGAGTGCTGGTGTCGCTGATGCTGCCGGAGGCGATGGAAGAAAAGGATTTAAAGGAGCTGATGCGGGCGGTTGACGGTGCGTGTGTGCGGTATGGAACTGCGGTGATCGGCGGGCATACGGAGGTGACGGACGGGGTTTTGTATCCGGTGCTTACCGTGACGGCGGCAGGCGGGACAACGCGTGCGGGGCTGTTTGATCCGTCGTGTGTGACAGCGGATTTGGATCTTGTCGTGACGAAGGGGATTGCGCTTGGCGCGGTGTCTTATCTGGCAAAGACAAGAAGGGATGAACTTCTGACGAGATTTTCTCCGGGATTTATCCATGGGGCGGCGGATTTTTCGGAGGATTACTCTGTCTGCCGTGAGGCGGAGATTGCGATCGAGCACGGTGTGGCTGCGATGCAGGATCTCTCGGAGGGCGGGATTTTCGGGGCGCTCTGGGAGATGGCGGACGGCGCGGGTATCGGGCTTGATGTGGCGCTGAAGAGGATTCCGATCCAGCAGGAGACGGTGGAGATCTGTGAGTTTTTCGGGGTGAATCCGTATCAGATGCTTTCGACGGGGGCGCTGCTGATTGCAGCGGCGGACGGCGAGGGGCTGGTGCAGAAAATGGCACTCGAAGGGATTCCATCGGCGGTGATTGGGCGGACGACATCCGGGAAGGAGAGGATTCTCCGGAACGGGGAAGAGGTCCGGTATCTGGATAAGCCGCAGATGGATGAGATGTACCGGGTTGGCAGATAAGGCTTAAATATACGACAGGAGTGATTGGTAAAATGGCACATTTGAATATTGTTCTTCATGAGCCGGAGATTCCAGCAAATACAGGTAATATCGGACGGACGTGTGTGGCGACGGGGACAAGGCTGCATCTGATTAAGCCGCTGGGGTTTGATATTTCGGACAAGGCGGTGAAACGCGCGGGGCTGGATTACTGGCCGAAGCTGGATGTGACGGTGTATGAGAGTTACGAGGATTTTCTGGAGAGAAATCCGGGGGCGAAGATTTACTATGCGACGACGAAGGGGCCGCAGACGTATGTGGATGTGCAGTATGAAGAGGACTGCTTTATCATGTTCGGAAAGGAAAGCGCGGGGATTCCGGAGGATATTCTGTACGATAATCAGGAGACGGCGGTGCGGATTCCGATGATTAATGATATTCGGTCGCTGAACCTTTCAAATTCCGTGGCGATCGTACTGTACGAGGCACTGCGGCAGAATAACTTTGACCATATGCAGCTCGCGGGGCATTTGCGGACGCATGAGTGGAGGTAGACGGACGGGACTCTGGTGATCGTAGACGGAGCTGCATTCTTTTTATAAGGAAGAAGTTAAAATCATTTCCAATTCGGCGAAGACCTGCTCGGCGTAAAGCTGTTTGATTTCGTGGCGGGTCATGCCGGAGACGTTGGTCTGGAAGGTGAAGGTGTGGGCTTGGGCTTTGTATAAAATACAGAAGTAGACGACGCCCTGTACGCTGTCAGCGTTGTTGGGGTCGAGATTTCCGGTTGTGCCGGTGATTCCGATGGCGATGGCGGTGTGCAGGTTTTCTTGTACTGTGCGGGCCATGGCTTCGGCGCATTCGGGGGAGTAGACGCCGTGGATTTCGATGACGGAAGGGTCGACGCCGACGAGGACTTTGGTTTCGTTCAGATACGTGACGTAGCCGCCGGGGAAAATGGCGGAGGCGCCTTCGGTGTCGGTGATCAGGGAGGCGATCAGGCCGGAAGTGCAGCTTTCCATGGTGGAAATGGTGGTGTGGGATGCAATGAGCTGTTTGATGATGGAATCAATGGTGTTTGGGTTCATAGTGAAAATTACCTCCAGAGTTAGTTTGATATGTCTGGCAAAAAAGCCCCTCGGCGGAGGGGCTTATTTTGGTGCTTCGCCTTTGGCGAGTGTAAAGATAAATTCGGTACCAACGCCCTCTGTACTGATGACATTGATATTCTGGTTATGCGCAGTGATGATCTCTTTGACGATCGAAAGCCCAAGTCCCGTTCCTTTGCGGTCCTTGCCGCGGGAGGCGTCGAGCTTGTAGAAGCGCTCCCAGATTTTCGTGATGCTTGCCTTTGGAATGCCGCAGCCGGTGTCCTTGACGGAGACGAAGACTTTGCCGTGCTTCTCCGTTGTCTCAACTGTGATGGTGGAATCGTTGTTGCTGAATTTGATTGCATTATCAATGAGATTGTACAGCACCTGCTGGATTTTTCCCATATCGGCGCAGACATACAAAGTACGCGATGCGAGGATCAGTGAAATGGAAATCCGCTTTTTCGTGCAGGTTCCCTCAAACGAAGCGGCGGTATCCTTGATGACGGCGTTGATGTCAAACGAGGTCAGATCGAGCATATTCCCTTTATCGTCGATGTCGTTCAGCGTCAGCAGGCTCTGCGTCAGCTTGTGCAGCCGTTCTGTCTCAAACAGAACGATTTTCAGATATTTTTCCTGCATTTCCGGCGGAATCGTTCCGTCAAGGATCGCCTCCACGTAGCCTTTGATCGAGGTCAGCGGTGAGCGGAAGTCGTGAGAGACGTTCGCCACAAATTTCCGCTGGTATTCGCCGGTCTTGTTCAGCTCGCCGGACATGTAGTTCAGCGTGGAAGCGAGATACCCCATCTCATCGTGAGATTTAACATCAATTTTGTGGGTCAGGTTGCCGGAGGCATACTCCTTTGCACCGTTGATGATCTTTTTCAGCGGCCGGTACACGACGAGGGAGAAAAAGATCAGAATCACAAACGAGAGTCCGAACACGAGCAGGAACAGAAAGTCAATCCGTGCCAGCAGACTTTCCCTCTGCTGATAGACGTCCTGCAGCGGAAGGTGGATGGCGACATAGCCATTGATCCGGAAATCGGAGGTGACGGGAACCATGACGCTCAGCATCTTGTCTTCGAAATAGCCGAAAAACGTTCCCGTGCTGTAATATTCGCTGCCGAGCGCAACCGGATCAAAACCGTCGATGATCTCCGGGTTTTCCTCATCGAGTGCAGCTGCCGTGTTCAGCAGAATTTCCCCGTCTGCGCTGATGAGCCAGATCTGGGAATTGTGATAGGAAGCCAGTGCACTGAGCGAATTGTAAAGATCCGTCAGGGAACGCTCACTGTGGTAATAAAGGTCGCCCTGTTTGGAAGCGATCTGCGTGGCCTCCCGGTACAGACTGGTGCTCGCGCTGGAGACCAGACTGTCCTCCACCATGCGGGAGCCGACCGTTGAGATCAGCGTAAAGCCGGCAATGGCGAGAATGACATAAATGAGAATTAATTTCCGGTAAAGCGTGCGTCGCATTATTTTTTAACCTCAAACTTGTAACCGATGCCCCAGACCGTCGTGATGGCCCAGGAGGCATGGTCCTTGATTTTTTCGCGGAGACGTTTGATATGAACGTCTACCGTGCGGGTATCGCCGATGTACTCATAGCCCCAGATATGGTCGAGGAGCTGTTCTCGCGTAAAGACCTGGTTTGGTGAGGAAGCAAGGAAGTAGAGAAGCTCCAGTTCCTTCGGCGGCATATCGACGGTGCGGCCCTGGTAAATGACGGAATAGTTCGTCTGGTTGATGATAAGATCCGGGTACTCGACACATTTTCCTGCGGTCGCGGACACCGGGATCGTGCGTGATGGCTGAAATCTCCGCAGCACTGCTTTCACACGGGCAACGAGCTCCTTGGAATCAAATGGTTTGATGATGTAGTCATCCGCGCCGAGTTCCAGGCCGAGGACTTTGTCGAACACCTCGCCCTTTGCCGAGAGCATGATGATCGGAACATCGGAATCGTGCCGGATTTCGCGGCAGACCTGGTAGCCGTCCATGCCGGGCAGCATCAGGTCGAGCAGAATCAGGTTCGGCTGGAAGGAGTGAAACTCCCGGACAGCCTCTTCTCCATCGTTTACAATTTTTGTGTCATAGCATTCCTTGGTCAGATAGAGAGAAATCAGTTCTGCGATATTGTTATCGTCATCGACGATCAGAATTTTCTGTTTGGAAGCCATAAAAGATTCTCCTTCACTGGGGACAGGACAGAACCGCATACAGTATGCGTTCCGTCCCATATTTTCCTGAGTTTTTATTTCTTAAACGTAACAATCGTAACGCCGGCATCGCCCTCGCCGAATTCCGCTAAATGGAAGTCCGCTACGTGTTTCTGGCGGCGCAGATAATTGTGAATGCCTTTCCGCAGTGCGCCCGTTCCTTTTCCGTGGACAACGCGGACACTCGGCAGATGGGAGAGATAAGCGTCATCGAGATATTTGTCGAGTTCGGCAACCGCTTCATCCACCGTTTTTCCGAGCAGATTGATCTCGGTAGAAATCGTGGCAGCCTTGGAAAGCTTCGATTTTCCGCTGCTTGTGCGGGAGATGGACGGGCCGGTGATGACAGCCTCGTCGATCAGCACAAGGTCGGAGATATGCACTTTGGTCCGCATGATACCCATCTGGACGAAGAGATTTCCCTTCGAATCCGGGCGGGTGCTGACAGTACCTTTGAGATTCATGCTTAAGACTTTGACGGCATCGCCGAGATGAAGATCCTGCGGGCGGAGATTTCCGGTGCGCTTCGGTACTTCCTTCGCCTTTTTCTTATCGAGCTTGTTCATCTTTTCACGCAGAGCGGTACGTTTCTGCTCCATTTCGCGGACGGAAACATTCTCTTTTCCAAATTTCTGGAAATCGCGCATCGTCTGGTCGGCGTATTCCTTCGCCTCGCGGAGAATTCTCTGTGCCTCCTCGGTTGCATTGGAGATCATCTTTTCTTTTCTTGTGTCGATCTGTTCCTGATTCTTGGCAAGGCTCTGCTTCAGGGATTCGACTTCCGCGCGGGTGCGGGCAAGCTCTTCTTTTTCGCGTTCCAGCGTGATCCGGTTCTGCTCGAGAGTGGTCAGAACGTCCTCAAACGATTCATCCTGCTCGCTGATTTCGTCTTTTGCCTTGTTGATGATGTAGTCCGGCAGGCCGAGTTTGCTGGAAATCGCAAACGCATTACTCTTTCCAGGAACGCCGACGAGCAGGCGGTATGTCGGGCTTAAAGTCTCGACATCGAATTCACAGCAGGCATTCTCCACGCCCGGTGTGGATAAGGCATAGATTTTCAGTTCACTGTAGTGTGTCGTTGCCATGGTGCGGATGCCGCGCTCGTGGAGCGTAGAGAGGATCGCGATGGCAAGCGCCGCGCCCTCTGTCGGGTCGGTACCGGCGCCGAGCTCATCGAACAGGACGAGGGAATTGCGGTCTGCCTTGTCGAGGAAGGAAACTACATTCGTCATGTGGGAGGAGAAGGTACTCAACGACTGCTCGATGCTCTGCTCATCACCGATATCGGCGTAAACCTCGTCGAAAACGGAAAGGGAGGAGCGGTCGAGTGCCGGAATGTGAAGTCCGGACTGGCCCATCAGTGTTAAGAGTCCGACCGTCTTTAAGGAAACCGTTTTACCGCCGGTATTCGGTCCGGTGACGATCAGAAGGTCGAAATCTTCGCCGAGCGACAGATCAATCGGAACGACTTTTTTCGCATTGATCAGCGGGTGGCGTGCCTTGCGCAGGTGGATTTTACCTTCGGTGTTGAAGATCGGCTCATTGGCGTTCTGCTCCATTGCAAGAGCGGCGCGCGCGAAGATGAAGTCAAGCTCTACCATGTTTTCGAGGTCGTAACGGATCTCATCGCGGTGCAGGTCTGCCTGGGCACTCAACGTAGAGAGGATGACCTCGATTTCTTTTGCTTCTTCAATTTCCAGCTCACGGATATCGTTGTTCAGTTTGACAACGGCCATCGGCTCGACAAAGAAGGTGGAACCGGTCGAGGACTGGTCATGTACCATGCCAGGAACCTGGCCTTTGTACTCGGATTTGATCGGGATACAGTAGCGGCCGTCGCGCATCGTGATGACGGCATCCTGCAGATACGTGCGGTAGGAACCGTTGACGAGCGAGATTAACTGGCTGTGGATTTTTTCCTCACACGATTTGATGGAACGACGGATGCGGCGTAGATTCGGGCTTGCATCATCGCTGATTTCATCCTCGGAGAGAATACAGCGGCGGATTTCCGTGGAAAGCAGCGTCAGAGGCTCCAGTGTTTCGAAGAGATCTTCGAGGCTGTCCGGCGTCTGGTCCGCATTTTCGCGGCGGCCGTACGCTTTGACGCGTGCCGTGTTTTCCAGAAGTGCGGCGGTCTGCAGAAGCTCCGTGATGTTCATGGAGCTGCCGATTTCGAGACGCTTTAATGCGCCGCGGATATCTTTGGCATCACCAAAGGAAATGTGGCCTTTTTTAAAGAGCCGGGTGAGCGCGTCGTGTGTCTCGTGCTGCATCCGCGTAATCTGGGAGAGGGAAGAAGAAGGAACGAGCTCCAGACATTTCTTCCGGCCCAGCGGAGAACTGGCATACGAAGCCAGTTGTTCGATAATTTTGTCGTATTCGAGCGTTTTTAATGCTTTCTGATTCATAATACTTACCTTTTCGTAATTCATAATTCAGTCATTGTCTACAGATAACGCGGTATTTTTGATGCAATACCGCACGGATCTGATGTTACAGTTCACAGGTACCCTGCGAACTGTAACATTCGCAGCCCTCATTTAAAGTTTTGCTTCGCAAAAGGAGGGCTGCTCACACCTGAATCACTTTCTTACGCAGCGAAACAGCAAGTGTTTCACTGCTGAGTGAACAGTAGCGATCTGATCATATATCTGCACGGGAAGTACAGACCGGAAGTGGAATGTGGGTCACAGGTTTTTCCACTCCCCCAATTATACCTTAAAAAAGAAAAGAAAGAAACCCCAAGAACGAGAAAATGCAGGATGTTGCGCAAATGAGAAAAAAATGTAACAGTCTTCATAAAATGTTCATATCTATCTGGTAAAGTTTTTTGTATATGTGAAGATTGCGGAAGCGCATATGCGCAGAGCAGTTCGGTATGGAATACAGATGTATGGAGAAAGAAATGTATGGAAAATGACCCAAAACCTTACAAATTCATGAAAGAGAGCATCAAAAAGCAGCCGCCCGACTGGAAAAAGATTGTTCTTCTGATTGCCGGATGGCTGGCACTTGCGGCGCTTGGCGGTCTGGTTGCGGCCGCGGTATTTGCGGTGACAGAGCCAAAGATTGCAGAAGCAGTTACCAGGGAAGAGCCGCCGGCGAAAGTGGATATCCCGGGAGATGAGGATCCAAACAGCGGACAGGAGCCGGATGAGACAATTACCGCATCTTCGGCGAGTGCGTCGGTAGACAGCAGCGGCTCCGGTTCGGAAATCAGCAGTTCTACAGTGGATAGCAGTACTTCAGAAAGCAGTGTATCCGAAAGTACGGTTTCCGAAAGCACAGAGGAGAACGGAGCGGCAGGGGGAACGGAAAGCAGCACTTCCGAAGAGCCGGAGGAGGGCAGCGAGGTTTCCAGTGTCGATGGGGAAACGGATGCGGAGGAAAAGGACAGCAGCCTGAAAAATTATGAAGCGCTCTACCAGGATATGCTGGAAGTAACGGAAAAACCAAAACGAGCGCTGGTTACTGTCATCGGCATTACCAATCAGATGGACTATTTTAACCAGAACTATGAAAACCAGCAGCAGATTTCCGGTCTGATTGTTGCGGACAATGGGCAGGATCTCTTTATTCTGACGGAATACCGCATCGTGGAAAATGTGGAGCGGATTCAGGTCACCTTCTGGGACGAGACGATGGTGGATGCCACATACCAGCGCCACGATCCGAGCACCGGCCTTACGATTGTGAAGGTGGATGAATCGAAGCTGGATGAGGAAACACGGGACGGTCTTGCGGTTGCGCCGCTCGGCAGTTCGTATCTCGTCAGCCAGGGTGACCCGGTCGTGGCTGTCGGAAGCCCGGTCGGCTACAGCAATTCGATTGCGTACGGTGTGGTGACTTCGGTTACGAACAAGATTTCCGCGCTGGACAATGAGTACAATCTGCTGACCACCGACATCCTCGGCAGCACGGACGGCAGCGGCATTCTGGTAAATCTTGACGGCGAAATCGTCGGCATTATTGCGCAGAGTTACAGCGCCAAAGGAAACAACGTGGTGACGGGCATTGCGATTTCCCAGATCAAAAAGCTGATCGAAAATCTTTCCAACAACGTGAGCCGCGCGTATATCGGCATCCGCGGACAGGATGTCACAGAAGAACTTTCCGATAAAACCGGCATTCCAAAAGGCGTTCTCATCAGCCGCGTCGCAGACGATTCTCCGGCGATGATGGCGGGCATGAAAGAGTACGATGTGATTGTAAAGCTCGGGGAGCACAAGGTTGAGACGATCAAACAGTACCATGAACAGCTTGGCAAATACAGCACAGGAGACGTGGTTACCGTGACGGCGATGCGGAAAGGCGCCGAAGGGTATGCGGAGATGACGTTTGATGTGACGATGGGGGAAGTATAAAAAACAGAGGCTTTCGGGAGCAGAAAAAGCCGGTTTTAGCCGGTGGGGCTTCCGGAAGCTTTTCTTTTCGAATGGTTTTCCACTGGCGGATGAAAAAATACGTGCATTCTGCAGGAAAATCTGGTAGAATTGGTAAGGCATGCAGGAGCACAGGCTTTGCATCATAAAAACGGCATCATAGAAACAAAAACGGAACACTGTGTCCGCATTTATTTTAGAAAAAGAGGATTTATTTTTATGAAGTATATCAACGAACTCCGGGAAGGAAACCGCATTTCCGGAATTTATCTCTGCAAACATAAACAGTCGGCTGTTACCAAAAACGGAAAACAGTACGAAAACGTGATCTTACAGGATAAAACCGGTACGATCGATGCGAAAATCTGGGATCCGAATTCTATGGGAATCCGTGAATTTGAAGCACTGGATTATGTAGATATTATGGGAGATGTTTCCAGTTTTAATGGAGCACTTCAGGTTTCCATTAAAAATGCAAGAAAAGCGGAAGAGGGCGAATATAATCCGGCGGACTATCTGCCGACGAGCCGTTACGACATCAATACGATGTATCAGGAGCTGCTCTCCTGGATCGGAACGGTGAAAAATCAGTATCTCTCCGAACTGCTGACGTATTATTTTATCCAGGATCAGGAGACCGCAAAACGGTTCCGCATGAGCTCTGCAGCAAAAAGCGTGCATCACGGATTCGTCGGCGGCCTTTTAGAGCATACGTTAAGTGTCACCCGTTTCTGCGATTTTATGGTAAAATCGTATCCGATTCTGAACCGCGATCTGCTGATTACGGCAGCAATTCTGCACGATATCGGAAAGACGAAAGAACTCTCCTTATTCCCGCAGAACGATTACACCAATGACGGACAGCTGCTCGGCCACATCATGATCGGTGCGGAGATGGTACACGATGCGGCGCAGAAGATCGACGGTTTCCCACAGGAACTCGAGAATCAGTTAAAGCACTGCATTTTGGCGCACCACGGCGAGCTGGAATACGGTTCCCCGAAAAAACCGGCAATGGTAGAGGCGGTAGCGCTGAACCTGGCGGACAATGCCGATGCCAAAATGGAAACCCTGACCGAGCTGTTTGAAGCAGCGCCGGCCGGCAATGAGTGGCTTGGCTACAACCGGTTCTTTGAGTCCAACATCCGCAGAACAGGAGACTTTTCATGAGCTATCAGAAAAATGATGTACTTACGGTGAAAATTGAAGATATGGGACACGACGGAGAGGGTATAGGCAAATGCGAGGGCTATACCCTCTTTGTCAAGGACACCGTCATCGGCGATCTTGCCGAGGTAAAAGTGATCAAAGCAAAGAAAAATTACGGCTACGCGCGCCTGATGCGCCTGATCGAGCCGTCCGCACACCGTGTTGAGCCGGTCTGCCCGGTTGCACGTCCGTGCGGCGGATGCCAGTTGCAGATGCTCGACTATGCGGAGCAGCTTCGCTTTAAGGAGAAGAAAATCGCCGGAAATCTCCAGCGCATCGGCGGCATGACGGAGATCCCGATGGAGCCGATCGTGGGGATGGAAAATCCGTTCCGCTATCGAAACAAAGCCCAGTTTCCGATCGGGCAGGATAGAAATGGAAAGCTGATTACGGGATTTTATGCGGGAAGAACGCATCAGATCATGGAAAACCGGAACTGTTATCTCGGCGTGGAGCAGAACGAGGAGATTCTGAACCGCATTCTTGCCTGGATGGAGGAGAACGGCGTTCCGGCATACAACGAGGAGACCGGCAAAGGCCTGGTGCGCCATGTGCTGATCCGGTTTGGATTTATGACGAAAGAGATTATGGTCTGTCTCGTTGTGAACGGAAAGAAACTGCCGGCCGAGGAGAAACTCATCAAATCGCTGACAGAACTCGAAGGCATGACAAGCATTACCCTAAGCGCAAACCGTGAGCGGACCAATGTGATCATGGGAAAAGAAATCCGCTGCCTGTGGGGACAGGGGTATATCACCGACTATATTGGAAACGTAAAATATCGGATCTCCCCGCTGTCCTTCTACCAGGTCAACCCGGCGCAGACGGAAAAGCTGTACGGTCTTGCCCTGGAATACGCAGGCCTCACCGGAAATGAGACGGTCTGGGATCTCTACTGCGGCATCGGAACGATTTCCCTGTTCCTCGCGCAGAAAGCCAAAAAAGTCTACGGCGTCGAAATCGTCCCGGAGGCAATCGCGGATGCGAAGAACAATGCGAAAATTAACGAGATCGAAAACGCTGAATTTTTCGTTGGAAAATCGGAAGAGATTCTTCCGGCCTACTACGAACAGTACGCCAAAGACCACCCGGGCGAACACGCCCACGCGGACGTCATCGTCGTCGATCCGCCGAGAAAAGGCTGCGAAGAAAACCTCCTCCACACCATGGCCAGCATGCAGCCGGACCGCATCGTGTATGTATCCTGCGATTCCGCAACGCTGGCACGAGATGTGAAGGTGCTTGGGGAGCTGGGGTATGAAGTAAAGAAAGTCCGAGGGGTTGACCAATTCCCGATGACGTGCCATGTGGAGACGGTAGTTCTTTTGTCCCAACAAAAACCAGATGACACGATAGAGATTGACTTAGACCTGGACGAGCTGGATGCCACCAGTGCCGAGTTGAAAGCAACCTATCAGGAAATCAAAGATTATGTGCTGAAAGAATTTGGCTTGAAGGTTTCAAGTTTATATATTTCTCAGGTAAAACGCAAATGTGGAATTGAAGTGGGAGAAAACTATAATCTTCCAAAATCAGAAAATGCAAGAGTTCCACAATGCCCGAAAGAGAAAGAAGATGCTATCAAGGCTGCCCTGAAATATTTTGCGATGATTTAAGGACATCGCTGATTTCAAGGAGGAATAACACATGAAAAGCACATTTGAAAAAATGGGTGGAACCTACACACTTGGCGCAGACGGAATTTACTATCCGAATCTTGTCAGTACAGATGAAGAACCGCATTATGGGAAATATGGAATGATGCGAAAGACATATCTTAAAGAGCATCGTCCGGCAATGTATTCACTGTATATGTTGGAAGACAGACTGACAGAACATCTGAATGCTGTAGACAACGAAGCACAGGAGAGGATGGGTATTCTGGTGCGTCAGATGATGGAGAGGCAGAGCATTACGGAAGAATTGAAAGCTCGTGACCAGATGGAATGGGTTAGAGCGGTAAATAATGCCCGGAATGCTGCAGAAGAGATTGTGTTGAAAGAATTAGTGTATATTGAAAGCGTAGAAAGCTCCTTCGGGAGCTTTTTGCTGTTTATAAGATAAATTCTGTCGGAGCTTTTGACTTAATGATTTGATTTATAAAACTGGCAATGATACAATTAGCGTAATTTGAAAGAAAGCAGAGAAAATATGAGTGAAAAGTTACTGATTGTTGAAGATGACAAAAAATTAAATGATGGAATCCGTCTGGCTTTAAAGAATGATGCTTATTTCTTTTATCAGTGCAGAACTTTGCAGGAAGCTAGAGAAATCTTGAAAAAGGAAGATATCACATTGGTTTTATTAGATGTGAACTTGCCGGATGGGAATGGGATTGATTTTGTAAGAGAAATAAGGAAAAATAGTCAGGTGTCGATTATTCTGCTTACAGTAAATAACATGGAAGTAGATATTGTAACAGGATTGGAAGCTGGGGCAAATGATTATATTACGAAACCGTTTAGCTTGATGGTTTTGCGTGCAAGAGTGTCTGTGCAGCTTAGAAATAAAGAGGCAGCAGCTGAAAATTCTATGGAGCTTGATGGATTTGAGTTCTATTTCGATAAAATGGAATTTTTCAAAGATGGAGAACCTATTGAACTTAGTAAGACAGAACAAAAGCTCCTTAGAGTGCTGTGTGAAAACAGAGGAAAAGTATTGAAACGGGAATATCTGATTGACGAGGTATGGCAGGGAGATACAGAGTTTGTGGATGCTCATGCTCTGACTGTTGCAGTTAAACGCCTCAGGGACAAATTAGAAGATGATACGCAGAAGCCTGAATATATCAAGACAGTCTATGGAATTGGTTATACCTGGGCGGTGAATGGATGATAGAACTAATTATATTGATTGTAGGAATATTTGTTTTAAGTGGAATCTTCTGGCATAGCATTTTTTATCAGAAAGAAAAAAAGCTTTTGAATCGGCTGCAGCAAATGCTGGATTGTGCTATAGATGGAGAACTGGAACGGACAGAAATATCAGAAGAAAAGTATTCTGCTCTTGAAAACAGCATGAAACAACATTTAGACAGTAGCTTTCTGGCAAGAAAGAACCAACAGGAACAAAAAGAAGTGATACAGAAACTTATTTCCGACATTGCGCATCAGACCTTGACTCCTATTTCAAATTTGAAAATTTATGGTGAAATACTCTCTGAAACAAATCATGAAAATCAGGAGGAGATAGCTACCATTTTGGAGCAGACAGAGAAATTAGATTTCCTGATACAATCATTGGTCAAATTGTCACGGATGGAGAGTGGAATTATCGCAGTACATTCGGAGGATACTACTATTGCACAGATGTTTGCATCCGTACAGCAGCAGTTTAACGTAAAAGTAAGGGAGAAGAATATTACTCTGAGCCTATGTGACACGGATTTGCATGTTCGATGTGATCCAAAATGGACCGTGGAGGCACTCGGAAATATTGTAGATAATGCGATTAAATACACAGCATGTGGGGGAAATGTTCAGGTAAAAGCCGAGCAGAATTCTTTCTTTGTAAAGATTGATATCATTGATGATGGCATTGGAATAGAAAAAGAAGAAATACCAAAGATATTTGGACGGTTTTATCGGAGTCTGTCAGTGGCAGACCAGCCAGGAGTAGGAATTGGCTTATTCCTTGCAAGAGAGATCATTCAGGCACAAAAGGGGTATATAAAAGTGACATCAGAGAGAGAAAAGGGCTCTACCTTTTCTGTGTTTCTCCCGATATCAAAAAAGGAATAGTATCAAAACTGTGATATTTCAGAAACCAGATGGAGACATTGTTATGATAAAGTCTGTATTGTAAAGATCAATACAGGCTTTTTTGATGGGAGGATGGCATGAATATATTAAAAGCAGTGAATTTAAGAAAAATATATGGACAAGGAGAAACAGAAGTCAAAGCCCTTGATGGTGTAAATTTAGAAGTGGAAAAGGGGGAGTTTGTAGCGATTGTTGGAACCTCTGGAAGTGGAAAGTCTACATTGCTTCATATCATTGGTGGTTTGGATAATCCAACATCCGGTCAGGTCATTGTTGACGGACAGAATTTAAGCCATATGACAGATGAAGAGCTTACTATTTTTAGGCGTAGAAATATTGGATTTGTATTTCAACAGTATAATCTGGTTCCGATGCTGAATGTATGGGAAAATATTGTTCTTCCTGTAAAACTGGATGGAAAAAAGATTGAAAAAGATTATGTAAATGAAATCATAGATACACTGGGCATTCGGACAAAACTGGAAAATCTTCCAAGTGCACTGTCAGGGGGTCAGCAGCAAAGGGTGGCAATCGCAAGAGCATTAGCGGCAAAACCTGCTATTTTGCTGGCAGATGAACCGACAGGAAATCTGGACTCAAAAACGAGTCAGGATGTATTGGGACTTTTAAAAGTCACCGGTAAGCGTTTTCATCAAACGATTGTAATGATTACTCACAATGAGGAGATTGCCCAGATGGCTGACAGGATTTTACAGATTGAAGACGGAAAAATTGTTTCAGACAGTGGTTTGGTATAGTGAGGGCGTTTATATGGTAAAAGTAGAGAATAAAGAAACGTTACGATTATTGACGAAACGTTTTATGAAAATGAACCGAGCAAGAAATATTATTGCTGTTATTGCAATCATGTTGACATCACTGTTATTTACAAGCCTCTTTGTGGGGAGTGTATCCATGATACTTTCCAAAAGAGCAACGGAAATTAAGCAATTTATGGATTCATCCCATGCTATTGCGCAGAATTTGTCAGAAGAAGATGCGGAGAGATTGCAAAAAACAATAGAACAGGATGAAGATGTGGAACGATATGGTTCCGGTATTTTTCTGGGAGCTGGAATGGACGAACGGTTTGGATTTTCCGTAGAGGTCCGATATGCAGATGAAAATATGGCAGAAAGTTTTAATTGTCTGCCAACTACAGGAAGACTGCCGGAGAAAGAAAATGAAGTAGCACTTAGCAGCACGATATTGGAATCTCTGGGTGTTACACCAAAGATTGGGGAAGAAGTAACGCTGACCTGGGAAGTAAATCCCATGCTGAAACAATATAAGACAGATACGTTTCAGATATGTGGATTCTGGCAGGGGGATAAAGCTGTTTTAGGTCAGATGGTCTGGGTATCCGAAGCCTATGCAAAGGAGAATCGTTATCCCGTTACGCAGGAAGAATTAGAAAATGGCATCTACAATGGAGGGAAAGAGTATTCTGTCTGGTACAAGAATCTTTGGAATCTGGAAAAGAAAACGGAAAAGATATCTAGAGCAGCGGGATTTACGAAAGCTGGGACAGGAATGGAAGTCAATCCGGCATATAATCTCTTTGAAGAGGATTCATTTTCATTTTCTTCTTTAATTATCATGATTCTATTTGTCATATTAGCTGGATACCTGATTATTTATAATATTTTTAACATTTCTGTGAAAACGGATATCCGGGCTTACGGATTGTTAAAGAATGTGGGGACAACGGGAAAGCAGTTGAAGAAAATTGTACGTATGCAGGCGTGGAGATTATCAGCTATTGGCATTCCAATCGGATTGCTTTGTGGTTATCTTGCAGGTCTTTGTATGGCTCCGTCCTTGACTGCAGATGCTGAAATTAGTGCACAGGCAGGAAAAACGGCTCAGACAGTAGTATCAGCCAATCCTTTGATTTTCCTTGCAGCGATACTTTTAACGCTTTTAACGGTGTATCTCTCCAGTCTGCAGGCTTGTAAAATGGTGGAAAGAGTTTCGCCTGTGGAAGCTCTGCGTTTGGCAGAAGGAGAGCAGTCACATAGGAAAATAAAAAAGAATACTTCTGTAACCTGGTGGGGGATGGCAGTTCAAAATGTGTTACGAAATTGGAAAAAGGGATTGATTGTTATGCTTTCTATCGCTCTTTCTATGGTGGTTGTCAACTGTATTGTGATGCTGGTGCAGGGATATGATTTTGATTCTTACAAAAAAGTGCTTTTAGCTTCCGATTTTCAACTGGATCAGATGACGGGAAGTTTGTTAAATACGAATTTCAACGGTATTACACCTGAAATCAAAGAGATTCTGGACGAATGTCCTGATAGTGCTAAGACAGGATATGTGTATTATTCTGAGGAAACCCACAAGATGGAGCCGGAACTTCTGAAAACATGGGAAGCATTCGCAGATAAATATGAAAAAAACTGGACTGATTATGAAGAACAGGTTTGGGAAGATGCAAAGGCTTCCAATACAGTAAGTGTTCATTTTCTCGGAATCAGCGAGTCGGTGTTTGACAAATTAGAATGGAGAGGGGAAAAATGCTCTTGGGATACATTTAAAAGCGGAAATTATGTGCTTGTAGATTATGGTGATAAATATGCAGAGCATCCGGTTTCTTATTATCAGACTGGGGATATTTTTCAGATGGATTACAAAAATGGAAACCAAAAAGATTACGAAGTCATCGGAGAAGCACTGATGCCATATGCATTGGATTATCCGTATGCGGACTGTATCTATATCACGGTATTGGTTCCCGAAGAGGAGTATATCACCCAGACAGGAAATGAATCAGCCATGTATGCTGCCATTGATGCAAAGAAGGGCGAGGACAAGCAGATAAAAGAATACATTGATAAAAATATTTTGAAAGAAAATGATATGATCAATGTGTTTTCTGTATTGGATATGAAGGCGAGCTTTAGGCGGTTTGTCAGTAAATATTATATGATTGGTAGTTTTCTTGTCGTTATTTTAGCCTTTATTGGCATTATGAATTTCTTTAATACAACAGCAACCTCTGTAATCAGCAGGAAAAAGGAACTGGCGCTTTTGGAAGTTGTTGGAATGACGAAAAAACAGGTATCGAAAATGCTAGTGACTGAGGGATTCCTATATTTGGGAGGCGCATTTGTGATTGCAGTATTATTAGTTGTGTTTGGGGCAGAGAAGATTTTAGCAAATACACTCGGTACGGCATTTTTCTTCCGGCTGCATCTTACGATAGTGCCATGTGTGCTTATGATTCCGATTTTGGTTGGGATTGCGTATGTGATACCAAAGTATCAGTTTGAAAAGATGAGTCGGGAAAGTGTAGTTGAAAGAATTCGTAAGGAATAATGACAATATATAAATCAGGCGTATGGGAGTATATTAAAGAAGAGCGGTATGACGATGGTGGAGATTGCGAAGCGGAACAATGTCAGTGAACGGACGATTTATAGGTATAAAGAATATAAAAGGTCGT
>OHWA01000207.1_pt1 | contig 21644 bp, 20 predicted proteins | sample 1579671 | NCBI WGS metagenome assembly OHWA01 (sample SAMEA3882513, study PRJEB24775) | human gut metagenome | biome: human-associated habitat; feature: intestine environment; material: feces | place: Netherlands | collected 2009/2010
GCGCCACGGTGATGACGATCGAACCGACGCCCATCAGTCGTCCGACCTTGCTGCGTGGGGACTGTTCGAGAATGATGTTCATCATCAGCGGTGTGGCCACGCCGGAGCCGATGCCCTGGATGATGCGGGCTACTAGAATCACCGGGAACGCATGGCCGAAGATCATGGTCAGCGAGCCAAGCACCGCAAGCGCCACCGCGGCGAGGAACAGGACGCGATGCTTGAATTTGCGGTTAAGATACGACGACAGCGGCATGGTGGCTGCGACCGTCAGCAGGTAGATGGTGGTGATCCACTGCACAGTAGCAGTGTTCACGTTGAATTCCCGCATGAGCTGTGGGAACAGCACCGTCATCACGGTTTCGGTGAGGATGCCGATGAAGGCGAGCGAGCCGACCGCCACGATGGCGCCGATGAGTTTACCGCTGATCCTCTCATCATCAGAGTTCGGCGCCGAATGCGGCGCTCTCCTGCCCTGCGTCGCATTCTCCGCATTGTCCTCATTCACCGGATCCGTTGTCCCGCTTGCCTGCATGTTCCGACCAATGTTGCGTTCCATCGTGGACTCAACCCCATTATGATTCGTTGTTTTTCTATGCGCTTGGAATATAAGGTTTGCCAACCGGCATACACATACGCGCACTCGAACGCCGCCCATAAGGCGGACGTGCCGTATCAGTATCGAATAGCCAAATGCACAGTGTAGCCGATTCAACCGGACAAACCGCGCTTGTCAAGCGTGCCCATGGAAGTAGGCATAGGCTCGACCAATCAGACGGAGGTGCCGACGCGTCTTGAAGAACGGATGCGATTCCGTCGAAACGAACGCGCGCCTCGTGCAACCGATGGGGCGTTTGGCCCAACGTCCAAATCAGCCCCCACGTTTTGTGGCACAGAAAAAGAGACGGACGAGCCAGAAAGCTCGTCCGCCTCCAATCAGGGAAGGAAGATAAAAGGAATCAGGATGATTTTACTTATGACAGAATCCGTGTGATGGTTGCAACCAATGCATTTGGCATGGGAATCGACAAATCCAATGTGCGCTATGTGCTTCATTACAATATGCCGCAGAGTCTGGAATATTATTATCAGGAAGCTGGCCGTGCCGGGCGCGACGGGGAAGAAGCGGAGTGTGTGTTATTTTTCTCGAAACAGGATATCATGATAAACAAACGTCTGTTGCAGTACAAATCCACATCCGGGCAGGCATCCGATGATCCCGCGCTGCGGGCAAATGAGCAGAGGAAACTCAATGAGATGATCCGTTACTGCGAGACCGATGAGTGTCTGCGCCAGTTTATCCTGTCCTATTTCGGGGACAACAGTCCGTGTACCTGTGAAAAATGCAGCAATTGTGTGGTTGTGGAAGATGAGGCGGAGGAAACTTATATCCAGACCGGAAAAGAGAAGAAAAAGGCATTGCAGCTTGCTGATCTGACACCGGAAGGGCAGAAACTGTTTGAACAGCTTCGCAGATGCCGGACGGAACTTGCCGTGGAAAAAGGTGTGCCACCGTATATTATCTGTTCCGATAAGACATTAAAAGATATGTGTGCCAAATGTCCTGTGGATTCCACCGCGATGGCAGCCGTGTACGGAATGGGTGCACAGAAAATCGAAAGTTACGGTGCGCGTTTTACACAGGTTATCACAGCATTTCTGAACGAGCATGGTGGAGATACCGCCACAGCGGAGGCATTTTCCGGCATGACAGTAGACACCACGACAGCAGCTCCGGCAAGAAAAAAGAAGCTGCCGTTTTATATCGCTCCGGAAAAACTTGATGAGGTGGAACTGACCGACACCTGTATGCTTTCAGAACTGACAAACCGGATCAATGCGCTCTGCGAAGAGAAGGATCGAAAGAAACTGACCGCTTCATTTATTAATCAGCTGCTTGTGGAAAAAGGATATCTTGAGGAAACCGTGCAGGGAGAAGAAAAGATAAAGCGTGTGACGGAAAAGGGAAGAGCCGTAGGAATCCGGGAAGAGGAGAGACAGGCAAAATACGGAAGAAATTATTATGCACTGATTCACACTCGGGAGAGCCAGCAGATGATTATGGAGGAACTGGGGAAATATTTGTTACAGTTTCCGCCAGCAGTATAATTGTCCCCTGCTTTGTGTTATACTAAAACAAAACGATAAAGGACAGGACTATTTTATGAAAAAAACAGGAATCATGACAGACAGCCACAGTGGCATCTTAGAAAACGAAGCATCTAAGCTGGGGATTGCCGTACTGCCAATGCCTTTTTATATTGATGAAAAATTATATCGTGAAGGGGTGGATATTTCCAGAGAGGAATTTTATGAAATGCTTCGTAAAGGTGCGGATGTGGCAACATCCCAGCCGTCACCGGAGAGTGTGATGCATATGTGGTCAGCCATGCTGCAGGAATATGAAGAACTTGTCTATATTCCGATCAGCAGCGGTCTGAGCGGTTCCTGCATGACGGCACAGGCAATGGCACAGGAGGAGCCGTATGCCGGAAGAGTATTTGTTGTAGATAATGGACGCGTGTCTACGCCGATGCACCGTTCGGTTCTCGATGCCGTGGAGCTTGCAGAGAAAGGATACCGTGCACAGAAAATTAAAGATATTCTCGAAAAAAACAGAGAGCATATGGTCATTTATGTGGGGCTCAGCACGCTGACATATCTGAAAAAGGGTGGACGGATCAGTTCTGTTGCAGCTGTGGCAGCAGATGTGCTGAAGATTAAGCCGGTTATGAAATTTGGTGTGGGAAAGTTAGATGTCTATCAGAAGTGCCGTGGAATGAAAAATGCGAGAAAAGCAATGATAGACGCAATGAAAAAAGAATTTGAGACGAATTTTAAGGAGGCTTATGAAGCAGGAAAACTATATCTTATGGCTGCATCAAGTTCTACCGCAGAAGTAACGGAAGAGTGGATACGGCAGATCAAAGAAAGCTTTCCGGGTATGGATGTCATGTGCGATAATCTGTCGCTGGGGCTGTCCTGTCATATTGGACCGGACGGGCTGGGAATTGCCTGCTGTAACAAAGCAGAATAGTATTTTAGAAATTTATCCGTGCGATAAAAGCGTTAGAGAAAATGATGCGGTTCTTTCAGCAGGGAAAACGTTCGCCTGCAGGAAGCATTTTTGTGGGATATCAATATACCCACCGCAAAAAGCGATGGGTATCGTAACCGGTTTATTTGCCCCGTGATGCAAAAAAGTCATCAATTGCCGCGTGCAGTTTCTGAGGATTCATGCTCTTTAATAAATAACCATCCGGTTTTAAAGACATGACATTTTTTACGGTTTCTGCATCATTTTTTCCAGTCAGGAATATGATTGGAATATGGTGAAATTCCGGATCTTCCCGGAGCATCTGCATGATCTGGCTGCCGTCAACGATCGGCATGGCATAATCCAACAGAATCAGATCCGGGGTGTTTAAGGTCAGGTATTTGATCGCCATTGCACCGGAGTTTGCCAGTACAACCTGATAGGTGTCTTCAAGCAGTGCCTTGATTTTGCGCAGGATAATACCGGAATCATCCACAGCCAGAATCGTGTGTTTTTTCAGCTGATAGAAATCGTTCATCTGTGTGCAAATATTATCGACCATATCGCCCACCGTAATCGGGCGGGTGAACACATCCATGACCATCTGCTGTGGGAGGGTCTCCCACAGCAGTTCCAGTTCATCTATGTTTCCCATGATAAATACTGGAGTCTTGTTTTTTATCGCCTGGTCAACCATTACTTTTACGCTGACCGCTTTTTTTAAAAGCTCCGGGCTTGTGCAGATCAGGTAACCACTTGGTTTTTCCGAGATGACAATGCTGCTGGCTTCTGCTATCGTTACAATTTTTACTTCGACATTTTGTTTTTCAAAAGCACTTTCTAATGATTGTGCGAGATAACTTTGTTCCTCCATCAGGATGAGAAATGGGCTTTTTATTTCGTGCATGATGTCTCTCCTTTTATTGTAATAAATTGACCATTGTATCAGTTAATTTCATAATTTCTTCCATTTCCACATCTGCAACGCAGACACGCAGCTGTTCCATCAGGTCTTTGAGCTTATCTGGTGTCTGAAACGTCTCCATGGTTTCCATGGCATGATCCACGCCATCCATGTCAAACTGTTCTACACGCTGATGCATCTGCTCAAGAACGGTAATCCAGTCATCAGAAGAAACTTTCTTTTTGTTGCTTTCGTTATCCTCCACATAAGGACGCAGGAGGGACTTAAGACTTCGGTACATGGCAAGCACCGGTCCTGTTTTTTCTTCAAGTGCAGCAAGATTTTGTGCATTTCCATACATTTCCAGTTCCTTTGCAGCTTCGGACAGACCGGGGGCACCGATCAGCAATGCGGAACTTTTTAATGCGTGGACTTCAATCGTATAATCCTTTATTAATTGTTCCTTTAGACATTGTTCAATCTTTTTGGATTTGCTGTCGATGGTGTTGTAAAAAATCTGTATGATCTGTTTTAATGCTTCCTCCGATCCGCAGTAGGGCAGACCGTTTTCGAAGCGGAATCAGGGGTTTCAGAATATGAAAAAATAGATCTGCAGGCATATGAAAAACAGGCGGATAAGCTGGTAAAACAGTTAAAGAAATATCAGAAAGATTATGAGTATGTAACGTTTGAATCCAATATTCATGGGGATCTGCGAAAAACGGATGTGGAAAGAATCCGGAAATTCTTTGAAACCGGGACTTAATAAAATTTTTAGAAATTTTATTAGCACTCATACTTGACGAGTGCTAATAACGTGCTATAATAGGGGCATAAACAAAGAAGAAAACGTTTACAGGAGGAAATGACTTATGTACGATTTATTTGATACATTTTTTAACCCATGGTATGACGATAGTGAATATAACAAGAAAGCCCCGAAGCAGCAGGTATCGCAAAACACACAGAATCTGATGAAGACAGATATCAGAGAACTGGCAGACGGATATGAGCTGCAGATGGAACTGCCTGGTTATAAGAAAGAAGAAGTGCAGGCAGCATTGCACAAAGGCTATCTGACGATCAGTGCAGCCAAGAGTGCAGAAGAGACCGTGGAAGGTAAGTATCTGCGCCGCGAGCGTTATACCGGAAGCTGCCAGAGATCATTCTATGTGGGCGAGTATCTCCGTCAGGAAGATATCCGGGCAAGTTTCCAGAACGGTATTCTTACCCTGTTTGTTCCAAAGGAAGATAAGACAAAGACAGAAGAAAAGAAATATATTACCATTGCGTAATCCTTTATAAATATCCCCTGATTTTTGAGCCGTTGCAGGTATTTTTCCTGCGGCGGCTTTTTTCGCGTCACAATTCTTTTTTCCGAAGAAACAAAACTTTATATACAGGTATAGAGGCGGGTGGCAATGATTGATGTTGCTTAATGATGAAAAAGGCAATATAATAAATGAATTGAGATGAAATGACACAGGAAAAAAGAGAGAATTTTATGTTTACAAAAGATACAATTTTTTATAAAAAACTCTGGAGTCTTATGCTTCCGATGATGCTGCAGAACCTGATGCTGGCACTGGTTGCCGTGGCAGATGCGTTTATGCTCGGAGGGATGGACCAGAATTATATGTCGGCAGTTTCGCTTGCCACGCAGATTCAGTTTATTCAGAATATGCTTCTTTCTGCTGCAACCGGAGGACTGGCGATTCTCGGGGCACAGTACTGGGGCAGGGGCAATATCAAAACGCTGGATGATATTTTCTGTATGGCACTGCGGCTTTGTGGTCTGGTGTCGATTGCATTTTTCATTGCCTGTATCTGTTTTCCACAGTATCTGATGCTGTTTTTTACGGATGAACCGGTATTGATCGGTTATGGCGTGCAGTATCTGCGGATTGCCGGATTTTCTTATCTGCTTACAGGAATTTCCCAATGCTATCTGGTGGTTATGAAAATCAGTGAGCACGCATTGACAACGGCACTGATCAGTTCTGCTACGGTAGGGATCAATATTGCACTGAATGCCATTTTGATCTACGGAAAACTGGGTATTACCCCGATGGGTGTCCGGGGTGCAGCAACAGCGACATTAAGCGCAAGGATGATAGAACTGGCCTGTTGTATCCTGATTTCCAGCCGTCCGGGCTACATCCGTCCGTATCTGACCCGTCTGTTTCAAAGAAACCGGGAACTGGCACGGGATTTCCGGAAATGCGCAATGCCGATTCTCGGTGCGTCCCTGTTCTGGGGAGTCGGATTTACTTCGTATTCTTCTTTTATGGGACATCTGGGAGTAGACGCGGCCGCTGCCAATTCTGTGGCGGCGGTTGTCCGTGATATCATCTGCTGCCTGAGTGCCGGAATTTCCGGTGCGGCGGGGATTATGGTCGGAAATGAGCTTGGTGCCGGCAACCTAAAACGGGGGAAATTATATGGTACGCGGATGATGAAGATTTCCTTTGTGTGCGGAGTTGCCATGATGGTTCTCATGGGAATTTCGGCACCGTTTATTTTGCATTTTGTCAAACTGACACCGCAGGCAGCCGTATATTTGAAGGGAATGTTTGTTGTGCTCTGCGTCTATATGATTGGCCGCTCCGTCAACGAAATTACCATCAATGGCGTGTTTGGTTCCGGCGGTGATACAATGTTTGATGTGTACAGCCTTGCCGTAACAATGTGGGGAATCGCGATTCCACTTGCCGCGCTTGGAACTTACCGGTTCCACTGGCCGGTGATTGTCGTATACGCGTGTACCTGTATTGATGAGGTTGGAAAAATTCCGTGGACGCTCTATCATTTTCGGAAATATAAGTGGGTGAAGGATCTGACGCATACGGGGATGGAGCAGAAAGAAAAATCATAAATTTATAAAACATCAGCTGGTCGTATCCCTGCGGATCAGTACCGGTGTAATCTGTTTATGGATCGGTTCCGAAAGAGGAACCGGTCTTCTTTTTTTGCGTTCTTCCATCTGCTGTACCAGAAGTTCTATTGCGGTTTTGGCGATCAGGTCGATCTGCTGTCCGACCGTTGTGATAGGCAGAATTGCCTCGCTTGCAATCGGGGAATTGTCAAATCCGACCAGTTCATAACTGTCAGGAAAGCATCCGTATTTTTGGAAAATCAGGTTTAAAAACATATTTGCATAGGTATCATTGGCGAGGAAAATCCCCTTTTTTTTGCATGGATACTTCTCATCAATATCAGAGAAAATGTGCTTCATTTGTGCAAAAATGTCCTGATAAGAATCCCCTATTACATTTAAATTCAGTTCATAAGGAACGTGATATTCCTGACAGGTATCTTCAAAGGCACGGATACGGTCATAGGCAGGGATGGACTTTGGAACATCCGCATTAACGTGAATCAGTACATCGCATTTGTCTCGGATCAGAAGCGTTGCCGCCTGGAGCGCACCCATATAATTGTCGCTGGTTACGCCACAGATATGTTCGGCTTCGCGCTCAATGGCAATGACCGGGATCTGGTAAGAAGCCAGTTTTTCAGAAGAAAGAGTGTGACTTAACACGATCAGACCCTCAATCTGGTATGCCATCAGTTCATCAATGTACTGTTCCTCCTCGGACGGTCCGTTGTCGCTGACGAATACGAGAAATTTATAATGAAAATCGCGGTAGCTGGAAAGAATCTGTGTAAGCATTTCCGAATAATAGTGCAGATAAAGGTTCGGAATAATGATTCCGATAAATTCACTCTTTCCATTGGCAAGAACCTTTGCGAGCTTATTCTTTTTGTAACCCAGAGTATCAAGAGCCTGTGAAATTTTCTCCTGATTTTCAAGCGTCAGGGAGTCCGGATGATTAAAATATCTGGAAATGGTTGTCTTTGAAAAATTCGTATATGCTGCAATATCTGCAAATGTTACCTGTTTCTTTCCCATCTGAAAGCTGTCTCCTTTATCTGTTTTATCCATAGTATAACAACCGGAAAGAAAAATAGCAATGAAAAAATAACTAGTTACGTAATCGGTTACTTTAATGAATAAAAGTGTTGACATATCGGAAACTTTGTAGTACTATCAGAATATAAAGTAACCGGTTACTTTACCGGTTACACCAAAGCAGAACGAGTAATACGATGAAAAGGGAGGAGCAATCGCATGAAAAAACTGGCAAAACAAGTCGGCTCTGCGAAAAAACAAACCATGGGGAGTAAGCTGTCTTATATAAAGAAAAACTGGCAGCTGTATGTTTTTTTTCTGATGCCGGCACTGTTACTCACAATCATTTTCAAGTATCTTCCGATGGGAGGACTTCTGATTGCATTTGAGGATTACAATGTCATTAAAGGAGTTTTGGGAAGCCCGTGGGTGGGGCTGGAATATTTCCAGAGGTTTTTATCATCACCGGATTTTATGAACTACCTGCTGAACACATTAAAGCTGAGTATCTTTGGACTTCTCTGGAGTTTTCCGATACCAATTATTCTGGCACTTTTACTGAACCGTATCCGCAAGGCGGGGATTAAGAAAAAAATCCAGCTGCTGATCTATGCACCGAATTTTATTTCCGTCATCGTGCTCTGTGGTATGGTGCGTATGTTTTTATCTCCGGTAGGACCGTTAAACCGTCTGCTGGGAATGAATACAAACTGGATGACCATGCCGTCCGCATTCCGTACCATTTATATTGCAAGCGGAATCTGGCAGGGAGCAGGCTGGGCATCCATCATGTATACTGCAGCATTATCCAATGCAAGCAAGGAACTGGAAGAGGCAGCCATTGTGGACGGTGCAAATCTTTTGCAGCAGATCTGGTATGTGGAACTTCCGGCAATCAAGGATATTATCGTGATCCAGTTTATTTTACAGGCCGGAAACATTATGAGCATCGGCTTTGAAAAGGCATATGCCCTGCAGACAGATATGAACTTACCGGCTTCTGAAATTTTATCAACCTATGTATACCGGATTGGTCTTTTGAATGGCGATTACGGTTATTCTACGGCAGTGGGACTGTTTAATTCGGTGATCAATGTGATCCTGCTTATATTTGTGAACTGGGTGGTAAAGAAATTAAACGATGGAGAAGGATTATAGGAGGAACGTGAAATGGAAACAGTTAGTAAAATGAAATATTCACGGACAGACCGGCTGGTGCTTGGAATCGGTTATGCCATTCTTGGACTGTTTGTTCTTTCAATTGTTGTTCCGCTGGTCTATGTTGTTTTAGCATCTTTTATGGACCCGACGGTATTGAATAATCAGGGACTGAGTTTTCACATCAAAGACTGGACACTGGATGCATACCGGCGTGTGCTGGAAAACGGAATGATCTGGCGCGGATTTTTAAATTCGTTTTTGTATTCACTGGCATTTGCGGCAATTTCCGTATTTGTCACATTGTTAGCAGCGTATCCGATGTCGAAAAAAGAATTTGTCGGAAGAAAATTTTTTAACGTGATTTTTCTGATCACCATGTTTTTCGGCGGTGGAATGATCCCGACGTTTATTTTGATCAATCAGCTTCATATGGTAAATACCGTGTGGGCAATTCTCATTCCGGGAGCATTTAATGTCTGGAATATGATTCTGGCAAGAACGTACTATCAGTCCATTCCAAAAGAACTGCGGGAGGCATCCGCAATTGACGGGGCAAATGAGATCCAGCATTTCTTCCAGATTATGATGCCGGTGTGCAAACCGATTATCGCGGTGCTGGCACTGTGGTCTTTTGTCGGTATGTGGAACAGTTATTTTGATGCTATGATTTACTTAAATGATGCAAACTTACAGCCACTGCAGCTGGTTCTGCGTTCCATTCTGGTACAGAATACACCGCAGCCGGGCATGATCGCGGATATTCAGAGTACCGCGGAGATGGCAAAAGTTGCCGAACAGTTAAAATACGCAACAATTGTAGTATCAAGTTTACCATTGCTTATTATGTATCCATTTTTCCAGAAATACTTTGACAAAGGTGTTATGGTTGGATCGGTAAAAGGTTAAGCAGAAAGGACAGGTACAGATATGTGGAAGAGAAAAATTAAAAAATGTCTGGCACTCGGACTGGCATTTGCTATGATGACCGGTGTGGCAGGATGCGGAAAAGAGCAGCATCTGGAGGCAGAGATCAATCCGGATATACCGGTTTCCGAAGTGCAGTTTCCACTGAAAGAACAGGCAGAATTATCATTTATCACAAGTGCTCCGGCAACCTCTACGCAGAATCCGAACGAGCGGATTATTTTTAAGAGACTCGAAAAACAGACGAATGTACATATTGATTGGACCTGTTTTGTGGCAGACCAGTTTTCCGATAAAAAGAATCTGGCACTGGCACAGTTTGGAAACCTTCCAGATGGTTTGTTTAATGCAGGAATGAGCGATTATGATCTGCTTCGTTATGCAAAGCAGGGAATTATTATTCCGCTGGAAAATCTGATTGACAAATATATGCCAAACCTTCAGGCGGTCTTTGAGAAATATCCGGAATACCGGACGATGTGTACCGCACCGGACGGACATATTTATTCATTTCCGTGGATTGAGCAGCTTGGCGCAGGGAAAGAAGCCATTCAGGCAATCGGGGATATTCCTTATATCAATAAAAAGTGGCTGGATTATCTGGGACTGGATATTCCAACGACAACCGATGAACTGGAACAGGTGCTGATTGCGTTCCGGGATCATGCAGATGATCTGAAAAAACAGTTTGATATCGAGGGAGATGTGATTCCGATGTCATTTATCATCAACAATGGCGATCAGGATCCGGCGATTCTCATCAACGGATTTGGCGAAGGATATGGAGATACGGGCGATCATTTTGCCGTAAAAGATGACGGAACCGTGATTTATACGACCGTGCAGGAAGGTTATAAAGAAGGCATCGAATGGCTGCATAAGCTGGTAACAGAGGATCTTGTAGATCCGGAGGCATTTACGCAGGAGTGGTCAACCTATGTGGCAAAAGGTAAAAATCACCGTTACGGTCTCTGCTTTACCTGGGATATTGCAAATATTGACAACAATACCGATTATGTGATGCTTCCGGCACTGACCGGTCCGGAGGGAGTCAGAAATATCACAAGACAGAATAACAGTGAAACAAGTGGTTTTGACAGAGGCCGCTGCGTGCTTACATCCAGCTGCCGGAACACGGCACTGGCGGCAGCCTGGATTGATCAGATGTATGCGCCGCTTCAGTCCCCGCAGAATAACTGGGGAAGTTATGGGGAAAAGGATTCGTTTAATATTTTTGAACTGTCCACAAATAAAGATGGCGGTGAAATGTTGAAGCATCTGGATCTGGGCGACCAGTCACCGGTAGAGGTGCGTGAGGCGCAGTCCGTCAACGGTCCGCTTGCAGTTCTCAATGAGTATTATGATATGTATGTCACACAGCCGGCGGATGCCAAATGGCGTCTGGACAATATGCATGAAACATATCTGAAGGATATGAAAAGCAAGTATGTATATCCGAATGTGTTTATGAGTATTGACGATACCAATAAAGTATCCCAGTATGATACCGATATTAAAAAATATGCGGAGCAGAAAAAAGCAGACTGGATTTTAAATGGCGGAATCGACAAAGAGTGGGATTCCTATTTAAAGAAAATGGAAAAATACGGGCTTTCCGATTATCTGGCAATCAAACAGAAATATTTCGATCAGTATCAGGAGTCATTGAAAGAAGAAAAATAAACAGGAGAATTTGTATGAGTGAGATGTTAAAAAAAGCGAGAGCATATGAGGCAGAAAAAGCAGCACAGACCGATAAAAATACCAGACCGTTGTTTCATATCTCGGCACCTGCCGGATGGATCAATGATCCGAACGGTTTTTCCGTTTACAATGGAAAAATCCATCTGTTTTACCAGTATTATCCATATGCAAGGGAGTGGGGACCGATGCACTGGGGGCACAGTGTGACAACGGATATGATAAGCTGGGAACAGCTTCCGGCAGCACTTGCACCGGATCAGGACTATGACCGGAACGGATGTTTTTCCGGAAGTGCTATTGAAGCGGATAACAAACATGTGCTGGTCTATACCGGTGTCACAAAGATTACACTGCCGGACGGCAGGGAAGAGGAACGACAGAACCAGTGCATCGCATTCGGGGATGGCAGGGATTATGTAAAGTATGAAAACAACCCGGTTGTGACCGGGGAGATGCTGCCGGAAAACTGCAGCCGGATTGATTTCCGTGACCCGAAAATCTGGAAGGAAGAGGACACCTATTATCTGATTGTCGGAAGCAAGGATAACAGGCAGATCGGACAGGTCGTGCTCTGTTCCAGCAAAGATTTAAAAGAATGGAAATTTGAGACCGTTCTTGCGGCAAACAGTACCGGAAAAGTCGGAACGATGTGGGAATGTCCGGACTTTTTCCCACTGGGAGATAAACATGTACTGATCTGTTCCCCACAGAATATGAAAGCGGAAAAATATGAATTCCACAATGGAAATAATTCTGTTTATTTTCTTGGAAATTATGATAAAAATTCGCATATATTTGAAAAAGAAGAACCGCATACGATTGACTACGGACTGGACTTTTATGCACCTCAGACCACACTTCTCCCGGATGGGCGGCGTGTGATGATTGCATGGATGAAGTCATGGGATGCCTGTGTGGTGCCGGATACGCAGGACTGGCAGGGTATGATGACTCTTCCGCGGGAACTGGAAGTAAAAGACGGACAGATCTGGCAGCAGCCGGTTCGGGAGATTGCGCAGTATCATAAGAATCCGTGCCATTATGAGCATGCAGAGATTGATGGTGAGACAGCACTTTCCGGCATTTGTGGACGGACGATGGATCTGACTATTACAATGGATGAACAGGATTTTAACGTTTTTTCCATACAGCTTGCCGCAGATGAGGAATATGAGACAAGTTTTACTTATCATAAGGGAACAGGAATATTGGAGATTGACCGCACATACTGTGGTGTGACAAAAGATGTGGTCTGCGTGCGCAAAATTAAAATTGCAGATCCAAAAGGACTTAAAAAAATGCGGTTTATTCTGGACCGTCAGTCCATTGAGCTTTTTATCAATGACGGGCAGCAGGTGGCAACAACGGCGGTCTGTACCCCTTTGGAGGCAGAGGAAATCCGGTTTTTCAGCGATAAAAAGATGTATATTACGGTCGAAAAGTATGATATTGTATTATAAAAAGTAACAGGAGGAAGAGAACATGGACGTAGTGGCTTTGGGGGAACTGCTCATTGATTTTACCGAAAACGGAGTCAGCGGGCAGGGCAATCCGCTGTTTGAGGCAAATCCGGGAGGCGCACCGTGCAATGTGCTGGCAATGCTGTCACGCTTAGGACACAGGACGGCTTTTATCGGAAAAGTAGGAAACGATTTTTTCGGAAAGCAGCTGGAAGATGCGATCACGGAAGTCGGGATTGATGCAGCCGGACTTTTAAAGGATGATAAGGTGCACACGACGCTGGCACTGGTGCATACGTATCCGGATGGGGACCGGGATTTTTCCTTTTACCGCAATCCGGGCGCGGACATGATGCTGATGGAAGAAGAATTGCCGGAGGAAATAATCCGCGGAACGAAAATCTTTCATTTCGGAACGTTGTCCATGACGCATCCGGGTGTCCGCGCAGCAACGAAAAAAGCGATCGCGGTCGCAAAAGAAGCAGGTGCGCTCATTTCCTTTGATCCGAATATCCGCAAACCGCTCTGGGACTCCATGGAAGATGCCAGGGAACAGGTGTTATATGGTCTGGGACAATGTGATATTTTAAAAATATCGGATAATGAAATCCAGTGGCTGACGGGTAAAGAAGATTATACGGATGGAGTCCGCTGGATACGGGAACGCTATCCGGTTCCGCTCATACTGGTTTCCATGGGAAAAGAGGGAAGCCGGGCGTATTATAAAGACAGAATTGTGGAGGCAAAGCCGTTTCTTCAGCCAAATACGATTGAGACGACCGGTGCGGGAGATACGTTCTGTGCGTGTGTTCTGCATTATGTGCTGGAGCATGGACTGGAGGGGCTTGAAGAGAAAAATTTGAAAGAGATGCTTCGTTTTGCCAATGCGGCGGCTTCTCTGATCACGACGCGCAAAGGCGCGCTCCGCGTGATGCCGGAGAAAGAAGAAATTGAAAAAATGCTATAAGAAATGGGAGGGCAGTGCCCTCCCGTTTCTTACAAAGAAAATGGTTCTATCTTACATGTATGAATCCTGCTTTTGGTATCGTAATTGATTCCGACCAGTAAAAGGTTTCCATGATACTCTTTCAGGCTTTCACAATATTGTTTTTGTTTAATCTGCGTGATTGCGCCCTGTGCACTATGATCCCATTTTAATTCGATAACAAGTGCTGGTTTATCCGGAAACTTCTTCCGTGGAAGAAATACCATATCCGCAAATCCCTTACCGCCGGCAAATTCCCTGTGTATCGTATAGAAATTGCGTGCGGCATAGAGTGCCAGTGAAACCGTATAACTTAACGCATTTTCATCATTATACTGGATATGTGATGTCTCAAAATGCGCCTGCTGAATCCCAAGTGCTACCTGTTCTGGTCTTCCCTGCCAGATTGCCTGCAGGGTGTCTGCTGAATTTTTCAGGGCTTTAGAGATTTCGCCCCAGTCGGATACGGAAACACTGTTAACGTATTCTTCACGCACTTCATTGTTTGGTATTTTTACGGTTTTGTTTTCGTAGTCATAGCTAAGATAGCCCAGATGGATTAAAAGAGTCAACACATCATCTTCGGTGCGAAAGGTTGTCATATCATTGGTAAAACTTCCGGTATTGACAGGAACGGATTCCCCGGCTATCATACTGAGAACATCATCTTTTAATCCTTCAAAATTCATATCGATATAAATCTGCAGGGCTTCAAATGTTTCTGTCTGGTTCCAGTAATTTCCAATTTTCCCAAAACGCATGCAGCTTACAACAGACCTCGGATTATAGATGGATGGTATTTTTTCAAAAGAGTATCCATTATACCATGCTTTTATTTCATCCAGATCCATATGATAATCTGTACAAAGGGCAGCGACTTCCAGTTCGGTAAAGCCGACATAGGATGCAAGAGGTCCCGGATTTATCATGGAAAATTCATCAAACATATTTAAAGCGGAATGGGTTCCGTATTTTTTGATCGGAAGAATTCCTGTCATATAAGCGAGTGCAATACAGGACTTATCTTTTAGCATATCCCTCAAAAAATCCAGATAGATTTCCTGGGCTTCTTTATCCTGTTTGTATTCCCGGAAAATACAGTCCCATTCATCAATGATTACGACAAAAGGACAGTTAGTTTCCTGATATACATCCTGCATGGATTCAATAAGATCTGTATCATCAAAATAATCAACATTCGGGTATTCCCGTTTTAAATCCCGCAGTACCAGCCGTTTCATGCGATCAAGCAGTTCATAGATGTTTTTCGTCCGGCTTAAAAATTCCTGCATATTTAAAAACAGGGTGTTGTATTTATTACGATAGGTGTCAAAATCCAGATTCCGGGCAATTTTATATGGGGAAAAGAGTTCTTTTGCATCACAGCCACGGCTGTAGTAGGCAGCAATCATGCTGGCGGTTATTGATTTCCCAAAACGGCGGGGACGGCTGATACATATATATTTCTGCAGAGTCTGTAAGACAGAATTTGTATAGGTCAATAATTCTGTCTTATCCACGTAGATATCAGAATGTGTAATTTCGTAAAATTTTTTTCCATCCTGGTTTAAATAATTTCCCATGCAGTACCCTCCTCTAATTACACGTTTGCCCGTGTAAATGTATCATATCACAGGAATGCCTGCAGACTCAACTATTTCCGCAGAAACAGCACACTTACATACTATTATGCGATTAAATATACAAAAATAACAGGATTATGTAAATTATAATCTGATATTCTCTTGGAAAATCTGGAAAATACCAGTATAATTTTCTTAAATGAAGATCGGAGAAGGAAATCATGATTAATCGGGAAGACATGCTCGAACTGACACGGCGCATGACTCCGGCGCGGTCACACATTGACCGGATCGCCGGTGCATATTATGATGCAGAAGGATATATAGATGGTACATTCAACACGCATTTTTTAAAACTTTCCACAGCAGAAAAAACGAAAAATCTGGAACTGGCGAAGGCAGTTTTACAGGCAGAGACCAACAAACAGCTGAAGGATTACCGGATTCCGGAAACCGGGAGAAAACCGGGAAGTATCTGGCAGCTTCTGGATGGAATCAAAGAGTCCGGGCTGCAGAACGATGCGTTTTTGGATCTGCTTTATGAAATGATCGGGGAACGTGTTGCACCGGGAAAAGAAAGTTATTGTTTTTTGTTTCATGGAATGTATGATGTTCCAGTGAAAGGAACCGATAAGGAATGGCAGGAAGGTTCCGAGGAAGTATACAATTATCTTCTGTGTGCCGTGGGACCGCTTGAGGGAGAATATGAGCCGGGACTGCCAGAAGCAGGATTTTTATATCCGGCATTCCGGCAGAGAAGTACGGCATGTAATTATATAAATCTGTATGAAACAGCTGCTTATCAGAACCTGTGGAATCTGTTATGGAAATAGAAACTACATACGGAAACATTTTTGAAGTTCTTTATATTCACCGAGAACAAGCAATGTGGTACCAGACTGGAATACGGTATTTGGAGAAATTGCCATATTAATTTTGTCGTCTTCCCGGATGGCAACAATATTGATTCCGAATTTTTTCCGGATATCCAGTTGACCGATTGTTTTGGAAATCCAGTTTTCCGGAACTTCCACTTCAAAAATTGCATGTGCCTCATCCACCTGAATATAATCGCGTATGTGATCGGCAGTATACCGGATAGCAGCCCACTCTGCAATCTGTTTTTCCGGATAAACAACTTCGTCTGCACCGTTTCGCAGAAGAAATTTTTTCTGTACATCCCGTTCTGCACGCGATACAACCGTTTTTGCACCGAGTTCCTTGAGCAGGGAAGTAGTTTCAAGGGAATTCTGGAAATTTCCACCTATCGTTACCATACACACATCAAAATTACCAATGCCAAGGGATTTTAAGAAATCGGCATTGGTACTGTCACCGATCTGAGCATTGGTGACAAACGGAAGAACCTCATTGACACGTTCTTCGTTGTTGTCGACTGCCATCACTTCGTGACCAAGATTGTTCAGCTGTATGGCAACATGTCTTCCAAATCTTCCTAATCCAATTAATAATATATTTTTCATGGTATTTTCAACTCCTTTTTAACCAACTGTTATCTTTTCGAGCGGCAGTTTTACTCCGTTTTGTTTTATGGAAATTGCCGCATAAATTAAGGTAAGCCCACCGACTCTGCCGAAAAACATCAGAAGGATCAGAATCAGCTGGGACGGGATGCCGAGAGTTGGTGTAATTCCAAGTGTAAGTCCGACGGTTCCGACAGCGGATGCCGTTTCAAACAGGCAGTCCAGAAGCGGAAGGTGTTCGATGGAACTGATGGCAATCCCTCCAATAAAGAACAAAATGATATATAAAGCGACGATGGTGGCCGCATTTTTAATGGCATGACTGTCAAGCCGCCGACCGAAAATTTCAATGTCCTCTTTCTGGCAGAACGTGGCAACCATATTTAAAATAAGGACTGCAAAAGTTGTTGTTTTCATGCCGCCGGCAGTAGAGCCGGGAGATCCTCCGATCAGCATCAGCAGAATCATAACAGATTTTGATGTCGGTGTCATTGCTGTAAGATCTGCGGTATTAAAACCGGCAGTTCTTGTTGTTACAGACTGAAACGTGGAGGCCAGCAGTCTGGTGCCGGTTGATGAACCCGTAAAATCCACAACAAAAAAGAATACGGCCGGAATTATAATAAGTAAAGCCGATGTCCAGAGAATGACTTTGCTCTGTACGCGATAACGTCTGATATGCCATTTATGGGTGCAGATATCGTCCCACGTCAGAAAGCCGATGCCACCAATTATGATCAAAAGCATAATTACGAGGTTGATCAGTGGGTTGGCGATGTATCTGCTCAGAGATACAAACGGCTGGCTGGAAGTTCCCAGAAGGTCAAAACCGGCATTGCAAAATGCAGATACAGAGTGAAAGGCTGCCATCCAGATGCCTTTGATGCCATAATCACGGAAGAAAACCGGAAGCATGGCAGTCATGCCGAGCAATTCAATAAACAATGTACCCTGTACGCTGAATTTGGTCAGGCGGACAATACCGCCGATTTTCGGTGCAGAAATTGCATCCTGCATTGTACTGCGCTGCATGAGCGAAATTTTCCGTCCGGATAAAATGGCAAAGGAAACAGCAACGGTGATGACACCCAGCCCGCCGGTCTGGATCAGCAGCAAAATAACTGTCTGACCAAAAGAAGACCAGTAACTGCCGGTGTCCTGTACAACAAGCCCTGTGACACATACCGCTGAAACAGAGGTGAATAGTGCCTCATGAAAAGGAGTCTGTGTTCCGGAAACCGAAGAGACCGGAAGCATCAGCAGCAGTGCGCCGACAAAAATGACAGCGGCAAAGCCCAGTACAATTAATTTAAAGGAGGAAAGTCTTTTCTTCCTGTGAACCACTTTTGACATATGTTTAAATTTCTCCTGTATTTATTCTACGTATTATAACATCATCTACATAATAACGCATTTGTGAGGATATACGAATTTACAGTAAAATTTTTGTAAACTATTATGCGTTTGTATCAAAATGCGAAAACAATGGTGGAATTTGTAAGAATTGCAGTTGTAAATATATAATAACGGGGATCAGAATTTGTATGGAAGGTGGGACATATGCCAAAAAAGGCGAGGAAACCTCCCACATCCTCAAGTTCTTCATCTGCAGATTCTGAAACATACGTTTTGTGAATATACCGGTTCATTAAATTTTTCGGAACAGAGATGTCTTCTTTTATCAGTAAATCCAGTCATACAGGGGACGTATGATATAAAAAGTCTTGCGACCTTCCAATAAAGACTGCGGACCTAATGGGTCAGCAGTTCTTCATAAATCCCCTTTGTCTGGGTATCGTCTACACCGCCCATATAGTAAGTTTTCCCATTTGCGGAAAATTGGAGAAACGCATCATTTTTTGGATTTAAGAAAACATTGACATCCTCCCCTCCGGAGATGGTAAATGTGCCTTTTTCCAATGTATCCATGCTGGTGCCGTATGTTCTGGTCCAGTCTGGCAGATCACTTGCGGTAAGAAGTGTGGGATCTTTGATTTCACTAAGCGGAATCTGATAATCTGTTTTCAGATGCTGTGCGCATAGTGTGTGGTTTTGGATCACCAGATCAATGGGAGTAAATTCCTCCTGAATCAGCCATATGCATAACAGAGGGCAGGAAAGCATCATAATGGCACTGAAAATAGTAAGTCCTTTTCCGAGGGATGTGGCCATATTTACCGTTGTCCCGATGCCGACGCGCTGTTCTACCATCGTATGGGGATCGGACGGATTGTAGTAGAGGATGCCGCCGATCCAGTTTCTGTCATCATTTTCATCGCTGGTCAGATTCCGTTTCTGTGCATAGCTTCGGTCAATTTTTTTCAGCTTTATCATGCAGAAAATGCACAGCAGGAGTAAAAGCAGTGTATAAACAATCATGCCCGCGATGGAACATATTCCCATGTGTCTGGCAGACAGGGTAAGGATCTCCAGAAACAGGATCAATGCCGTGTTCAGCCAGCAGGAGATCAGCCAGAAGTTCTTCCAGAGGTTTTTCTTTGCGCGTGCATAATTGATATTCACGTCACTGTCCGTACTGATGACGGAAACCGGCTGGCGGTCTATCCATACAGCTGCAAGCCAGAAGACCAGCCCGCAGGAGGCACCGATCAGACAGGAAATCCCAAGCCCGCTGGACTTTGGAAGCAGCAACAGGGCACTTGCAATACTGATGATATTTGGCAGGAAAAACGGGAGAAACCGGACTTTTCTTACGGAGCCAGCCTGTTTTAATTCCACATAATGTTCTGGCTGCCGGTCTTCGTACAGATGGTTTTGCGTTTTCCATGTTTTCAGTCGGTGATTCGCACGCATGATCGGCAGGGAAAGCAGAAAAATCGCTGCCAGAAGCCAGAACATCCAGATGGTAAGCTGAATGGACATATGGGAGGTCAGCAGACTTACAAATGGAACAATCGCAAGGAGAATGGCGTAGTAACGCATTTCCTTTTTAAATTTTTGCCGGATGTCTGCGACGGTGGCATCTTTTATCCATTCTTTTTTCATGTTTACGGCAAACAGGCGTCCGTTCTCATACTTGTTTTGTGTGGAAAATAAAAACAGCATGATAAAGACGATCGGATACATGGTTGCAAAAAAGATAATATTCATAATCATAACAATCACCCCTTATAGATGCGTTTGCATAAGTCGAAAAATTCTGTCTGCGTCATGCCGCTTACTTTCGCTTCGGAAATGATCTGGCGCAGCAGTTCCTGGGATTTTTCCGACAATTCTTTATTCGTTTCAAATTCCTGCCGCACGCGGGCACCGCTTCTGCGGTCGGTGTAGATGTAGCCCTCCTGCTTTAAGAGGGTGTAGGCTTTGCTGACGGTCATGGAGTTGATACCGATCTCCTCTGCCAGTGCCCGCACGGTGGGAAGTTGTTCGCCCGGAGCAAGCCGCCCGTCCGAAATGCCGAGCACGATCTGATTGCGGATCTGCTGGTAGATCGGAATCTCGGAGGCATCATTGATGGAAATTACCATGTTTTCTCCTTCCATAAATATCATACAATATTTTGTATTAGTTACAATAATACAAACAATACAAAATGTCAAGTAAAACAAGAAGGAATCTCAGGCATTGAAAAATAAATAAAAAAGTGCATAATAGGTTATAGAAGAAAGGGAAATTATTCTATGAAAAAATCAATGATCTATCGTGTATTGATCTATATTGCAGGATTATTAATCCTGGCGATGGAATCGTACAGGCGATTGCGGATTGTATTCACAGAAGTGTCGGATTTACGAAGAACTGTTTTGATGTGCTCAACGTGACAATTACGATTGTGATCAGTCTGGTCTGCACCGGGCGGTTGCATGGTATCGGGATCGGAACGGTGCTTGCCGTGATCCTTGTAGGGCGTACGATTGCGGTCTTTAATCATTTTACAAAGGAAAAACTGACGGCACTTGCCGGAATCGAGGAGTAAACAGGCGGTTACTTTTCCAGTGGAATTACTGCAAACGGGGAGCGTTCCTTGTTGTAGGTATGCAGTAAATCATCTGGAAAATTTCAAACCGCAATCTACATAATCAATTCTAAAAATATTCGTTTTCTATATAGTATAAAATAATCAGGAAATTCTCAGGAGAATAATTATTTAATCAATTTCATTTCAGTTTTCGTGAGCTCAAGTCAGGGCATATTTCAAGCGTGGTGGTGACGAAAATAAGACTATACTATTGAATCAGAAACATCTGATACCCATCTTGTACTATCTTTTTTGGTCAGTCAGTTGTTATATATAGTTTTTGATTGTGTGCTGTTTAAACTGACACCTGTGGATGTCGAAGCAAAAATCGTATGATGTTTATAAGCAGGCAATTATGGATGCATTTGCCTAGAATATTGCGAAGAATAATATAATACTTTACACAGAGATTTTAATTTTCTGAAATGAACACGAGTACAAATATTACAAATAGTAAAAATGCACAAAAAAATAATTGGAAATATGACACTACAGACAAAAATGCAAAAG
>OHWA01000219.1_pt1 | contig 21012 bp, 17 predicted proteins | sample 1579671 | NCBI WGS metagenome assembly OHWA01 (sample SAMEA3882513, study PRJEB24775) | human gut metagenome | biome: human-associated habitat; feature: intestine environment; material: feces | place: Netherlands | collected 2009/2010
TTCATATTGTAGCAGAAGCAGATCTTCGGGGATTAATGTCAGAAAGACCGGAATTAAATGTGCAGCAGGAAGATGAAAACGAATGGTTTATCAGATGTATCGTCTTCAGAAAGAGAGGCGGAAGATGATCAGTTTTGTGGAATGCGGTATGGCAATGCAGGATTTTCTGATGATTCTTCTTGAAATCTGCATGATTATGGAATTAATCCTCCTGCTGGTAAGAATCACCTGCTTTTCCGGGAAAAACCGGAGGGGCGGGTGTTCTTTTTTTGATGCCCGCTGGAAGGATTTGCATCCCGAAAAATGCCTGCAAAACAGGCATTCTTTTGACATTCTACGGGGAGTGTGGTACACTGTTCGTGTCTATGAACTAAAACAATCTGAAATGTATTGAGGTGAAAAGATTGGATAAAGCTGAATATCAAAGCCGGCTGGAAGAGCTGAACAGTCTGGTAAAAAAAGAGGACTATGAGGGGGCACTTGCAGTTGTAGAAGCCGTTGACTGGCGGCGTGTCAAGAGTCTGCGCACGCTCGGCATGGTAGCGGATGTCTATGAGGCGAACAAACGATATCCGGAGGCGAAGAAGATTCTGCTGATGGCGTATGACCGTTCCTCCATCGGAAAGGGCATTCTGTACCGCCTGGTAGAGGTCTCCGTAAAAATGAAAGACTTTGATGAGGCGATTGACTTTTACAACGAGTTTGAAGCAGTCGCACGTCACGATAATTCCCGGTATCTGCTGAAATACAAGATTTTAAGAGGACAGAAAGCGCCGCTTGAGGAGCAGATTTCCCTTCTGGAGGAATACAAAGAGCGGGAATTTACCGAGAGATGGGCATATGAACTGGCAAACCTTTACAGCAAAGCCGGAGAGACGCAGAAATGCATCGATGCCTGTGATGAGCTGATCCTGTGGTTCAGCGAGGGCAAATATGTGACAAAGGCAATGGATCTGAAAATGAAGTACGAGCCGCTGTCACCGTCCCAGCAGATCAAATACGAGCATCGTTTTGACTACAAAAAGAATGAAGAGCCGTCCGAGGATCCGGAAGCACTTAAAGTGCGGTTAGCCGGAGAGAGCGGAGCCGGTGAAATGGCTGCGACGAAAGAGCCGGCAGTAAAACCGGTAAACGGCGGTGTGATGAGCCAGTATGTGGCCGGTGAAGAAGAAAAAGAAGCCGGTTCGCCGTACGAAGCATATGAGAAAACACAGCAGGCCGAGGCAGATGCAGAGCAGGTGCAGGAGTACGAAGCACTGCAGCAGACAGAGGAGCCGATTGAGGAGATTCCGGAAGAGCAGGCGTATGCAGACAGTACGCCGACGTACCTTGGAAATACGATCGATCTTCACGCAGAGCTTGCAAAGAGCATCCGCGATGTCTTCTCCTTCCGCGGAAAGAAACAGGAAGAGACGGCAGTCGAGGAAGAGACAAGCGAAGAGCCGGTACAGTACGAAGTAAAAGATCTGGAGCCGGAGCAGCTTGATGTAAACGTAGAGGTATCCCCGGATGCCAACACGACGATCAAGACAAGACCGCAGCCAAAACCGAAGGAAAAAGCCGAGCCGGTAATGCCGAAAGCACCGAAGCCGGAGAAGAAATACGAAGAGCCGGACCTCGAAGCACTGTTCCAGGAGACCGCAGCAAACCTGTCGGAGGAAGTTGCGGAGGAAGAAGCAGAAGAGCCAGTGGAACCGGCAGCAGAAGCCGAAACCGCAGAGCAGCCGATGGATCCGGAGTCCGAGACAGAGGCACGGGAAACGGCAGAGGAGCCGCAGGCGGAAGCTGAGCCGGAAGAAGATGCAGAACCGGCAGATGAAGCGGAAACCGAAGAGATCACAGAACCGGCGGATGAGGCTGAAACCGAAGAAGCTGCAGAGCCGATGGATGAAGCTGAGATCGAAGAGATTATAGAACCGGCAGCCGAGGCTGAAATCGAAGAAGCAGAAGTTACAGAACCAGCAGTGGAAGCTGAAACAGAAGCAGCCGAGAAGGCTCAGGCGGAAGCCGAAATTGAGGAAACCGTAGAACCGGCGGAGACGCCGTCCATGGATGCAACGGTTGTCATCCCGGATCTGAAACCGGCAGAGGAGACACGGCCGACCATCGATTTTAGTGAGCTTCAGGCAGCGCTGAACGCAGAAGTGCAGGAAGCTGAAAAAGCATCGGAAATCGAACTGCCGGACGAGCCGGAAACTGCGGAAGCAGAACCTGCTGATGAGCCGGAAAGCGAAACAGAGCCGGAAACCCCGGCCGAGACTGAGCCAGCCGATCCGTTTGAGCCGGCAGGAACCCAGCCGATCGAGATTACCCCGGAGGAAATCGAAATCGAAGTTCCGACCGAGCCAAAGCGTGAGCGCGTATCCGATGCGACGATCAACATGAGCATCGAAAAAACAACGGATGCCACCGTTCAGCTGATCCGCGACAACATTCCGGAAGGAACTGTTGCGAAATCGATTGAAGAGGTGCTCCGCGAGGAGACGCCGGAGGAGGCAAGACTCCGCATCCTGAACGACACCCAGCCGGATAAGCTGAGTGATGAGCAGAAAGCGCTGTTTACTTACTTTGCGAAAGTTCCAGGCATGGATATCCAGATTCTGGATGCAATGCATGGTGTTTATCATTACGCAGGCGACCGTACTTCCCGTCATGGAAACATTGCCATTATGGGCGGATACGGTACTGGAAAAACGAAGCTGTCGGAGGATCTCGTCCGTGCAATCTGTGCTGACTTAAAACTTCCGGCAACGAAGATGGCCCGTCTGGATGCATCTGTTCTGAACAAAAAGGACTGTGCGCAGATTGTTTCAAAGCTGGCGGGAGGTTTCCTCCTGATCGAGCGTGCCGGTCTGATGTACCCGGAGACGATCGAGAAGCTGTCGCAGGCAATGGATTTTCGTACCGACAGTCTGGTTCTGATCATCGAGGATGAGAAGGTCAGCATGAGAGGTCTTCTGCGGAATTACCCTGATTTTGCGAAGAAGTTTGAGACGGTCATTTCGATTCCTGTTTTCACGAACGACGAGCTTGTTACGTTTGCCCGCACGTATGCGCGTGAGAATGGATACAAGATGGACGAGATGGGTGTGCTTGCTCTGTATACACAGATTGGCAATAATCAGAAGGAGGGCGAGCCGATGACGATTTCACAGGTCAAAGATATGGTGGATCGTGCCATCGCCCATGCAGAAAAGGGAACCCGTAAATTCGGAAGACGCATGTCCAGAAAGCATACCGATGCGGACGACCGCGTGATTCTTTACGAGAAAGACTTTGAGTTCTAAATACATGGAGAATTTATGGAGAAAGTAAAACCGTGGCTCGGGGAGCCGCAGAATACAATAGCCGTACTGCAGAAGTACGGCTTTGTATTTCAGAAAAAGTATGGTCAGAATTTTCTGATCGATCCACATGTGCTGGATAAGATTGTAGCCGCTGCAGGTATCGGACCGGACGATTTTGTTGTGGAAATCGGACCTGGTATCGGTACGCTGACGCAGTATCTTGCGTATGCTGCGCGGAGTGTGTGTGCGGTGGAAATTGACAAGAATCTGATCCCGATTCTGGAGGATACGCTGTCGGATTATGATAATGTTGAGGTTATCAACAATGATGTTTTGAAGGTGGATCTGGCGGCGCTGGCGAAGGAGAAGAACAACGGACGGCCGATCAAGGTTGTGGCGAATCTTCCGTATTATATTACGACGCCGATTATTATGGGATTATTTGAGAATCATGTGCCGGTGGATTCGATTACGGTTATGGTTCAGAAGGAGGTTGCGGACCGGATGCAGACGGGGCCGGGATCGAAGGATTACGGGGCGCTGTCGCTGGCGGTGCAGTATTATGCGGAGCCGTATATTGTGGCGAATGTGCCGCCGAACTGTTTTATGCCGCGGCCGAAGGTTGGAAGTGCGGTGATCCGGCTGACGCGTCATGAGGTGATGCCGGTGGAGACGAAGGATGAGAAGTTGATGTTCTCCATTATTCGGGCGTCGTTTAATCAGAGACGGAAGACGCTGGCGAACGGACTGAAAAATTCGGAGCTGCTGCATTTTTCGAAAGAGGAGATTGAGGCTGCAATCACAGCCTGCGGCTGGCCGCTTACGATTCGCGGGGAGGCATTGAATTTACAGGAGTTTGCGCGGTTGACGGATGAATTGTGTAAATAGAGGGGACACCTCGCCGCTGCCCGTCCGCCCTTGCGTGATGCGCAGGGCAGCGGTGGAAAAGCGGGGGAAAAGGGCATGAAAAAAAGCACCGTTGGCGAAACAGTGCTTTCTTTCATTTTTATTTTTAAAGGAAGGAGAGCCGATTTTCTAATCGGCAATATGAAAAAGAAAATTGTGTAAATAATGTTGGCATTCATTATTTATGCTTTTAGTATACGGGTAAATTATGTTGAAAGCGTGTTCATGTTGTAAAAAAATCATGAACAAATTGTGACTATTCAGAGCCATGCGAAATTTCAGAACAAATTGCGAATCATGCTTGCATGAATGAGCACTTTTTTCTGAAATTTCATATGGCGAGAAGCCACATCAAGATGCAGCACAGCGGAATCGAGATGGGGCTCTGAACAGGGACTTATTTCTGAGTTGTGTTCGCAATTCATGTTTCTATAGCAATCCTCGAAAATAATGCAAAAAATTCAGCACCGCAGAGCGTGAATTACTGCGTCACAGATTTTCGTCGTACCCCGGTACGCCTTCAAATCTGTTCCTTGCAATTCGCGCTCTGCAGCACTGCCTTTTTTGCATTATTTTCGGGTCTTGCTATAGGTTACAGGTCCAGCAGCTTAAAGGTGGAAATTCCGAGGAAGTTCCGGGAGCAGAGGCTGATTCCGCCCATGAGGACGGAGACATCCTGCAGGTGAGCCGGGAGGACGTGGAGGTACCAGCGGAGGCGGTTCTGGATTCCGGAGGTGATTTCGTCGATCAGACCTGGGATGTAGTTGGTGAAGGAGCTGTTGATGACGATGACGTCCGGGTTGAAGGTGTGGAGAACCGTGTTCAGGCTGATTCCGATGTAGTGGGTGAAATCCTGCATTACTTTGCGGGCGTTGGGGTTGCCTTCCTGGTAATACTGGATGAAGCGTTCGACGGAGACGTTTTCTAAGCCTTCGGCGGCGGCAAAATCGTTCAGGACGGCGGCTTCGGAGATGTACTGTTCGAGGCAGCCGTGGTTGCCGCAGGGGCAGGGCCGGCCATCGGGGAAGAGGATGGTGTGGCCGAATTCGCCGGCGTAGCCGTTCTGGCCGGTGTAGAGTTCGCCGTCAATGAGGATTCCCATGCCGACGCCTTCGTGGATGTTCAGGAAGATCATATTTTTAAAGTGCTTTGCGCAGGCGGCTTCGCCGATGACGGAGAGGTTGGCTTCATTTTCTACGATGACAGGGACCTGAAATTCTTCTTCGAGGTAGTTTTTCAGGTTGGAGTGTTTCAGATCGTAGTAGGGTGTGAATAAAACGAGGTCGTCGCAGACGACGCCGTAGATTCCGATGGAGATTCCGACGAGGCCGCACGGGGTCTTGGGGAGGTCGGATTTGGTTTTGTGGAGGAGGGAAATCAGGTATTCCTCCAGGGAGAGGGATGGATCAATCGGGTATTCTTTTACAGTACATGATTTTCCCTTCAGATCTCCGGTGAGAATGGTGATCTTTTTTACGCCGAGATCGACGGCGATGATGGAACCGCAGCGATTATTAAAAGTAAGCAGAATCGGTTTTCGACCCATGGAAGTTTTTTCGGCACTGCCGAGTTCTATGACGAGCTGGCGGTCGAGCAGTTCCTGGACGATGGTGGATACGGTTGCTTTTGTCAGATGCAGCATTTTCGCCAGATCTGCGCGGGAAAGCGGCGGATGGTTGGCGATTGCCTCGAGAACCAGGGCGCGGTTCATGTCTCGTATATATTCCTGATTTCCGGTACTCATAAAAAATCCTCCATTCTGCCGCATTGGCTGTACATCAATCTTAACATAAATGAGAGAGAAATGACAGGGAAAATCGGGGATGGGCAATACGAATAGAAAAATTAACGGAGAAAAACGATTTCTAGACAGAGTAGAGAGTAAGGGACAGAATTAGAAATAAAATATGTGATAAATACACAAAGAAAGTATAAAATAATTCTAAAAAATGTACAGATTCACAGAAGATTCACTGCATGTTCATAATCTGTTCATAATTAATTGGTATAGTTATCTCAGTTCCAAAGGAACAGCGTGTATGCAATCACTACACAATTAAGATTTTTTCATAATAATAGCCCAGGCGCCGAGAGGTTCCTGGGCACTCCTCGTTTTTGGGGAATTTTTGATCTTGGGACAGACAGAAATCTGTGTAGACATGGTAGTGATCTTTTTCTTGACTTTTGCGAGAAGCAGCCTTATAGTATAAATATAATAACAATTACTGTTATCGAAAGATACGAAAGGAAAAAAACTATGTCAACACTCAAGTATAGCAGACAAAGAGAAAGCATCAAAGTCTGCCTTCAGGGGCGAAAGGATCACCCGACCGCAGATATGCTCTATACCGATGTACGGAAAGAATTTCCCAATATCAGTCTTGGCACAGTATACCGGAACCTGTCTCTTCTTTCTGAATTAGGAGAGATCAAGCGTCTTACAACAGGAGATGGCCCGGACCGGTTCGATGGAGATACTTCCACGCATCACCATTTCATTTGCAGAAAATGTCACTGCGTGACAGACCTTACAATGCGTGACATCAGCGAAATCAAGAACGTAGCAGCGGAAAATTTCAGAGGTACGATCGAAGATTACTCTGTGAATTTTTACGGCATCTGCGAGAACTGCAAAAATCACCCGGGGAACGTATAGCATCCCCAGGAAGAAAGAAAAAATTAAAAATAGGCATTGACAAAAAGGGAAGCTTATGCTAAAGTAATATCAGTAACAGTTACTAATATTAAAAATAAAAAACTGTTATAAAACACAAAATTGGAAATCCTAAAATTAAATACACAACAAAAAGAAAGGAAAGAAAGACTATGAAAAAATTTGTATGCAGCGTATGTGGATATGTTTATGAAGGAGCAGAAGCACCGGAAGTCTGTCCGATCTGTAAAGCACCGAAAGAGAAATTTATCGAGCAGGGCGAGGATCTGACCTGGGCAGCAGAGCACGTAGTTGGCGTAGCATCCGATGTTCCGGAAGATATCAAAAAAGATCTGAGAGCCAATTTTGAGGGTGAGTGCTCCGAGGTTGGTATGTACCTGGCAATGTCCAGAGTAGCATTCCGCGAGGGATATCCGGAAGTAGGTCTGTACTATGAAAAAGCAGCTTACGAAGAGGCAGAGCACGCAGCAAAATTCGCAGAGCTTCTCGGCGAAGTCGTAACCGACAGCACCAAGAAAAACCTGCAGATGCGTGTAGAAGCAGAGAACGGAGCAACCGCTGGCAAAACAGATCTTGCAAAACGTGCCAAAGCCCTGAATCTTGATGCAATCCATGACACCGTGCATGAGATGGCAAGAGACGAAGCTAGACACGGAAAAGCATTCGCTGGTCTGCTGGCTAGATATTTTGGTAAATAATCAGGAAACCTTTTTGGGGGGCGGAATAAAATCTGCCCTCCTTTTTCCGTTGTTTACAATTTTTACTTGGGATTGCGAACTTGTTTCGAATTACCTGTTGTTTACAAATGAACATAGAAAGAAAAAGCGAGGTTTTCACCATGGAAAAACAGACAGGCTGTGTCCACATCTACTGTGGGGATGGAAAAGGAAAGACGACTTGTGGTATGGGACTCTGTACGCGTGCGGCAGGGTATGGATACCGTGTTTTGATTTATCAGTTTATGAAAGATAACAGCACGAGCGAGCGGAAGGTGCTCTTACTGTCGCCGAATGTGACGTTTGTGCCGGGGCAGGACAAGATAAAGTTTTCGTTTCTGATGACACCGGAGGAGAAGGCAGAGCAGAAACGGTATTATGAAGAGCAGTTTCAGAAAGTGACAGAAAAAGCAGTTCAGGAAGAATACGATGTACTGTTTCTGGACGAGCTGGTTTATACGATTGGAAGCAAACTGTTTGATGAGCAGCTCCTTCTGGATTTCCTGGATCACAAGCCGGAGAAGCTGGAAGTGATTCTGACCGGGCAGGGACCGTCGGAGGCGCTGATTGAGCGGGCGGACTATGTTTCGGAGCTGAAAAAAATCAAGCATCCGTTTGACAAGGGTCTTGCGGCAAGAGATGGAATCGAGCGGTAACGCTGAAAAAACAAGAAAAAAGATACTGTTTTGCGGGGAAGATGATTCCATGCAGAACAGTATCTTTTTCTTGATTTTGCGGGCAATGAACCAAAATCTGTGATGGAACAAGTTTTTGGTGATTGCCGCGATAATCTGAGAAGTGTCTGGAAGCCGTTGTAAGACAGGAAATAACGTTATTATTTCGCACCGCGATCCGCAATCATTTTCGTGGATTTCTTCACGCAGTACAGACATGTCGGTGCGATATAGCAGCAGGCGGCGAGCCATGCAGCCTGGTCCGCAAAGCAGATTGCGGTGAAGCCAAACGCACCGACAAATCCCAGGCAGATAATTGTTCGTGCCAGCATCTCCATTACGCCGGAGAAAACGGCTCTTCCCGAGTAACCAAGTCCCTGCGTTACCATACGGCAGACATTCAAAATACCAAGCATCCAGTAGAAAAATCCGAGGCAGCGCAGATATTTTGCAGAAGCGTTGATTGCTTCAAAAGCAGAGCTGACAATAAAGAGCTTTGTCAGCGGCAGTCCGAACAGAATCATGATGACACCCGCAAACGCACCATAGCCGACACCGACAAGCACACCCTGGCGGAGTCCCTGATGGATTCGCTTTGCCTGGCCTGCTCCGAGATTCTGACTGCAGAAAACGGAAGCCGCGGTACTGATCGCATCAAACGGGCACATCATAAACTGTTTGATTTTCATAGCAGCTGTGAACGCCGAAACATAAACACTGCCAAGTCCATTATTCGCTGACTGCATTACCATACTGCCGATCGCCGTGATCGAAAACTGCAGTCCCGTCGGAATGCCCATTGCGAGGAGTTCCTGCGCGGCATCCTTTCGCAGAGTGCGGTTTTCTTTTGTCGGAAGCAGGAGCTTTACCTTACGGGAAATAAAAAACAGACATAAGAGTCCGCTGATCGCCTGGGCGGAAATCGTTGCAATCGCCGCGCCTGCGCATCCCAGATGCAGAATGATAATACAGAACAGATCGAGGAAAATATTCAGGATTGCCGAAAATGCCAGAAATAGAAACGGCGTGCGGCTGTCCCCGACGGCACGCAGGATGCTGGAAAGATAATTGTACAGAATCGAAAACGGAATCCCGAGGAAAATCACAAGCTGATATGCGTAGGCATCCGCGAAGATATCGGACGGAACCGACAGCAGGTGCAGAATCGGTGCACAGAGTAAACTGCAGAGTGTGGTCAGAATGGCCGCAATCAGGACAGCAAGTGCAGCACCATTAAAAATATAATCGCGCATTTTATCAAGCTTTCCGGCACCGAAATACTTTGCAACCGGAACACTGAATCCCGTGCAGCTTCCCATACAGAAGCCGAGCACAAGAAACTGTACACTGCTGCTTGCACCGACGCTGGCGAGCGCCTCCGGGCCAAGCGTCTGGCCGACGATCGCCGCATCAATGATGTTATACGTCTGCTGCAGCAGATTTCCAATGAGAAGCGGAAAGGCAAACTGAAGCATCAGCTTCATCGGATTTCCCTTCACCATAGATGTTGCCATAAAAAACGCCTCCCCTGCTTAATATGCACGTGAATTATAAACGAGTGCCGTCTTATTCAGGTTCTGGATCATGAAATAGTCGGCAACGAGCTGGCCGATGCCGCCGGTCAGGTAGCCGAGCAGCGTCCACAGAAGAATGGCGGAACCGTTTTCCTCAATCATCACACCGTAGCGGTCGTAGGATTCGCGGTACATGCGGTTCGCCTGTTTGTAACGCCAGTAAACGCCGTAAATTCCACAGGTAACCCAGGACAGAAGCAGCACAATAATGTAGTTCGGGCTGTCTTCGCCGTCACCGTAAAAGATGGTGTTCAGGTCTTCCACATAAACATACCAGAAGTAGATCGAGTAGAGTCCGCAGGTGACAATCGAAAGCAGAAGATAGACCCAGAAACTGCGGTTGTCTTTTACATTCATTTGTAAATACCCCCTTTAATTAAGATAGAACCATTGTAGCACGCGCCCGAGAGAGGGGTCAATAGAAAGGAGCGGGTCGTGGTAATAAATGCGCCAGGCATAAACGGCGAGAAGCAGCACGACAAGCACCGTAATGATCCCCTTTTTAAAGCGCCGAAGTCCCGCCGTCTGTTCCGGCCCGAAGAAGAGCCATATCCCTGCGGGCAGCACGGCATAGACAAGCGGATGCATCCGAAATGCCGCCCGAAAATGACCGGAGAGCATTAACAGTACCGCGCGGCTCATTCCGCAGCCCGGGCAGGAAATGCCGGTGGAAAACCAGATCGGACAGCCGATGCCTGTGAGGGTGATGAAGGCGACGTAAACGCCGAGGAGCAGGCAGAAGAAAAAGAAATCGCGGCAGCGTTTCTTCAGAAAAGAAAGATACGCGCTGCCGCGGCCGGGATCACGTTTCATGGAGTTTGGTGACGGCGTATTCATACAAAGCCTCCTTGCGTTCACTGTCGGTCGTGAGAAAATGCGAGTAGAGAACGTCGATCATCACGAGGATCGGGAACTGCGGAGAGATCGCGCCGCCGTTCTTCAGATGCTCCTTGACTGCCAGCAGCAGCACCTCATCGCAGAAGGCATCGTAATCGCTCGAACTGCGGGAGGTAAAGAGAATCGTCGAGGCCCCCTTTTCCTTTGCAGCGCCGAGTGCCCGCAGCACCTCCGGCGTCCGTCCGCTGACGGTGATGCCGATCGCCGCACAGCTCTCATTGAGCAGAACGGCATTCATTTTCATGATGTGAATGTCGGTAATTGCTTCAATATCCACGCCTGCAAGCATAAAACGCAGCTTCATTTCCTGGGCGGAAAGTCCGGAGCTTCCAAGACCGTAGACATACACCCGACGCTTCGAAGTGAGAATATGGCAGATGCGGTCAATCTGCGCGCGGTCGGCGAGCGAGTAGCTTTTATTCAGCAGCTCCTGATACGTATTCAGCACCTGTTTGATGTGATCGTCCGTGCCAGGCAGTGCGGCGTTTAGACCTTCCTGGTAACGGTAGACAAATTCGCGGTAGCCCGTGTAGCCGCATTTTTTCGCAAAGCGGGAGAGCGAAGCCTCCGAAACATAGAGCAGTTCCGAAACGTGGCGCGCGGACAGATCCGACTCGTCGGTATTATGAATAAAAAAATCTGCTACCGTCCGTTCCAGGGGAGTGAACGAGGGATAGACAGACTCAATGACAGGAATAATTGATTTTTCAAAGTGTTCCATGGAACGTAAGTCCTCCTGGTATCTGTAAATATCTGAAAAAAATTCAGATCAGTTCTTGCTTTATTGTATCACAGGCAGAGTGGTGAATCAACTTTCAATTGTGTGTGAATTGTACGGGAAAGCGGGCGGAAAAATGGAAAGAACTTTAATGACGTGAAAGTAATTTCTAAAATATAAAAATAGTTGAAAATAAAATCAACATAAATTATAATCAGAACAGATCAAAGAAAGAAGGCAAGACAATGATTATCAAAAACGGACGTGTATTTCAGGAAGACGGAACGTTTGCGGAAAAAGATCTTTATATAGAAGGAAAACGTTTCGTTTCCACAAAAGAAGAAGTGATCGATCAGGAAGTGATCGATGCGAAAGGCATGATGGTTCTGCCGGGACTGGTTGACGTACACAGCCACGGCGCTGCCGGACATGATTTTTCAGACGGAGACGTGGAAGGTTTAAAAGAGATCCTGCGCTACGAGAAAGCGCACGGCATCACCTCTTACTGCCCGACATCCATGACACTGCCAAAAGACGATCTGCTGAAAATCTTCGGAACCATCGAAGCAATCAAAGATGAGCCGGAAGCAGAAGTGATCGCCGGCGTCAACATGGAAGGACCGTTCATTGATCCGATCAAAAAAGGCGCACAGGCAGAGGAGAACATCGTGGCTCCGAACGCTGAGTTCTTCCGCGCATGCAATGCGGCGAGCGGCGGAAAAATCCGTCTCGTAACCCTGGCCCCGAATATGCCTGGCTCACTGGAATTTATCAAAGAGGTTTCCGATGAAGTCATGGTTTCCATCGGCCATACGACAGCAGATTATGACACCGCGCTGGCTGCCATGAAAGCAGGAGCACACCATGTCACCCATCTGTACAACGCCATGCCGCCGTTCGCACACCGTAACCCTGGTGTCATCGGCGCCGCATTCGACGATCCGGAGTGCCGCATGGAGCTGATCTGTGACGGCTATCACATTCACGGTGCGGTTGTCCGCGCGACCTTCTCCATGATGGGAAGTGAGCGCATGGTTCTCATCAGCGATTCCATGATGGCAACGGGAATGCCGAACGGAACGTATTCTCTCGGGGGACAGGCTGTCTGGATGAAAGACGGAAAAGCAACACTGACTGACGGCGAGACGATCGCGGGTTCCGCTACGAACCTGTACGACTGCATGAGAAAAGCAGTTTCGTTTGATATTCCGCTGGCAGATGCCATTTTTGCGGCAACAAGAAATCCGGCACAGAGCATCGGTATCTACGATGAAGTAGGATCCATTGCACCGGGCAAAAAAGCGCATGTACTTCTGGTGGACGACGAACTGAACCTGAAACAGGTTATTATGTAATTTATTATTATAGAAGAAATTTGGAGGAAAAACAAATGTTATTAATTGAAGCAAAAGATTACAATGATATGAGCAGAAAAGCAGCAAATATCATCTCCGCGCAGGTGATCATGAAACCACACGCAGTGCTCGGCCTTGCAACCGGATCTACCCCGGTCGGCGCTTACAAACAGCTCGTTGAGTGGTACAACAAAGGCGACCTTGATTTCGCAAATGTCACCAGCGTAAACCTGGACGAGTACAAAGGACTCTCTCCGGAGAATGATCAGAGCTATCGTTACTTCATGAACACCAACCTGTTCAACCATGTCAACATCAACAAAGAGCGCACCTTCGTTCCGAACGGACTGGAGCCGGACAGCGAAAAAGCATGTGCAGCATACAACGAAACCATCCGCAGCGTCGGCGGCATTGACCTGCAGCTTCTTGGACTTGGAAACAACGGCCACATCGGATTCAACGAGCCGGGCGCAGCATTCGAGAAAGAGACACACTGCGTTGACCTGACCGAGAGCACCATTCAGGCAAATAAACGTTTCTTTGAAAAAGTAGAGGATGTTCCGACCCAGGCATACACCATGGGAATCAAGAACATCATGCAGGCAAGAAAAGTTCTGCTGATCGTCAGCGGCGAAGGAAAAGCAGAGATCCTCGACAAAGTTCTGTACGGACCGGTTACTCCGCAGGTTCCGGCTTCCATCCTGCAGCTTCACAACGATCTGACAGTTGTAGCAGATGAAGCAGCAATGTCTGTGATCAAAGCAAACCACAGATAATTGTTACGATGAATGAAAGGTCCGCCGAATGGGGAGAATATGAAAAAATCCCCGTACGGCGGGCTTTTTTGCGGTTTACAAATTGATGTAAATGTGTTAGCATAAAACCAGTGCATAAAAACAAAACACAGTGACGAAGAGAGTACATCTGCATGTGCGAATTTACAGAGAACACCCCCGAAAACCATTCCGGTTTTGCAGGCTGAGAGGGGAGGAGGAGCGGCAGATCGAACATGGCTTCCGAGAGGCGCACCGAACCGTGAGAACAACAATCTGAAACGGTAAGGCTGCGACAGGTTCCGCCTGTTACAGCGGAGAGGTATAGCACATGTACCTGCAGAGGTTTCTGCCGTGAGGCAGGGACGAAAAGAAGTGGTATCACGGGTAAACAAACCTGTCTTCTTCCGACTACAAGAGAGCGGAATAAGGCAGTTTTTTTATTTGAAAGGAGAAATGAAAGCAATGGAAAAAATCAGACCGAAATATTATATCACCACGGCGATTGCCTACACATCCGGCAAGCCGCACATCGGAAACACCTACGAGGTCGTACTCGCGGACAGCATCGCCCGCTTCAAACGTCAGCAGGGCTACGATGTATTCTTCCAGACCGGAACCGATGAGCATGGCCAGAAGATCGAGCTGAAAGCAGAAGAGGCAGGTATCACGCCAAAAGAATTCGTAGACAACGTATCCACCGAGATCAAGAGAATCTGGGATCTGATGAATACGTCCTACGACAAATTCATCCGTACCACCGATGCGGATCATGAGGCGCAGGTACAGAAAATCTTCAAAAAACTGTACGATCAGGGAGATATCTACAAAGGATATTACGAAGGTCTTTACTGTACACCGTGTGAATCCTTCTTCACCGAGTCCCAGCTTGTAGACGGAAAATGCCCGGACTGCGGACGCCCGGTTACCCCGGCAAAAGAAGAGGCATATTTCTTCAAAATGAGCAAATATGCACCGAGACTGATCGATTATATCAACACCCATCCGGAGTTCATCCAGCCGGTTTCCAGAAAGAACGAGATGATGAACAACTTCCTTCTTCCGGGACTGCAGGATCTCTGTGTATCCAGAACCTCCTTCACCTGGGGAATCCCGGTATCCTTCGATCCGAAGCACGTTACCTACGTATGGCTGGACGCACTGACCAACTACATCACCGGAATCGGTTATGACTGTGACGGAAACAGCTCCGAGCAGTTCAACAAGCTGTGGCCGGCAGACCTGCATCTGATCGGAAAAGACATCATCCGTTTCCATACCATTTACTGGCCGATCTTCCTGATGGCACTCGATCTGCCGCTTCCGAAACAGGTATTTGGTCATCCGTGGCTGCTGCAGGGCGACGGCAAGATGAGTAAATCCAAAGGAAACGTGATCTACGCAGACGATCTGGTAGACCTGTTCGGCGTAGACGCTGTCCGCTACTTCGTTCTGCACGAGATGCCGTTTGAGAACGACGGTGTCATCACCTGGGAGCTGCTGGTTGAGCGTATGAACTCCGACCTTGCCAACACGCTTGGAAACCTGGTAAACCGTACCATCTCTATGAGCAACAAATACTTCGGCGGCGTTGTGACAAAGACCGGCGCAGCAGAAGAGGTGGATGATGATCTGAAAGCAGTCGTTACCGCAACAAAAGCAAAAGTTGCTGCAAAGATGGAAGAGCTGCGTGTGGCAGATGCGATGACCGAGATCTTTGGTCTGTTCAAACGCTGCAACAAATACATTGATGAGACGATGCCGTGGGCACTGGCAAAAGACGAGGCAAAGAAAGACCGTCTGGAAGAGGTTCTGTACAACCTGGTAGAGAGCATCACCATCGGCGCATGCCTGCTCGAGTCTTTCATGCCGGAGACCACCGAGAAGATCCTGGCTCAGCTGAACGCAGAGAAACGCAGCTACGAAGAGCTGGATCAGTTCGGACTGTATACATCGGGCAATCAGGTAACCGATCAGCCGCAGATCCTGTTCCAGAGACTCGACGTCAAAGAGGTTATGGAAAAAGTAGAAGTGATCCAGGCAAAACAGAAAGCTGCCATGGCTGCCGCATCCGGAGAAGAAGAAAAAGAAGAGGAGGCAGTGATCGACCTTGAGCCGAAGGAGGAAATTACCTTCGAAGATTTCGGAAAAATGCAGTTCCAGGTAGGTGAAATCATCTCCTGCGAGCCAGTCAAGAAATCCAAAAAACTCCTCTGCTTCCAGGTCAAAGTAGGAAGCCAGGTAAGACAGATCGTCTCCGGAATCAAAGCATATTACAAACCGGAAGACACCATCGGAATGAAGGTTATGGTCCTCACAAACCTCAAACCGGCCAAACTGGCAGGAATGATGTCCGAAGGAATGCTGCTCTGCGCAGAAGACGCCGAAGGCAACGTATGCCTCATGACCCCGGAAAAAGCAATGCCGGCGGGTGCAGAGATCTGCTAGAGCGGAAAATAGAATAGAATGAAAGTTGAAATCCCTTTCCATGCGTGACGTGTGGGGAGGGATTTTTGGTGTTTAAAAAAGTTAAGGAAAACGTCATGCAAAGATTCTGACTTTTGCTATATAATGAAGAAAAGTTGCAATGAATTTAAATTAAAAGTTGAAATATCTGCCGATTTGCAAAAAGGAGGATGCTTATCCAATGAGTCTTATATCCCCATAGCTAAAGCAAGGGGTTTTACGACGCATTGGATAAAATTTTTCTATTTATTGTTTTTGTACGCCTTTAGGAGTATAATTTGAAGCAGAGGTGGTAAAATGAAAAAAACAGTTTATCATGGTTCGGATCATATTATTGAACGGCCGAAATATGGTTATGGAAAAATTTATAATGATTATGGTGTTGGATTTTACTGTACAGAAAACCAAAATATGGCCAAAGAATGGGGTGTCAGTGCGGATAAAAATGGTTACGCAAATAGATATGAGATTGAATGTGATGGATTGAAAGTTCTCAATTTGAATATGCGCGACTATACAATGCTCCATTGGCTTACGATTTTGTTGGAAAATCGAGAATTTGATGCATCCACACCGTTGGCGGCAGAAGCAAAAGAATATTTGCTACAAAATTTTCATCTTGATTATGAAAAGGCAGATATTATCATTGGATATCGTGCTGACGACAGCTATTTTTCTTTTGCAGCGGATTTTATTAATGGTGCAATTTCTTACCGTCAGTTGAGTAATGCAATGCGTCTGGGAAAACTGGGACAGCAGTTTGTTTTAAAAAGCAGAAGAGCATTTGAACGTTTGGAATTTACAGGGTATGAGATTGCAAGTGTGCAGGAATGGTATAAGAGGAAAGCATCCCGTGATCATATGGCGCGTCGGCAATATTTTGATCTGGAACGAAACCGCCGTCAGCGGGGTGATTTATATATCACCACAATTTTAGATGAGGAGATGAAACCAGATGATCCACGCTTACGATAAATTATATCTTTCTGTTGCACAAAAAAATCTTGCCTGCATGCTGGATTATATGGTCAATGATTTAAAACGGCCGTTGGAAACTGTATGGCAGTGGTTTTGTATGAGTAATACAGCGTCACGGTTTGAACGAGGTGACTGTTCTGTGGTAGCGGGAATGTCGGGAGTTGAAATTGCATATGAAGTATTACAGGAAGCAGGGGAACCAAAGCCGGAACAAGCCCCCTCTTATTCTTACGATCGCAGCCCTGAATATTGGACAGGCTGGGCGTTGGCCTATTATCAGTGGAGTACCAGTTTGTCTTTTGCGGAAATAAACCAGGCTATTCCTGTAACTGAAGTGCGAATGCTCTACACGCCATATCATGAAATGGATGTTCGTCAGTTTGTAGATAAAATGAATGAATTATATCGTGAAGCAAAACCGGAGACAAACTTGAAAGAATTGCGTACTTTTGCAAATCTAAGTCAGAGTGAACTGGCACAGCAGGCAGGTGTTTCGGTTCGGACCATTCAGCAGTATGAACAGCGAAGAAAGGATATTAACAAGGCGCAGACAGAGACCTTGTTGAAGATTGCGCGGGCATTAGTATGTACGGTAGAAGATCTGGTGGAGAAAGTTCCAACTTGATAAAATGAATAAAAAGTTTCTTGTTCAAAGTTTCAGAAAACGTCATAAACTTTTCCCTCGCACAAAGTTATAATAAAGATAAGAATACCTACGAAACGTGAAGGAAAAGAAAAGGAGGTGCGACATATGAAGAACAAGAAAATTTTCGGCATTGTGATTGGTGTTTTGCTGGTGACTGCGGTTCTTGTGTTTGGGGCGACGCAGTTGAAGTTGAGTAAAGTGAAACCGTCGGATGTTGAGATTGTATCGGTTTATCAGACGGATGCGAAGCACTTCTTTGTACGGTATCTGATTCCGGAAGACTGTTCTCCGGTGGATGCGTACAGTACGAGTGATCAGATCAGCATCACGGCGAAGGATGGTTCGGCGGCGGAGCTGGCGTTTTCCTATAAGCGGCCGCTGATCAAAAGATCGGGAAAGACGGGCTGCTCGGGAACCGTTGCGGTGGATCAGGATTTCACATCCCTCTCATTTGGCGGTCAGGAAATCTGGACAGCAGACAGTCAGACTTCCATCCCGGCGTATCTGACGGATGGTGATGTTCTGGTGTCGGAAGAGAACTTCACAGACGATTTCGTGGAGCACATCTATTCCAACGAAAACTGCACCCGATGGGATTTCGACGGAAACGTATTATACGAAGGCGGATGCGACCTCGAGTTCACCTTTGCATCGGGAAACGGAACAATCCAGTGGGATAAAGCCGGAATCGATGCAGATCAGATTTCCAACATCTACATTATCAGCAAAAACAATGCCGAAGTCGTAAACTATGACACAGCAGCCTTCAAAAAAGGCGACGCAGTAAAACTTGAAACAGCAGACACCTGCATGCTGTACATCATCGCCAAAGACAGCCAGAACGTTGACTGGGCGGAGCATGTGAAGGTAGAAGAAAAATAAAAGAAAAACAGCAGAGGCCATTTCCAGAGCGGAGGTGGGCCTCTGCATCAGCAGTTTATCAAAATATTTGTATCAGTGCTCGAAAGAGCGTGCGAAGATGCCTCTGGTTTACGCCGGGGCTTTTTGCGTTGGAAAATCCCGACCAACGTCATAAACTATTTCAGGCGTTTACGTTACCATGAAAATATAAAAATGGTATCACGGAACATTCATACGAGACGGGGGTGAACAAAAAAATGGTCTTTTTTCGAGTGCTGCATTCCGATTTCAGCAGAATGATAAAATCGTGAAAATTTTATCTCGCAAGTTTGAAATGATGTTTGCGGGAAATGTGGAAATCACACAAATGAAACTGATCTATTTCCCGCTCTGTACGGAACAGGATGCGGATAGATTCTGGAAATGCGATATGATTCCGACGTGGGAATTTACAATACAGACGGGTATGGGAACAGATTATGTTTATATCAATGCGGTCGATGGTATGGAAATCTATGGGTAAAGAATGGAATGGTTTCATACGAAAGATAAATTATAATGCGTGGAATTGCCCTGATTTAGGGCAATTCCATATTTTAGTTTGCGCGCCATGGGCGCGCTCTAACGGGTGAAAGTCCCGAACACGCCTAGGCGACAAGGAAGTGTATAGCTGAACAGCAAGGGTGTCTATCGTAAGGTAGAATCTGAAGGAAGCTGTAAGCGAACTCTTGGTCCGACGGACAGAAATCACATATGAGGCTAGGTTCCGCTTGGTAAGTCTGCTAAATAAGACAAAGCCGTAAAGTTGCCGTTTGTAGGAACCGAGTAAATGTGGCGGATATATGAGAGAAAAGAGCGTGCACCTTAAGCGTGGAGGTCTCACAGGGGTTTCATTAGCCTAGTAACAACGAACTGTGAGAAGTCAGCCGAGCCCATAGTAGTAAAGAAGTCTCTGTAATGGAGATGGAGCGAAGGGGCGAACAATCAATAAGTTTGAGTATGTCTCGTATTGCAGAAATGACAACATCTGCCGTAACCAATCGGGAAAAGGGTGGTCAAATCAAGCGAGACGGAAAGGAAAGAACGCATGTACACAAGTAGTCTAATGAAGCAGATACTGTCCAGCGATAATCTCAACAGAGCATATCTGCAAGTCGTACGAAATAAAGGTGCCGAGGGAGTGGACGGAATGAAGTACACAGAACTTAAAGAACATCTTGTAAAGAACGGCGAAATAATCAAGGAACAGTTGAGGACAAGAAAATATAAACCTCAACCAGTACGAAGAGTGGAGATACCAAAGCCAGACGGTGGTGTCAGAAACCTGGGAGTACCAACAGTAACAGACAGATTCATACAACAAGCCATTGCACAGGTCTTAACACCAATCTATGAGGAACAGTTCCATGACCATAGCTACGGATTCAGACCGAATAGATGTGCACAGCAAGCAATCCTAACAGCACTTGATATGATGAATGATGGTAATGACTGGATTGTAGACATTGACTTGGAAAAGTTCTTTGACACAGTAAATCATGATAAGTTGATGACTATTATTGGTAGAACGATTAAAGATGGAGATGTCATCTCTATTGTTAGGAAATACCTAGTCAGCGGAATCATGATAGATGATGAGTATGAGGATTCTATTGTGGGAACACCGCAAGGAGGAAACCTTTCGCCGCTACTGGCAAACATCATGTTGAACGAACTGGATAAGGAAATGGAAAAGAGAGGGCTTAATTTTGTACGATATGCGGATGACTGTATTATCATGGTTGGAAGTGAGATGTCTGCAAACAGAGTTATGAGAAATATCTCACGATTCATCGAAGAGAAACTAGAGCTCAAAGTCAACATGACTAAGAGCAAAGTAGATAGACCAAGTGGACTTAAATACCTTGGGTTTGGATTCTACTTTGATTCAAGAGCACATCAGTTTAAGGCAAAACCGCATGCAAAATCAATAGCGAAGTTTAAGAAGAGAATGAAAGGACTCACCTGTCGTAGTTGGGGCGTCAGCAACAGCTATAAGGTAGAGAAGCTCAATCAGCTTATCCGAGGTTGGATAAACTACTTCAAGATAGGTAGTATGAAAATCTTATGTGCGAAATTAGATGCAAATATTCGGTATAGACTTCGTATGTGCATATGGAAACACTGGAAAACTCCGCAGAATCGTGCAAAGAATTTGATGAAGCTTGGAATTGACAGGATTACAGCATACAAAGTTGGTTATTGTTCAAGAGCCTATGCTCATGTATGTAGCTGTGGTGCTGTAAATATAGCAATAACAAACAAGAGATTAGCCTCATTTGGACTAATCTCAATGTTAGATTATTACACTGAAAGGTGTGTTACATGTTAAGTTGATTGAACCGCCGTGTACCGAACGGTACGCACGGTGGTGTGAGAGGTCGAAAATTCCTCATCAAGAGGAATTTTCTCCTACTCGATTGTAAAAGTATATTATTCTAATAAGCG
>OHWA01000317.1_pt1 | contig 17013 bp, 16 predicted proteins | sample 1579671 | NCBI WGS metagenome assembly OHWA01 (sample SAMEA3882513, study PRJEB24775) | human gut metagenome | biome: human-associated habitat; feature: intestine environment; material: feces | place: Netherlands | collected 2009/2010
GCCATACGTCCGTTTTGCATCAGGTGTTCGCACCCGACTTGGCTATTTTAGCATACCGGGTGCCCTTTGTCAACAGCAAATTTTGATTTTGTTCGAAAAAAGTAAATTTTTCCACCGCAGCCCCGGACCGGCAGCAAACACCGCGCCCGCTGCCGTTCTATGCTGCCTTTTATAAAGGAACGATAAAATGGTGAAACCTGAATTCGGATAGTTGACAACGTGGTAAAATGTGGTACTCTTAGGGTGCAAAAATGCTTTTGAGGAGGGCTTATAATATGACTATGAAAATAGATCGTCGTGCGTTTTTAAAGACTTCTGCCGCAATGGCAGTGGCAGTATCTATGACCGGACTGCTGGGCGGCTGCAGTGAAGAAGATCTTTACGGCGAAGCAGTCGGCCTTGGGAAGACCGCGGAGCTGCAGGGGATGCAGATGCGTGTGGACAGCCTTGGCACGCTGTACGACAGCGCGACCGGCAGCTTTTATATGGTGCCCTCAGTCCGCCTGACCAATAACGGCGCACTGCCGATCGAGGTCGCGCCGGAGAAAGGCAGTTTCAGCATCATCCTGCCGAACCGTACAGAGATGGCCGTGAACCAAAATACCATGAAGCACATCCGCGAGAGCCAGACCCTGTCTCCGCTGCAGGAGCAGGTGCTCACCCACAACAAAACGGTAAAGGGCGATGTCTGCGCCTGCGGCAGCGGTGTTTCCAGAGTGGACTATGTATACGTGGTCTACTACCCGACTGCATCCTGCCGCACCACCTATCTGCGCTGCAAGATCTATTCTAACGAATTTTCTCTGCTGCTGGGGCTCTGAGAACCGGGCGGGCAAAACGGACTGATACAGGAGGTGCATTGCTATGATCGACCGCAGAACATTTCTTAAACTCAGCGCCGGGGCACTGGTGCTGACCGCCGCAGGGGCTTTGACCGGCTGCGGGGATACCGTGATCGAAAAGACCAGCGGTGTGGCGAAGATCGGTGATGTCACCTTTATCTGCGCAATGCCGTTTCCGGGCGGCGGCTTGGGCGACGGCATAGTCAAGCAGCTGACCTACTTGACGCAGTTCACCATCCAGAACAACAGCGCCGAAAGGGTAGTTATCAAGCCGGAGGACATTACCTGCATCTTCCGGGAGGCGGACACCAAGGAAACGCTGTATTTCAAGCGGAAGGAACTGGTCGCAGAGCCGGGGCAGACGGCCGTCTACAATGGCTCGCAGGAGTTCTATCTGGAAACTAAGGAAGGTGTGCCGGAAAAGAATAGCACCGGCACCTATGAACTGCGTGTGCGCTACAATGGTCAAACCGCTGTATTCCTCTATGGAAACAACGGCAAAAATGTAACGGGCAGCGTAGAGTAAAACCGAATACACCCCGCCGCCGGGCACTTCTGGAAACAGGAGTGCCCGGCGGCTTTTTGTTTTGTGCCGCATTACCTGTTCTTTACATTGGGGCTGGCAGTATGCACAAAGTTTTACGCACTTTTTGCACGTCCATGGTCGCGGCAAGGGCGGCAAAGCGGTAGAATAAGGCCGTTCCCAAGGAAAACACAAAAAGACAGTGCCGGGCGGGCGCCCGGGTTTTTAATGGAGGAAAATCTATCATGAAAAAGATCTCTCGTCGTTCGTTTCTGACCGTTTGCGGTGCAGCTGCTGCGGCTGCTGCCCTGACCGCCTGCGGCGGCTCTGCTTCTTCCGCATCCAGCACCGCTGCTTCTGCTTCCACCACCGCTTCTTCCGCTGCGGAGAGCGCAGCAGGCACCCTGAGCGGCAACGTTGCTACCGGCGGTTCTACTTCCATGAAGAACGTCATTGCTGCCCTGACCGAGGGCTTTGCCGAGGTCGAGCCGGGCGTCACCGTCAGCTACGACCCCACCGGCTCCGGCGCAGGCATCACCGGCGCTACCGACAAGACGCTGGACATCGGCCTGTCCTCCCGCGCCCTGAAGGATGATGAGAAGAATGATGTGGACGGCACTGTCGTGGCGCTGGACGGTATCGCCATCGTTGTGAACAAGGACAGCAAGGTCGCTGACCTGACTGTGGAGCAGCTCAAGAAGATGTTCACCGGCGAGATCACCAACTGGAAGGATGTCGGCGGCGATGACGGCGAGATCGTTCTGGTGGGCCGTGAGGCCGGTTCCGGCACCCGCGATGGCTTCGAGAGCATCGTGGACGTGAAGGACAGCTGCAAGTATGCACAGGAGCTGACCGCTACCGGCGCTGTCATCAGCGCTGTGGAGGCAAACCCGCTGGCTATTGGCTACGCTTCCCTGTCCGCTGTGGGCGACACCGTTGCCATGGTCACCGTGGAGGGTGTGGAGTGCAGCGAGGACACCGTCAAGGACGGCAGCTACAAGATCCAGCGTCCCTTCGTGTTCGTCACCAACAAGAGCGCTGCCCTGTCTGAGCAGGAACAGGCCTTTGTGGGCTTTGCCACCAGCAAGGACGCTGCCGACCTCATCCGCACCGCAGGCGCTGTGCCCGTGAACGAGTAATTGCCGGGTGGTTTGCCGGGGAGTTTCCCCAGCGAATGATCCGAGGGTGGGACCCTGTTGCCGTAGGCAATAGGGCGGGAGCTGGAAGCCCCGAATTTCGCGGGGAAAGCTCCCCGGTGAACCACCTGTCCCGCATCTGAACAAGAGAACTGCCGCGTCGGCCTGCCCTAAAAGGCTGGGCTGGTGCGGCTTTTTATAGGATCGCGTTATGAAAAATACAACCTCTTCTCTGCGCCGGGTACGGCTGCCCCGCACCCCCGCCGACTGGCTGGAAGCGGTGATGAATTTCATCTTCTTCCTGTGCGGAATGCTGGCGGTGTGCTGTGTGGTGCTCATCTCGGTGTACATGGTGGTCTCCGGCGTGCCGGCTATCCATAAGATCGGTATTTTCAAATTCCTCTTCGGCACCAAATGGGCGTCCACTGCGGCAGAGCCGCTGTTCGGCATTCTGCCCTTCATCCTGTCCAGTGTCTACGGCACGCTGGGTGCCACCATCATCGGCGTGCCCATCGGCCTGCTGACGGCGGTGTTCCTCTCCAAGGCCGCAGCCCCCAAGTTGCGCACCGTGGTGGTCACCGCCATCGAGCTGCTGTCCGGCATCCCCAGCGTAGTGTTCGGCCTTTTGGGTATGCAGGTGCTGGTGCCCGCCGTGGCAAAAGCTTTCGGCAAGGCCTCCGGTGCCTGCCTGCTCAGCGCCATCGTGGTGCTTTCCATCATGATCTTACCCAGCATCGTGTCCGTGTCGGTGACGGCGCTCAACGCCGTGCCGCCGGAGTATGAGCAGGGCAGTCTGGCGCTGGGTGCCACCGACACCGAAACATGGTTCAAGATCAGCATCCCGGCGGCGAAAAGCGGCATTGCCGCAGGCGTTGTGCTGGGCATCGGCCGCGCTATCGGCGAGGCCATGGCTGTGATGATGGTGGCGGGCAACAGCCCCAATATGCCGGACAGCCTGTTCCGCAGCGTCACTTTGCTGACCACCGCCATTGCCAAGGAAATGAGTTACGCCGGCGGCTTGCAGCGGCAGGCACTGTTCAGCATCGCGCTTGTGCTGTTCGTGTTCATCATGCTCATCAATGTTGTGCTGAACGTGGTACTGAAGGGAGGAAACCGCGATGAATAACGGCTTTTCGCCCTCCCGCCGGGCATGGAACCGGGTAATGACCGTGCTGGTCTGGGCAAGCGCAGTGCTGGTGATGGTGCTGGTGGCCGGGATCATCGGCATGGTGCTGGTGCGGGGCATTCCCCACATCAGCTGGAACTTCCTTTCTACCACCGCCAGTGTGCTGAAAAAGACGGACGGCATTCTGCCCGCCATTCTCAACACCCTGTATGTCATCCTGCTGACATTACTTATCGTATTGCCGCTGGGCGTGGGTGCGGCGGTCTATCTGACTGAATACGCCTCCAACCGGCGGCTCATCGAGGTCATCGAGTTCACCAACGAAACGCTGGCGGGCATCCCCAGCATCATCTACGGCTTGGTGGGTATGCTGGTGTTCAGTCAGGCACTGGGCTTCCAGACCTGTCTGCTGTCCGGCAGTCTGACGCTGGTGGTGATGAACCTGCCCACCATCATCCGCACCACGCAGGAATCCCTCAAAACCGTGCCGCAGGGCTACCGTGAGGGCGCTATGGGTCTGGGTGCGGGCAAGTGGCACATCATCCGCACCATCGTGCTGCCCTGCAGCATCGACGGCATCGTCAAGCTCGACGACGTGTCCTTCACCGCCAACTCCGGCGAGATCCTCGGCATCGCGGGCATCTCCGGCTGCGGCCAGAAGGAGCTGCTTGAGGCCATCGCCGGCCTGCAGCCGACCGAAAACGGCAGCATCTGCTACGTCGAGGACGACGGCACGCGCGAGGAGCTGCTCGGCAAAGATCCGCTGAGCATCGCCGAGATGGGCGTGGCGCTGTCCTTTGTGCCGGAGGACCGCCTCGGCATGGGCCTTGTCGGCAACATGGACCTGTCGGACAACATGATGCTCCGCTCCTTCCGCAAGGGCCGCGGCATCCTCACCGACCGCAAGTCGCCACGCAAGCTGGCCGAGACCGTCGTCGAGGAACTCGACGTCAACACTCCGGGCGTGACCACGCCGGTGCGCCGCCTGAGCGGCGGCAACGTGCAGAAGGTGCTCGTCGGCCGCGAGATCGCCTCCGCCCCCACCGTGCTGCTCACGGCCTATGCCGTGCGCGGCCTGGACATCAACGCATCCTACACGATCTATGACCTCATCAACCGGCAGAAGGAGCGCGGCGTCGCCGTGATCTACGTCGGCGAGGATCTCGACGTGCTGCTCGAGCTGGCCGACCGCATCCTCGTGCTCTGCGGCGGCAAGGTCAGCGGCATCGTCCCCGGCCGCGGCGCCACGAAGCGCGACGTCGGCATGATGATGACGCAGTTGGGAGGGAACGAAGCCCATGCATAACAAAGTCCGGGAACCGCTGTTCCACATCGTCAAGCGCGACACGCTGCCCTGGTATCAGGCCTGGGGCATCCGCGCGGTCGCCATTGTGCTGGCGCTGCTGCTGTGCGCGCTCATCACGACGCTGTGCACCCACCTCAACCCCATCAAGGTGTTCGGCACCATGTTCGGCGGCGCGTTCGGCTCGCCGCGCAAGATCTGGATCCTGGGGCAGAACCTCGCCATCCTGCTGTGCATTTCGCTGGCCGTGACGCCCGCGTTCAAGATGCGCTTCTGGAACATCGGCGCCGAGGGCCAGGTGCTCGCCGGCGGCCTCGCCGCCGCGGCGTGCATGATCTGCCTCGGTGACAAGCTGCCCAACGGCCTGCTCATCGTGCTCATCGTGATCGCCGGCATCCTTGCGGGCGCGGTCTGGGCCGTCATTCCCGCCATCTTCAAGGCCAAGTGGAACACGAACGAGACGCTCTTCACCCTCATGATGAACTACGTTGCCACGCAGCTCGTGGCCTATTTCATCATCGTCTGGGAGTCGCCGAAGGGCTCGGGCAAGGTCGGCATCATCAACCAGAGCACCGAGGCCGGCTGGCTGCCGCAGATCGGCGGCTACAAGTACCTGCTGACGATCCTCGTCGTCGCGGTGCTGACCGTGCTCGTCTATGTCTACCTCAACTACAGCAAGCACGGCTATGAGATCTCCGTCGTCGGCGAGAGCGAGCGCACCGCCCGCTACGTCGGCATCAAGGTCGGCAAGGTCATCGTGCGCACGATGCTGCTGTCCGGCGCGCTGTGCGGCATCGCGGGCGTGCTGCTCGTGTCCGGCACGGATCACACGATCACGACCACCATCGCCGGCGGGCAGGGCTTCACGGCCGTCATGGTCTCGTGGTTGGCCAAGTTCAACCCCCTCGGCATGATCTTCACGAGCTTCCTGCTTGTGTTCCTCGACCGCGGCGCGGGCGAGATCTCGACCGTGTTCGGCCTCAACCAGTCGTTCGCTGATATCCTCAGCGGCATCATCATTTTCTTCATCATCGGCTGTGAGTTTTTCATCACCTACCGGCTGAGCTTCCGCAAGCCGGCAAAGAAGGAGGCGGCGGAGCATGTTTGATTTTGTGTCCTTTATCCCCCGCGCCATCGTACAGGGTATCCCGCTGCTGTTCGGCAGCACCGGCGAAACGCTCACCGAAAAGTCCGGCAACCTGAACCTCGGCATCGCGGGCATCATGTATGTCGGCGGCATCAGCGGCGTCATCGGTGCGTTCCTGTATGAGCAGGCGGCCGGCGGAGCCGCCGGGATGAACGGCTTTCTCGCCATCATGATCCCGCTGCTGTCGTGCCTGCTCGGCTCGCTGCTCATGGGACTGCTGTACTGCTTTCTCACCGTCACGCTGCGCGCCAACCAGAACGTCACCGGCCTTGCCATGACGACGTTCGGCGTCGGCTTCGGCAACTTCATGGGCGGCTCGCTCATCAAGCTCACCGGCAGCGAGGTGCCGTCCATCGCGCTCTCGGCCACGAACAGCTACTTTTCCAAGTCGCTGCCGCTTGCCGATAAGCTCGGCTGGTTCGGCCAGATCTTCCTGTCCTACGGCTTTCTCGCTTACCTCGCCGTGGCCATCGCGCTCATCGCGGCCTACGTGCTCAAGCACACGCGCGTGGGTCTGCACCTGCGCTCCGTCGGCGAAAATCCGCAGACGGCCGACGCCGCCGGCATCGACGTCAAGAAATATAAGTATGTCGCCACCTGCGTCGGCAGCATGATCGCCGGCCTCGGCGGATTGTACTACGTCATGGACTACGCCTGCGGTGTCTGGTCCAACGACGCCTTCGGCGACCGCGGCTGGCTCGCCATTGCGCTCGTCATCTTCACGGTTTGGAAGCCAAACATCGGCGTGCTCGCGTCGTTCCTCTTCGGCGGCCTGTACATCCTGCACATCTTCCTGCCGAGCGGCACGAACCTCGCCGTCAAGGAACTGTACAAGATGATCCCCTATGTCGTCACGATCATCGTGCTCATCATCACGAGCGTGCGCTCCAAGCGCGAAAATCAGCCCCCCGCAAGCCTCGGCCTGCCGTATTTCCGAGAAGAACGGTAAGTACGGGCGCAGCGGAAACAGAGAGATCAAAAAACAGGAGAGCAGACCGCTCTCCTGTTTTTTTTCATGCCTGCTGCCTGCGCGTTTCGCTGCGCAGAGGATGCGGCGTTTGCCGCCGGGCTCATGTGTTTCTTTCCAACTCCGCCTCGATCTCCGCCAGCACCGCGCTTGGCCGCATATGCAGCGCCTCGCCGATGCGGTAAAAGGTCTCCAGCGTCGGTTTGCGTTCCCCGCGCTCAATGGCGCTCAAATGCGTCCTGCCGATCCCGGCGAGACCGCTCACGATCTCCTGCGACAGCCCGCGCTCCTCCCGCAGCCGCTGCAGCACGCTGCCAACCACTTTTGCATCCAGCATCGTCCATGCTCCCTTCACTGTTTTTGCTTTCAGTGTAGAGAGAAATTCTGCAGATTATGAATACATATGTTGTCATTTGAACACAAATGTGTTATTATCGGTTTGGAAGTTTCCGCGATTTTCCGAAATTGACCGGAAACAGCCAAATTCGCCGGGCGCAGGGAAGAGAGAAACGCCCCGTTTTCCAACGTTTGTTTGGAAGAGCAGGCCGGCGGCACCATGCCGCGCGGACAGAAAGATAAACCGAAAGGAGAACAGGAAGATGAAATGCAGTCATTGCGGTGCAGAATTTGAGGGCAATTTCTGCACGGCCTGCGGCGCGAAGGCAGAGCCGTGCCCGCAGCCGTCGCCAGAGATCCCGGCAGACCGCCCGAGATCTCAAAAACCGAAGAAACCGATTTACAAGAAGTGGTGGTTTTATGTGATCGTCGCCGTGGTCGTGATCGCGATCGCCGGCAGGATCTCCGGAGGCAGCAAGTCGGAAAAAATAGATTGGGACGATATGGTCCTGGGCGCGCAGCTCCCGCAGCCGCCTGCGAAGAAAGGTCAGATCCATACCAACACGGCCGATGAGCTGTGGGTCGATATCGAAAAGATCTCCGACAAGCAGTATGCGGACTATGTGCAGGCGTGTCAGACGGCTGGGTTCACGGTGGATGCGGAGTCCAATTCCTCGTCGTTCGGCGCTTACAACGCTGAGGGATACAAGCTGGAGCTGAGCTATTACGGAAACAGTGAGGGATTGTCCATCCGGCTGGAAAAGCCGATGGAGATGGGCCCCATCACCTGGCCGGACAGCGAGGCCGGCCGACAGCTGCCCGCACCCAAATCCCTGACCGGTAAATTCTCTTTTGAGTATGATGACAATTTCTTCGTTTACATCGGCGGCACGAGTAGAGACGATTACAACGCCTATGTCAGCGCCTGCCGGGATAAGGGCTTTACGGTCGACTACAATAAGGGCGACAACTATTACCGTGCCAACAACGACGCGGGGTGGCAAGTCTCGATCGATTATGAGGGCAACCAGATCATGAGCATTCGTATAGACGCGCCGGACACGAGCTCGGGCAGCACGACTTCCGAGCTGTCGCCGGATTCCTCCACGTCATCCGCAACGGCGCAAAACGATGGCAAGCTCGTCAACGGCATGCGCAAGGATTTCAAAGAAGCCATGGACAGCTATGAGGCCTTTATGAACGAATATGTCGCGTTCATGAAAAAATACAACGCGAATCCGAACGATCCCACGCTGATGGCGGATTACGCACGCTACATGAGCAAGTATGCGGATGCGTGCGAGAAATTCAATAAGTGGGAAAGCGCGGACATGAACGACGCAGAGACCGCGTACTACATCGACGTGCAGGCGCGCGTCAGCAAAAAGCTGCTGGAAGCTGCGGGCTGACGGACAGCGCGGGTGCACCGTCCAAAGCGAAAAAATCCCCCGGAACGGATGTTCCGGGGGGTTTTGCACAGGGGCGGTTATCCCTGTTTGCCGTTTGCGCCGGCGCAGGCGGGCTCAGCCTTGCCCGCTTTCTCCTTGCGGTGCGGCAGCACGGCAGCCACGGCGCCGAAGAGCACCGACGGCAGCACCCACGCGAAGCCCAGCTCAAACAGCGGCAGCTTGTGCAGGAACGTGAGCGGCACACCATAGCCGTCGAGCGTGCACAGCACGCTCATGAGCAGCGCGCCGATGACCGCGCCTCGGCTGATGCGGTCGGGCAGCCGAGGCACGACAAGCGAAATGAAAATGAGGACGAGGGTAGGCGGATAGACGACATCCAGCACCGGTGCGGCGATGGCCACGATGCGGTCGAGACCGAGGTTCGACACGACGGCGCTGAACACGCAGATGACGATGACAAACACTTTGTACGGCACCTTGCCGCGGCAGAGCTTGGCAAAATACGCGGCGGCGGAGCTGGTGAGCGCCACGGCCGTCGTGACGCACGCGAGGCCGACGACGATGCCGAAGATGATCATGCCGGTCTTGCCCATGAGGGCCTCAACGATGGCCATGACGAGCTGTGCGCGGCCGATCTCGCTGGTATACTGCGCGGAAACGGTGGCGCCGAGATAGGCAAGGCCCATATAGACCGCCAGCAGCAGCACGCACGCGAGGATGGACGACCCGCTCATGATGCGGAATTTCTTGCCGGACTCGGTATAGCCCTTGTCGACCACGCTCTGCAGCACGAGAATGCCGAACGGCAGCGCGGCGAGCGCGTCCATGGTCTGGTAGCCGGCCTTGACGCCGGTGACGACGGCGCTGTCGATCTTCGCCTCGGGCGCGATCGTGCCGAGCGGCGTGACGATGCCTTTGATGATGATGGCCGCAAGACCGGCGAGCAGCAGCGGCGTGAGCACCTTGCCCACGATGTCCACCACGGCGGACTCGCGGATGCACAGCGCGAGGATGAGCGCGAAAAACAGCACCGAGAACACCACGGCGGACACGCCGGGCAGGTTCGGGGCGATGGCCATTTCAAACGTGCTGGCCGACGTGCGCGGGATGGCGACCATGGGGCCGACGCACAGAATGATCGCGCACATGAGGATCTCCGACGGCACACGGCCGACGCGCTGGAGCACGGCCTCGCTGCTGCCGACACGCAGCAGCGCGAACATGGCCGCGAGCGCAAGCCCGATGTCCGCGATAAAATACGCGCTGAATCCGGCCAGCCACTGCGGACCGGATTCCATGCCCAGGTATGGCGGGAAGATGACGTTCCCGGCGCCGAAGAACATGGAAAACAGGGCGAAACCGACAACGATCACGTCGCGTGCCGCCCGATTTTTCGTCTCTTTCATGGTTTCTCTCCTTTTGCCGCCCGAAGCGGGACGGCTGCTTTCGATTTCCGAATATAGGGTATCATTCTTTTTGATAAATGAGAAACGAGAGTTGTTCATGGGGATATGAAAAAAGCAAATGACATGGGTCAGAAAATTTTATTGGTTGCGTTGAACAAATTCGTGGTATTATGGAAAGAGAATGATAAAAAGGAGGCAGCATATGGACGACGGAAAACTGCGGGCACTGCTTACGGCGGTGGAATGCGGCAGCTTCAGCAAGGCGGCGGCCCAGCTTGGCTACACGCAGTCCGCCATGACGCACCTGGTCAACAAACTGGAGGCTGAAGTCGGCTGTACGCTGCTCGAGCGTGACAGTCAGGGCATCCGCCTGACGGACGCGGGCAAGCAGCTGCTGCCTTATATTCAAAATGTGATCTGCGCGTGCGACACGCTCCTGCAGGAGGCCGCCGAGCAGAACGATCCGCGCACGCGCACGCTGCGCATCGGCTGCTTTGCGAGCATTGCCCGCGCGCGCCTGCCGGAGCTGCTGCGCGCCTTCCGCGAGCTGCACCCGGAAATTAAAATGGACGTGCTCGTGCGCGGTGATGAGTTGCCTGCCGCGCTCGCAAGCGGGGAGATCCAGCTCGCCCTCGTGGACGAGGCGCGCGCGCAGGGCTTTGACTTTCTGCCGCTGGCGGACACGCCGCTCGTGGCCGTCGTGCCGCCGGACTTCCCGTGGGAGGGGGAGACCATCCCGCTCGAGCGGCTGCTGCGCGAGCCGTTTCTCTCGAGCCCGGACCAGTACATCGAGCCGTTTCTCCCGCCGGACACCCCGCGGCTGGAGGTCACGGCGTCGGACGACGGGTCGATCCTGTCCATGGTCGCCGGCGGCCTCGGCGTGTCGGTGCTGTCGTCGTTTTCCCTCGTCGGGTACGAGAGGCAGGTGCGGGTGCTCCAGCTGGAGAAACCCATCGCGCTGCGGCTCGGCGCGGCGGTCAAGTCCGTGAACACCATCGGCACGTCGGCGCGAATGTTCCTGACGTTCCTGCGCGAATACTACGGCAAAGACGATACGCAGTGACGCGGTAAGACGCGGTAATGAAATAGCAAGAGCGGCCCGCACCGGATGGTGCGGGCCGCTTGCGCTGTGGAAATGGGAACATGATGCGTGAAACGATGCAGGTGCGCTCGGGCTCAGTCCGAGAGTTTGCGCACGGCCTCGTGTGCGTCGCCGACGGCAAAGAGGATCTTGCGCGGCTGCTGCGCGTCGCCGAGGACCGTCACAGGGGCGACGGCTTCAAACGCGGCCGCGGCCTGCGCCGTCGGGGCAAAGCCCAGCGCCAGCAGCACCGTGTCGCACGCGATCTGCTGCTGCTCGTGCGCGTGCTCGACCGTGACGCTGCACGTGAACGCATCGCCGTCGATGCGCACGAGCTTCGTCGCGGGGCGGAAATCCACGTTCGAGCGCGCCATGTAGTCGCGCATGAGCATGTCGTTCATCTTGAAGCCCGGCTCCGACGGGATGGTCTTGGCCATGTCGATGCACGTCACGTGCTTGCCCCATATGTCCATCTGCAGCGCCGTCTCGACGCCGACGAGTCCGCCGCCGATCACGACGACGTGCTCGCCCACATCACAGCAGTCGCACAGGGCCTCGGTCGCAAGGTACACCTTCGGGCAGTCGAGTCCCGGGATGGCCTTCGGCGCGATGGGCCGGCCGCCGGCCGCCCAGAGGATGTGGTCAGGCGCATAGGCCGCGGCGAGCTCCGGCGTCGCCGTGGTGTAAAAGCGCACGGGGATGTCGTGCACGAGCAGCTCGCGCTCGAAGTAGCGGATCATGCGGTGCATGTCGCGCTTGAAAAACGGCTTGCAGGCGCACAGAGCGTTGCCACCGATGTGGCCGCCCGCCTCCCAGATCTCGACCGAATGGCCGGCCTGTTTGGCATAGAGCGCCGCCATGCAGCCGGCAGGGCCGGCGCCGACGACGAGGATCTTTTTCGGGTGGGCAGCCGGCGGAATGTCGATGCTGCCGTCCTCGTGGCCGCAGCGCGGGTTGAGCGCGCAGGTCGCCGTCTCGCCGTTGTAGACGCGGGCGATGCAGCCCTCGTTGCAGGAGATGCACGGGCGGATCGTGTCCGGCCGGCCGGCCAGCACCTTGTTCGGCAGGTCGGGGTCGGCGAGCAGGCCGCGGCCGATGACCGCGATGTCGCACACGCCGTCGCGCAGGGCAGCCTCCGCTTTGTCCACGTCGCCGAAGCGGCCGTGCGTCATGACCGGCACATCGACCACGCTGCGGATGATCTTGGCCGAGCGCGACTGCAGCGTCATCTGCTGCATGCCGGCGGGCGGCATGGCGTTGGGCCAGTTTTCATGGCAGCCGGCGTCCACGTGCAGTGCGTCCGCTCCGGCGGCGACGATCAGCTTTGCCAGCTCGATGCCCTCGTCGATGGCGCGGTAGCCCTCGCCGTCCATGTAGTGGTCCGGCGTGAACTTGACGATGACGGGGAAGTCCGCACCGCCCTCTTCCTTGCAGATGGCGATGAGCTCGGTGAGAAAGCGCGCGCGGTTTTCCAGGCTGCCGCCGTAGGCGTCGGTGCGCGTGTTCCAGCGACGGGTCAGAAACTGGTCGGTCAGATAGCCGCCGTAGGCGTGGATGCCCACACAGTCGGCCCCGCTGCGCAGCGCGATCTGCACGCTGCGGCGGAAATCTTCCTCCAGCTCGTGGATCTCATCGATCGTCAGCGCGTGGCAGCGCATACGCGGCACGTGCATCCACGGGCAGGCGGACGCGCTGATGGGCACTTTGTAGCGCACGGACGGCCCGCCGATGCGCCCGTCGCCGGGCTGGATCTGCGCGGCGAGCTTGCAGCCGCAGGCGTGGCAGCGCTCGGCCAGGCCGCGGAACAGCGGCGTGGTCTCATCGTTGAGGTAGATGGAGTGCTCGCCGGACTCGAACGCGAGCGAGGCGCGGATGTTGCAGAACACCATGGCCGCGCCGCCCTCGGCGCGCGCGGCAAAGTACGCCACCGAGGCAGGGCTCAGGTTGCCGACCGTGACGCCCATCGGCGCCATGACCATGCGGTTTTTAAGTTCCATGCGGCCGATCTTGATCGGCCGGGACAGAATAGAAGGCATAATTACATCTTACTCCTTGGATCACTTCTGCACGGCCCAGCCGCCGTCGACCGGCAGGCAGACGCCGTTGATGTACTTGGCCTCGTCCGAGCACAGGTACACGACCGCCCAGGCCGCGTCCTCCGGCATGCCGACATAGGGCATCGGCGTCGTGGCCTCAAAGTGCTCGCGGTACATATCCCAGACCTTCTCCTGCTTGGGCACCCAGACGTAGTTCGGGGCGAGGCAGTTGAAGCGGATGCCGTACTTCTTGCTGACCTGGTTGACCATGTTCTGCGTGGCCAGCTTGATGCACGCCTTCGAGAACGGATAGCCCTGCACGGCCGAGCCGTTGTAGGCCAGCGCCGTCGAGGACGAGAAGTTCAGGAAGCTGCCGCGGATCTTCTTTTTCATCATGTAGCGCAGCACCGTCTGGTAAGAATAGAGCATGGAGTCGATGTTCACGCGCATGACGTCCTCGATCATCTCGGACGTGATGTGCGCCCAGTCGTGCGTCGGGGGCGAGAACGCGGCCGCGCCGTTGACGACCGTGTCGATGCGGCCGTACTTTGCGTCGGCCAGCTTCTTGAGCTGCACCCAGGTGTCGCGCTGCGCCACGTCGGCCACGACCGCGATGCTCTCGCCGCCGTTGGCGTTGATCTCGGCGCTGAACTGCTCGACCTGCGGGTCGATATCGACCATGACGACCTTCGCGCCCTCCTGGCAGAAGAGCTCGGACGCCTTGTGGCAGATGCCGCCGGCAGCGCCCGTGATGATGGCCACTTTTCCTTTGAGTCTATCCATTATTTTGTCCTCCTCAGTTTGCCGTCGAGCAGACGGTAGGTCAGGCGCAGCGTCTGGATGCGCCAGCGATCGTCGTCACATTTGACCAGGTCGTCCACATACAGGCCGTAGCCGGAGTAGGTCTGGCCGTTGTCCTTGTAGGTGTGGTAGTCATGCATTTTGGTCAGCAGCTGCGCGCTGCGCGGACCGGTGAAGTGCACGATCTGGTTGTAGCCGAAGTGCATCGGCACCATGTCGTCGCCGCAGGTGCTGCGGTTCTGGGCCACCTGCGCGTCACGGTCGCGGAAGCCGGGGCGGCCGCTCCAGAAAGTGCGGAAGCCCGTCTCCGTGAACACGTCCGGCATGAGGTCGAACTCCTGGTTGTCAATGCACCAGAAATAGCGGTTCTTGGCCGCGAGGATCGCGGGGATCTCCGCGAGCTGCTCCGGTGTGTAGGGCAGGCCCGCGTCGGCGATGATCGCGCGCGCCAGCTCTTTGATCTTGCGATCGGCATCGATGGTCAAGTGCAGTCCCTCCTTTGAAGCTGTCATGCTTGGGTGGATTCGTTGTCCGTTCCGGCAGGCAGCCGGCGCCGCGCGGCGCTGACTCGGGAAACACCTCCGGAGATCGTCAATATCTTATCACACGTTTTTCGTCCTGCACAGTGCATCCGCTGGATGCAGATTGCTTTTCGTGCATAAAAATTGCCCCAACTTGACCAAATGTTTTTGCGCGGTTATATTGAAAAAATCGCGCAGCCGCGCGATTTTTTGCATCCGGACTTGCCAGCACGGCGCGCAGCGCGTATACTGGATGGGAAAGATGCGTGACTTTTTCGTCACTGAGTCAAGAAATGCGCACGCGAGGAGGCGAGGATATGACGTTCGGGCGCACCCTTCAGGAGCTGACACGGCTGTGCGGTGTCAAGCGCTGCAACCTTGCCGACGCGCTCGGCTATGACCCGTCGTACATCAGCCGGTGGATCAACGGCGTCAAGCACCCGTCGCTGCGCAGCAACGATGCGCTGCCCGCGCAGATCGCCGCCTATCTGACCGCCAACGCCGCGCCGGATGTGCGCGCGCGCATTGCCGGGCAGTTTGACCTGCGCTGTGATGCGGCCGACGATGCCGGCTTTTCGGCGGCGCTGGCGTCCCTGCTGGCCGACACGATCGCGGCCGACCGGGCGGCCGGCCCCGAGCGGCCGCAGCCGACCGGCGCGGAAAATGCCGGCCTGAGCCCGGTCAAGGACATCGCGCTCTTCCCCGAGGGCATCTTCATGGCCTTGCAGCAGGCGCCATCCTCGGCGCGGCTGGACATGATCTGCACGATGCCGATCCACATTCAGTTCAAGAACAACGACGCCTTTTTCCGCCGCGTGCGCGGCATCCTCTCGGCGGGCACGGCGCTGCGCGTGGTGCAGTTCGTGGACATGGAGGATGTCTCTGCGCGCACGGACAGCTTCTGCCGCTCGCTCTGCTATCTGCTGGGGCTGGGGAAGCAGATCCGGTACGAATTTTACGAATTTCGCGCCAGCCGCACAGGGTATGTCTACCTCATCCGCGATGCGCTCATGCTGCAATACCTGCGCGAGCCGTTCTCGCGCGAGGTATACCTGCTCGAGACGGCGGACCCCGCGCTCGTCGGGCGCTACTGCGCTGCGGCCGATGCCTACCGGCTGCCGCTCGCGCAGGCACCGAACCTGCAGCAGCTTCGCCGCCAGCAGTATTTCCTCGATTACTTCACCCAGCCGCACGGCCGATGCCTGCTGCGGCATATGCAGCCGTTTTTCCTGCCGGAGCCGCTGCGGGAGCGGTTTCTGTCCCGGCACCCCGAGCTGCGGCAGGAGCTGCAGCTGTTTCTCGGCAGCGCGGAGTTTTTCGAGACGATCTTCCTCTACCAGCTCGCGCTCGTGGACTATATTTATACCGGGCGGCTGCACTTTCTCGGCACGGTCATCGACGTGCCGCCCGAGGCGCGGCGCGAGCATCTGCGAAGCATGATCGAGCAGCTGCGCCGGACGCCGGAGCGGCTGTGCATCCTGTGCACGCAAAACTGCGTCTGCAATTACGACGACCTGTCGGTGTCCGTGTTCGTCAACCAGCACGCCGCCTTCGTGCTCGACGGCGCATCCGGCGGCGCGCAGCCGGCCTACACCGTCAGCTCCGGCGCGATGGTGCACCAGTTCAATGTCTGGATGGATCATTTCCGCAAGCTCCCGGCTGCGCAGCGGCTGACCGGGCAGGACGCCATCGACTACCTCACCCGCTGTATGCGCCTATTGTGAGCCGCGGCGTACCGATCGACAAGGAGGAGACACCATGCGCAACACCACACTCTGCTATATCGAGCGCGGGGAGCAGTATCTCATGCTGCACCGCGTGAAGAAGGAACACGACCTCAACCACGACAAATGGGTCGGCATCGGCGGCAAGTTCGAGCGTGACGAGACGCCGGACGAGTGCCTCCTGCGCGAGGCGCAGGAGGAGACCGGCCTGACGCTGACCGACTGGCGCTGCCGCGGCGTTGTGACGTTTTTGTCCGACGAGTGGGAGGGGGAATACATGTACCTCTTCACGGCGACGGGCTTCACCGGCACGCTGCGCGAATGCGACGAGGGGGATCTCGAGTGGGTGGACAAGGCGGCCGTGCCGTCGCTGCCGTTGTGGGCGGGCGACAAAATTTTCTTCCGCCTGCTCAACGGGGATCGGCCGTATTTTTCGCTCAAGCTGGTGTACGACGGCGATACCCTGAAACAGGCGGTACTGGACGGGAAACAGATCGTCGGAAAGACCTGACCGGCAGCATGTCTGGGAGCTTTCCCACGCAAGTGAAAACGAGTTGCGGTTCCCAGCAATGCCACGGCTCTTGATCGAGCCTTGCATTCTGCTGACCGCTGCCCCAGCAGCAGCTCCCTGCTTCCGCCGCAGGCGGCGGTCGTT
>OHWA01000319.1_pt1 | contig 16960 bp, 12 predicted proteins | sample 1579671 | NCBI WGS metagenome assembly OHWA01 (sample SAMEA3882513, study PRJEB24775) | human gut metagenome | biome: human-associated habitat; feature: intestine environment; material: feces | place: Netherlands | collected 2009/2010
GCTATCCGCAGGCGATGACGGCCAACGCCGACGTGCATCTGACGCTGCTGGAACTCGGCTACGATACGGACGGCTGCTACTACGGCGGCATCGCACACAACGTGGAATGGGACCGCGAATCGTACGAATACCTGGCCGCCGTCAGCTGGACCGAAGGCCACGAGCCGCTGCTACTTGTGCAGGACCGGCTTCAGCAGCACGACCAGGTGCTCGCCGTCCACGTGGGCGAGCCTATCGTGACCATGAGCGCGCCGGAAAACGGCTTCACCGACGAGGACGGCAGCGAAGTGGAGACCTTCTCCATCGCCATCCCCGAATACGCGCCCGGCGAAGAACCCGGCACCACGCGCGTGCTTGAGGAACATAGCAACGACTGCTGGCTCGACCTGATCGCCGGCACCCCCGCATACACGCCTGACGGCCGTCTCGTGTGCGCGATGAACGACATGGACGCCGACACGAACCGTCTGACCGTGGACGGCACGCCATTCACACCCAAGGGCCTGCAGGTGCGCGAAGTGCTCGACGTGACCGACAACGACGTGCTGTGCGTGGTGCAGCGCACGCCGGAACTGCTGCCGGCCGCCGATCTGCCGTTCCTGTGGCAGTCCAACGCGGACGATCACGACCCGCAGCTTCGACGTGGTCTCGATCCGTTACGACGGCGACTGGGAGCCGCTCACCTGCACGCCCGGCCAATGGACGATGTCCCGTTCCGGCGACGGTTGCGTGGTGACCGGGCGCGGCATGGACGACGCGCGGTCGCAGATGCAGCATTGCATGAACGTGCGCACGACGGAAGGCGACGTTGCGGACGGTGTTGCGGACGGCGCGGAAATGATGTCGATGGTGGTCTCGCCAATCGAAAACCACTCTGAAATCCCCGGTTTCACACCGAACGTGCGATTCACCCGACTCGGCGAACGTGGCCTGTACGCGGCTGTCATCCTGCCGTCGGCCGACAGCGCATACGCGCATGCCGACCAGTTGCCGGTCCTTATGAAGCCTTACGGCGGCCCCGGTTTCCAGCAGGTCGTGGAAAGCCAGTCGTTCTACTGGGACGCGCAGTGGTGGGCCGACCAAGGCTACATCGTGGTCACCGCCGACGGTCGCGGCACCACCGGCCGCGGACCGAAGTGGGATCGCGCGATCTACGAAAACATGAAAGCCGTGACGCTTGAGGACCAGGTCGACGCCGTGCATGCGCTGCCGGACGCGATCGCCTCGCTCGCCGCCGAAACCGGTGTCTCCATGCCGAAACCCGACCTCGGCCGCGTGGCGATGATCGGCTGGTCCTACGGCGGCTTCCTGTCCGCGCTCGCGGCCTGCGCGGGCGCTCCGCCGACCGACTGGACGCTGTACGACACGCATTACACTGAGCGGTATCTGGGACTCGATCCGACCACATACGAGCGCAACAGCATCATCGCGGACGCGCCGAAGCTCAGCCGTCCGCTCATGCTCATCCATGGTTTCGCCGACGACAACGTGACGATCGCCAACAGTCTGCGCTTGAGCCAGGCGTTGATGGCCGCGGGACGCAAGCACACGTTCCTGCCGCTCAACGGCATCACGCACATGACCAACGACGAGACGGTGGCGCGCAACCTGTTGCTGCTGCAGCGCGACTTCCTCGCCGACGCGCTGGTCTGACGGTGTTCCGGCGGAACTGACGTTCCGATACAACCGAAGAAAAAAAGAACGCGTCCCCCTGCGATTCGACGGACTGCCAAGTATCCGTCGGGTCACAGGGAGACGCGTAACCCTTCTCAATAAGGAAGATAGGATGGCGTGAACACCCCTGCAAGTAAGGGTGTACCACATCTGTGTAGCACCTTTTGTAGTACCCTTTCGTTTCTCGCGACCGTCGGAGCCAGTCACGATTCGGGGTGTCCGGCAAGGGGTGGCAGGGTTTCGGGCACCGGAATCGGCAGATAGGCGAACAGCGTCCATTCGCCGTCGCGCAGCGTTGTCTCGAGTTTGCCGCCATGCGATTCGAGCTGTTTGCTGAAATACGCGAGGCCGTGGCCTCCCGGCTGCGTGCGATCCGTTTCGGTGGTCCTCGCCTGGTTGATCTGCGTGATTTCGACGGCGTTCGGCTTGAGTATCACCGACAGGTCGGCTTTGCTGCCGGACTGGGCGTGACGCGCGATGTTGGCGTAGGTCTCGCGAAGCAGATCATTGGCGATTCCGGCCAGGCTCGGGGAGGCGCTTGGCGCACCGCCCGCCACATGGAGGATCGAGGTGATGTCGAAGCCGAGCGCGCGTAGACGCCGGTCGCCGCCGGCCATCGTGGCTTTGAGCAGGTCGGAGAAGGCCTTGCCGTCCGCATCCTCCTCAAGGACGGTGACGTCCATATCCAGTTCGTCGATGACGCGATGCACGTTGGTCAGGGCGGACAGGATGTAATCGTTGACCTGCGTCCATTTGTCGAGCTCATCGCGTCTTTCGTCCGCGTTCTTGCCGTCGTCACCATCCGTCGAGGCGCTGCCATCGCCATCGTCTCCGCCGGACAATGCATCGATGCGACGTTGCGCGACGAAAGCCGCGGCGGACAGATCTCCCGTCACGGCGTCGTGTATGGCTTCCGCGATGTGACTGCGGCTTTCCATCTCCCGTAATCGCGCTTTCGCCTGCTCCGCCTCGGCGCGGCTGCCGGCTACGGCCTGGTTCCATCGCAAACCGCATCCGAGCATCAGTACCAGGCTGACCATGGCGATGATGGCCACGGGATTGCTGCGGCTCGTGCCAAGGACCAGTTGACGGAACAGCTGGTCGCCTATGGAATAAGCGAGCAGCAGCAGCGCCACGAGATTGTTGGTTTCGTAGGCGAGCATGCCGAACGTGTAAAGGATTCCCGGCAGCGAGTTGACGTCGGCTCCGGGTATGAGCCAAGGTCCCGACTGGCTCATGATCAGAAACAGCAGCGACATCGATTTCGGAAAGAACGGTGACAGCAGCAGCACCGCGATTTCGATGATGGTCCAGACGATCGCCGCGGGATTGTCGGTCGGGGCGAGCACCAGGCAGAACAGGATCCACCATACGGTGATGACCACGATGGTTATGCGGATCGGATGCCAGAGTTTCGGATGGTCGGCACGCATATGGTTGTGCCAGGAGCGGAAGGCGCTTACGGGTCTGGGTTTTGTGGGTTCAGCGTGCATGCTATCTCACCCACAATGCCACTGCCTGGCGTGCCGTCTTGCAGTTCAGCTTCTTGAGAATGCCCTGCATATGCTTGCGCACGGTGCTTTCGGAGATGTCCAGTCGTTCGGCGATCTCCCTGTCCAGCATGCCGTCGGCGCACAGGGAGATGATTTGCTCCTCGCGCACGGTGAGCCGCGGTGAGGTCTCCTCCTCGCGTCTGATGCGCACGTTGGCCAGGGCGGGAGGTTCGAATCCCTCCATAACGTTGCCTCCACAGAGCCGCTCGATGGCCTTCGCCAGCTGATCGGAATCCTCCTTGCCGATCAGTCCCTGCGCTCCGGCTTCCATCAGCCTGCTACGGTAGCTGTTGATGGAGAAGCTGGTGATGCCCAGAATCGGCAGATGCCTGTCCATGAGACGGATCCGATGGCAGATGGCCGGCCCCTGCAAGCCCTCCATGGACATGTCCAATACAAGCAGGTTGAGATTGTCGTCGTTCCTCTGGCAACGTTCGATCGCTTCGTCGCCGGAAGTGGCCGTCCACACCACGTAGGCCGTGGGGACCTTCGCTTCGATGAGAAGGCTCAGCGATTCCAACGCGCGCGGATCGTTGTCGACCAGCGCTACACGGTGGATTTTTGGTATGGGAGCTGCGGATTTCGTGGGATTCATCGCATGGCTCACTTTCCACACAGCCAGTAAAGCGGCGGCGGGCAGTCGATGATGGCGGATGCGGTTCCTCTCGCCGCGTCGGCGAAGATGGCAGCCTTCCCGTTGGAAGGGGTCATCGTTCCGGCTGGCTGCATGGTGCAGAGCATGACGAATGTCACACACAATGACATGATTTTCATACCGACATTGTACGGGGGAGCGCGTCCACGAGTGAGGAGGCGTGTTCGATCCGTGGAGCCGAAGCGTGGGGCTCTGAAGGCTGTTCATGTGGGATTCGTATGATGAAAGCATGACTCTTAGGCTGCTTGACGAGGCGAATTACGACGCCGAAATGGAAAGCAAGGTGCTGCCCGCGCTGGACGCCTGCATGACGGAAGGCTGGATGGAGTCGGCCACCGTCGATTGGAACGGCGACGCGTTGCCCAAGCTGGACCGTCCCGGGCGGCTGCACTACTGCTGCTACGACGCGCACAAATTCGACGTGCTGCGTGAGGACGGCGCTTCGGGCATCTTCCGTGGCGTGGTGGTCATCTCGCACGGATTCACCGAATTCGCCCGCAAATACAGCGAGATGGCATGGTACTTCCTGCTGGCCGGCTATTCCGTATGCATCCTCGAGCATCGCGGGCACGGTCATTCCGTGCATGACGTGGACAATCCCAGCCTGGTGTGGATCGACGATTGGCGCCGGTATGTGTCCGATTTCGCAGCCTTCGCCGACACTGTGGGCCGCGAATACGCGTGCGGCGAGCCACTGAACCTGTACTGCCATTCGATGGGCGGCGGCATCGGCGCGGCCGTGATGGAACACTATCCGAGCCTGTTCGACAAGGCCGTGCTGTCCGCACCCATGATCGCCCCCGTCGTCGGCATGCCGACATGGATCGCACGCATCGCTACAGGCGCGTTGTGCGGCTTGGGATTCGGCAAAGCGCGCGTATTCGGTCACACCGATTTTTCCCCCGAACTCGATCTCGACGAGCATAAGGGCGCGTCCGAGGCGCGCGTTCGCTGGTTCCACAAGCAGCGCGTCGACGACGTGGCATGCCAGACCAACGCGGCCACCTTCGAATGGGCGCATCAGGCGATGGCGCTGTCCCGCGCCATACTCAAACCGGACATGTGCGGCGCAATCGAAACCCCGATGCTGCTGTTCCAAGCCGGACGCGACATTTGGGTGCTCAACGGACCGCAGGACGATTTCGTGGAACGCGTGCGCGAAGGTGGCGGATCAATCGAAAAAATACGGTACGGCAAGTCGTTGCACGAGATCTTCTCCATGCCGAACACGGTGGTCGGACCGTATGTGGACAAGATTCTCGACTTCCTCAGCGCGCCCGCGGACAGTCTGTGAGCGGCTGCCACTGCAAGACACATGCGGCGTGTACGGTGTGCGATGAGCGAACAGTGAAGGGGAAGGGGCCGCAGTGGCGGAAAAAACGTTCGAGCGCACGCCGAAGGACCTGATTATCGGCATCGCAATGACCCTGTGCGGCGGCGTGCTGTGGGGCGTCAACGCCACCGTCTCCAAAATCCTCATGGGCACGTATCATGCCTCGCCGCTGTGGATCGCATGCGTGCGCGAACTGGCAGCCGGCGTGCTTTTCCTCACCTGCTCGGCCATCATGACGCCGAAACTGCTTACCGGCGCGCTACGCGATCGCAAATCATATCCGCGGCTGCTGGCCACCGCCATCATATGCGTGCTGCTGGTGCAGGTCGCCTACCTCGAATCGATCAACTGGACCAACTCTGGCACCGCGACCGTGCTGCAAAGCCTGAACCTGCTGTTCGTCTTGGGGGTCGTATGCCTGCGCGGGCGGCGACTGCCCGGCGTACGGGAAGGCATCGGCGTGGCGCTCGCCTTCGCGGGAACCGTGCTGATTGCGACCGGCGGCGACTTCACCACGCTGAAACTGCCGTTGGTCGGCCTGATTTGGGGCGCTATCAACGCGGCGTCCACGGCGGCCATGGTGTTTCTTCCGGTCAAGCTCATCGAACGTTGGGGCAACTTCACCGTCAACGGCATCGCATTTCTGATTTCCGGGCTTGTGCTGCTGCCGTTCGTGCGGCCGTGGGCTACGGCGCCGCAGTTGGATTGGCTGGGTGTGGGGCTGATGGCGTTCACCGTGATCGGCGGCACATTCGGCGCGTTCTGGCTGTACATGGCCGGCGTGGTGCGCGTCGGTTCGATGCGTGCCACCATGCTCGGCACCAGCGAACCGGTGATGGCCACGATTTCCGCGGTGGCATGGACGGACGCGGTGTTCGAACCGACCGATTTGGTTGGATTCGTGATGATTCTCATCATGGTGTTTTTGGTGCGTTAAGTGCCGTGACGGGCGTTGCTTTTCGGGCGGCGGCGTGCGGACAAACAAAAAAGCCGGACATCCACTTACGGGCGTCCGGCTTCGCTTTGCTTAGCGATTACCGTGACTTACGACGTGCGAATATGACGTACGGCAGCTGGAAAATCAGCCTTCAATCGCAATCTGATGCTTGGTCTCAACCTGCTGCTGCGCTTCGGGCTTCGGCATTTCCAGGCACAGGGTGCCGTCCTTGTAGCTGGCGTGAATGTCGGAATCCTTCACGTCCTCGCCAACGTAGAAGCTACGAGAGCAAGAGCCGGCGTAGCGTTCGCGACGCAGCCAGCGGCCGTTGTCGTCCTTGTCCTCGTGCGAGCTGTTGCGATGCGCGGAAACGGTCAGATAGCCGTTCTGCAGGTCCAGCGAAATGTCGTCCTTCTTGAAGCCAGGCATGTCGATGTCGACCATGTAGCCCTTGTCGGTCTCACGCACATCGGTGCTCATCATGCCTGCGGACATGTTCGGATCGCATGCGGCTGCGCGGTCCATGTTGCGCCAACCCTCGAAGAACGGATCGTCGAACAGATCGGAGAACATCGTGTCATTCATCAAAGCCGGAAACATTGCCATAATCGGTACTCCTTAAGCAAATGCGCGTTCTGTGCGCGGAGTAATGCGGCTTGGCAGCCGGCCGTGCGATTATCGCTGCGGCGTCACCATCCAGCGAGATCGGCGACCGGGTTCGTTGCCGCATCCGGAACCCTCCCGGGCTCCTGACCTTGACCTTTCACTTCACCCAACTCTTCCGTGTCCTGCTCATTCCGCGGTTATGCTCACAGTGAAATACCGGGAAATGCTTGCGATTGCGTGCGCGGAAAAGTCGTACGGCGAATTTCGTTTTTCTTCAGAATCGGACGCATGGGATTGGTCTGCAATGCGTTACGTATCTGTTTTTCCAACCGGTCACGTGAAGTGTGGTTTTGGGTGGCTATGTGTTCGATTCTGCCGAATTGGTTATTCGGATTGTGTTTTCTGGAGAATCGGACATTTGTGGTGCTGGTTTTGGGTTTGGATGTCCGTTTGTCTGTTTCTGCTGAGATAGCTGGGCTTTCGGCGCATTTTTAGTACTTTTTTGTCACATTTCATACGTTTTGGATAAAGCAAAAGGGCTGGAATCGTTGGATTCCAGCCCTTTTCGGCCCGTGCGAGCGGGGGGAGTTGAACCCCCACGAGCATACACTCACTGCCACCTGAAGACAGCGCGTCTACCATTCCGCCACGCTCGCAGACAATCGACAAATTTACACCGCTTCATCCTAAGTAACAAATCGGCGTGTCGCGATTGGCAAATGGGAGTGAAGAGGCCGGATTAGGCGGCATGTTCAGCCTTGTACTGCGTGCCCCAGTCCTTCATCGCCTCGATAATCGGTTGCAGCGTCCGCCCGGTTTCCGTCAGCGAATACTCCACGCGCGGCGGCACTTCCGGATACACCTCGCGATGCACCAATCCATCGCGCTCCATCTGACGCAGATTCGCCGTCAGCACCTTCTGCGACACACTGCCGACCGAACGGCGCAATTCGCTGAATCGTTTGGTGCCGTCCAACAGATCACGCAGGATCAGCACCTTCCATTTATCGGAGATCATCAGCGCGGAATGCGCTTTACGTGTCCGATTCTCCCGAATCGGACATCCGTGGGGTATGCGTGAGGTGCACGGGACGCGCGGTCCGCACGTGGGGCTGGCATGGTCTATGCATGGTTTATGGGTACGAGCTGGAAGGAACGTCTGATGAATCAGCGGCGGCGTCGCGTTGGTTCACACTCAGCCCTTCGAACCGTTCTCGTAGAACTTGGCGAGTGTCTCGTCGCGGAATTCGTTGAAATAGCCGCCGTCGATCGATGCTCGGATATCGTCGAGCAGCTTCACGAAGAAGTGCTCGTTGTGGATCGTCGCCAGCGTGAAACCGTTGAATTCGCGGGCGCGCAGCGCGTGGTCCACGTATGCGCGCGAATAGTGCGTGCAGGTGTAGCAGTCGCAGTCCTCCTCAAGCGGACCGAAATCGTGCTTGAACTGTGCGCGCTTGATGTTGTAGCGGCCGTGGCGCGTGAAGATCGCACCATTGCGGCCGCAACGCGCGGGGGCCACGCAGTCGAAGGTGTCGCCGCCGTTCTCCACGCAGGCGAAGATGTCGTCCACCGCGGCGATGCCGAGCACATGGCGCGGACGGCTTTCCGGCATCGCGTCACAGATCCAGGCGCAGGTGTCGCCGATGATGCGCTTCTCGATCGCGCCGCCGATGCCGACGCCGTCGAAATCGAGCGAAGCGATCTGTTCGGCGGCATGCCTGCGCAGATCCTCGTAATTCGCGCCCTGCACTACGCCGTAGAGCGCCTGATACGGCTTGCCGAGACGTTCCTCGGTAAGCCGCTTGTGCTCGGCCACGCAACGTTGCGCCCAGCGGTAGGTGCGTTCCACGGAACGTTCCTGGTAGCCGCGGGTGTTCATCAGCGTGGTCAGCTCGTCGAAAGCGAACATGATGTCGGCGCCGATCTTGTGCTGGATGCCCATGGAGATTTCGGCGGAGAACCGGTGCAGCGAGCCGTTGAGCGGCGACTTGAACGTCACACCGTCCTCGTCCACGAACGCGAGCCGCTCCTTGCCTTCCGCGATCACGTCGTCCGATTTCATGCCGGTGACGTCCATGGCGAGCGTCTTCTTGAAGCCCGCGCCGAGTGACAGCACCTGGAATCCGCCGGAATCGGTGAACGTCGGACCGTTCCAGTTCATGAATTTGGCGAGTCCGCCGGCTTCGTCGAGCACCTGTTCTCCGGGTCGTTCATACAGGTGGAACGCGTTGGACAGCAGGCATTGCGCGCCAAGATCCTTCATGGTTTCGGGCAGCACGGCCTTCATCGCGGCCTGCGTGGCCACCGGCACGAACGCCGGGGTGTGGATGTCGCCGTGGGGGGTGTGGATGATGCCGGTGCGTCCGTATCGCGCGCCGCCGCGGCCCTTGCCATCGGCCGCATCTGGCAGGCGGGTTTTCTGCTCGAAGTAGAACGCGTCGCGGCGGCCGGGCTTGCCGGGTTCCGCGCCGCGGGGATGCTCAATAAGGTTTTCGGTCGATGCCGCGCTGGTCGTGTTGCCTGCTGCGTCGTGCGTTGCGCGGGCTGCCGCGTTGGCCGCTGAGGTCTCGTGCGCCACCGCGCCGGTCTGTGGTTCGTTCAAGCTTGTCATGCTCTCAACTGTATGCGATAGCGCCGATTGCCGCGGTGGCGACATCGGCGGTCGACGGTGGCATCGTATGGAGCAAACTGCCAAGCGATTCGATTGCTACTTTCAACAAACATTCAGGAAACTTCCAGAGCAGGTATCTTTACTCTTAGATAGCAGTTCGAGCGGCACGATTGCTGATCATGTTGAATGCCGCGAGACGAATAAGGAGCAACAATGGCTGAAGATAATAGCGATCAGAACATCGCCCAGCCGCAGGATGGCACGCAGCAGACCGCGCCGCAGACGCCGAGCGAGAACGTCGCCGACGAAGCACAGACTTCCGTTACCGAACCGATTGCAGCGCCGAACGCGGGCGAGCAGCCCACCACCGCCCTTCCTACCGTGGACGCGGCGGATGGCACGGCAGGCAATACCGCTGACGATACGCCGGATTATGCTTCCGCTGCCGGTGAACGCACGGTGATCAACAACGCGACGCAGGATGCGCCGACCGAACAGTACCGTCCGGCGCCCGAATACGGCGCGTACGGTCCGGTGCCGACGCCGCCGGCTGGCGATGCCAGCGGCCAGACCGCCCAGCAACCGCAGTACGGCGCGCAGCAGCAGGGCCAGCCGCAGGACAACTGTCCGTCGTTCTTCGGCGCTTTCGGCAACCCGTATACGACCGGCAATCAGCGGAACAATGGCAATCCGTTCGGCAATCCGTTTGGCGGCTCGTCCGCGCAGAACGGCGCGCAGCAGAACAATCAGCAGCAGCCGAAGTACGGCGCGAACATGCCCCCTGCGGGACCGGGCAACCGCAATCCGTTCGGCGCTCCGGGGCAGGGCTTCCCGAACCAGCCGAACCAGACGCCGGTCGTCACCAAGCAGAAGTCCGGCATGACCAGCCATGTGGTCACCGCCGTTGTGGCCGCACTGGTGTCCGGCGCGCTGTGCCTCGGCGTCGGCTTCACCGCGATCACCAACGGTTGGGTGCATGTGCCGACCTCCAGCTCGCTGTCCGACGTCAAGTCCAACACGTCCGGTTCCGGTTCCGCCAAGGCGAAGTCCGGTACGGCGGTCGATTGGACCGCGGTGGCCAAGGAAGTGTCCGATTCCGTGGTGGCCATCGACGTGGCGACCAGCGACGGCGAAGCCAAGGGCTCCGGCGTGGTGATCAGCGACAAGGGCTATATCGCCACCAATAACCACGTGATTTCCGGCGCGCAGCAGATTCAGGTGACGCTCGCCAGCGGCGCCGTCTATTCCGCGAAGGTGGTCGGCACCGACACCACCACCGATTTGGCCGTGATCAAGCTCGACAATCCGCCGAGCGATCTGAAAGTCGCGGAATTCGCCGATTCCGACAATCTCGCCGTCGGCGAGGCCGTCATGGCGATCGGCAATCCGCTCGGCTACGACGACACCGCCACCACCGGCATCGTGTCCGCGCTCAACCGCCCGGTGACCGTGACCGATGATGACAACAACGCCATCGTCACCAACGCCGTACAGATCGACGCGGCCATCAACCCGGGCAACTCCGGCGGCCCGACCTTTAATGCGGCCGGCCAGGTGATCGGCATCAACTCGTCCATCGCCTCCACTGCGAGCTCGTCCGGTACTGCCGGTTCGATTGGTATTGGCTTCGCCATCCCGTCGAACCTCGTCAAGCGCGTGACCAACGAGATCATCGACAATGGTTCCGTGAAGCATGTGGCGCTCGGCATCACCATCAAGAGCTCCTCGGTGGAAGCGGACGGTGTGACCCGCGGCTGCGCCCAGGTGCAGGCCGTGACCGACGGTGGCCCGGCGTCCAAGGCCGGCGTGAAGGCCGGCGACTCCATCGTGGCGTTCAACGGAAAGGCAGTGAACAACAACTACTCGCTGCTCGGTTACGTGCGCGCCTCCGCCATGGGAGACAAGGTGAAGCTGACCGTTGTGCGCGGCGGCAACACCATGGATCTCGAAGTGACGCTCGACCAGGAAGAGACCAAGACGAACTCCTCCAACAAGCAGGAACAGCGTCAGCAGAACAACGGCAACGACGATAACGGCAACGGCCAGAATGGCGGCAGCCAGAACGGCCAGAATGGCGGTAACGGCAACAACGGCGACGGCGGTGGCCTGTTTGATCCGTTCGGTCTGTGGTAAAGCCGGATGCGCGGCATCGTACGGCAACGTACGGTGTGCGGCATTCATGCCGACAGCGATACGGGTGGCTGCCACCCGATAGGCTGACGGCGAAGTCGCAACCGCAATCCGCGTAATCGCGGAAAACGCTGAACAAGCCGAAAAACGGCGGAAAACAAGGGCTGTGCGAGCAATCGCACGGCCCTTTTCATATGCGCGGAACGCGCGCGACGAACGGAAGCACACGCAAACGGCCGCGGCAATCGCAATGCTCTGTTATGCTGGAAATATCTTTTTACGCCGTGTATCGAGGGTCCGCGCAGGCGGGGCGCCGATGGGTTAACAAGGCGTCCGATACGAGCGTAAGGAGATTCTCATGCGTAGAATCATTTCCATTTGCAAAGAAGTTCCGCTGCTGCCGATCGCCATCATTGCCGCGATTCCGTTGGCATTGCTGGGTTCGTGGCGTCCGTGGGAGGCTGCGGGCGTCTCGCTGACTTTCGGACCGTTCAATCCGGGTGTCGGGCAGTGGATCGTGATCGCGCTGGTCGTGTACACGATTGTGGTGACTGTGATCGGCATGATTGACGATTTGCGGCACGGTCACGTCGGTGTGGATTTGCTTGCGGTTATTGCGATCGCGTCGACGGTGGCGGTGCAGGAATACTGGGCTGCGTGGGCCGTGGTGCTGATGATTTCCTCCGGCGAGGCGATTGAGGAATTCGCACAGTCGAAGGCGGAAGGCAACCTGACGGCGCTGGTCGATGCGGCGCCGCGGACCGCGCACGTGGTGACGTTGCCGGGCGTGGGTGTACGTGCGGCGGCTGCCGGGGCCGACGGTACTGCCGGTGATGCTGAGGGCGACATGACGGCGGACGGCTTTCGCAAGGTCGCCAGTGTGGATGTGCCTAACGCTGCGGAAACGAATAAGTCCACCACCCAAACCAAGCCTTACGACGCGGCCGGCGAGCATTTCGAAACCGTTCCGGTCGACCAGGTCAAGCTTGGCGACGTGATCCTCGTGCTGCCGGGCGAAACGGTGCCGGTCGACGGCGAACTGCTGTCGGGCGTCGCCACGTTGGATCTGAGCAATATCAACGGCGAGCCGGTGCCGCGCGAAGTGTATGCGGGCGCGCGCGTGCTGTCGGGGGCGGTCAACGGATCGACCGCGCTGACGATGCGTGCCACGCAATTGGCGCAGGATTCGCAGTATCAGAAGATCCTCGAACTGGTGTCGTCGGCGCAGGAATCGCGCCCGACCGTCGTCAAAACCGCCGATGTGCTGGCGGTGCCGTTCACCATTCTTTCGCTGGCGATCGCCGGCATCGCGTGGGCCGTCGCAGGCACGCCATTGCGATTCGCGCAGGTGCTGGTTTTGGCCACGCCCTGCCCGCTGCTGATCGCCGCTCCCGTCGCGTACGTGGCCGGCACCGGTCGCCTTGCCAAGGCGGGCATTCTTATCAAAGCGCAGGACGTGCTGGAAAACTTGGGCCGCGTATCGCATATCTTCTTCGACAAAACCGGCACGCTTACCGTCAAGCAGCCGCAGGTCGTGCGCGTCGAGAAGCCGTTCGAAAACAGCTCGCCGTACGACGAGAACCACATTCTGATGATGGCCGGCGTGGTGGAAGGCTACTCGGTGCACATTCTGTCGAAGGGCATCGCGGCGGCCGGGCAGAAGGCCATGCAGGAACTGTACGCGCGCTATGAGAACGGGCAGCGGCTGTGCGCCGAACGCGATCTGCCGGGGCATGGACGCGATTACCCCGTGGTGAAGAACATCGAGGAACAGTCGGGCAAGGGTGTGTCCGGCGAGGTGAACGGGCGTGCCGTGCGCGTGGGTCGTTTCGCGTACGTGACGGCCGACGAGGCCGGCTTCACGCATGTGCTGGGCGCAGGTGCGGCGGCCGGTATTGCGGCTGGTGCTGTGGCCGATAGCGCGGTTGGCGATTCGGCGACCGGTACCGCTGCCGGCGCTTCCAAGAAGCCGGAGGTGAATTCGCTGTTCGCACCTCTCGAACCGGACGAAATGGCCGCGTACGTGGCGATCGACGGCAAGCTCGCCGCACGCATCGTGCTGCGTGACGTGCCTCGCGAAAACGCGAAATCGTCCCTTGAAAAACTGCACCGGCTCGGCGTGAAGAAACTGTCCATGCTCACCGGCGACAAGGAGGCTTCCGCACGCATCATCGCGGGCGAGGTCGGCATCGACGACGTGCAATCCGAACTCTTCCCCGAAGGCAAGGTCGCGGCCGTCAAGAACGCCACGGAAGACGCGCACCAAAACCAGCCGGCGTGGGACAAGGTCGTACAGCGCGTGGTCGGCGAATCCATGACCCGACAGGTGACGATGATGGTCGGCGACGGCGTGAACGACGCCCCCGTGCTGGCGGTTGCGGACATCGGCATGGCCATGACCGACGGCACGTCCACCGCCGCGTCCGAATCGGCGCAGGTGGTCATTATGAACGACGACATCGCCTCCGTGCCGCGCGCCATCGCCATCGCCCGCCGCACGAAGAAAGTGATGCTGCAGGCGGTGCTGGTCGGCCTTGGATTGGCGATTATCGGCATGGTCGCGGCCGCGTTCAACCTCATTCCGGTGGTCGTCGGCGCGTTCATGCAGGAAGCGATCGACGTGGTCAGCATCCTGTGGGCGCTCACCGCCCTGCTCGACCGCGAGTAGCGCCGGTTGCGGCGACGAGCCGTGCGGAGGCTGAACCGCGTTGCGCCGTGCTACATCGAGCTGGGCGAGATTTCGCCAGCGATGTTCCGGCGCATCCACGTGCCGAAATCGGCCGCGTCCACGCCCTGCGACAGCAGGAACATGATCTTCGCGTATGCGGCTTCCAGCGTCATGTCGCCCGATCCGATCGCACCGGCGCGGGCGATCGCGTCGCCCGTCTCGTAATGGCCGAGCAGCACTTCCGCCTGCTGGCATTGCGATGCGATGACGACAGGCACGCCGTCATGCAGCACGTCGGCGATCACGTCGGTCAGTCCTGGCTCGTCGCTCGGCACATTGCCAACGCCGTACGCGCGCAACAGCACCGCTTCCGGACGAGGGTCGAGCATCGCGGCCAATCGCGCGGCGGAAATGCCGGGAGCCATGTCGATCACGGCCACATCGTGACGGGAGTAGGGCAGCGGTGACGCCCAACCGCAACCGGAGCCGGCCGAATCGCCCGCATACCAATGCCATGGCGTGCCGGTACGTGCCAGCGGGCCGGTGGACGGCGCTGAAAACCCTTCGAACGCCCAGCTTGACGATTTGCTCACACGGTTGCCGGCGAACAGATGATGGCCGAAGAACAGGCCGACGCCATGAAAACGTCCGCTCATCGCGGCGTTCAGCGCACCCGTGACGTTCGCGGTGGCATCCGATTCGATTTTGCCGAGCGGATGCTGCGACCCCGTGAAAATCACAGGCTTGCCGAAACCGGTCAGCGCGTAAGACAGCGCGGCACTCGAATAGCTCATCGTATCGGTGCCGTGCAACACCACAAATGCGTCGGCGTCATCGCGGTGCGCGCGCAGGTCGTCCGCCATCGTCTGCCAATTGTCGGGCGTCGCGTTCGACGAATCGATCAGCGGGTCCAGCTCGGTGAACGAGAACAAGCTCGGGTCCAGATGCGCGTCCTCAATCAGCCGGCGCAGCCAGCCGCGCATATCGGCGCCCGGAACCAGACCGTTCGGTGACTCGACCATACCGATGGTGCCGCCGGTATACGTGATGTGAATGCGCATATGCCCACCCTCTTACGATAAGGACCTTCTTTAGTGAGGGACCGATTGTGATCTTCTGCGATTGTACGTTCTCCTGCGCCGGCACATGGGCCGGGCTGCGCGTTGCGAGGCAAGTAAGGGAATCGCAAGAAAGTGCCGTATGCCCCCTGTTGGAAATGCAGGGAATATATTAGGCTGGAACATATGAGCGAAACCAACGAACTTCGTATTGCTGTAATCGGCGCCGGCCCCGCAGGCGTCTACTCTTCCGATATTTTCCTGCGCCAGCTGGGCAAGCTCGGCGAAGAGCTGGGACTGGGCACCAAGGCCCGCATCGACCTGTTCGAAAAGCTGCCGGTGCCGTTCGGCCTGGTGCGCTACGGCGTGGCCCCCGACCACCCTTCCATCAAATTCATCGCATCCGCTCTCGAGAAGACGCTCGACAACCCAGACATCCACCTGTACTGCGACGTGGAATTCGGCAAGGACGTGACGCTTGACGAGCTGCTGGAACGTTACGACGCGGTGCTGTTCGCTACTGGCGCGGTGGAGGACAAGCCGCTCGGCCTGCCGGGATCGGATCTGGACGGCGTGTACGGCGCCGCGAAATTCGTGGAATGGTATGACGGCTATCCGACCGGCGCCCGCGAATGGCCGCTCGATGCCGAAGAGGTCGCCGTGATCGGCGGCGGCAACGTGGCCATGGACGTGGCGCGCGAGCTCATGCGCAACGCCGACGATCTCAAGGCCAAAACCGACATTCCGGACAACGTGTACGAGGGCATCAAGGCCAATAAGGCGAAGACCCTGCACCTGTTCATCCGTCGCGGTGTGGCGCAGGCCAAGTTCTCCGTGCAGGAGCTGCGCGAAATGGAGAAGCTGCCGGGCGTGCAGCTGATCATCAACGAAGACGACTTCGATCTGGACGACGACACTATCGAGGAGGCCGGCAAGGACAAGCTGACCCGTCAGATGGTCGAGGAGCTGTTCACCATCCGCGAGATGGCCGAGGACATGGAAGACGACGGCGACACCGATTTCGAAGGCAACCCGGCGGATCGCAAGTACTACATCCACTTCAATTCCGCTCCGGTCGAAGTGCTGGGCGAGGACGGCAAGGTCAAGGCGATTCGCGTGGAGAAGACGACGACTTCCGCGGACGGCAAGATGACTCGCACCGGCGAATTCGAAGAGTACCCGGTGCAGGCCGTGTATCACGCAATCGGCTACAAGCCGGCCACCGCGCCGGGCATCGCGTACGACGAGCGTCGCGCGCACCTGGCCAACGCGAACGGCGACGGCCGCATCACCACGGAGGCCTCCGGCGAGGGCGCGCAGGTGCGTGAGCGTCTGTACGCCACCGGTTGGGCCAAGCGCGGCCCGGTCGGACTGATTGGCTCCACCAAGTCCGACGCGCTGCTCATCGTCACCAACATGCTGGAGGACCTGTCCAAGGCCGCCGAAGGCGGTCGCGTGGCCGCTGACCGCGATCCGGAATCTATCGACCGTCTGCTGGCTTCCCGCGGTGTCAAGCCGATCGACTTCGCCGGTTGGAAGAAGGTCGACGCGTACGAACGTGCTGAGGGTGCGAAGGAAGGTCGCGAGCACAAGAAGGTCATCGACCCGGAGCAGATGCGCGCGCTGGCGCATGCCTGAATCGGGCCGGCTGGAATTAGGGTGGGAGTGCTGACTTCCTGACACCCTAACTCCAAGCCTTTTAACGCAATCTAGTAACGCCCTGCACGTCCGATTC
>OHWA01000366.1_pt1 | contig 15457 bp, 10 predicted proteins | sample 1579671 | NCBI WGS metagenome assembly OHWA01 (sample SAMEA3882513, study PRJEB24775) | human gut metagenome | biome: human-associated habitat; feature: intestine environment; material: feces | place: Netherlands | collected 2009/2010
CTATCCCAAGAGAAAAGCTGGTTTTGATTGGGAAATGTGTAAAGATGTTGCAGATTTCTTTGCAAAGATTGTAGATTATAAATCTTCTTTTACAAGCAGGCATTCTATAGGAGTAGCTGAAAAAGCCTCCCTGCTTGCCAAATATATGGGATATGATTCAATCACGGTACAGAAAATGTATTTGGCTGGTGCACTGCATGATATAGGAAAAATGGCGGTAGGCAATGAAATTCTGGAAAAACCGGATAAGCTTACGGATGATGAATTTTCTAAAATGAAAAATCATGCTGGTTATACATACCTAATATTATCAGAGGTTAATGATTTTGAAGAAATACGAGATTGGGCGGCTTTCCATCATGAAAAACTAAATGGAAAAGGGTATCCTTTTGGAAAAACCGCTGATGAATTAAATGAGCAGGAACGTATGATGGCATGTGTTGATATTTATCAGGCTCTTACGGAAGATAGACCTTATAAAAAAGGATTATCTCATGAAAAAACATGTGATATCCTTGATGACATGGCACATAAAGATTTTATTGATTCAGATATTTCAAAGACAATTAGAGAATGTTTTGGAAGAACCTGATGCCATATATGAAAACAGAGGGTGTTTCAGACAATAGTATTTTCAGTTATGTACTAGTATGACTCTTACGAGGGAACCACCGGCACGACATTCCAGATTACATCACGTTCGATCGGAGAGGTAACTGTAGAAAAAATTGGTAAAAGTGCTGTATTTTTCGGGGTGGATGGGTACAACATTTTGTGTGAAAAATAGAATAATAAAATTGTTCCCGAAATTTATTGACTTTGAGAAAAAAATTTGATATATCAGAAGCGAATAAAAGAGAAAGGAAATAGCAAACTATGCCGTCAAAGAAAAATATGATGAAAAAGAACTTGGAAAATTTACATCTGAAGGAAAGGATAAACTATGGCTACAGAAAAGTCATTATTATGATGCTAGTCTCAGGTCTGTTTTCTATTGTGGTTATAGGTATGCTATTTGCCAATACGATGCATTATGTACAAAATGTTACTGTTGCAGACCGGGCGGTGAAAATCTGCAGGATAAATGTTAACTCATCAGCGAGAAATATCAGGGAAATGGCATTAAATAATGATACATCCTCTTATGACGGTTATGAGCAGACGGTAGAAAGACTGCTTGCAGAAGTTAATACCCAACTGAAAAATTTAAAGAACTCCGGAGTTATTCCGGATGCGGATTGTGAAGAATACGCATCTGCCCTTACAGACTGGGGAAACATTGGTTATTCCATCATGAAAGAAATCAAAAGCGGTGACAAGGATAAGGCAGTTGATTCAATTCTGAATGATTGTACCCCGGCATTAAATAAAGCCGTAAAAATTGCAACAAGATTAGATGAAATGACCGATGAGGTAAGCAGCCAGGCAGTCAGAATTACGGTTATTTCTGCAGTGGCAGGAATTGTGTGTATTATTATTTGTCTGGTTTTGGCATGGAAACTGGCAATAAAAACAGGCAAAAAAGTACTTGAGTCAATTTTAGTACCATTACGTGAAGTGGAAGCCGTTGCACAGGAATTAACAGATGGAAACCTGCACAGCACGCTGGACTACCATTCAGATGATGAGATTGGAATACTGGCACACAATATGCGCAAATCCATCCGCATTCTGGGAAGCTATGTAGATGATATTGGACGTTCAATGAAGATGTTTGCAGAAGGAAATTTTGATGTGCAGCCGGAAGTAGAGTGGAAAGGGGATTTCGTTGGAATTCTAAACTCCTTTATGTTGTTTGAAGAAAGCATGGCAGAGACAATAAAGGGAATCCAACATGTTTCAGATGAAGTTTCGGGTGCCGCAGATCAGGTAGCATCAAGTTCCAATGACCTTGCGGATGGAGCAACAAATCAGGCAGCAGTTGTAGAAGAACTGACCGCAACAGTCGCAGGTGTTTCTGAACAGGTAGGAAAAAATTCACAATCCGCAAAAGAAATCAGTGGAAGAGTAGACGAACTTGGAAATGCCATTCTGGAAAGCAATGGTAAAATGAGGGATATGGTTGATTCCATGAATGAGATCAACGGGGCATCAAAAGAGATTGACAAGATCATTGCAACAATCAATGAAATTGCGTCCCAGACGAATCTGCTTGCATTGAATGCTTCCATTGAGGCTGCAAGAGCAGGGGAGGCAGGAAAGGGATTTGCAGTGGTAGCGAATCAGGTAAATGTGCTGGCAGACCAGAGTGCCCAGGCAGCAAAGGAATCCGCAACATTGATTGAAACCTCTGTGAAAGCCGTGGAAAAAGGTATGGTGATTGCAGGGCAGACGGCATCACAATTGCAGGAGGTCGCTGAGAATTCCCAGATCATTACAAAAGAAGTCACAAATATTGCAGAAACGTTAGAGACACAGACAACAGAAATCCAACAGATTAATGATGGAATTGAACAGATCAATGATGTCGTACAGACGAATTCGGCAACATCTGAAGAATGTGCAGCAGCCGGTCAGGAGATGAGCAGTGAAGCGGAAAATCTGCGTGAAATGATCCAGAAATTTAAAGTTGCAGAAAATAAAAATTAAAAACGGTGCAAAAAATTATCGATGTTGAATTTACATATAAAGTTGTCGCAGGTAGGAACTATAATTTGACTTGTGACATATATAAATGTGGGAAAAGGATGCAATGAGGAAATGTGCGTTATTGGTTTTAAACTGATAACGCACATTTTAAATTATATGAACAGTAATATCATCGCAAAAAAGCATAAAAGTAGAAAAAGTTAAAAATATCGTGGATATAGTGCTAGAATTGTTGAAAAAAGTAAGTTAAAATACAGGAAAACAACAAGTGTAAAGGGGAAATTTTATGGAATATTCAGCAATTTTTCATGATATGGATAAAAGGTTTAGCTATGCGGTTGATAAGGATTTATTCGTGATACGCGTGCAGGTAAAAAAGGATGATATGAAGGAGGTAATCCTTCACTATGAGGACAAGTATATACCTATGGAGCGTAAGGATACCAGAAAGACAATTCCGATGAAGAAGGTTGCTGTCTCACAGTTTCATGATTATTATGAAGCACAGATAAAGATGCATTTGATCTGTCTGCGTTACTTTTTCGAATTTACGGACACGCAGGGAGAAAAGGTATATTATGGAAATTATGAGTTTGATAAGGAATGCATTACAAACAGGGACAGAATGTTTGACTGTCCGCAGAACCTCCGGGAGGAAGAGATGTTTGAGGTGCCGGAGTGGGCAGCAAACAAGGTCGTGTATCAGATTTTCCCATCCCGTTTTGCAGCAACGGAGCCGGTAGACAAAGAACTGTGGTATAAAGCACCGATTACGCCTATGGATGATCTGCATGGAAATCTCAGGGGAATCATCGAACATATGGATGATATTCAGAATCTGGGAATCGATGTGCTGTATATGACACCTATCTTTCAATCAAATTCGTGCCATAAGTATGATACCACGGATTACTACCAGATAGACCCGTCCTTTGGAACAACAGAGGATCTCAAAGAGCTGGTACAAAAAGCGCATGAGCGTGGTATGAAGGTAGTCCTGGATGCGGTATACAATCATACGGGAAGAGAATTTTTTGCGTTTGCGGATATCCTGGAAAATGGTGAAAAATCCAAATACCGGGACTGGTATTTTATTGATGGATTCCCACTTAAAAGCGAATGGGGAGAGATCCCAAACTTCAAATGTTTTGGTTATTATGGCGGAATGCCAAAGTTAAACCTGAAAAATCCTGAAGTTGAAAAATACATTACGGATGTTGCATGCTACTGGATTAAGGAATGCGATATTGACGGATGGAGACTGGATGTAGGAGACGAAATCAGCCATTTCTTCTGGAAGAATTTCAGAAAGGCAGTAAAGGCTGTGAAGAAAGATATGCTGATCATTGGGGAAATCTGGCATTATGCAGGAGATTTCCTTGAGGGGGATGAATGGGATACAGTCATGAATTATCCATTTTACCTGAACCTGATCGATCTGCTTGCAGACGAAAAGATTACGGTCAGCCAGTTCGTACAAAATCTTGGATATTTGAAGGGACGCTTACACAAAAACTGCTATCCCCTTATGTGGAATCTGATTGACAGCCATGATACCGCAAGATTTTTACATCTGTGTAACGACAATAAGAAAAAGCAGCATCTGGCAGCCGCTTTTCAGTTGTTACTGCCGGGAATGCCGATGATTTATTATGGAGATGAGTATGCGATGCCGGGAGCAAACGATCCGGACTGCAGACGGGGCATGTACTGGGATGAAGAATACCAGGACAAAGAGATGTATGAATGGTACAAGCGGCTGATTCAGGTCCGGAAAAGCCATGCATGCATTGTAGAAGGCGAACTGGCTGGGAGCGTCACAGAAGATGAGGAAGGGACAATTGTCCTGATCAGAAAAAATGGCGAGGAGACCATTGCCATGATTTTCAACTGCAGCAGCAGTGCAAAAAAATTTAATGAGTACACGCAGAAGTACAATCTGCTTACCGAAAACACCTTTGATGGAAATGTAGAGGGGTTTGATGCTGCGGTAATCGTGCTTTAAGAAGCCTTACGGCAGATGGTTTCCCGGGAGTTTGTCTGTGGGAAGAAGAGGGAAAGCACCAGTATTTCTGGTAATGTAAAGTACGGAGGATGATATGACGAATGTAAAAAAGAAGGATGGAAAACGGTTTGGGGCAATTGTACTTAGCCTGATATTATTGCTTTCCCTAGTGTTTCCATATCCTGTGATGGCAGACCAGACAGCGGCAGACCAGACAACGGCAGCTTCCGTTTATGCCATTCACAAGACAGGTGATGATAAGGAAAATTTTGTGATTGTTATCATGGGTGAGGGCTATACCCGGGAACAACAGGAACAATTTTTGAAGGATGCAACGGCAAAAGCACAGGGGCTGCTAAAGTGGTCCCCTTATAAAGAGTATTCCGACAGGATCAATATTTATGCAGTACAGACGGTGTCCAATGAAACTGGTGTGGGCGTGATGTATGGGGAGTCGAACCCGGACACATATTTTCATGTGCAGGCATTCGGAAAATCCTGCTATTTTGCAAAGGACGGGGAAGATAAAGCCAGGGCACTGAGGGCAGAGCTGGAGAGCAGATATCTGGATACCGGCGCAGCCGTTGGAACCATCCATATCATTTGTAATACGACTGCGAATATTGGTTCTTCTTCCAATGCACTCTTTTCTTTTTCGGCAAATTCGGATGAGAATGAGCAGGGGGATGTCATGACCCATGAAATTTCCCACAGCATCGGAAGATTAGGCGATGAATATGATAAAAAGATGCAGGGAGAAAATATTTCCGACACATCGGATCCGGATAAGATTAAATGGCATAAGATGCTTGGGTTCCGTGGAATCGGAATAACGGCAGCAGGAACAGAAACAGTATTTGCGCCGAGCCGCGTCTGCATGATGCGGGATCTTGGGAATCCTTTCTGTGAAGTGTGTAAAATGGAACTGGCGCGGAGATTAAATAACCGTGATTATGTCAGCAGGCAGGCATCTGTTTATGTGTGCGATCCTGAAATTACAATTCCGCATAGCAGGACAGGAACACTTGACAGGGATAGTGACCAATACCGGATCGATGAGACAAATATCACAAAAGCAAATGGAAAGGATCTGGAATTCCGTACAGTCGTACAAAATATAGTGGATGCCAAACAGCATTTGAAAATTACTTTCCGCATTATTGGAGCAGACCATACAGTCAAATATGAAAAAGAAGAAACATATACCGTTCCGCCACACAGTAACTGGTATGATCCGGATGCTGCCAGAGAGTCCCTTTCTGTCACACTTCCTGCGGTAACGGGTCTGGTTTCCGGGGACAGACTGGAAGGAAAGATCATAGATGAGGATACTGGGAAAATTCTGGCTGACAATCAGACGGCAGGACAGGCGTGGAGTACCGTAACCATTCGTTATATGCTGCAAAACGAAGACGGGACCGAAACAACAGTGCCTGATACGGCACCCGCGACAGTATATGTACCAAAGAATTCTGCGTATACGTTAAGAAGTCCGGATTTATATGGATATACATGTGTAGGAAACAGTGCAAATCAGGGAGAAATAAACATCACAGAGGATCGCCAGGAGATCACTTATTATTACCGGAAAAACAGTGAGATGCCGGAAATACAAACCGTACCTGTCCGCGTAACTTATGATGGAAAACCCCATACATTTGATATCAAACAGGAAGATGGTGTACAAATCAGTTACAGTTTGACAGAAAACGGATCGTATACACAAACGGAGATGCCATTTTACACAGAAGCAGGCCAGTATAAGATTTATTTTAAAGCGGAAAAGGCATCTTTTATTCCAACATACGGGGAGGCTGTTTTGGAAATCGAAAAGGCTTCCACCAGCATGCAGCTGACTGCAAAAACCGATACGGTCAAAGGTGCGGGGACAGTAGAATTACAGCTTTGCAGACAGGGGATTCCGGAAGATGCCGGGATAAAAGTAACCTGTGATGTTTCCGGGATCACATTAGAAGAAAAGGGAACGGATCACTGGATGGCAACGCTTCCGAATGAAACGAAAACATATACGTTCACCGCATGTTATAATGGGAATGGCAACTATACAGGAAGTAAGGCAGATTGTCAGGTCCGTGTAACGGCAGATCATTCCCAGACCGGGGGCGGTTCTGGTGGAAGTTCCGGCGGAATATCCGGAGGCGGTTCAAGTGGAGGTTCTGGCGGAAGTTCTGGTGGAAGTTCCGGAGGCAGTTCCGGCGGAGGTTCCGGTGAAAATGCCGGTGGAAGCACGGACGGATCATCTGGCAATGTTTCACCGGATTCCGGCACATTACCGGCACCGGATCATGCAAAAGAAGAACCGGGGAATGTGACACCGCCACCCGCAGCAGATACGTCCGTTTCTGTTAAGGATATTAATGTCAAAGCAAAAACTGCAGTTAAAAATAATACGGTCAAAGTGAAGAATATTGCAGCAGTTTTGAAAAAAGAAATTACAAAGGCAGAAAAAGAACAGGGTGGCAGGATAAAAGACCTGTCTGTTGAAATAACTTTTGATACGGCAAAAGCCGGAAACTGGAAGAATCTGCATCTTGAAATGGACGGGCAGGCGGTAAATTTACTTGTCAAAAAGAATGTAAAAGAATTGAAGGTCAATGGTGGCAATGTAAATCTTACCTTTGATTCGAAGGCATTAAAAGAATTAAAGAAAGAGATGAATACAGCTGTGGTTATCAAAATGAAACAGGCTGACAAGAAAAATCTTTCTGCCAGGGCAGGGAAAATTATTGGAAAACGTCCGGTTTATGATTTTTCCGTCACAGGAATCAAGAAAAAGCAGTCGTCTGTCCTGAAAAAGGGACGGATCAGGGTCGCTGTTTCCTATAATGCTTCGAAAAAGGAAAAAGACAAAAAGATTTTTGCATATAAAATTGATAAATACGGTGCAGCAGTTAAGATACCGGGATCTTATTATGATTCCGATACAAAGACCGTTAACTTTGTAAGCCGTGGGTTTTTCACAGTTGCAGTAGGCTGTGAAAAATGATGAAACATAAAAAATCATCGTTCACGTTAAAAAAACTGTAGTTCATGTCGAAAAAGACAAAAACCGGTTTTCATTTGGTATAATGATAGAGCTCATTTTAGTAAAAATAAGTTCATACCGTGAATGATGGAGGGGATAACAATCATCGTTTTAGAAGAAATATTAATGGCAAACGGATTGACCGTGTTAATGATGTGGTTCCTTTTGTTTTGCAGACGAAAGAACAGAGAGAGCCTTCATGTGGGAGATAAAATATATGATGGAATAGCAATCGTAAATTTAGTGGGGGCATTGTCTGAAACCATTGCTTTTCTCGTAGATGGAAAACAGTTTACTGGCAGCCGGCAGATTAATTATATCTCTAACAGCATATGCTTTATAGGGACAGTCAGTATGGGTATGCTTTGGTGTATGTACGTGGAATTGCGTATCTATCGAAATTATAAAAGAATGGTTCAAAAAGCAGGAGTGGAGATATTTCCCTGGCTGGTAGAAGTAATTATGGTTTTATGTAATCTGTTTGGAACAGGGATTATGTTTAAAATATCCGGGGAGAATGTATACCAGAGAACTGCCGGTGCGCTGGTGGGATATATTTCGCTTGTCATATATTTTGCTTACAGTATCTATCTAGTGTATCATTCTAAAAAACAAGGGGTTAACCTGAATTTTTTCCCGGTGATCTATTTCGTTGGTCCTTGTTTTGCAGGTGTAGTTCTCCAGTTCCTTTTTTATGGAATTACATCATCATGGGTGCTGGTTGCGGTCGCATTGATATTTGTGCAGATGCAGTCATACGCAGAGAGTTTGTATATGGATGAGCTTTCCGGATTATACAACCGGAGATATTTTAATGCGGTGCTTGCAGAAAAGAAAATTGCAAGCCAGAAATCCTTATATGGAATCATGATGGATGTAAACGATTTCAAGTGTATTAATGACAATTTAGGTCATAGTACGGGCGATAAGGCTATTTGTACGTTGGGAAATATACTCATCAGATCCATACCGGATGATGGTATGGCAATCCGGTATGCGGGAGATGAGTTTATTGTGCTGCTGTCAGGTGTTGATACGGAGCGTGTCTTAGCGACAATGGAGGAGATTAACCATAATCTGTCCCGGTTTAATGAATCCGGGATAGAACCGTTTCGTTTAAGTGTTTCCATGGGATACACGGAATTTGGGACAGAAGATGATGCAGAAACTTTTTTAATGCATATGGATGAGAAAATGTATGAGGAAAAACGGAAATATCATATGCGAAAGAAATCAGCCGGTTTGGAAAATAAAGTATAGCATTACGTTCCTGCCATTTGTCCGATAACTGGTTGCAATGGCACAAGAAAAGAAAATATTATAATCATCAAACGAGTAGCAGACTGGTGTAAATCCGGTTTTGCTGCTCGTTTTTATATTTATGGTTATAGGCAGGGATGCTCCACATTTCAAGATAGTAAATAACCGTGTTATGGTTGATGGAGAGGCATTTTTTGTTTTATGAGAAAACCAGTTACCCATATAGATAACTGGTTTTTAAGGGATAATGTTAATGAGTATGTGCGATAGTGGAGTTATCAAGAAGTGTTCGTAAGGCATCCTGAAGGACTTGTGAGCAGTTGATTCCGCGCTTGTCAGCAAGACGGACCATCCAACTTGGAAGAGAAACATTTTTTCGAACGGCGCGAGTATCTGTCTGGGCACGATATTCAATGGTATCTGCGGAAATCAGGGAACAGATTGTGCCGGCATCAACACTTAATTTTTCCTGTGGTGATGGAGGAGCAATCGGTTCGCCTTCATCCTCTGCAACAACAAGCCATGCGCTCATTGCATCGGTAATTTGGTCAATTGCATCAGAAAGACTATTGCCAGTAGTGATGCATCCAGGAAGATCAGGGACTTTTGCGTAGTATCCAGATCCGTCCTCGATAGGTGTAAACAAAGCTGTATAAATATATTTCATAGTAACCCTCCTATTTGGAAGCAGGAAACATATTTAATGCATCCTGCTAATATTGGCTTCCTTGAAGATGTACTTCATGTCGTTTTCATTGAAATCGTGTCGTTTGACAGGTACGGTGCTGTGTGTCTGCGGATTGTAGTAAATGTCGTGATTAGCACCGTGGCGTTTCAATTCATAACCGGAAGCACTGAGTTGTTTAATCGTTTGTTGCCTTGGATTCATTATGTACCTCCTTTAATTATATCATACACAATATTACACAAAAGTCAACTAAAATACACAAAAATACACAAGAAATAAAGTGAATGTGCACTACGGAATTTTCCAAATCAGCCGGAATTGTTTTTACCGGAGGCGGCAGATTGTGCAGAGAGTCATGAAGCAGAGGTTGGGGCGGATTGTGGAGGAGCAGGTCGGACAGTTGAGGATGGTTTGGCAATAATTTTTATTTGATATAATCGAACACATGTTTTATTGTATAGGCATATAGGGAGGTAGCAAATGGGAGAAAAGCTAAGCTGCTAAGCAATGAACTTACGGATAAAGAAAGAGAAATGTATGAGTATATTGTAAAATATATGGAAGAAAATTTAATTTCTCCATCTTTTCAAGAAATCTGTAAAGGAGTAAACACAAAATCAAAGTCATGTGTGGGGAACAATATTTTCAGTTTTGCATACTGATTGTTGCTATTATCAATCTGATCGTAATGATCTTTTCTAACCATAAAAAATAACCGCCCCTACCAAAGACCGGTTATTTTTAAAACTAACTTTGGCAAACCGCCTACACGGTATTGCTTTTTGTATTTTCATAATACCATTGCGTAATTTTTTGTCAATGATTTAAAGATCTTTGCTGGATACCGGCATAAAATAAGGTTACTGTTCAGAGGTAAACTTGTGGGAGTGGGAATAATCCAACCGTTTATGAACCCGGCGTTATCGGGGTATCGGTGGTTACCTATGACCTGAATGAGGTTAATAAGAAAGGGACACTGTATTACGGTGGGAAAAAAGATAATAAAAATGAGGATTCTTCTCCAGTAGCGTCCACCAGTGATCCGGAAGATGTAAAAAGCAAAAAAAAAATATGCGGACTCTGGCAAAGCTCCCAAAGACCAGCTGGACTACTACCCATACTGGATCGACAAAATGGGAACCACGGATAAAGGGAAAACAATCTACAAATACAGCAACAACCTGCATCATGCGATTACATCCAACATCCTTACTGGGTTTCCACACAGCCGGAAGAGACCCCGGATGTCAAATTTAACCTTACCATTCTATTGAAAAATAATTATTTTGTATGGAATATCTGCATGGCTCCGTAAGTATGCGGCAAATGCGGAGCCGTGACCTTTCTCGACGGGCAGGAAAAATTCCGGCAGGTTGCGCACGTATTACACAATTGCTTGAGATTGGCGTGTGTTGTTGTATCCAGATGCAGGATCAGCGTTGCTGTCTTAAGCGGCCGGAGCATCTGCCCCTCGGTAAGCTGGATGCCATCCGGGGCAAGCCGCCCGTAAATCTGTGGGAGCAGGTCAAGGGAATAGGTATCTCCCAGAAAAGATAATTCTGCAAGATACAGGCGGCTCTGACGTTCTACCACATGTGCAAACTCTTCATAAGCCTTTGACAAAAGCATCAGGCTGATGCAGTCCACAATGTAAGCCTCCTGGATCTGTTCATGGTTCAGATATAATTCCGACAGTTCATCCACTCCGTTTCCAAGCGTCACAAACCCATAGGCATAGTGAGGCAGAGAAACCCCGTCTAAATCCTGATCCAGAGAGTAATATGCATAGGATTCAACCAGGGGAAGAAGTGCCGTATAAATTGCCTGAATATGAGGCAGGTCATCTGGAGGGAAATGGAAACGGCTGCAAAATTCGTTCCAGTCACCGGAGGATAATCCGGGAGTAAGTTTACATTTCATGGGATACATCCTCCTTATCGGAAGCTGCCATAACGGCTGCAATTTCCTGAAAGCGGCCCGTGACCTTATCATAGTTCTTTCGGTGATGGGGAAAGCCACAGTTTATGCAGGATTTGATGCCATTTTTTAAATATTCACAGTTTCCACCACAGGATTTCCCGAGTGTATAGAGGGGACAATAACAAAACAGACAGTTAAAGTCCGCCTCCGGAATTCCTTTATGGCATGGAAAATATTCACATTTTTTATTTTGAAAAAACTTATAATATTCGCTCAAAATGGTTTCCTCCAATCAAAGCACAATCATAGCATAATTATATCGGAACAACAAGCGGATCGCAAGAAATGCGAATGACATAAAAATTGCATTTCAGTGGGAAATGATACCTTTTGCCCCTTTTATCATTACAATATTTACATCTTTTTAAGAACGCAGGTATAGTGGCTCAGGCAATTGAGGGTTTGAAGCAAAAAGTTGAAAATTAAATAAAAAATACTTGACTTAAAGTTAACTTTAAGTGGTATATTATGATAGATAAAATCGGAAGGAGAATTTATTATATGTATATCGAAAAGATTAACGGACCGGAAGATGTGAAGAAATTGAATATAGAAGAGATGACAGCTCTCGCAGAAGAAATGCGTCATGCATTATTAAAGAGGGCAAGTATTCACGGCGGGCATTTTGGCCCGAATTTTGGCATGGTAGAGGCAATCATTGCACTGCATTATGTTTTTGAGTCCCCAAAGGACAAAATGGTATTTGATGTTTCCCATCAGACCTATCCGCACAAGATGCTGACCGGTCGAAAAGATGCCTATTTATATGAAGAACATTACGATGACGTGACGGGATACAGCTGTCCGCAGGAAAGTGAACATGACCATTTTACGGTCGGACATACCTCTACATCCGTCAGTCTGGCATGCGGTCTGGCAAAGGCAAGGGATCTTCGTGGGGAAAGTGCAAATGTGATCGCAATTATCGGAGACGGTTCTTTAAGCGGAGGAGAAGCCTTAGAAGGAATGGATTTTGCGGCAGAATTAGACAGCAACATGATCATTGTAGTAAATGACAATGATATGTCAATTGCAGAAAACCATGGAGGACTTTATTCAAATCTGAAATTACTCCGCGAGACAAACGGACAGGCAGAGTGCAATTTATTTAAAGCCATGGGACTTGATTATGTCTATGTGGATCATGGAAATGACTTAAGGGAGCTGATCGGGGCTTTCAAACAGGTAAAAGACAGTAAGAAACCGGTTGTTGTCCACATTAATACATTAAAGGGAAAAGGTTATAAACCGGCAGAAGAGCATAAGGAAGAATGGCACTGGCATCTTCCATTTGATATTGAGACCGGAAAATCCCATTTTCCGGAAGTGGAAGATTATTCTTCGGTGACCTGTGAATATCTGATTGAAAAGATGAAAAAGGATCCGACAGTTGTTACAATTACATCCGGAACCCCGACGATTCTCGGATTTACGCAGGAGAAAAGGAAACAGGCCGGCCGGCAGTTTGTAGATGTGGGAATCGCGGAGGAGACAGCGGTAGCACTTGCTTCCGGAATTGCCAAAGGTGGCGGAAAGCCGGTATACGGTGTGTATTCCAGCTTTATCCAGAGGACGTATGACCAGATTTCACAGGATCTGTGTATTGACGGGAATCCGGCAACGATTGTTGTGTATACGGGATCGGTATTTGGCATGACGGATGTTACCCATCTGGGACTGCAGGATATTCCGATGCTTTCTAATATTCCGGGACTGGTTTATCTGGCACCGACAACAAAGGAAGAATATCTGTCAATGCTTGACTGGAGTGTGGAGCAGAAGGAAATGCCGGTTGCGATCAAACTTCCGGGCGGAGACATGATTTCGGATGGCAGAGAAGTCACAAAAGACTGGAGCCAGCTCAACACCTATGAGGTAACGGAAAAGGGAAGCAAAATTGCACTGATCGGACTCGGAACATTTTATTCCCTGGCACTGCAGACCGCAGAAATGCTGGAGAAAAAAGGTATTCATGCAACGGTAATCAACCCGTATTATATTACCGGACTGGATAAGGGACTGCTGGAGAAGCTGAAGGCAGACCATGACACGGTAGTTACACTGGAAGATGGCATCCTGAATGGTGGTTTCGGAGAAAAAATCGCAAGATTTTATGGAAGCAGTGATATGAAAGTCTATAATTACGGATTGAAAAAAGAATTCCTTGACCGGTATGATGTAAATGAGGTATTAAAAGAGAATCATCTGACAGCAGAGCAGATTGTAAATGACGTATTATAGAAGGCAGAAATATACAACAAACCTTGTGAGAATCGACACAATATGGTAAAATATAACATACTAGAGCTTATTTTGCATAGTGGTTAGAATAGCAGGCTCATGGAAGGAGCGGTATCATATGAAGAATAAAGATTCGAAAGCAAGGATGCAGATGATTTTCGGGATACTTTTGTTTGCGTTTATTTTTATGGCAGAGTTGTATGCCATGGTCAATTTCCCGAAAATGTTTATTGTTCTGGCTGTTTTGGCTGTAGCAGATCTGATTTGCCTTTATGTGGCAATAAACGGGATTATCTCAGTATATGAGACAAAATATACCCGGAGAGAAGAACAGTATGAGAGCATTTTCAAATCCGAAAAGGCATCGTATCTTATGCTGAAAAAATATTTTGAGGAAATATCCGTCAAGCTTGCATATATTGAAGAAGCTTCTAAGATTCCGACAGAGGAAATTGTCAATGCACAGAAGGGAATAGCGAAAGTAATTATCAAGCGGTCCCATGAGAATACCGATGCATTGATGAATTCATACGAACAGCTGCTGGACCGGTTTGATACGTTCCAGAAAGGAATGGATGGGTTCGGTACAGTTGCGGGTGCTTATAAGGACGAGATTCTTTCAGTCTGTAAGGATGAAATTTCTTCGGTGCAGAAGGATGGAAAAGAACAGGAACATTCACAGGATAAAGAGATAGCCGCAAAGCTGCAGGAAATCATTATTGCAATGAAAGATATGGAACTGCGCCTGAATCAGACCATTATGAACAGTCAGAAAGTGGTTGTTTCCCAGCCGCAGGTTTCTGTACCTGTGGCAACACCTGTAGAGCCACAGCCGGCACCGCAGAATCATGTGGAAGAAACACCGGTAGAGCCGGAGATCTCACCAGAGCCGGAAGAAAGTATGGAGCCGGAACCGGAGATTTCGCCGGATCTGGAAGAAAACCCGGAACCGGAGATTTCGCCGGATCTGGAAGAAAACCCGGAACCGGAAATTTTGCCGGATCTGGAGGAGAGTCTGGAACCGGAGATTTCGCTGGAGCCGGAAGAAGATATGGAACCGGAGATTCTGCCGGATATACCGGAAGAAGAGAGTTTTGAGCCGGAGGAAGAGCCTCCAGTCATGGCAGCGGATGAGATTATCCCGCCGGACCCGGAAGAATCCATTGAGGAAGCAGAGGAACTGGTAGAACCGGACCCGATTCCGGAGGAAGCGATTGTTGATGAAGCGGATGATGAGAACCTGCCGGAGGAAGAACTTCCACCGATGCCGGATCTGTCAGATCCAAACCGTTCCATGAGCCCGGATGAGATAGCTGCGCTGTTTGCGAATATGGGCAACGATAACAATGCGGATAAAGTTGAGGAACCTGCCGAGGAAACTGTGGAACCGGAGGATATTCCGGAGCCGATCGAAGAGCCGGAAGCAGTAAAAGAAGCACCGCTTCAGCCGGAAGAACCGGCTGATCCGAATAAGGCATTAAGCCCGGATGAGATAGCTGCCCTGTTTGCAAGTATGGGAACCTGAAAAGAATAAAATAACAGGCAACGGACGCCATCTGTTCCACGTAAAAACGTGTGACAGATGGCGTTTTGCTAGTGTGCCGAGCATGGCACTAATCTTACTGGTGAAAGTCCAGTCACGGGTATT
>OHWA01000377.1_pt1 | contig 15135 bp, 20 predicted proteins | sample 1579671 | NCBI WGS metagenome assembly OHWA01 (sample SAMEA3882513, study PRJEB24775) | human gut metagenome | biome: human-associated habitat; feature: intestine environment; material: feces | place: Netherlands | collected 2009/2010
TTTTTGATGTTATTAACGGCTTTAGATACTATACCGCCTGACATATCTCCACGATTCCAAGCATATAATTTTTGCCACGGATAGTCAAAATTACTTTTTGAAAGCAATAGCCATTCAACTGCATGGCCTGTTTCATGAACGCCGATTGACGCAGGTGAACTGTTTGGTGGCCACCAACCTTTCGCAGAAGAATCTTCACACATCTTTTTAAATCCGGATACGTCTTTATAGTATTTCGGATTAAACTTGATTTCTTCGCCTGAGCAGCACATAACTCCATGTTTACCAGTACCTATTTTCTTTATATTATCACTAAGTTCTGGGAAATCGTCAAATACACTTTCGATACCTTTTAAAGTTTCACGAACAGTTTTAAAATCAAGCTGCTTTACGCTGTCATCGGTTGTAATGTTGTATTTGCTGCTCAAATATTTTTCAAGTTCATCATAATTATTTGTTTCTTCTACTCTCTTCATTATATCACTTTTGCCCGGCTTGTCAACAAGTCTGACAGGCTCTCTGGCCCCAGCCTTTTTCATGCGTTCAAATTCATCGTCAGAAACGTTCCACTTGGTCTTGCTCCACACGTTTTGTGCCTTTCTGTCGTTGAGGTATGTAACAGTACAGCCGCAGTTGTCGTGCCTGCGGTAAACGTCTTTGGGGACATCTTCGGGATAGTGATATTTACCTGCAAGTTTTGAACACCACTTACAGCAGCCACCATGATCGTTGCGAATGATGTAGCAGTCCAGTCCTGCATCAGAACGAAACTTCACGTTTTTTTGAACATAATCGTTGTAAAAACTCTCGGTGATGTTCTGCGCCGGAGCTGTCATTCGCCGTATCATCACTTCTTCTGCAATATCCGGTACAGAAGCCGCATTGACTACCGCCTGCACACGCTCGGTAGGGAAGGCAGCCTGCTGAGGTGTGATGTTTATGCCTGCTTGGTTGTCAAGGGCTTTCTGACATTCTGTTGCCGCAGAATTGATGATATCGTAGTTATCTTTCAACACGCCCGTGAGTATGGTATCGGCAATGTTGTAGTACATCTTGCCGTCAGGCAAAGCCGCTACGTTGACGTGTGCACCGATAGTCTGAGAGACCCTAAATCCGAGCTGTTTCGATAGCAGGGCGACTTCTTCCATTTTCGCAGTGCCGCCCTCTATTTTCTTCAAAACCGATTGAATGTACTTGTCGGCCTTGCACGTCTTTTGAAACTCAGCTCGTATTTTTTCAAGCAGTTCTGCACCGATATCAGCCATTGTTTTCACCCTCTATGCCTGTGAGCTGACGAATACCCTTTGCGCCTAGATAGTCAGGAACGGCCTGATTTATCTTCAAGATAGCGTCGCCCACACCCGAGAGTGCGGCAGAATCAGGTTCAAAAATGGGTAGCCACTGCGGTTTGATGTCACTGAAAGCATATCGCATATAGGCCATGTTATCACGAACGCAGGCGGCCAGATAAGCCACGTTAAGGAAACCACTGCCAAACGTTCTCTGCGCCTTGCGTGCGGTAAGCCTGAGATTTTCGTGCGCCGCACGGATAGCTTCACAGCTGGCAGGGTTGGATGTTGCAAACCCCAAATCGTCAAGAGTCAGCCCTGTTTCTCCGGCAAAAAGAGAAGCTATAGATTTAAGCTGCTCAGAGTATGGTGACATGGACTGCTGCTGAAACTGTCCGACAGTAGGATTGCCGCCGTCATCATCTTTGGTGATAGTCAGCAGTGAGGACATTGTTGCACCCCATTTGTCCATTTTCTCGGCATCATCTGAAAGGCCGAGTATATATTTTTGTGGGAAACTGTAAAACTCAGCTGATACTTCCGAACGTCTGAGCGTTCTCATAGCCTCCTGCACAAGCTCCATACACGCCCTTGATATCCTGCTGTGACCGAAAGGACGAACGGCGTCAGGGCGGTATATGATAGGCACAAGCAGAGGGTAAGGTGCAGGATTGTCATAGATCTCAACATCATAGCCTCTGCGATATATCTCTGTCTGTTCGGCTGTGAAGTAGGCTTCGATAGTGGGGTTGAAATTGTTATCCCTGTCAAGCACTGCATAGCCCTCACGGAGCATATTTGTGATAGGGTCGATAATGCCAGTAGCGTTACTGCCGTCAATGACCTGCAAGCGTGGATAGCCTGTTTCATCAGCTGAGATATACACAAAACAACAAGAGGATACCAACGCTGAGAGAATGGCTGAATCAAAGAACACGTCACGATTATTGTTGTCAAATATCTCGTTGACGTAGAAAGTGTTGTCCTCGAAGCTGTCAAATACTATTCTGTCCGCAAGGGTATCAACAGCCTTTGCACACCAGCCTAGTACAGGACGCATCCAGTTATAGCTTGGTGGTATCATTTTGCCCATGTCGGTAAGGCCGTTCTTCATGTGATAGTAGTCATAGCGCACATTGACCCTCGAAGCCTTTGAAGAAAGCTTCTTTTTCAAATATGCCATGCCTTTGTATTCGCTCATCTTGTATATCCTTTCCAATTATTTCAACTCTGCGAGAAATATAAGCAGTGCGGCGGTGAAGGTCTTTTTTGACCTCAAAAGGGGGCATACCCCCCATATTGTCAATAATTTGTTAAAAATTCTTCCAATCGTAGCATTGTGGTAAAATTCGGTTGGAAATCAGGTCAAGAGACTGGTCAAACACCTGTTTTTCCACCAATTTGTCAGATTTCTGGCGATTACAACACCAATGTGCCAACTGCAAGTTTGAAATATCCGAAGGATGACCGCCTTTTGCAATGGGTATGATATGATCTATGCAAGCTGACAGTGGGTGCGGATATTTCAGCGAAAAATCAACAGGCTTACCGCAGATACCGCAGACTGTTTGTGTAGCGTATATCTTCTTCTTGTTGATACGGAACTGCTGTTGGTGTGAACCGCTTCGGTCTGGTCTTGGTATTGGCATAAGGTCACCTTCTCAACGCAAAAGCGACCGCAAAATGCAGCCGCCCTTGTGAAAATATTATAAGGAGTTTTGTAAATGGTGGAGCAGATGTTGAGCTGGCACGCTCTCGACCTGCATACGGAGCTTTCGCCCCGTCGGACTTTTTTTTATGGAGGTCCGCAAATGTTTGTTTGCCTTATTGGCTATTGTAATGATATCATACTATGTGCGTTCCTGCAAGTGGTATTGAGTGGTCTTGTGTGGTATATTTAATTTCTCACAGCCATTGTGAAACATTCTCAGCACAGTTTTGTAATCTCTGAAAATATAGTTGTGAGCTATCTTCTTCACCGATATACCATTGATGAAATACAGCTTGATTATCCTTGCAGTATCTATGGTTTCAGCTTCCTCATTGCAGAACATTTCGTCTATCTCAGACTGTATCTCCTGCGTGAGCCTTGCACGTTCTTCGCTCAGCTCCTTTTGTTTCTCACCCTTGCAGGCATAACTCAGCATTGAGCTTTCGGCTGTGTTGCCGGGCGTTCCTGCCGAACTGTCATTCTTGTCATAGCATACGGCTTTCCCATTCAGTATCCTTGCCCTGTTTTCTTCAAGATTGGCTATGAGCTTTGGTATCAGCTGATAGCGTGATATCTTTTCTTGTATTGTCAACCTTTATCCCTCCTCGATCATTCTTCCGCAAACAGGACAGAACTCAAAACGGACTTCCTTGCCGTCTGCACCAAGCTTTTCGCTCCACTCTGTCACTCCATTGCAGTATTCACAGCCTGTATATTCAGGTATGTTTACTCCGTTATGTTTCGCAAGCCCTTCGTCGTGGAGTATCAGTTCAAGTGCCTGCAATGCGTATGTGAGCTTTTCTTCCCTGTCCTGCGTTTTGTTTATCTTCCAGACCGTTGTCTGCCCTCTGCGGATATTCTCCTGCATTATGCAGGCTTGTCTAAAAAACCTGCCGTTTCGCTCTTTGCTATGAAGATATTCCCGCTTGTATTCTGCCTGCTTGTCCTCGCATATCTCTTTTGACCAGCCCTCATGCCTGTTCTTGTAGCCAAGTCTTGATAACTGCGAGAAATACTTATATTCCTCAGCAGGATACTCGTCATAGATAAGCCTGCCGTCTATTGCCATGTCTTCATATTTTGCGAACTCTTCTTGTGACATTCTTTTGAAATCTGTTTTAATGATTATCCCCCCTCTGTGACGGGTTGTGACGAGTTTATGCCGTTTTTCAAGAACTCTTTTCTTTATATATATTCTTTTATCTTCTTATACGAAAGGTTAGAAAAACCCGTCAACCCGTCACAACCCGTCACATTTGCAATTATTTACACATTATTATCGAGATTTATGCCGTTAAAATATGCACCTGACCTTGTCTTTACTTTTTCAAAGCGTTTTGCAAGCTCCATACCGAACTTTGTTGAACTCATACGATATTCATTGTTCTGCTCAGCCCAGTTAAGATATGCCGCAAAAAGCTGACTTGACTTAACGCTCAGACCCTTGCCAACAGTACACTTATCCTCAACAAATGCAGAGATAACGTCCATTTCACGGCGGTACTCCCTCACTTCTTCAAGGACGGCATGAGGCATTTTAAGCCCCTCTTTCTGCCACAGCAGACAGCCCTCGACCGCCCAGCGGAATATGCCCGTAAGCTCCGCCGACAGCTTGTATTTCAGCCTGCGGTCTATCTTTTCTTCGGGTATCTGCACAGTGAAGGGTATCATATGTATCCTGCGCCATATGCCCGTATCCGTTCCTCTGATGACAGGCTTATGGTTTGTCGCCATCCAAAGTTTGAACTCAGGCTTGAACTCAAACTCGTCGCCGTAAAGCTTTCTTGCCGTAACAGTATCATCGCCTGTAAGCTGTTTGAGCAGACCCTCATTGATACGAACACCTTCGTTAGGCTCAACGCTTGTCACGAGCCTTGCACCTTTGAGCCTTGCGATATCGCTGTTTATGGCGGTGCTCTGATTACTGCGTACCATAATAGTTTCAGGCTGGATATTTGCCGCATAGTCCCCGAAAATATCCCTTATGATATCAATGAAAGTTGACTTGCCGTTTCGTCCTGTTCCGTATAGAAAGAACGCACATTGCTCGGTGGTCGAGCCTGTCAGGGAATATCCCACAGCTTTTTGAACGTATCTGATAAGGTCTTTATCCCCTCTGAAAATGTCGTCAAGAAATGCAAGCCAGCGAGGACAATCGGCATTCTCTGAATACTCAACGGCTGTCATTTTCGTCAGATATGTCATAGGGTCGTGAGGAGATATGCCGCCGCTTCGCAGGTCGATAACTCCACCCGGTGTATTGAGAACAGTTTTAAATCTGTCCATTTGAGCAGGCAGAACAGGAACGTGGTGCATGACCTCGCTTAGCATTGCGTTCTTTGATTTGTTAGAACGGCAGGACTTCATATGCTTTTCAAAAGCTTTCGCCATATCCGTTCCCTCGTCTGCGTCAAGCTGAGCGTACACCTTTGCCTCTGCCGCCATACAAGCCACAGCCTTATCAGCAAGACGTTTTACTGTGCCTGTCATATCGGTACACCACTTTCTGCCGTCATACCAAAGCCAGCGTTTGTCTGTATAGCAGTATCTCACCTGCTCGCCAAAAAGGTCAACAAAGCGTTCTGCGTTGCCCGTATCGTCAAATGAATAAAGTCTTGGCTTGGCTTCTTCCTGCTCCACAGCGCCCACAGAAATCGGCTCAGAGGGCGACTTGAAGTTAAGAGAAAATCCCCCTGCGAACTTTGGCGAATAGGTCTTGTCGCAATCTGCAATGGCTTTCTGGATCGTGAGTGCACCGTAGGTCGAACCGCTTTGCGCCCTGTCCCACTTTTCACGCATAAGACCAGAGGAGCGGAATATCATATCCATTTTCTCTGCGTCACAGCCTGTCCAGAACGCAAGCATCGAGCAAAACGCCATATCAGCTTCACTCTGCGAAGCATATCCTGCGGTTCTTCCACTGTAGAGCGACACGAACTTTCCGCCGTTCTTTGCACCTGCCGCCGCTTTGATTATCTGGTCTGCGGTGTCAAGTCTGACAGCAGGAACAGCCTTTGCCACAGGCTCGTGACCGCCTCCTATATACTTTTCGTGCAATGGCTTTATGCTGTCGGAACACTCTGCAATGCCCTCATATTCTGAGCAGGAGTTGCCTGTCATAACGAAAAATCTGCCGTCCTCATACATCTCAACTGAGCCTTTGCGTCTGCCACGCTTTGGGAGCATTCCTCTGCATATGATATGTATGCCCTTGCCCGATTGAGATATTTCAGTATAGCTTTGCAGGGTGGAGATAAATTCAGATATGATGTTGCCGTTTTCTCCCCTTTGGTATGCCTCAAGCTCCTCCTCTTTGCCGTCAATGTCAACACCGAAATAGGGACAGCCACCGAACATAAATCCTATGCCCGAATGTTTTTCTGAGGCTCTCACAGCCGTATCGAAATCGCACCAAGTAGAGGGGTTATTTGACATAGCCCCTCCGCCGGTAAGTGCGTTTATCGGCACTTTCTTTATCTTCCCTCTCTTTTCATCAGGCACAGCGTCCCAGCATATCCAGTTTGGCAGGGCTTTAATCTCCTGCGGTATTTGTTCGTACATATATCCAACTCCTAACATAAATTTTGAAAAGTCAAAGCCTTTCACTTATCCCCGAAAATCACCACTTTTGTTGCATTAAAAATGCAACAATTGCAGAAATGTTGCCAAATTAAAATATAAATCATTTGTTTGTACAAAATATCATCTGCGTTTTTATGCAAAAGCACTATGACTTTTCGCTTTTCTCAGAAATCAGAACGGCACGCCGTCATCTGTAAGCACGTCCTCAAAATCTTCAAGCGAACCTATGGCATTGTCAGCCTGCGTATTTGTCTTAGGCGTTGCAAAGCCCGTCTGCTTAGCCGCAAAGCTGTCCGCCGTTGGTGCAGAGGATTTAAACTTATGCTTGCACTCAGGATACTTTGTAGGGTTGACAAAATTAATGCGTTCCTGCTCCTTGCCGTTCCATTCCTCGTGCGTGAGATCTACCCTTATGCACTTGTTCAGCAGGTCGGTGCAGTATGCTTTAAGGCTGTCATACTCCTTGCCGTCGGGAAGCTTAGCCGCCTTGCCCATTGCCATAAGCTGAGCAAAGTTGTAGCCCTCCACCTGCATATCGTTCTCGTTAGGCTCGTGCTTTTTCCATATGGTGTGAAACAGGCAGGAGTTGCCGTATTTCTGTCCCTGCACGTCATTTCTGATGACGAGAGTGAAGTTAAGGCCCACCGAGCCTTTCTTTGTTGTGCGTTCCTCAATAGCGGTTATGATGCACTCGTAATCGCCCTCAGGCTTTAATCCGTTCTGAAATGCCTCTGATTGATTTGACTTAAATCCCATTTTTTATTCCTCCGTTAGTAAATTTACTGCGTCCTCTGCCGAGCGGCATATGCCTGCCAATGCTCCGCACTCACGCATTTTTGTTATGAACTTCTTCTGCTCAGGACGAACTCGCCCCGACTTTGTTTTGACTTCGATAAAGACAGCTCTGCCGTCCTTATGCCTTACGCCGAACAGGTCTGAAAAACCTTTCGGCACACCTGTGGTGAAATATCTGCCGTCAACTGTCCTGCCCTCGCCCACGTTCACACGAAAGACAGTGCAGTAGGGCGATACCGCACAGCGTATCTCGTTTTGTATCCTGTGTTCTTCCGTCAACCTATAAGCCCCCTTTGCCTTGCCTGATAATACGCCCAGCCTGATTTGTAACCGTGATTTTTCGCATACTGCAAAAGTTCGGGATAGGTATGACAATCGGCAGGGCTTGAAAAATCAAGCTTAAATCCCTCCACCTTTATAAGACCCACGCTGCTGTCTGTTTCAAGCTTTCTCTCGGCTGTGGGAAACTCATATCCGCAGTGAGGACAGCATACTTTCACCCCCGCAGGAGGAGCAGAGAAAGTATAGAAACATTCGGGGCATTGTTTCACCTTGTCGCTCTGCTCCTGCTTTTTATGCTGAGCTTTCGGCTTTTTCTCCAAGCTCCACTCCCTGTCATCGTCAGGCATACCAAACCTTGCATAGTTGCCAACGTGGTCGATTATGACGGCTCTTTTGTTAGGTCTGTACCGCATACATCTCATAGCCTGCTGAATGTAAAGAGTAAGGCTCTTGGTGGGTCGCAGGAGTACTGCACACTCGCAGTCAGGAACGTCAAAGCCCTCGGAGATAAGGTCAACGTTGCACAGCACAGTTATATCTCCCCTGCGGAAAGCTCCGATAATGCTGTCACGTTCTGCCTTTGGGGTCGAGCCGTCGATATGAGCCGCCTTTATGCCGTTGTCATTAAATACCTCTGCCGTCCGCTGAGAATGTCTGACGGAAGCACAGTAGCAGACCGCTTTTTTGTCCAAAGCTAACTGTTTGTAATACTTTATGACATCACCGAAAACAGTATTTTTCACCATAGCTTTCTCTATCTCCGCCGCCATATATTCTCCGTGAGAAACGTGAAGCCCTGTAAGGTCGGCAACGTCAGGGGCGTAGTAGTCATAAGGTGCAAGGCAGCTGTTGTCAATAAGCCATTTTGCGGATACGCCAATGATAAGCTTGTCGTTCACGTCACCAAGCCCGTCGCCGTTAAGGCGGACAGGAGTCGCTGTAACGCCCACTCTCGGTACGTCTGAAAAGTATTCGTATATGCGTTTGTATGACTGAGCAAGGCTGTGATGATTTTCGTCAGTTATGATAAGTGCAGGTCTGGCAAGCTTTTTAAGCCGTCTTGTAATAGTCTGCACCATACCCACCTCGCAGAGTTTCATATCAACGCCCCAGCGAATAAACGTCTTTTTTATCTGCTCCACAAGCTCACGGCGGTGGACAAGAAAAAGCACTCTCTTGCCGTTAAAGGTCGTCCGCCTAGCCATTTCAGCAACTATGCAGGACTTTCCTCCACCGCAGGGCAGGACTATGCAGGGTGCTTTATACCCTGCACGCCAAGCCTGCCTTACCTGCTCCACGAGGTCATTCTGATACGTTCGCAGTTTCATTGGACTTCGCCGCCTTTACCCTTTTCAGAACGCATTTCATGCAAAGCTGTTTGCCGTAATTCTTCATCGAGCCGTCTATTATCTGCTGAACTGTGCGCCTGCCGTCTGACATTATCGTCTTTCCGCACTCTGAGCAGATATGTTCGTCTGCAAGGTGATAGTATGTCCTCAGTGCTTCATCAACAAGCTTCAGATCGTTGCTTATGTACATACTGTCAAACAGCCCGATAGGACTTTTGCAGGTGTCCGTTCCGTCCGTCTGAGTGGCGAAAAGATACTTGCCGTCAACCAAAACAGTTTTAAGCACAGTTGTGAACATACCCTCAACAGTTATTTTCTCATCAAGCAGCTTGCCGATAGTCTTGGCTTTCTGCCTGCCGTCCTCCCCTGTATCAAGGTGATTGAGAAAATACACGATAACGTCTTCGGGAAGCATTTCAACGCTTCTCACAAGCTCCCAGAAATTCTTTGCTATGTCGGTGAACTTCTGATAGCCCGTTTCCTTTGCACGGCGCATAAACTCGTTCACCATAAGATACTGACTATCGTCAACGGCTATGGACTTTGCCGTCTGCGCTTTCATAAAGCGTTCTATCTCACTGTAATTGTCTGTATGAATCGTTGACTTAAACTGTGTGCGGAACGGAAGCTGTTTTCCGTTCACGTTCACAAGAGCAAGCTCGTCCTCTTTGAAATTTCTCAGGGAAGCAGATTTGCCGCTTCCTGAAAAGCCTAATACAAGTATTGCAAGTCCCATTCTCTTTCCCTCCTTATCTTATGTTCAGCCCGGGTCTGCGAACGACAGCCGCATATGGTATCTCTCTGCCTGCCTCGATAGCCGCCTTGACAGCCGTCTTGCTTATGTCAGGGTCTTTGTATTTCAGCAGGCTGTCATCATTGACCTTTGCCCACTCCACAAAGGCTTTCGGGTCTGTTATCTCGGTGCTTTCCCTGCCCTTTGTAATGCTTATCCTAGCCATAACGCCCTCTATCTTGTTGAGATTTACCCTCTGCATACTGTTCATAAGATAAGCTTTAAGGCTCTCTGCCTGCTTGATTTTTTGCTCACGCCTTGCTTTGAGGGCTTTCTCCTCTGCTTCAAGCATTTTCGCCTCGCTGTTCAGCACCTTGACATAAGCCGCAACGTTCTCTGCCTTGTCCGTAAATTCAGCCTCGACGCATTCAAGTGTATCAAACCACACCTTTTCAGCCTCAGCCTTTTCCTCTGCTGTAAGCTCGGCATTTTCCGTCATATCCTCAAGGCTGTCAAAAAGCCTCTGAAAATCGTTTGTAAGCTCATAAAGTTTCATTTTTATACCTCCAGTTTTGAATTGATTATATCCGCAAGCTGTCTTGCTTTCTGTGTGAAAAGTCCGTAATTGTCGCTGTCATTATGCTCATTCACAAAGTCCACGAGCCTTGTTACGCTGTCAACAGCGGTGGAAAGATAAGCCTTGAATATGGCTTTATCATCCTGCGTTGACGTGATCTCTGTTTTCCCCGAAAGCTTTTTCTCATACTCCGCCTTAGTTCTGTCAAGCTCCTCACGAAGCTGCGAAAGCTTGTCCTGCTTATCCTTTTCAGCCTGCTCAGCTTTCTGCAAAAGTTCTCTGCGGTCTTTCAGGCTGTCTTCTTCAAGCTTTGAATATTTTTCCGACCAGTCAAGGTCAACACGCCGCATAGCGTCTTTAAGGTTTGCCACCTCTTTGCTGTCCGTTTCCACAGCTACCTCGATAGGACGGGTCTCAAGCTCCTTTATCTCGGCTTCAAGCTGACGTATGCGCCTGTCTGCCTTATCTCTCTGTTTCGAGATCGTATCGCAGATATTGTTCATATCCTCAAGCCTGTGACTGAGTACATCAGCATTGGCAGCTTTGACTTTCAGCTCTTTTATCTGCCTTTCAAGCTCTCTCGCAGAAGTGTTCTCAAGGTCATTATTTTCTGTCAGCTCTGTTCGCTCACTTTCGGAAAGTGAAGATAGAAGATAGAGTTTTTTTATTCCAATTTGTCTCCCCGAGGAGACAAATTCAGACGGCAGATTTTCCGCTACTTTTATGTATTTGTAGACACTCTGCCTGTTTATCTGTGTTTCCTGCTCGCAATACTCTCCAAAATCTGAGTACCCAAGCTCCTTGTAAAGCCTGCTGTCCCTCATTTCCTTAAAGCCCATACACATATCGTAAAGGCTCTGCTGTGCAAGCTGAGCTGAGGTCTTTATCTTGCGGTCAAGCTCAGCCGCCTTGATATATTCTGCCGATAGTTCGTTCATGCTGTTTTACGCTCCTTTCGTTTCTCAGCGAACACCCTGTCAAGATACCGCTGATATTTCTGTTCAAAGTCCTTTATCTCCTGCGGTTTGTCCTCACCACCGTTTTGTACCACGTTGTTCCTATACCCTCTGCACTGCACGATACCGCCGTATTGGTTCACTTCAACAGTATAGTAAGGCTTGTTAGGTTCAGAGGCTTTCCGCAGGAACATTATACTTAGCTTTCCCATAGCATGGCGTTCTGCATATCCGCCCACACAATGGGAAAGTATCCTGCCCTCGTCCTCTATCTCTTTCAAACTGTGTGGCTGTCTGATAAGCAAGCCGTCTGCCGAAAATTCAAGGCAGACACGCTCTGCAAGCCTTTTTGTGAAGTTCTGCAAAACAAGCTCGTCATGCTCATAGTTGATGATCTTAGTGAGCCTGTTGTGCATTGTCCAGAAATCGTGTGGCAACGCTATCATTGTATCGTGAATGTTATACTCCAGCGTTTCGCACTGCTCCAGATAGTCGCTGTAATCGAGAGGTGTCATTTCCTGCTCGTGTATGTATCGTGCCACCCTTTGCGGTGTAAGACCTGTTATCCTCACAAGACGTTCAAGAGTGCCGTGTTCGTTCTTAAAGACCTTTGCTATATTCAGCAGATCTTCTGGTCTGAGTTTTGGATATTCCTCACGATAGTCAAGATACTGCTCCCACAGATGTTCACTGCCTTTTAGTGCCTTGAACTCCGTCTTGTTTAGTCCGAGCATTTTCAGCAGGTCATTACTTTTCCAGTTCACACGCTGAGAGAGCAGGAACTTTTCCTGATATCCCCACCAACCTGTGTATCTTACGCTTGTTACGTCATAGCCTTGTTTCATAAGATACTCAAGATTAGGGTGCTTGCAATATGCGTGAAGATAGCTCATCAGCATATTGCCGTGATAATGCTGATACTGACTGTAACGCATATCCGACTTGTCTATGGCTTTGATGTTCAATACCGAATAGGAATTATCGTAGTTATATCCCATACAGCACTTGCAAAAGACAGGCTCACGGAAGTCATTACGCACAGACCAATTAATGCCGTTATCACTGCCGTATCTCACCAATCCGTCACGGGCGAACACATACCGCTGTCTTTCCACAAGGTCACCCGTTGAGTATCGGTGAAAACAACGTGCGAAAAGCTCAGCACCCCTTGTGAGGAACACCACATAATTCTTAGCACCTCTGCCTTTCATCTTATCCATAAGCTCTTTATCAACCGCAGGAAAGCAGTAGATAAGAGCCTCTTTTCTTGTCTTTTTCATACTGCTGCCTCAGAAGTCAAGCAAGCCGTCAAGGGATAGGCTGACAGGCGTTTTTGCTGTTTCTTCGCTGTCAGAGCCGTCGCCCAGGTCGATAGTCATATTAAAATGAACGTCTGCACCCTTGAAGTAAAAGCTTACAGCTCTGCGGTAGACCTCGATATCCGAAATACTTTCCCTTACACCCTTAACAGCGTTTTCCGCACACTCAGCGAAAGTTCTGTCCGTCTGCAGGACCGCCTGAGCGAACTCCTCGTTCTGCTCACAGAAAGTTTTGAGAGCCTCAAGAGTAGGCTTTGCAACCGCCTGCGCATACTTGCCAAGCTTAGCGGCAGACAGCTCCTGCGACAGCTTGTCCTGAGCTTTCTTTGCGTTAATGTTCATTACCGTCACCGCCTCTCAGTTCTTCAAGCTTACATCTTGTGTCGAATATTTTTCCGTATGCCTCTCCGATATCAAAGGCTCTCTGCTCACATTCTGACATTCCCTCATAAACAGTAAGTATATTTGAGCAAGCTTCATCAGCAGTTTTGTATGCTTGACAAATCGCTGCTTTTGTGCTATCATCAATTTGAAAAGTGTTTTCTTTTTTCGTTGAGCTTGTACCTGTTGCCGCAGGTGCAGGCTCGTTTTTTTTTATGTACTCTGCGAAATACGCACCACATATCAATTTTTTTTTACCAAGCGGACAATCTTTACAATTAACAGTAATTCCTGTACAGTAGTTTACCGCTTTTTCAAACTCCTCTTTCGTTATCATCATTATCCTCCTTTTCAATAGGTCTTACGCTCATATACTGCCTGCCGTCATAGTCCATCTTCTTCACAGGTTCAATCCCTTTCTCACGAAGCGACCTTGCGGCATCGCCAAGCCCTCTGTCGAATTCCTCACGGGTCTTGTAAAATGCACATCTACGGCAGTAGTCCTTTGTTGGCGTTACTGTCAGCGCACCGTATTCGTCCGGCTTGACATTTGAATGGAACACGCAAAGGCTTACCGCTCCGCTGCCGTTGTCAAGGGGCTTGTCCCTCTTAAATACCTCTCTCATCACTATCATCGTTTTCGTCCTCCTCAAATTTCTTTTCCCAGTGTCTTATCATCAACGCTACGACGCCATACAGTGCCGACAGCACCACTATAGCCGCCGCTATGATACTCACTATGAACAACATTTTACCACTTTCCTTTCATTTCAACTTCGACCTTGACTATGGGTCTGCCTGCTTCTCTCACAGCCTGCTTTATGCTCTCCTCAGCTTCCTCGTAGGCAGTTTCTTTTACGCTTACATACCATCTGTACGCTACATAAATTGTAAGCACCACCAAGAGCGCTACCGCTGCGGCACATCTGATTATCTCTAGTACGGCTATCATTTTCTCACGTCCTTTCTGATCTCTCTGCTATCCACTTGTCAAGCAGCGTTGAGTATATCTCATATACATACTCGTTAAGCTTAATGGCACAGCCGAAAGGATACACGCCCTGTCTGAGCCCTGCGTTCAGCCTGTTCACGTTTGTGTTGAAGCCTGCGGCTTTCAGCCGTTCCACCGCTTCTACCGATGATATCACTCTGAGCATTTAGTCCACCTCCTCGATTGCAACGATATTTCCGTCCATGTTCGTGTCATATGCCTTCATGATAGCTTCACGCTTGCTATCTGCATGAACTGTGAACACCTCTCTGACATTAAAGTCACTTATCGTCGTTACCTTGTACAGTTTCATTCTTGTACCTCCTTTTAAAAGCTTGATTAATCCTTTTCGCAGAGCAATTTTCCGTCAAGAGTCCAATACTGAATGACCTCTCTACAGGGGTCATTTTCTGTTCCTGCACCTTTCAAGGCTCTTGTTACGATCACCTTCTCAACCCTGGCACTGTCACACCCTCTTGGAATAGCAGTAATTTTCTGTTCCACTTTCTCACACCTCATTTTCTGTCCGTTCAATCGGACTGTTAGCTATTGACATTTTCAGCGTTCTGAGTATAATTAATGTCAAGGACTTCATTGATAGCCGCTTCAATCTTGTTTGACTTGATCTCACCTGTCATTATCTTATACAGGTTTGATGTGTCGAGATAAGTTTCAGGAAGAAGCTTCTTGACTTCCTCAATGAGCCACTTCTGTGTCTTGTTGAGCTTAACAAGTCGCACCTTGACTTCCACGCCGTACTCAGTCAGCGGTCTTTTGCGTTCACTAATAATTAACACCACCTTTGCATAATATTCACACTAATATGTGTTTTACATATTGACAGTTACGTTTAAATGTAATATAATATATTTACCAGATACAAATATTACGCTCTTGCGTATTGCCTTGACTGTATTATATTACACTTTTGCGTAATTGTCAAGTGAAAATTACTCTTTTGCGTAATTTTGTTATATTACACAAATTATGAGGTGTAACTATGTCAGAATTGTACAATAGAATTGAAAGCTTGTGCAAAAAGAGAAATATAAATGTAACAGTAATGTGCAAAGAAACAGGTGCAAGCAGAGGCTCTTTAACCGATTTAAAAGCAGGCAGAAAAAAGAAGTTATCTACAGATACACTATCAAAGATAGCTGAATATTTCGG
>OHWA01000380.1_pt1 | contig 15049 bp, 20 predicted proteins | sample 1579671 | NCBI WGS metagenome assembly OHWA01 (sample SAMEA3882513, study PRJEB24775) | human gut metagenome | biome: human-associated habitat; feature: intestine environment; material: feces | place: Netherlands | collected 2009/2010
GACACAGCGCGGAAAACTCTTTTGCGGCCTCGGCGCGACGCTTGGTCTGCTCGCCGCCGTGGCTCTGTTTTGATTACACAGGAGGCGCTTATGGACGTTGACCTTGTCTTTAAGATTGCGGCGATCGGTATTCTGGTCGCCGTGCTCAATATCCTGCTCTCGCGCGCCGGGCGCGACGAGCAGGCGCTCATGACGACCATTGCCGGTCTGGTCGTGGTGCTGGTGCTGGTGATCCAGAAGATCAGCGAGCTGTTCGATTTAATCAAGAGCCTGTTTTCCCTGTGATGGAGCCGGTCTTTCAGGCGATCATCATCGTGGTCATTGCCGCCGCTGCCGCCGCCACGGTCTACAAGACCGTGCCGGGCATGTCGCTTCTGCTGAGCATGGCGGCAGCACTGCTGGCGCTGTTTTTGTGCATCGGTCTGCTGGAGCCGCTGGCGGCGTTTTTCCGCGATGCGATCGCGGTCAGCAAGCTCTCCGGCGTCTACACCGGGCCGCTGCTCAAGTGCATGACCATCAGCATCCTGACGATGATCGGGGAGAGCCTCTGCAAAGACGCCGGACAGGCTGCCGGCGCCTGCGCGGTGCAGCTCGTTGGCGTGGCGGCAGCGCTCTATGCCGCGCTGCCGCTGATGCGCACGTTTTTGACCATGATCGGAGAATGCTTATGAAAAAGCGGCTGCTTGTGCTTTTGACTGTGCTGCTGGTGCTGGCGGCGTGCACGCCGGGGGCGTTTGCCTACGATGTTGCGGCTGAGCAGGCAGCGGATTTCGGCACGGCGTCGCTGGAATCCGCGCTTCCGGAGCAGGCATATGACGCCTTCGGTGAACTGTCCGTTGCGGATGCCGCGCAGCCGCAGTCCCTGCTCGCAAAGCTCTGGGCCTATGTGCTGCACGAGGGCGGCGGGGCCGTCGCGTCGGCTGCGCGCAATGCGGCGCTGCTGCTGGCGATCGTGTTTCTGTCGGCGCTGTGCGCGTCCCTTTCCGTGAGCGGCGCCTGCGGAAAGGTCACGCAGATGGCCGGCACGGTGGCGGTCGCTGCGCTGAGCGTTACGCACGTGACCTCGTGCATCACCGCGGGCAGCGAGGCACTTGCAACGCTGCGGGATTTTTCCAAGATCCTGCTGCCGAGCATGTGTGCCGCCGCGGCGGCGAGTGGCGCGGCGACGTCGGCGGCCGCAAAATACGCGGCGACTTCACTGTTTCTGGATGTGCTTCTGTCCGCGGAGACGGCGGTGCTCCTGCCGCTGCTGTATCTGTACGCAGGTACGGTCATCTGCGGCACAACGCTCGAAAACGACGTGCTCGCGTCACTCAGCGGTCTGCTGCGCAAGGCGTTCCGGCTGCTGCTCATCGGCTTTGCGAGCGTGTTCACGCTCTACCTGTCGCTGACGGGCATCCTCACCGGCTCGGCGGACGCAGCCGCAGCCAAGGCAGTCAAGACGGCCGTCTCCGCCGCGCTTCCGGTCGTCGGCAGCATCGTGGCCGATGCGGCGTCCACGGTCACTTCCAGCGCCGCGATCCTGCGCAGCGGCATTGGCATCGTCGGCGTCGTCAGCGTCGCCGCCATGTGCGTCACGCCGTATTTGCAGTTCGCCGTGCACTATGTCCTGTACAAGCTTGCCGCCGGAATCGCCGAGTCGTTCGCGGGCAAGCGTGTCGGGCGGCTGATCGACGGCTTTGCGGACGTGTACGGTTTCCTGCTGGGGATGGTCGGCGTGGCGTCGCTCATTTTGTTCCTCTCGATCGTGTCGAGTATGAAGGCGGTGACGGGATGATGGAATCTCTGCGTGCCTGGCTGCTCAGTCTGGCGGGCGTGGCCCTGCTGACGGCGCTGGCGTCGCTGTTTCCGACGTCGGAGAGCCTGCGGCGCGTCACGAAGCTGGCCGGCGGCGTGGCCCTGACGTGCCTGCTGTTCTCACCGCTGGTGACGTTCGATTATGACGCTTATGCCGCCGCGCTGCAGGACTATCACGTCTCGGCGTCGACGGACGGCGCGGTATCCGACAGCAGCGAGCGCTTGCAGCGCACGGTCATAGAATCGGAAATGCGCACATATATATTGGACAAAGCCGCGCAGTGCGGCGCTGCGCTCGACGATGCGCAGGTCACGCTGCAGTGGAGTACCGACGGCTACTGGTATCCGCAGTCCGTCCGCCTGGTCACATCCGGGCCGGCAGCAGAAAACAGTCGCCTGGCGCAGATCATCGAGGCCGACCTCGGGGTCCCGCGCACGCGGCAGGAATGGAGCAGTACATCATGAACACACGAAAACTCAGCGCTTTCGCAGCCAAGTATAAATACGTTCTCATCATCCTGCTCGCGGGGCTGATCCTGCTCCTGCTGCCGACCGGCAGTAGGACAAAGGCCAAGACGGCGCAGGCGGCAGCCGTTTCCGAGCAGACACAGCCGCAGACGATCCAGGCCGAGGAGCAGCGCCTGACAACGCTCCTGCAGCAGATCAACGGCGCGGGACAAGTGCAGGTGCTGCTGTCCTACCGCTGCTCGGCCGAGCGGGAGCTGGCGACGGACGATAGCGGTGAGCCGACCATCATCTCCGCCGGCGGCGGGGCACAGGAGGCGGTGGAGCTCAAGACGGTCAGCCCGCAGTATCTCGGCGCAGTCGTCGTCTGTGACGGGGCGGATTCGCCGCAGGTGCAGCTCGCCGTCACGCAGGCAGTGGCACAGTTTACCGGCCTGAGCACGGATCACATCTCTGTGCTCCGAAAGCAGCCGGATCCGCAATCTAAATAACGGGAGGGCGACTATGAAAAAAACCAAACGAAACATTGCGATCATTGTGGTGCTGCTGTTTGTCTGCGCCGCGATCTACTTTAACTGGTCGTACAACACCCAGTGGGGAAAGGCGGACGCCGAAATGGCCGCCGCCGAGGACGCCGCCACGGCGGCGGTCAAGGCGGAGGAGGAAGCGGCCGCAGCGTCGGCGTCGGCATCCGATGATTACTTTGCCAAAGCGCGCCTGACGCGCCAGCAGTCGCGCGACGAGGCGCTGTCGCTGCTCAAATCAGCCTCGACGGCCGAGGGCGCTTCGCAGGCGACGATCGACAGCGCCATGAGCGCCATCTCTGCCATGGCGAGCGACTCCATGACCGAGACGCAGATCGAAAATCTCCTGCTGGCCAAGGATTTTTCCGAGTGTGTGGTCTATATCACGGATGAGGGCATCACGGTTGCCGTGCCCGCGCCGGCCGATGGGCTGAGCACGGCACAGGTCGCAACCATCACGGACACCATCGTCAAAGAAACGGACTATACCGCGCCGCAGATCAAGGTCATTGAGGTCAAGGCCGACGCGCAGGACGCGCAGTGAACCATCCTGTAAAACACATCCCCGCTCCGACCGGAGCGGGGATGCTGCCATTTTCAAGAAGAAACTGCCCATTTCATGATCGGAAACGGGCAGTTACGGTTCTTCGGTTTCGTCCGGAATATAGACCCGCACATCCTCCACGCGGCAGGAGAGAATGCGGCAAAGGTCATTGAGCGTTGCGGTGGTAATATTGCGGTTGTGCTTGAGAGCGTCCAATGTGCCGCGGCTGAACGAATCGTTTTTGATCAGGGCGTAGGTCGTGATGCGCCGCTGCTTCATCGTCTCTCATAGTGGGGTGTAGGTGATCATGCCCATGCCTCCTCACTGTCCGATATTTCGTACTTTTCCTTCTTATTATATTGTCCAAATGTCAACTTGACCATTCCCAAAGTATGGGGTACAGCGCATTCGGGCCTCATAAAAAGCGGAAATACCGGACGACTCTGCCGGTGACCTGCGAGCAGATCACTGCGACTTTGAGGGCGTTTTGCAAGCGCGTAAAGAGGCAATGAAAATACGATCCCCTCTGATTCTGACGGAATCAGAGGGGATCGTTTATCTCAAATGTGGATCAATTCATGTAAAAACCGCTGTTTGGCCTCCTGAAGATAAGTGCGGCTGATCGGAATGCCAGATCCGCTGTCCATGGTGAAATGGTTGCTGCCGATCGCCTGCACATGTTTGAGATTTACCCAGTAGCTCTGGTGGCAGCGGACGAAATGGCCGAACCCGCTGATCAGCGTTTCGGGTGATTCCTGCGTCAGGAAAACGCCCTGCTGCGTAATCACTTTTGTCTTGCGCAGATTACGCTCCAGATATAGTACATCCTGCAGCGCGATCACGTGCGTGCTGCCATCTTTCTGCGCCGTGATCTGCACAGAACGATCGCTCAGCGCGGTCAGGGCTTGATGCAGCGCAGGGCCGATCCGCTGGTGGAGCTGCGACTTTAGGATAAAGTAGATATGCTCGGTTTCGTATACCTCTGTTGCATAGCTGAGGTAGCTGCTGAGGAAAATGATCTGGCAGAAGGGCGCGTACTGCTTCATGCTTTGCGCCAAACGGATGCCATCCTGTTCCGGCATGCAGATATCCAGCAGGGCAATGTGCGGCTGACAGTCGGTTTTGCGCAGGTGTTCCAGCAACAGTGTGGGATCGCGGAAATCGGAGATGTCTGCAGGTGTAGATCCGAGTGTGTCCCGAATACCTTTAACGATTTCTTTACAGCAAAGCGCATCATCGTCACACACAACTATTTTCAGCATAAATTGCATTACCTTCTTTTGCCTGGCCCAGCTTCAGAAATACGGACACGGAATAATTACCATTTCCTGTTTCGCCCATACAGCTGCCCTGGTACTTTTTTGCGACTGACTTCAAGATCTGCATTCCCACGCCGCGCTCCAGCTCTGGAATGCGGCGCTGTTTGTGTCCCTCCGGTTCAGGTACAGCGGGATTGGATTCCGTAATGACCAGATACCCCTTTTCAATGTGCGCATTCAGCTCGATTTTGGGATTTTCGAGCTTCGCGCACGCCTCGACGGCGTTATCCATGAGATTGCCGAACACGATGACAAGGTCCGTGTTCGAGACCGGCAGCTCGACCGGCAGAATAATGTGCGTCTCAACGGTGATCCCCTGTGCCTTTGCCTCCTGAACGCGGCCATAGAGGAAGGCGTCAATGACCGGGTTGTCGCACTGCCCGAGTTGTGAGCTGCGCTGATTCTCGGCCAGTAATTGCCCGGCGTACTCCGTCGCCTCCTGCTGCTGACCGTTTGCAAGCAGATACCGGATCGTATTGACGTGGTGCAGAATGTCGTGCCGGATGCGGCGGTTAGCCTCATACTGCGAAGTCAGGGCTGTATAGTGGCTCAGCTGCATGGTCGACGGCCGCCTGTACATCCAGCCGGCCAGAAACGCGACACGCGCGGAGGCTGCAAAGATCCTGATGGTGTTCCATAAGACGATGACCAAGTAATTCCAAGTATGCGGATGCACCCTGTGAATCTCACAGGGTGCATCTTTTTGCCGGACGGGAAACATTTTTCTTTCTTTTTGCCGCTGCGCGTGGTACACTATACTGTACAATTTTATCGGGAGGTATTTTTCTATGCCGGAAAATTATATTACTTGCCAGGATGAAAAGGGCAGCATCAATATCTCTGAGGACGTCGTTGCCGCCATGGTGCGCGCAGCGATCACGGAAGTGGACGGCGTCGCCGGTGTTGCGACCTCTACCGGTACGGAGCTGGCCGAGCTGCTCGGCATCAAGTCTGCCGCCAAGGGCATCAAGGTGCAGATCGTCGACGGCACGATGACGGTCGATACGATCATTACGGTGCGCTACGGCTGCAGCGTCGTGGCGGTCGCAAAGGCCGTGCAGGAATCGGTCACGAGCGCGGTCGAGTCCATGACCGGCATGGGCAAGCCCATTGTGAACGTGCACGTGTCCGGTGTGGCCTTCGACAAATAAAGAAAAGCAGGAGTAATCACTATGACAAGAACGGTTGCGCGTGAGATCGCGATCCAGCTCAGCTTTGCCGCGCAGCTCGCCGGGGACGATGCCCGCGAGACGGCGGATACTTTCTTCAGCCGCGAGTATTTTGCGACGCTGGCGGAGGAAGACCCGCTGTTTCTGGAATATCCGGACGAGAAGCAGCTCGATTATATCCGCCGGCTGACCGGTTTGGTCTATGACCATATGTACGAGCTCAACCACATGATCGAAAAATATGCCCGCGGCTGGCGGCTGGAGCGCATTTCCCGCGTTGCCGCGGCGATCATGCGCTGCGCCATGTGCGAGATCCTCTATATGGACGACGTACCGAATGCCGCCGCGATCAATGAGGCGGTGGAACTGGCCAAGGGCTATGAAGAGCCGGAGACGGTGGCGTTTATCAACGGCGTGCTCGGCAGCTTTGTGCGCGGCGAGGTCGAGCCGGAGGCCGAAGCGGAAGAAGCATCCGCTGAAGCGCCGGCCGATGAACCGGAGCAGACGCCCGAGAACGGCGTCGAAGCCTGACATGGCGCGTACATCCTTTACCGTAACGGAGCTCAACGCCCGCATCAAGCAGCTGCTGGATGCGGATGCGCTGCTCGGTAATGTCTGTGTGACGGGGGAACTGTCCAACTACAAGGTCTACCCGTCCGGGCACCATTATTTCACGCTCAAGGATGCCGAGAGCAGCCTGCGGTGCGTGATGTTTCGCAGCAGCGCGCAGTCGCTGCGCTTTCGCCCGGCGAGCGGAATGAGCGTTGCGGCCATCGGCCGCATCGCGGTCTATCCGCGCGACGGGGCATATCAGCTCTATTGTACGCGGCTCATTCCGGGCGGTGTGGGCGACTTGTATGCCGCCTACGAGCAGCTCAAGGAGCAGCTGCAGAAGGAGGGCCTGTTTGACCGCGCGCACAAAAAGCCACTGCCGCTGTTTCCGCAGCGGATCGCTGTCATCACGTCGGCGGCGGGTGCGGCCGTGCGCGATATCATCCGCGTGCTCGGTAAGCGCTGGCCGGCCAGCGAGGTCGTGCTGCTGCCCGTGCGCGTGCAGGGGACGGAGGCACCGGCGGAGATCGCCGGAGCGATCCGGTATGCCAACCGCTATCGGGTCGGCGACCTCATTATCACCGGCCGCGGCGGCGGTTCGATCGAGGATCTGTGGGCATTCAATGACGAGCGTGTCGCGCGGGCGATCTACGATTCGGATATCCCGGTCATTTCCGCCGTCGGGCACGAGCCGGATGTGACGATCTCGGACTTTGTGGCCGATTTGCGCGCCGCGACACCGTCGAATGCGGCGGAGCTGGCCGTGCCGAACGCGGAGGACATCCGCGAGACGCTGCGCGGGTATGATATCCGCATGGCGCAGGCGATGCGCAAGCAGATGGCACAGCGCCGGGCCGCACTGGACAATCTGGCCGGCCGCCGTGTGCTGCAGTCTCCGGCGGCTTATTTTGATCTCCGGCGCGTGGAGCTGGACTATACCCGCAGCCGCCTGACGGCGGCGGGGGAGCGCTGGCTCGCCGCGCGCAGACATGGTTTTGCGCAGTATGCGGCGGCGCTGGACGCGATGAGCCCGTTGAAGGTGCTTGCCCGCGGCTACGCCGTGGCGACGGATGCCGACGGCACGGTGCTCCGCTCGGCGGCAAAGGTGCAGCTGGGCGATCCGGTTCGTGTACAGCTTCAGGACGGTGCATTGCACTGCACCGTAAACAACAGGGAGGATGCCCATGGCAAAACAGAAACTGACCTTTGAAGCGTCCATGCAGCGGCTGGATGAGATCGTCAAGCAGCTGGAAAAGGGCGATGTGCCGCTCGATGCATCGCTGGCGCTGTTTGAGGAAGCAATGAAATGCTGGACACGGCGGAACAGAAGGTCGTGCAGCTCAAAAAAGGGAGCGACGGCGCGCCTGTCGAGCTCCCGTTTGAAACTGAGGAATAACGTATGGATTATCAGACACAGTATCAGGAATACAAAGCGCTCGCCGATGCGACGCTCAATACCTATTTTACGGACACGACCGTGTCCTATCATCGTCTGCTGGAGGCGATGCACTATAGCCTGACCGCCGGCGGCAAACGCCTGCGTCCGGTGCTGGTGCTCGCGTTCTGCGCAGCCTGCGGCGGGGATGTGCGCGCGGCGCTGCCAGTTGCGTGTGCGGTCGAGATGGTGCATACTTATTCGCTCATCCACGACGATCTGCCGTGCATGGATAACGATGATCTGCGCCGCGGCAAGCCGACGAACCACGTGGTCTATGGCGAGTGCACGGCGACGCTGGCGGGCGACGCCCTGCAGGCGGAGGCATTCCACACGATCCTTTCGACGGAGCTGCCGGCGGGGGTTTCGTAGGTTTCGATACGGCGGATGTGCGCGCCGAGTGCGCGCGCCTGCTCGCCGAGGCTGCCGGTGAAAACGGCATCTGCGGCGGTCAGCAGCTAGATATGGAAGGTGAGGGCAAGGTCCTCACAAAAGAGGAACTGATGGATATCAACGACCGCAAAACGTCGGCGATGATCCACGCCGCATGCCTCATGGGCGTGACCTGCGGCGGCGGAAACGCGCAGCAGCGCGCGGCCGCGGCGCAGTATGCCAAGGCGCTTGGTCTGGCGTTTCAGATCCGCGATGACATGCTCGATGTCATCAGTACGGAGGCGGAACTCGGCAAACCCATCGGCTCGGATGCGCGCGAGGGGAAGAACACCTTCATGGCGCTCTATGGTCTGGAGCGCTGCGGCGCCTATGTGCACGAGCTGTCCGAGCAAGCGGCAGCAGCCGTGGACGGTGTGTTTGCGGACAGCGCATTTTTGCAGCAGCTCGCCCGCTCGCTGGCAGATCGGAAAAACTGAATCCATAAAAACACCGGACTTCCGGTGAAATTGCGAAAAGTGTCGGCTTACTCTTGTAAAGTCCGGCACTTTTTGTTATAGTATACTTTGTATTATTATACGTGAGGTATTCTGTTTTGAGTATATTAGAGCGAATCCATTCACCGGCCGACCTGAAGGCGCTGCCGGCGGAAGAAATTCCGGCACTGTGTGCGGAACTTCGTTCTTTTCTGGTCGAGAATCTTGCGAAAACCGGCGGGCATCTGGCGTCGAATCTCGGCGCAGTGGAGCTCACGGTTGCGATTGACCGGGTATATAGCACCGAAAAGGACCGACTCGTGTTCGACGTCGGTCATCAGAGCTATGTGCACAAGATCCTGACCGGACGGCGCGAAGCGTTTTCCACGCTGCGGCAGTTCGGCGGCATTGCCGGGTTTCCGAAGCCGGATGAGAGCGTGCACGATGCGTTTGTGGCCGGCCACGCCTCCACGTCGATCTCCGTCGCGCTGGGCATGGCCCGGGCGCGTACGCTCACGGGGGCGGACTATGACGTCATCGCCCTCATCGGTGACGGCGCATTGACCGGCGGCCTGGCATACGAGGGCCTGTCGGATGCCGGGCAGAGCGGCGAGCCGATGGTCATCGTGCTCAATGACAACGGCATGTCCATCAACAAAAACGTCGGCGGCATGGCAACGCTGCTGTCCAAGCAGCGCGTGAAGCCGAGCTATCTGCACTTCAAGCAGTTTTACCGCAATACCGTTGGCAAGGCGCGCGGACTGTATAAGGTGCTGCACCATGTGAAGGAACATGTGAAGGATCTTGTCCTGCCGAACAACATGTTCGACGATATGGGCTTTTACTACATCGGTCCGGTGGACGGGCACGATGAGCAGCAGCTGGAAAAGATGCTGCGCTGGGCGCGTGACCTGCGCCAGCCGGTGCTGCTGCATGTGGTGACGCAAAAGGGTAAGGGCATCTCCTACACAGAGCAGGCGCCGGAGAAATACCACGGCGTCAGCTCGTTCGATCCCGTGACCGGGGCGCTGCCTGCGCCGAAGCCGGACTTTTCGCACGTGTTCGGCGAGACGCTCTCGCAGCTGGCGGATGAAGATCCGACGGTCGTCGCCATCACGGCGGCCATGCAGACCGGCACGGGCCTGACGACCTTTGCCGAGCGGCATCCGGATCGCCTCTACGATGTCGGCATCGCGGAAGGGCACGCGATCACGATGGCCAGCGGCATGGCCAAGCAGGGGCTCAAGCCCGTCGCGGCGATCTACTCGAGCTTTTTGCAGCGCGCGTATGATATGCTCATCCACGACACATCCCTGCAGCGGCTGCATCTGGTGCTCGGCGTCGACCGTGCCGGCATCGTCGGCAATGACGGCGATACGCACAACGGCTGCTTTGACATCAGTTATCTGAGCTCCGTGCCGTATATGCGCATCCTCTGCCCGGCAAGCTTCGCCGAGCTGCGCGCGATGCTGCGCAAAGCGGTGCTGGAGCTGAGCGGCCCAGTCGCCTTGCGCTATCCGCGCGGCGGCGAGGGCGCATATCAGGACTGCCATCCGGAACCGGTCACGGTTTTGCGTGAGGGCAATGATCTGACGATCCTGACCTACGGCATTGTCATCAACGATGTGCTGCAGGCGGCGGACCTGCTTGCGCAGCAGGGCATTTCGGCAGAAGTCGTCAAGGTGGCGCAGGTCGCGCCGCTGGAGTTGGCGCCGGTGCTTGCGTCCCTGCACAAGACGGGGCGGCTGCTGGCGGTCGAGGATGTGTGCGCTGCCAACTGTATCGGCGAGCAGGTGCTCTCTGCTGCCGGGCAGGCCGGTATGGCGCTGAAGGCCGCGCGGCTGCTCAATCTTGGCAATGGCATCATCCCGCACGGAGCGCCGAATGTGCTCAAATCGGCATACGGTCTGGATGCCCGGGCGATCGCTGCCGCTGCGCAGGCGACGCGCTCCGGCGAGAAAGAGGGGAACGGCGTATGAAGAAGGTACGACTCGACCAGCTCGTCTTTGATCAGGGCCTGAGCGAGAGCCGCGAGCGCGCGAAGGCGATCATTATGAGCGGCGTTGTCTATGTCAACGGCCAGCGCGCGGACAAGCCCGGCGCGCAGGTCGCGCCCGATGCGAAGATCGAGGTGCGCGGCAACACGCTGCCCTATGTCAGCCGCGGCGGTTTTAAATTGGAAAAAGCGCTCAAAGTGTTTCCGATCGATCCCACCGGCCTGACGTGTATCGACTGCGGTGCCTCGACCGGCGGATTTACGGATGTGCTGCTGCAAAACGGTGCGGCAAAGGTCTACGCCGTCGATGTCGGCTACGGCCAGCTGGCGTGGAGCCTGCGCAACGATCCGCGCGTGATCTCCATGGAGCGCACGAACGTGCGCTATATCACAGCCGAGCAGATCCCGGAACCGCTGGATCTCGCGGTCATGGATCTGTCATTCATCTCCGTGAAGCTCATCCTGCCGGCGGTCCGTCCACTGCTGAAGGACGATGCTGCGGTCGTCTGTCTCATCAAGCCGCAGTTTGAAGCCGGGCGTGAAGAGGTCGGCAAAAAAGGCGTCGTCCGGGATCCGAAGGTGCATCTGGAGGTACTCGAGAGCTTTCTGGACTTTGTGCCCAGCGCAGGCTTTACCGTCATGGGGCTGGACTATTCGCCCATCAAGGGCCCGGAGGGCAACATTGAGTACCTCGGCTACCTGCGCAAGGGAACACATCCCGCGCCGGAGCTCGATCCGGCGGCCGTTGTGGAGCAGTCGCACGGCGCACTGGCCCACGGAAAAGAGAGCGGCGTATGAAACACATCGTCATTGCGGCTAATCCATACCGGGACAGCGGCCTGCAAAAAGCGCTGACGGTTTACCGTATGCTCACGGAGCACGGCCATCGGGTGGTCATGTCACCGGTATTTGCGCCGAAGGCCTACCTGCCGGGGGATGTCCCGGTGCGGCCGCTGGAGGCCGCCGCGCACGATGCTGCGCTCATCATCGTCATGGGCGGCGATGGGACGATCCTGCATGTTGCAGTCACGCTGCGTGACCATCCAATCCCGATCATCGGCGTGAATTTCGGCGGCAAGGGATTTCTGGCCGGCCTGGAGGACGACGAGCTGGATATGCTGCTCGAGATCGCGGATGGACAGTATACGGTCAGCCGGCGCATGATGCTCGATGTGGAGCTCGTGCGCAATGAGCGGATCATCTGCACGCAGTCGGTGCTCAACGACGTGGTCATCCACGGCGGTCATGTGGACTGCATCGGCGTGACCGCTTATGGCGACGGCGTGCCCATCACGCGCTTCAACGGCGACGGCATCATTGTCGCCACGCCGACTGGTTCCACGGCCTATTCCATGTCGGCCGGCGGCCCGCTCGTCGAGCCGGAAAACGAGAATATCATCATGACGCCCATCTGCGCGCACAGTCTGGCCGGAAAGTCCTTTGTGCTTGCGCCCGGGCGGCAGATCACGATCGTGCCGGAGCGCATTCATGACAGGCCGGCCATCCTTGTGGCGGACGGCGGCGACAGCATCGCGCTCATCCGCGGCGATCAGATCCGCGTCCGCAGATCGGACAATTACACGCTGCTGGCCGATACCGGCATCCGCAGCTTTTATGAGACGGCTTTTGGCAAGCTGACAGACAGACTGTGAGGAGGGACGACGTGAAATCCACCCGACAAAATATCATTTTGCAGATCATTGCAGAGCAGGAGATCGAGACGCAAAACCAGCTCATGGATGTGCTGGCGCAGCGCGGTGTTCCGAGCACGCAGGCGACGCTGTCGCGCGACATTAAGGAACTGCACCTGACGAAGACGCTCGCGCCGAGCGGGAAATACCGTTACGCCGCACCGGCGGCGGACGAATTTCCCGGCTACGATGAGCGCCTGAAGAAAATTTTCCGGGAATGTGTGACGTCGTATGCCGAGGCGCAGAACATCATCGTCATCAAGACGCTGCCGGGCCTCGCCTCGGCTGCATGCTCCGCGCTCGACAGTATGCGCATCGACACGCTCGTCGGCACGCTTGCGGGCGACGACACGGCATTTCTGCTCATGAAGGACAATACGTCCGCCGATGAGTTTTTCCACGAGATCGAAAAGCTGCTTTGAGGACACCGCAGGAGGTGAAGCGCTTTGCTGCGAGAACTGCATATTGAAAACGTCGCGGTCATCGAGCGGGCGGATCTGGAGCTCGGCCCCGGCCTGAACATCCTGACCGGCGAGACGGGCGCGGGCAAATCCATCCTTGTGGACGCCATGCACGCGATCCTCGGCGCGCGCGCCTCGCGCGAGCTCGTGCGCACCGGCGCCGAAAAGGCGGTCGTCTGTGCGACGTTCGACCCTGACCCGTGCCGGGACTGGTGCGAGGAAAACGAGATCGAGTGCGACGATGAGCTCATCATCCGCCGCCAGATCACGGCCGAGGGCAAGACGTCCTGCCGCGTCTGCGGCGTCCCGGTCACAACGGCGCAGCTGCGCACGCTGGGCGCGCTGCTGCTCGACATCCACGGCCAGAACGACGGGCAGCACCTGCTCGATGAGCGGGAGCACCTGCGCAATCTGGACCGATTTGGCCAGTTAGAGCCGGAGCTCGCGCGCTATCGCGAGCAGTACCAGGCCTATCAGGCGCTGTGCAAGGAGCGTGACACGCTCTCGACTTATGAAAATGAAAAAGAACTGCTGACCGAAAGCCTCCGCCGCCAGATCGAAGAGCTGGAGCGCGCGGAGCTCAAGGCCGGGGAAGAGGCGGAGCTCACGGAGCGCAGCGACCTGCTGCGCAACTTTGAAAAGCTCTCGGAAGCGGTCGATCAGGCGTATGACCTGCTGGCCGGCCGGGACGATTCCGCCGCTGCGCTGGCCGGAGAAGCCCTGTCGGAGATCGAGCGGGCCGCCAACTACGCGGGCGAGCTCGCGCCTTTGCCGGAGGCCGTCAAGGGCGCGGTCTTCACGCTGCAGGACGCGGCGGAGACGCTGCGCGACTTCCGCGACGGGCTGGATTTTTCCGACGAGGAATTTGACCGCATCGAAACGCGCCTGTCGCTGCTCCGGCGTCTGGAGCGGAAATACAATACGGATGAGGCGGGGCTGATCGACACGCTTGAAGCGGCCCGGACCCGGCTCGATCAGATCGAATACGCAGGCGACCGGCTGCAGAAGCTCGAATCGATGATCCAAAAGCAGGCGGAGCAGACGCGCGCAGCGGCGGCGGAACTGACGCAGGCGCGCCGGACTGCCGCCGCCGCGCTCGAGCGGCAGGTCGAGCGTGAACTGCGCGAGCTGTCCATGCCGTCCGTGCGCTTTCACGTGGAGATCACACCGCTCGGCGGTACGCCCGGATTTCAGAGTACAGGCGCGGACAATGTGCGTTTTTTGATCTCGGCAAATGCCGGAGAGGCGCTTGGGCGCATCAGTAAGATCGCTTCCGGCGGTGAGCTCTCGCGCATCATGCTGGCGCTCAAAAACGTGTTCGCTGAACGCGATGACGTGCCCTCCATGGTCTTTGACGAGGTGGATGCCGGTGTTTCCGGCGTGGCCGCTCAGCGTGTCGGTGAAAAGCTCGGTAAGCTCTCTATGGTCAAGCAGGTCATCTGCATCACGCATCTGCCGCAGATCGCGGCTATGGCCGATCAGCATTACCTGATCGAAAAACGCGAGCAGGACGGACGTACCCGCACGACGGTGCAGCTGCTCGACAGTGACGGCCGCCAGCGCGAGATCGCGCGGCTCTACGGAGGCGATCACATCACACCGCTGACACTGGCCAGCGCGGCAGAGCAGCTCGCTTCCGCCGATGCCTATAAACAATCGCTTAAGAAAGGTGAGAGTGAACCATGAGTATTCAGGAATCCGCCATTGCTTATCACGACAACGGCTTTAACTGCGCGCAGAGCGTGCTCGCAGCGCTGCAGGAAGAGACCGGCCTGGACGAAAGCACGGCAAAGCGTGTCGCGGCCGGCTTCGGCGGCGGTGTGCGCTGCGGTGAGATCTGCGGCAGTATCACCGGCGCCGTGATGGCGTTCGGCCTTGCGGCCGATCAGGCGACTGCCACGGCCATGACCAAGCAGATGACGCAGAGCTTCCGCGCCGAGTTTGGCTGCCTGCGCTGCCAGGAGCTCGTGGCGAAAAACGGCGGCAAGGGCCACTGCGCCCATATGATCGCTTGGGGCGCACAGCGCGCCGAGGAGATCCTCGCAGAGAACAAAGCGAAAGAATAACGCGCAAGGAGAGAAAACGATGACACTGTATGATGAACTGATCGCCCGCGGCCTGATCGCGCAGGTGACCAACGAGGAAGAGATTAAAAACATGATCAACAACGGCAAAGCCACGTTCTACATTGGCTTTGACTGCACGGCGGACAGCCTGACTGCCGGTCACT
>OHWA01000401.1_pt1 | contig 14488 bp, 8 predicted proteins | sample 1579671 | NCBI WGS metagenome assembly OHWA01 (sample SAMEA3882513, study PRJEB24775) | human gut metagenome | biome: human-associated habitat; feature: intestine environment; material: feces | place: Netherlands | collected 2009/2010
ATTCATCAAACCAAAATTATTTGATTGTGATTGCTCCTGGTACAAAAACTTCCATGTTTGTATAAACATTTCCGTCAACCTTTACAGTTACAGCAAGCTTAGTAATTGTGAAGTATTCACCAGATACAACAGTCTGAGTTCCAGATGTGAACTTAACACCGTTGTTCTTGATACCTTCAACAGCTGCAATAACTAATGGCTGATCAGCTGCGGCCTTGTCAGAACGGCTGCTATATGTTGTCTCACCGTATGTTACAGTAAGTGCATTCTTTACAGCATCAGCTACAGTAGCACCAGCTACAGTGTTATCCTTTACATCAACAGAAGCCTTATCCTGAGTATCCTTTACAGTAAATGTAGTAGAAAGCTCAATATCTTTTCCTTCGTTGTTTGTGATTGTAGCCTTTACAGAGTATGTTCCTGTAGCAAGCTTCTTATCAGCAACGATTGCGGAACCACTTGTTGCTGTTGTAATAGCCTTTACTAATACAGCAGAACCACTTGTTGTTGTTACAACAGCATTTCCCTTAGCATCCTTTACAGAAATGGACTTAATTGTCTCATACTTAACATCAATGCCATCTTTCATACCAACAACCTGGATTGCGATATTCTTATCAGCTGTTGTATCCTTGTCAACCTTCAGATCGAAATTGTTGTTATCAACATCAATTCTCCAAGCATCAGGTACGGTAGTCTTAGCATCCTTTACAGCTACAGAAACAGTCTTAGCAACTACTTCTTTGTTATCACTGTTCTTGTAAGAAATCTTGTAAACATAGTTTCCAGCAGCAACATTTTCACTATTGAAAGTTACTTTCTTTCCGTTGATTGTGTAATATGTGCTTCCAGCTACAGCAGATGTGCTTAAGTTAGAAACATCTGTAGATAAGCACTCTACGCTTAAATTAGCGGCAATATCATCACCGTACTGATCCTTTACAGTTGCAGTAACAGTCTTTGTATTTTTTAACTGCTTAGAAAGAGTTACATTGTAAGGATCTAACTCAAGTGTTGCAACAGTTCTTTCTGCTACGATTTCAACAGCTACAGAACCAACAATCTTGTTATCCTTCTTAATAAGGATGTAAGCAGTACCAGCCTTAACAGCAGTTACATTTACACTGTGCTTAGGATCAAGAGTAGATGTTCCAAGCATTAATGTAGCCTTGTCAGAAGACTCTACTTTATATTTGTTGTAATCTTTGATCTCGTTACCGTTTGCATCTTTAATCTTAAGGAATGCAGCGTACTGTGTTGGATCCTTTACAGCAAGCTTCTTAGAATCCTTAGCCTTATCGAACTTAGTTGTCGTAGCCTTGTCAATTCTTACATCAAATCCGTTTACAACAGCCTGATCTACAGCAGTAATTGTAACCTTGTTTGGTCCGATGTTTCCTTCTGCCTTACCATTCTGGTCATACTTTCCTGTCTTGTACTCGATCGTTGCTTCAGCAGTATCGTTTACCTTATTTAAGTATAACTTAGAACCGTTTGTATATCCATTTCCCTTTGTATCAATTGTAAATGTATAATGAGCATCTGCATCTGTTGTCTTCAGCTCTTTTAATACAACGCCGTTAATATCCTTAGAAACAAGCTTTACTTCTGTCTCTGTTGCATATGGGATTGTTGCATTATCAAGTGCGATAGAAGCAACCTTTCCATCAGAAGCCTTGAAAGACTTTGTTGTTTCGTCAAGTGTCACATCATAGTTAGCACCATCGCTTAACTCGCTGAACAGTGTTAATGTAACCTTTGTTGCATCCTTAGAATCAACAGATACCTTAGATACCGGATAAACAACATTTGAAGTTGTATTCTTTACTGTGAAATCAGTGGTCTTAAGGTTCTTTGTGTTTCCAGCAACAGTAGCGGTAAGCTCTGTAAGCTTTGTCTGGGAAACTGTGCCTAATGCGTAGTTCTTAACTTCAACTTCAGCAGTAGTAGAAGCCTTATCTGTTGCAGCTGTGATTGTAACCTTGCCAGTCTTTACAGGTGTTACCTTGCCAGTAGCATCTACAGTTGCAATTGCTGAATCACTAGAAGTATATGTGACTGTAGCCTTTGCCGGTGCTGTCTTTGCTGTGAACTGTACAGGTGTTCCTACAACAGCGATTGTTGTTCCGGAAACAGTTGCACCAGTTGCATCTACAAGACGAACCTTGTAATCCTTTACAGTGATGTTAGATGCAAGAGTCTTAGAAACTTTCTTGCCATTCTTCTTTGCAGTTACCTTAACCGTAACTTTTGCCTTACCAGCCTTAACAGCGGTAACCTTTACCTTCTTTGTAGAAGTCTTTGATACCTTTGCGATGCTCTTTGCACTGCTAGAAACTGTTGTCTTAACACTCTTCCAGCTAGAAGGTGTAGTAACAGTTAATGTTTTTGAGCTACCAACATAAACAGTAGCCTTTTTTGCGCTAAGCTTTGCTGTAGAAGCTGCCTGTGCGTTTGTAGCAGGAACTGCTGTTACAACCATAGCTGCAGCGAGAGCAAAAGCTAACACTTTTTTGCTTGATTTCATGTTTTTTCCTCTCTTTCTTTTTGACTAACTTCCATCTCTTCTACTCGTTTAACCCTGCACGTTTAAGTTCCTTCATCTTCTCTTCCAAACCGCTGCGGACGATTCTTCCAATCCAATGTTCTCGCTAATTGCCTCCACTGACCTTCCTCGGTCTTACTGTTAAGTCCATCGTCAGTTTCATCTACAGACACACAAATCATAAATGACCAGAAACTTTCGTACATCAGACGTCGGCGTAGAGTGTGATATCAACGTTGATTGTCCAGCATCAAGATCAGCAAGCTGAGGTTCCGATGACTTATATTTCTAATATGTATCTGTAATTGTAAGGTCTGTCTGGAACAAGTTCCAGTTTCCATAGCCTCGATAGTAGTTCATCACTTGTCGTACTATTTATAGTACTCTTTTAACTACTCTACGTGACAATCATACACCAAGTATTGTATCTTTGCAACACCAAAATTACATTTTATTGAAAAAATTCTTTAATATTTTCTTAAGCATTTAAGAGTTTTTTCACTTTTTTCTATTATTAAAACTATTTCACGCGTAGTTCGAGTGAAACTACGCGTGAAGATAAACAATTCTATTTAAAGTAAGCAACTCCGGATTCGAAGATCTTCATATCCTGCTCTCCGTAGATGTTCATGGCAACGGTCTCACCGCGGCGCTCGCTGTGTGCCATCTTTCCAAGTACACGTCCATCCGGACTGGTGATACCCTCGATCGCCATGTACGAACCATTGACATTCCACTCTTCATCCATGGTTGGCTCGCCGGCTTCATTGACATACTGGGTGGCAACCTGTCCGTTTGCAAAAAGCTTGTCCAGCCATTCCTTCGGAGCTACGAAACGTCCCTCTCCATGGGATGCCGGGTTGCAGTATGTTGCACCAAGCTTTGCCTGCTGCAGCCATGGGGATTTGTTTGTCACAACCTTGGTATATACCATCTTGCTGATGTGGCGGTTGATGGTGTTGTAGGTCAGTGTCGGGGAATCCGCACTCTGTGCCTGGATCTGTCCGTAAGGAACAAGTCCCAGTTTGATCAGCGCCTGGAATCCGTTGCAGATACCAAGTGCCAGTCCGTCACGTTCTGACAGCAGTCTGCTTACTGCCTCTGTCATCTTTGCATTCCGGAATGCCGTTGCAAAGAACTTTGCAGATCCTTCCGGTTCATCTCCTGCGGAGAATCCACCCGGGAACATGATGATCTGTGACTGGTTGATTGCCTTGACAAATTCATCGACAGAATCACGGATGTCTGCTGCACTCAGATTCTTGAATACTTTTACAATTGTATTGGCACCTGCACGCTCAAACGCTTTCGCACTGTCGTACTCACAGTTTGTTCCAGGGAATACCGGAATGAATACGGTCGGCTTTGCGACTTTGTTTCTGCATACATAGATGTTCTTTGTATCGTATACGTCACTCTGTACTTTTTCTTTATCCTCGGTTGCGCGGGTTGGGAATACACGCTCGAGTGTTCCCTGCCATGCATCAAGTGCCTCATCCATGGAAAGAGCCATGTCTTTGTATACGAATTTCTGTGCATCGTTGACTTCTCCGACAACGACTGCGGATGCTTCTTTTATAATAGGAAGAAACTCTTCTTTTACTTCTGCTACGATATTACCAAATCCCGGTGCAAATAAGGTTTCTGCAGTGACATCATCGGCAATTGTTACACCCAGTTTGTTACCGAATGCCATCTTGCTGACTGCTGCTGCCAGACCTTTTCCGTCAAGTGCATAGGCACTGCGGATTGCTCCCTTACCGATCAGCTCATGAATCTTGTCGTACAGTTTCATCACCTGCTCATATACCGGCAGATCGTATGCGTTCTTTTCGATCGTAAAGAGTACCAGCTTATCTCCTGCTTCTTTCAGTTCCGGTGTGATCACGTCTTTTTCTCTTGCCACATCGACTGCGAAAGAAACAAGTGTCGGCGGCACGTCAATATCGTTAAAGGTTCCGGACATGGAATCTTTTCCACCGATGGACGGCAGACCAAAACCGATCTGTGCATCAAATGCACCAAGCAGTGCGGCAAACGGCTGGCTCCATCTCTTTGGATCTTCGTTCATTCTGCGGAAATATTCCTGGAAAGTAAATCGTACTTTCTTGTAATCACCACCGGCTGTCACGATACGGGAAAGAGATTCGAGTACCGCATAAACCGATCCATGGTATGGGCTCCAGGAAGATAAGTACGGATCAAATCCGTAGGACATCATGGTTACGGTATCGCATTTTCCTTTCAGAACCGGAAGTTTGGCAACCATGCTCTGTGTCTCGGTCAGCTGATAGCGGCCGCCGTATGGCATGTAGACACTTCCCGCACCGATGGAACCGTCAAACATCTCGACAAGTCCCTTCTGGGAACATACATTAAGATCCGCAAGCATGGCAAGCCATGCTGATTTGTTGTCGTTTTTCTGTAATGCATCTGCAACTTTCGGAAGTTCGATCTTTTTAAAGAAGTTGTCTTCCTCTTTTGGCATCTCGACTTCGACATCTGCTTCCTGATGCGCACCGTTGGTATCGAGGAATGCACGGGAAATATTGACAATGTCTTTTCCTCTCCACTCTAAGATCAGTCTCGGCTCCTCGGTAACAACTGCCACCTCGGTTGCTTCAAGGTTTTCTTCTTTTGCATAAGCAAGGAACTGCTCGACATCCTGCGGAGCGACAACCACTGCCATACGCTCCTGAGACTCGGAGATTGCAATCTCCGTTCCATCCAGACCAGCATATTTCTTCGGTACTTTATCTAGATTCACGCGCAGTCCGTCTGCAAGCTCACCGATGGCTACCGATACACCGCCGGCACCGAAATCGTTACATTTTTTGATAATATGGCTGACTTCTTCTCTGCGGAACAGGCGCTGCAGTTTACGCTCAGTCGGTGCATTACCTTTCTGTACCTCGGCACCACATACAGACGTAGACTGTGTGTTATGTGCCTTGGAAGATCCGGTTGCTCCACCGATACCGTCACGTCCGGTACGTCCGCCCAGAAGGATAATCTTATCTCCCGGATCAGAGGTCAGTCTCTGTACGGCACGTCTCGGTGCGGCACCCATGACAGCACCGATCTCCATACGTTTTGCTACATAATCCGGATGATAAACTTCTTTGACATATCCGGTTGCCAGTCCGATCTGGTTTCCATAAGAGCTGTAACCTCTGGCTGCCTCGCGCACGATCTTCTTCTGTGGCAGCTTACCCTCAATCGTATCTTTTACGGATACGGTTGGATCTGCGGCTCCGGTCACACGCATTGCCTGATAGACATAAGTTCTTCCGGAAAGCGGATCACGGATGGCTCCGCCTAAACAGGTAGCAGCACCACCGAACGGCTCAATCTCGGTCGGATGGTTATGTGTCTCGTTCTTAAAGTTTACAAGCCACTCTTCGGTCTTTCCATCTACCTCTACCGGTACCACGATGGAACATGCATTGATTTCGTCAGATTCTTCCTGATCTGCAAGTTTTCCTTCTTTTTTCAGACGTTTCATGGCAAGCAGTGCCAGATCCATCAGGCAGACAAACTTGTCATCGCGTCCCGCATACAGTTTCTTGTGGGTATCCAGATATTCTTCGTAAGTCTTTTTGATTGGTGCCTGGTAAAATCCTTCATCAAACTTCACATTTTTCAGTTCTGTCGAGAAGGTGGTATGACGGCAATGGTCACTCCAGTAAGTATCAAGCACGCGGATCTCTGTCACGGACGGATTCCGCTTCTCGGTATTTTTGAAGTAATTCTGGATATGTAAGAAATCCTTAAAGGTCATGGCAAGATTTAAGGAGCTGTACAGTTCCTTTAAGTGTGCTTCTGCCATGTCGATAAATCCGTCGAAAACTGCCACGTCTGCCGGCTCATCGAAATTCTGTACGAGGGTATCCGGCTTGTCCATACCGGTCTCACGGGAATCTACCGGATTGATACAATACTTTTTGATCGCCTCTAACTCATCCTCTGTGATGTCACCCTTGATCACATAGGTCGTCGCGCTGCGGATGATCGGCTCCTCATCCTCATTTAAAAGCTTCACGCACTGCTCTGCGGAATCCGCTCTCTGGTCGAACTGTCCCGGCAGGAATTCTACGGAAAATACGTTTCCGCCTTCTGCGTCAAAGTTCTCCTCATAAATATCATCCACTGGTGGCTCGGAAAATACCGTCTGCAATGCCTTCTGGTAAGTGGCATCCGATACATTTTCCACATCATAACGGATCAGAACACGCACCTGATCTGCAGCGATTCCGAGATAATGCTTTACCTCATGTTTTAATTCTTTTGCCTTTACGGCAAAATCCGGTTTCTTTTCTACGTACACACGACGTACATTGCCCATTGGATTTACCTCCTTCTTTTGCGAAACGGAATGCCCCCTGCATTTGGGGGCATTCTATTGATCTTTATGTTATTGTATCATGGGTTGACAATTAAGTAAAATTAATATCGCTTACGATATCTATTACCTGTTCTTATGAAATTACTGTACGGTAATTGCACTGTCCGTTACAACGCCCGGAGTGTCCGGTTCCGGCTGATCCGGCTGATCGGTACCCGGGTTTGGATTTACAAAATTAATCTTTACTTTCAGCTTTCTGGATTTATTTCCTGCCGTATCTTTGACATATACGGTCACGCTATAAGTTCCATAGGTTCCTCTTTCCATAGCGGTAACTGCCTTATGTGCTTCTCTGGCATCCACGAAAACATATTTTGACGCAAGTTTTTTGCCCAGATCTTTTGCCACTACATCTGCCTTAATTGCAGAAACCAGTTTTTCTTTGGAAACGGCTTCATTGTAGGTCAGTGTCTTTCGCTTCAGGCTGATGGATGGTGCTTTCGTATCTTTTACGGTAATTATGATGCTCTTTTGGGTCTTGTTTCCTTTGGCATCTTTTGCGGTGTATGTAATCTTATATTTTCCGGTCTTTGCCGCATTGACTTTTCCGGAAACGGTAAATTTAAGGGTCTTTCCTCTGTAATCAGAAGCTTTCACTCCCTTTTTGAGGTCTACTTTACGATTGGTTCTCTCGATGGTTTTATTCGCGATTCCCTTAATCGTCGGACGGAGTTTCAGCCATGGATTTCTCGGATCCGGATCGGTCGGATCCCATCCGCGGTACGGACTGTTTACATCAATACGGATCGGGGTAGGTTTGCCCAGCGGTCCCGGATCTTTGCTGTCATAGATGGTTACTTTGGTTCCTACCGGGCAGTTGTCATAGATCCACTTGGCATCTTCCACATTCAGACGGACACATCCGTGGGATGCCGTCTGTCCCAGACGGTTATAAGAATTGTATGCCAGCTTGCTCGGGTCCTGTGAACTGTAAAAAACAGAGTGGAACAGCACACCACCGTGAATACGGCTGCAATACTGTCCGTACACACCGCCCATAAGTGTATGCCAGCGGTATTTTGCCGGAATCGAAAATGTTCCTGTCGGGGTGGCATTGTTGACACCGACAGAGCAGGCAAATGCTTTGACCGGTTTGGTATATTTGCCTTTGGAATCAAGTGCATATACGGTCACACAGTTCTGCTGACGATTGATTTTAATGTAATATGGCAGTTTTGCTGCCTGAGTTATAACGGGTGTTCCTGCGAACACAAGCAGCATGAGTGCCGCCATCAATCCGCATAAGGTTTTCAAAATTCCCTTTTTCATGATAATCTCCTTTTCTCTCCTTTGTGAAAGGTATATAATATATCCTATACTATACTATACTATACTATACTACTGAGGATATGATCGATGGATATCAATTATGAATTATACAAGGTTTTCTATTATGTTGCAAGCTCTCTCTCATTTTCGGATGCAAGTAAGAAGCTGTTTATCTCCCAGTCAGCGGTAAGCCAGTCTATCAAAACACTGGAACGCAAGCTGGGACAGCCGCTTTTTATCCGCAGCACAAAAAAAGTGCAGCTGACTCCTGCCGGTGCCCTGCTGCTAAAACATGTGGAGCCTGCCATGAATCTGATCTCCCGCGGCGAGAGCCAGCTTTTAGAATCCGGCTCCCTTGGTCTGGGACAGCTGCATATCGGTGCCAGCGATACGATCTGCCGTTATTTTCTGCTGCCGTATCTGCAGGAATTCCACCGGAAATTCCCGGATGTTCCGATTAAAATCACCAATGCCAGCTCGATGGGCTGTGTAGACCTGTTAGAGCAACGCCGGGTAGATCTGATTATCACAAATTTTCCAAACCCGCATCTGAATCCTTCCTATATTCAGAAAACGGTTGGCTCTTTCTCGGATGTGTTCGTCGCCAATCCGGCATATTTTGATCTGGCGAACCGTATCGTTCCTTTCTCGGAGCTTGGCACCTATCCGCTCATGATGTTAGACCGCAAGAGCACAACGAGTGAGTTTCTGCACCACATTTTCCTGCAGCATCAGCTGGAACTGCTGCCTCAGGTAGAGCTCAGCAGCAACGATCTGCTCATTGACATGGCCCGCATCGGTCTTGGAATTGCTTTTATCCCGGATTTTTGTCTGAAACACAAGCCGGAGGATCTCTTCCTCGTCCGCACGCAGGAAACGATCCCGCAGCGGCAGTTGGTGGCTTCGTTAAACCCTACCCTTCCGGTTTCTGCCTCCACCGAAGAGTTTTTAAAGCTCCTCCCGGACGTCTGACCAGAACCGGCTCACTTCTTCCCGCAGCTGCGGCAGACCACAGACGCTTCTCTTTTCCCATTCTCTCGGAAAAAGCGCTCCGTATTCGCGCTGCAGGAAACGTTCATCCAGCAGAAGGATCACGCCGCGGTCCTCGCTGGTCCGGATCACGCGCCCTGCTGCCTGCAGGACTTTGTTCATTCCCGGATAGCGGAACGCATAGTCAAATCCGGACAATCCCCGCTCATCATAATAATTCTTTAAAATTTCACGTTCATCGCTGACCTGCGGAAGTCCGGTTCCCACGATGATGGCACCGATCAGCCGGTCGTTTTTCAGATCAATGCCTTCCCCGAAAATTCCACCCATCACACAGAACGCAACGAGTGTCCCCTGGCGCTCTTTTTCAAATTCTTCCAAAAACGCTTCTCTTTCGTGTTCTTTCATATTACTATGCTGCATCAGAATCTCGCACGAATCGGCCGCCTTCCCGGCAAAGACCTCATATACATCCTGCATCAGCCGGTAAGACGGGAAAAACACCATGTAATTTCCCTGCTGTGCTTCTGTGACTGCACCGATATAGTCCGCGATTTTTTCGTATTCTTTTCTGTTCCTCCGCGTATATTTTGTGCTCACATCCCGGCCAAATGCGAGAAGTCTCTGTGTCTGGGCAAACGTACTCTGCGCATAAATGGCATAGTTATCCTCGTCCGTGGAAAGTAGCCGCTTGTAGTATCCGATCGGCAGGAGCGTTGCGGAGAAAAAGATCGTGGAATTGCTTTTATCGATGCATTTCTGCAGATTGACCGACGGATCTACGCAAAAGAGCCGGATCCGGAACTGGCCTTCCTCCGTCATCTGGCTGTAGATCACGTAATGGTCATCCACCAGATCATAGATATTCAGGAAATTGCGCAGTGCAAAGTAAAAATCCAGCACCGTTTTCTTCTCCGGAAATTCCCGCGGTTTTTCCAAAAATTCATCCATCTGGGAGGCCAGCCGCATAAGGTGGAAGGTCAACGTTCCCACACTGTCCAGAATCTGGTAGTGCTCACACTCACGTTTCATTTCCAGCATGGCTTTGTTGCATTTGTCCAGGATACGGCAGATCGTACGGCTGTGCGCTTTCATGATCCGCTTCACTGCAAGCACGTCTTCTTTGTACAGATCGGCACTGTACATCTCCCTGCTGCGATCCACGAGGTTATGTGCCTCATCCACCAGGAACAGATAGTCTCCCTTTATCCCCTCCTGAAAAAAGCGTTTCAGATATACATTCGGATCAAATACGTAATTGTAATCACAGACAATATTGTCCGCCCAGGTTGCCACATCCAGACTCATCTCAAACGGGCACACCTGATATTCTTTCGCCTGCGCTAAAACTTCCTCTCTGGTAAACAGGTTGGATTTCTGCAAGAGATCAAACACCGCATCGTTCACGCGGTCAAAATGTCCCTTTGCATATGGACAGTTTACCGGGTTGCAGTCCATCTCCTCACACAGACAGAGTTTTTCTTTGGCTGTGATCTGGATGACTTTGGCACGGTATCCCTGTTCTTCCAGCAGTGCGAACGTTTCTTTTGCCACAGTTGCTGTGATGGTCTTTGCCGTGAGATAAAAGATCCGGTCTGCCAGCCCTTCTCCCACTGCTTTTACCGCCGGAAAGATTGTGGAAATTGTTTTGCCCACTCCGGTCGGTGCCTCGATAAACAGGTTCTTCCCTCGCAGAATGGTGCGGTAAACATCGGCAACCAGCTTCTTTTGTCCCTGCCGGTAGGGAAATGGAAACTCGAGTGTATGAATACTCTCCTGCCGCTGTTTTTTCCATGCGATCTGCCAGTCTGCCCATTTCCGATAATCTTCGATCAGATGGCCAAACCACACGGTCAGTGTCTCAAATGTATAAATCTCCCGGAAATACCGGATTTCCTCGGTATCCAGATTGCAGTAGGTCATCTGCACGCCGATCCGCTCCAGACGGTTCTGTTTCGCATAGATATATGCATAGCACATTGCCTGGGCTTTATGCACGTAGACCGGCTGTTCCATTGCCGCAACGTTTCTATATACACCCTTGATCTCATCGATGAAGCTGATTTCTTCTTCCGGAGGGATTTCCGCCGCAAACTCCATCTCCGGTTGCAGCACAGACTCCGTCGCAGCCGGCAGATCCGGCTGAAATTTTCCATAGGCGATTCCGTCTGCACGTCCTTCCACGACCAGTACGTAATCGTTGGCTTTCCATTCAATTTTCAGCGGTACTTCCGCCTGGTAGGAGGTGTCCATGCTTTTTTGAATTTTCCGGTGGATACGGCTGCCTTCCATCATGGCCTCTGCACTCGCCAGCTTTCCGGCACGATTATCGATATCTCCTGCCCGGAAAATAAACTCTACCAGATTTCTCACAGATATATGTAATTCCTGCATGTACACTTCCTTTCTCCCGCGGGTATTTTCCTGTTGTATGAAGCGGGTTTTTATTTGTTCCATTATTTTACAATAAAAAGCCCCGCTCCGGAATACGGAGCGGGACTTAAAGTTCCATAGTCACGATATTATAATTGTATTATGCCACTGCAAATTTAGCAACTACGTTTTCGAAATTTTCATTCTTTCCACCGTAGCAAACCTGAAGATTCTTTTTTACACCAAGTCCAATCATACCAAGCAATGACTTTGCATCAATGAATGTTCTGTCACATTTTACATCAATATCAAAATCACAACCACCCGCTGCACGTACAAAATCCTTAACTTCATCCATATCTGATAACCGAATTACTTTAACAGTTTCATACATAATCCAACACCTCTTTCTACCTTTAAACAACATACTTTTATTATCATCCCCAAGTTTAGAAAAGATTATGCCACTTTTTTTCTCATCTGTCAAAGTTGTGCAAACTTCGCATTTCTCCGGTTTTTCCTGCATAATGACGGTAATCGCGCAACCGTTTCCATCAGATTCTTACCGTTTTTTTTCGTGTATTTATATTTATACCTGCTATCTTATGCAATTTCTCCAAAAAATTGCCTTTCCAATGACCAAAACAAGCATTTTTTGATGAAAACTATTTTTATCAAAGTGGTTTCCCACTTTTTTTCAGAATATCCACATATAATTCTCCGATCGGACTGACCTTTATCCCCTTGTGCCGGATATAGCCGATCCGCATCTTTTCGCTCTCTGCCAGCGGCACTGCCGCATAATCATTACCGTTTAATTCTTCACAGATAATCCCGGAACAGAGTGTATAACCATTCAGACCAACCATCAGATTCAGCATGGTCGCCCGGTCATCCGCATGGATCATCTTCTTATATTCATAGGTACTTTTCATCTCTTCGGCAAAATAAAAGGAATTATTTTTCCCCTGTTCGAACACCAGACATGGATATTCCTGCAGTTCTTTCATGGAAATTACATCCCTTTGTGCCAGCGGATGTCCTTTCCACAGATATACATAGGTGTCACAGGTAAACAGTTCTTCAAAAATCACATCATTTTCCCTGAAAAGTTTCTGGAGTACTGCTTCATTAAATTTGCTCAGGAAGAGAATTCCCAGCTCACTTTTCATGTTACGCACATTTTCGATTACCTGATTCGTCTGTGTCTCATGCACGGCAAATTCATATTCTTCCATTCCGACAGCCTTGACCACTTCCACAAATGCCTTGACCGCAAAGGTATAATGCTGCATGGACACAGAAAATTTCTTTTTGGATGCAGACGAAATATAACGGGATTCCAGCAAATGATACTGCTCCACGACCTGCTTGGCATATCCGATAAATTCCTCTCCCTCCGGTGTAAGCACGATTCCGCGGTTTGACCGGATAAAAATGGTGATTCCTGTTTCTTCTTCCAGTTCGCGCACAACCGCAGACAGATTGGGCTGTGAGACAAACAGTTTTCGGGATGCTTCGTTCATGGAGCGGCTTTCTGCAATCGTAATTACCTGATGTAACTGCTGTAGGGTCATAGGTCTTACCTCTTTTCCTTAAGCAAATGATCTGTTATATACCGGACAAGGATCTGAAGTATCCATGCAATCACAATGGAACTGCATACCAACACCAGTTCGTAACGCAGACGGCATGTATAAAATGCTGCTCCCTTCATAAATTTTCGTATGGTAACATGTACCAGATACAATTCCAGCGAATGAGCACCAAACCATTCCAGTATTCTTATAACCGGGCGCATAGATAACTGGGAAAAGATCCAGGCAATTCCCGCACAACATGAGATATTAAAAATTCCAGTCACATACCTTGCAAAAATAGGAGATCCACTTGGAAGCATGGTGAGCAAATAGCCGGATAACGCAAAAAGAATCAACCATTTCCAATAACTTTCCCTTTTTTCATAGCTGGATCTGCCATAAAAACAGCCCGCTATAAAAACAGGCAGACGAAGCAAAGCAATATTTACATTTCCAAACACCTCTTTCTCATATAATGCAATTACAAGTGCCAATACGGTAACAGCACTTACCATGGAAATCAGCCGGATCTCTCCATCTATTGCGTCCCGTGCGCTATCCACAATCTGAAAGATATAGGGATAAATCAGATAGCATAACAGCATAAGTCCAATATACCAGTAAAGCCTGTCTCCATTACTGAAAAATGTGATAAATGTGAAGTCTTTTATGGCTTCTCCCCATCCTGTTTTATATACACAGACATCAAGTAAAATATAAGAGGGTACGGCTACGATGCAATAAGGAATCAGAATTCTTTTTAATCTTCTTATGTAAAAACTTCTAACATCTGATCTTTTTTTCATGGAATAGTATAACCCCAGACCAGAAAAGAATAAAAATGCATCCACACTCGATGATGAAATATATCTCCAAAAGAAGGAAATCCAGCCACTAAAATGATAGGAGTAATAATGACAGTCATCCGTAAAATGAAAAACTATAATCAATATGATGGATATTCCCATTAACGCCCCCCGGTATTGCGAAAGCACGCTGTTATTTGTTTTTTTCATATAATTCTCCTTTATAAAAATTTAATTTAAATTACTATAAATAAAAAAACACCTAAACAGGTGTTTTTAAAGAGCAGGGGATGAGAGAATCGAACTCCCACCAAAGGTTTTGGAGACCCCTATCATACCATTTGACCAATCCCCTATATGAGAAAACAACGTAGACAAGTACGCTGCTAACTTCTTATTCATGAAATGTTTGTACTTTCAAAACTTCATACAGATTTAACCGCTTTTTAATCAAGCCCTCGACCTATTAGTAACAGTCAGCTCCATGTGTTGCCACACTTCCACCTCTGCCCTATCTACC
>OHWA01000408.1_pt1 | contig 14259 bp, 14 predicted proteins | sample 1579671 | NCBI WGS metagenome assembly OHWA01 (sample SAMEA3882513, study PRJEB24775) | human gut metagenome | biome: human-associated habitat; feature: intestine environment; material: feces | place: Netherlands | collected 2009/2010
CCCACGACTGAAGTCGCGGGTCTCCTTGCCCATACTTATGAAAACTTTAGTGAGAAGGAGTGAAAATTACGTGTTGAAAGATTATTTTAACGCACACCGTCAGTCGTGTCTCGAATCTGCTCGTCAATGTCTTATTGACAACGGTATCGAAACAGATGAAGTAGGAACTGTCTTGCAAGCACTTTGCTATATTCTGCTGAACGAGGAAATTCAGGAAAACGAACCGTCAAACGCAAAAGTGTTGCCTAAAACGTCTTCTGTAAACAACGATGGTTACGCATACTTAAATCGAGCCATTATCGTTGATGGTTGCGAAGCCATTGAAACCATCGCCGTTTCTAAGAAATGGCTCGCCGATTATATCAGCGATGACGATGACACGCAGGACATCCAATCGTTCATGGAAAACTACACAACGGAGGACACCGACCAAATCGTTGGTCAAGCAATTTTGGACAATACCATTGCCTTTACGCTTTGTGAGGACCGGAATCCCAAAATCGAACTCTACGGTGATAAGAACAAAAGCGCCGAAGTGGTTATCGATTACATCTCGCAGGTACTACAAGACAATGGGTACGAAAACGCATCCAAGTATATTGATGCAATGTTTGAGTTGTAATAGCATTTAATAGGAGCGCTCGCCGTAACAAGCGGGCGTCCTTTTTTATAGCAAAACGAGTAATGTAAAAGTGTATTGGTGCGCAAAGTTGGTATATTGTAGTCGTTCCAAGTAATAAAGCGACTCACTTAGTCATCCCACAAGGGCGATTCAGAAAAAATCATTTGAGAGGCTTATTGCCTTTTGTATGGCGCTGAACCGTTTGGGTGATTGAGTGAGTCGCTTCTTTATTTTTAAGAAGTGCGCCGTGTGATTCGGCGTTTATATAAATACCAGTTGGTGTTGCACTTATCAACTGGCAGCGATACAGTGATGTGTCGAATACATATGCTCCAGCAAATCGAAAGACCACCTAAACAGGTGGAATCAACAAACGCCGCTATGCATTAGCGGTATGAGTCAGAGAGGAGATTGTATCATGACTCAGAATTACTTCCGCCCGACCCACAATGTCAACATGAGTGAGCTCAGCGAACTTCTCGCCAGCAAAACCGAATACGGAGAATTCTATCTTGGAACGGTGTCCTACAAAGGTTACACCGGGGAAATTTTCCTCTCCAAGTGGGAAAACGCTCCTCGCTCTTTCTCCTTGGAGAGCGACGTGGAATTCCTTAAAAGCGTCCACGCCTATTCGTTCGCTTCGCTCATGACTTTCGTGGCGTCGAGAGTTGAGAGCCATCTTGACAACATGTCTCGGTGGAACGACAATGCCTACCGTGGCGTTCGTCAGCGCTGTGACGACTTAGGCAGACTCTGCGATGAATACGGTGTACCGTACGAGCTTGGTCCCTACGCTCACGCCATCTAAAGTCGCATACCAAATCCCCAGCGAGAGGCTCCAAATTCACCCACGGAGCCTCTCTTATTTTTGAAACGCCTGTAAACAGGCAGAAGGAGTTTATCATGAGCAAGAATATCTTCAAGACCGTTATCGCTGCTTTCGTTGCTGTAGCAATGTGTGCAATGTTTAGCCTGAGCGCTTTTGCCGTAAGTCCCGCAAAGGACCTCAACGGAAAGGTGTATTCCTACAGTTACGCTTCTGCACACGGTGCGGAAGAGGTTTGCTGTGAGGACGGCGGTCCCCATTGTGATACGAACACGGTAACTAACACCAAGTCGTCTGAAGATGCCGTTTACGACTTAGCTTTGGCAGCGTGTGAACAGCGACTGAGTGAACTCCGCGTGCTTGAGGCGAAAACACCGAATGTACGCGTAAAGTTATACACCAATGCGCTTGACGTTGCCATTAAGAATGCAAAGACACGGAAAGCCGCCTACGACTCAATGATGAATGTAGCGCCGCTCACCGTCTTATTCTAATTCACAAAAGCAGCTCTGCCAACAATGGCAGGGCTGCTTTTTTGTTTGTTGGTATAATGCTACAAAAAACGGAGCATTAAGATGGTAACAATCATTAACCAGCCAAGTGTGCAAAAGGATAGTTTCCTAGCAGCGGTTTTGCCAGATGTCATAAAAAACGATGGAACACCACAAACCTATTATTTTGGTGAGCAGTTACATGTCGGTGACGTTGGCGAAGAAATCTTCGAGCGTTTTTGTAAAAAATGGATAACACAAGGTAAGATGACGGAAATCACAGATTTGCGAAAATTTACCGAGTATCAGAAAAAAGACTGTGACTATGCGTGTACTTACCCAAACGGGAAGAAACTGTTGATGGAAGTAAAATGCGACACCAGAAAAACAGGAAACCTTTTTGCAGAAAGTATTGTTACAAGCTATGTGAATGGTGAAGATGGCATTGCCGAAAAAAACGGTTGTAAACCGGGATGGCTATATGGTTCTGAATCTGATTATGTATTTTACGCTTTTCCCGGATTGGATGTGGCGTATTTAATAAACCGTCGTCAGCTTGCATCTTTTGTTGACCATTGTATGCTTCCGGCGTGTATGCAATTAGAAGGAAGTTACGTCAGTCCATTCAAAGTACGCGCAGCGTACAACTGCGATAAACGCAGACCGAATGATTTCTGGTTTGGAATTGGTTATTGTGTACCATTACGAGAAATTGAAAACGCGGAAATGATGCGCGGCTGTTGGGCAAAATACTGCATAAGCACGATGTCGTCCAGCTTCAGCACATCTACAACAGTCAAGGTAGGATAAAAATGGGAAAAAAACTGGTCATTGCGGAAAAGCCATCGCTTGGTCGTAGTATAGCTTCCGCACTTTCATGGTGGAAAAACGAGAAGTTTGAGCGTAAAGGTAAGGGAAAAACTACATGGATGGAGGGAAACGAGTATGTTATCGCTCTATCTGTTGGACACATCTATGAGCTTATCGACCTTGATGCCTATTTTGACGATTATGACCCGGAAAAGAAACATCCATGGACAATGGATAGACTTCCATTTTTCCCTGAAAACTGGGATTTTCACTTCGAAGGAAAGCCTCAATTCTCTGGTTTGATTCGAATGCTCAATTATCTGATGAATCGCAACGATATAGATGCCATCTACAACGCTGGTGACCCAGATAGAGAAGGGCAACGGTTAATTGATGAAATCATTGAACACGGTCTGAAATCGCAGAAAGCGATTTATCGGCTATGGCTTCCGGATACGACAAATAAAACCATTCAACAAGCGTTTATGACAGCTAAGCCAAATACCGAATATGTTGATTTTTCTGCTTCCGCTGAAACACGCGCTGAAATGGATTGGCTGTTGGGAATCGAGTTGACTCGCTATGCGTCTATCAAGGCACAAAGTTTCGTCCGAATTGGTCGCTGCGTGTGTCCAATCGTACAGCATATCATCGAACGCGAAAAAGCAATTAAAGAGTTTGTTCCAAAACCGTATTCTGTTGTCACAAGTAAGGAAAAAACAAACGGAGAAATAATTGAGCTGACCAGTAAACGGACCTTTGATGAAGGGCATGAGGTCGAAGCACAGGCATTAGCCGATGCATTTAATAAAGCAGGAGCAACAGTAACAAATATAAAGACAGAAAGAAAAACTGTAAATTCAGGGAAATTGTTTTCAATGAGCGATTTACAGGGCTTTGCTTGTGATGTTGATAAATCGCTTACTCCTGCAACTGTCCTTGCGGCAACACAAACATTATACGAGGGTGGATACGTTACATATCCAAGAACAAACAGCAGCTATCTTGCCACAAATGAGGTTGTAAAAGTTAATACAGCCATCAATGGTCTTGCTCAAGCAGGCATCACGGGTTTAATCAACAAACAGGGAACAAAAAGCATTTACGATGATAGCAAGATTGAAGCTCACTCCGCTATTATTCCAACAGGGAAGTGGCCCGGTGAGTTGTCAGGCGCAGAAAAGACAATCTACGAATGTATTCTAAATCGTTTTTGTCGTCTTCTGCGAAGATGCATGTACGGTTGACAGAACTACAATCGTTATACACTGCTACGATGAAGATTTCACTCTCAAAGGTGATGTACAAGTCACACTCGGTTGGCGAAAATTTGAAAAGCCTTCAAGCGGCGATAAGATTCTTCCGAAGCTGCATGAAGGTGAAAGTGTAAACATCAAATTCGCGCCAGTAGGGAAGATGACAACCCCTCCAAAGCGATATACAGTCAAGGCTCTCAACAACTGGATGGTTGCTCCTCTTCGTGGCGTTGAAAACGAAGGAACCGAATATACTGATGAAGACTGGAAAGAAATCCTGTCAGATGCTACAATTTGTACGGATGCTACTCGTGCTGATACAATAAGCCGTTGCATTCAGTCTCAATACATATCACTTAAAAAAGGCGTTTACTATGGCGAACCTGCAGGATTCTATCTTGTCGATGCAATGAACTCTCTCGGAATTACACTCGACGTCAAAACAACCGTAGAACTTTCAAAAGACCTATACCATGTAAAAGCAGGTACAGTATCCCGCATAGATGTTCTTAATAAAACCAAAGACACCATCAATCAAATTATGAACTCTGGTGGAACTATAAAGAGCCAGTATCAAGGAACAGCAGGGCAATATACCGTTATAGGAAAATGCCCAAAATGCGGCGGTGATGTTGTTGAAACCAAACGAGCCTTTGCTTGTCTGAAAAAATGCGGCGTAGCCCTTTGGAAAGATAACAAATTCCTTGAAGCCATTGGGAAAACATTGACAAAGCAGGTTGCTACGTCACTCATCAAAAATGGAAAAGTTCACCTTACAGACTGCGTAGGAAAAAGTGGAAAGTCCTTCGACTGCAATGTCCTTTGTGATTTCAGTGGAGAGCGTCCATCATTCTCTCTTGATTTTACGCGAGAAGTTCTTGGAAAATGCCCAGTGTGCGGAAACGATATGGTGGAAACACCAAAAGCTTATAGCTGCACTAATAAAGACTGCCATGTGGCATTATTCAAGAAAACAAAATATTACGGTCAAGAACTAACAGTGACGCAGGCAAAAGCAAAGAAACTTCTGAACAATGAAACTGCTTCGTTTACGGTGCAGAAAAAAAATGGCGAAAAAGGCTCCGCATCATTGAAAATCGAAGTAACGGAATACAACGGAAAGAAATATCTCAAATTGACTCGCTAAATGCAGCAAAAGCGGATGCCGAATAGCATATAGGATGCTATAATAATGATGTCGCAAATCTTCTTGTATATTTTCCCTATATTGCGATTATATATCTGTCAACAACAAAATGTAGCGCAAAAATAGGTCAAAAAGCGGTTGCAAAGTGATTTAGGCTATGTTATAATTAAGTCATCGGTTGAGGGAACAATCCCAACGCCGAGAAAACCGCTGCGCAGCCCGCCCTATTGGACGCGAACGCGCTGCGAAAGTAATTTGGGAGTCGCAATCCCCCCGTGAAAGTCGGGCGTAGACCCTAACGATATCGGTCCAAAAAGAGCCGGAGCGAGCTGTGAACTAGACCAATGGGGTATAAAACAATTGTGGTCAGCTTGCCGCACACCTGAATGGCAGAGCCTAAAGGCAGCGCCAAAAAGCGTCCGGACGTTAACGGTGTGGTCAATACCGGAACGTGTCCCTCACATATATGCCGTCTTCCACAATTTTATGGATGTTCGGTTGGGATACATCAGAAAAGCGCACGGTGATGCGAATTTGCCACCAAACGCAGACAGACTTATCGGTTTTTGCTGTCCGTCAAGGGCAAGACGTTAAAATGCCCAACATTACGGAGTGGAGCAGTGGGAGCTCGCCAGTTTCATAAGCTGGAGGTCGGTGGTTCAAGTCCATCCTCCGCAACCATCGTCCGGCGGACGTTAAGCGCCAAATTGATTGAAAAACAGGGAGGGCACTCCGATGCAGAAGTAATTCGCGTCCGAATGCAACATCTGAACAAAAGGGACACTCCGATGCACTAACGCACGTCAATTTGACAAACAAAGTGACGAAAGGGTAACTCCAATGTACTGATGAACCTGATGACGGGTAGCTCTCGTCTTAAAACACCACGATAGGTAGCGCCTATCTGAGCGCGTCTATACTACCGACGCACTCAGCCACCCATTGGGACAGCCTCCACGCGGCGGGTGGCGGACAGCGGCTTAGTTTTTCGCTGACAAATATCCCTCTCGGAACCTCATTGCATTCCCTGTGCAAGTGGTTTCCCAAATGGTCAGGAAGCCGTGTGGGCGAGTGCTTCCTCTTGTGCTGCGGCGCAGAAACAACAAATCCCGCCCCCTCTAAGCATGCATCGTACGAGCATCCCCGTAAAGCCGGGGCGCAGCCAGACGCGACATAGCCGAAAAAGGTGAGACTGCTGCGCGGCATCTGGTAAGTTAGCCGCAGTCTTGTACTCAGCCCTTAGCAATCCGTTGACCCGATTCGACAGGGAAGCGACGGTAGGGCTCAAAAATGGATGGAAGGTAACCAACGTCCAAGCGCTTTCTCGGATTCTTCCGCATCGTCAGCGAAAAGATTCGCGGGATTGTCAGGTGACGTAAAGATAATGTTTCGGGGACGACGACCTACTAAACGAACATTATGGCGGGGCTAATAAGGGTTCACCCGTTTTTTGCAGGTATCGTATAGGGGTTAATGCGCCAGCCCTCCAAGCTGGACACGCGGGTTCGAATCCCGCTACCTGCTCCATCGCCCGTAAAGGGCAAAAACAATGGGTGCAATTTAGAACCGGATACGGTGCATCCTCTGACTGATATGCCTGACTCGTTAATGTAATGGGTTGCCAAACGCATATCCGCCGAAACCACAAAGTCGTATCCATTTGAAGCTGTCCTGTACTCAAGTGCATTCTATTTGCGCAATTGTCTAACCAACTGTATGCACAAGTAGATATGCCGGAAGTACGAAGGCAATGGGTAGTGGGGTGGTTCCCCGTAAAACTGGTCATTGCTGTGGGTCTAAGAAAGGGTTCACCCACATTTTATTACGAGTAGTAGCTCAATTGGCAGGGCGCTTCATTTGGGATGAAGAGGTTGCGAGTTCAAGTCTCGCCTATTCGACCATATGAGTATGAACAAAAACTGTTCACGCATAAAGTCAACCCATCTGTCTCGACCAAGACACTAAAGTGGTCGTATATGGCTCGATAGTTCAACAGGTTAGAGCACCAGCCTGTCACGCTGGAAGTTGTCGGTTCAAGTCCGATTCGAGTCGCCATTGCACCCAACACACGGATGCATTAAGGTGTCCCGCCCAAGACGTTAAACTGGTCAATAGCAGATTTTCATTATGAACGAAAATCTGCTAATATTATCGGGGTGTAGCACAAGGGAACGCGTCAATCACGTGATAAGGCGCAATAGTGGCAGTGCAGGTGCGACGCGTGCGACGCGTAAGCACGGACTACGGTGGTGCGACACCACCCATCCCGTTCACGTCCATCGGTCAGACGTAAAACGACCGAAATATTCTGGTGTCGAATACGAAGGTTGTAATATACCGCTGGTTAATTCACTCGTTGCGCACGAGAAAAGATGGTTCGACCCCATCCACCAGAGCCGCGACACGCTGAGGTAGCCCTAACGGGTCGAAATCTGGTACTTGCGAAAATGGATGTTTTACGTAAAACATCCAATTTTGCAAGTATCACAGGCAGATGGACGATTTGCCCATCAGGATAGTAGTTGTACTTGCAGGTTTCCCCAGCTTGCAATACTGCTTAGCTGCTACTCAGCCAAGGGGAACACTACCTCTTACATTTTGTAAGAGTGACTTACCGTAAGGCAACAAACATGAAAATTTGTTGTCTCACGTCGCAGTCTCCGTACACCACGACGTTAAACTGGTGAGCATGGTCCACATGTGGTCCGCCGTCCGAATTGCCAATGGACACTCCCTAATAGAATAGGCAAACAGGTACTGTACCTGAAGGTATCCAGAAGTCTTGTTCGTAGTTGCAAATGCGGGTGAAAAACACTGGAGATAATACAACACAGAATCCACCGATGTGGCTATCGGACGGGACTGGAAGGAAGGGGTCGGCTGCCCCGATTGCGGGATGATAACCAGTATAAAACATCCTACCGTGCTTGGTTAGCTCAGTTGGTAGAGCAATGGTATCGTAAACCATAGGTCGGCTGTTCGAGCCTGCCACGAAGCTCCACGGTCCGATTGGGTGACGCGCTCTTTGAGAATCCGCCCAAGAAGCTTCCAATGGGGGCATGCACCTGTTGGCGGTTGGCTAAGTCCTGCCGGAAGTCGTCGACACCGGAACCGAACACGATTAAGAAATCGTAAAATTCTTCGTCTAGCAGAACGATATCTGCCATCATGGGGATATAGCTCAGTTGGGAGAGCACCTGCTTTGCAAGCAGGGGGTCGAGGGTTCGAATCCCTCTATTTCCACCACAAGTGAGCAATGCTCACAATATTTGGCCTGTTAGTCAAGCGGTTAAGACATAGCCCTTTCACGGCTGTAACGTGGGTTCAATTCCCGCACAGGTCACCATTATATGCCTGATTAGCTCAGAGGCAGAGCAGCTCATTTGTAACGAGCATGTCGAGATTTCGAAATTCTCATCAGGCTCCAACCTCTGGTTTGTGAAATTTAATAGTGCATCATAGAAGTGCATTATATAAATCTTACATTTCCAGAACGATAAAGTCCACACTGTTTAATTGTTATTCGGTGTGGGCTTTATGTATATCTTCGATATCACCAAAAGGAGAACTCATGAAAGTTACATCTGCATACGCAAACAAACTAATTCGTGTGGTGCCAGTGAAACACCTATTGAGGCAGGTTATAACTTCACGTCTACGCAGGATGAAATGGATGCCTTAAACGACAAAATTGCCAAACTACGCCACGGCATCAACGTCTTCAACACAACCACGAAACTTGAATAATAAGCCGCCGCATTCTCGTGACTTTAGTCGTGAGTCAGGCGGCTTTTCTTGATTTCTGTGTACACATATGGTATAATATAAATGGTGATATTATGCAAGCGTTCGTTAATAAAAGTCTTACATATGGTAGAGGATATGTCTATGATATTCAATACCATATTGTATGGTGTACAAAATATAGAAAGCCTGTATTATTTAATGAAGTAGGGCATACGCTAAAAACGTCTATACTGCAAACAGCTTCAGATATTGGTATTGACATTGCTGAAATGGAATGTATGCCTGACCATATTCATCTATTGGTAGATTGTTCTCCTCAGCACTTTATTCCTGACATGATTAAAGTGTTTAAAGGAAATAGTGCAAGGGCGATTTTTATTGCCCATCCAGAATTAAAGAAGCAACTTTGGGGTGGACATCTTTGGAATCCAAGTTATTTTGTTGCTACCGTAAGCGATAATACACGAAAGCAAGTGCAAGAATATATTGCATCTCAAAAAGTAAAAGACTGACGGAAGGAGGCTTCACGATGAAAGTGACTTCAAGCTATGCAGTGGAAATCAAAAAGCAGCGGATGTTCAATGATACTATAAAATTGTATCGTGAAGCTGTTTCTTTCTTAATTGACTGCTTTAACAAAGAATGGTCAGCCATTCAAGTTATTGATAAGGCAAAAACCAAATTCAATTTTGCTGAAAAGTTGGTACACACAACTAAACACAATGTGGCGAAGTATGATTTTGATGCCAAGTTTTATAAGTTTCCAAGTTACTTGCGCAGAGCCGCAATTCAAGCAGCGTTAGGCTCTGTAAGCAGTTACCGTAGCAACTACAAGAACTGGGAAGCTAACGGCAAAGTTGGCAATGAGCCAAAACTCCAATGTGATAGATTCTGTTTCCCAACTTTCTATAAAACCGTTATGTTTTCTGAAAGCAACGAGCCCAACCAGTGCTACTTAAAGCTGTACAGTAAAAACGATTGGGTTTGGGTTCCTATCGCAATGCGTGCCACCGATGTGAAGTACATCACGAAATACTGGTCACATTGCCAGAAGAGTGCTCCTACACTCGAAAAGAAGTACGGGAATTATTTCCTACGCTTCGCCTTCGAGGAAGAGGTAAAACTCTCCGATACTGAAATTCAGGATAGGCGTATCTGCGCTGTAGACCTTGGTCTCAATACTGACGCTGTGTGTAGCATCATGACTACTGATGGAACTGTCATTGCAAGAAAATTTATCAATTTTGCAAGTGAAAAAGACCATCTGTATCATGTACTCAACCGTATTAAGCGTAAGCAAAGAGAACATGGACCTAAGAGTGCTGCTGCTATGTGGCGTTACGCCAAAGCCTTGAATGATGATATAGCGAAAAAAGTTGCCGCCGCCATTACTGAATTCGCAGTGCTTTATTCTGCTGATGTAATTGTCTTTGAGCATTTATCATTTACAGGTAAAAAGCACGGCGGCAGTAAGGCACAGAAGCTGTCGATGTGGAAGCGTAATTCTATACAGGATTATGTGGAACACAAGGCGCACCGCTGTGGTATCCGTATTTCGCATATCTGCGCTTGGGGGACAAGCAAACTTGCCTTTGATGGCAGCGGTGCTCTCAAGCGTGATGAAACCAACCATGCCCTTGCAACCTTTGCAAGCGGCAAACAATACAACTGTGACCTTAGTGCGAGCTACAACATTGGCGCTCGCTACTTTGTCAGAGAGTTGCTAAAACCCTTACCAGTGATGGTAAGGTCTCAGCTATCGGCTAAAGTTCCGGAAGCTGAGCGTAGAATCCTAGTTACACTCGCCACGCTTAAAGTCTTGTACCCTGAGTACCAAAAACTTATGGCGCAAGCAGCGTAAGATGTACAGATGCTAACTAAGTCATTAGTTTTCTTGCGGTAGAGGCGTCCATCTGGACACCTTGGCTGAGGGATTACCGTATCTTATGTTAGAACGCCGCTTCCCATAAAAGGGGCGGGAAGCCCGCGACTTTAGTCGTGGGAGGATTCACGGCTTCGACTTCACGGTTGATGAATCTCTCGTTCGCATGGCAATGCTGACCGAAAAGAAGAACCGTCTTTCCAGAATGAAAGGTGTGCGTGAGCTTACCCGAAGCGGTGGCTACCGTGCTGAGCCAGAATTCACCAAACGCAACTATGATGCCGCTTTGGTAGAGAATGAGTATCGTAAGACTTCTGACGAACTCGTTCGGCTTCAGATGGCATTAGACAAAGCTAATATGTCTATCGAGTTCGATGTAGACATCTAAATCACATTCCACATCTACCGACTTTCTTCGCAAGAAGAATTACATTTAGCTTGCTAATAGGCAATGTTATTGTAAATTGTAAATGTTTCTTGTTTGTTTTGTTGTTTCGTAAGGGTAATGGTTAGGTTTACGCCTTGTCGTCCAGAAAACGATATTTGACATTCTATTTTGTCAGTAGATGAAAAACTTCTTCTCTACAACAGAGAAGCAAACAGGGAAGTATGGTTATACCTGTTTTTCTCTGTAAAAAAGCACCAGCACTACAAATGGGTAGTACTGGTGCTTTTTGTTTATTGTCTCAAAGAAGTCCTTTAATCGAATTAAGGCTCAAAGCGGTTGTTGCAAAATATACAGCATGTTATAATAGAGACACAAACAAAACACGATACCATGTTATATAAAGAGGTAAAAACGTGAATCAGATAAACGCTGTCACCATTGGAAAACTAATTTCTGCGCACCGTGAAGGCGATGAGGAGAAGTTCAAGGCGTATGTCGAGTTCATCGCCGATGCCTATGAGCAGCAGGGAGATGACCGTGCCGCCAACATCATCCGCAGCAACTATACGGGTGGCTATGGCGAGCAGGGAAAAGTTATTCTGGATGAAGCATACGAACAGACTGTATACTATGAAACGGGTTGGTACGAACCCGAAATCTTAGGCTCCGGTGGTTCCTATCTCGGAGTTACAAAAACGAACTCAGAAGAAGAAGCTCTGCAACGGATTCAGAAGAACGCTGCAAACTACGCACATCGCATCACTGTATATAAGAAAGACGGCAAAACCGTAAAGCGGGAAATTGCCGAGTATGACATGTGGGAAAAGAAGTGGAGGACAACCTGATGAGGTGGAATGTATTTTCTCTTGAAACCGTTAAAACAGCATTGGAACCCAAGTTTGTGCTGGAGAAGGTCCGTTATGTGACCGACGACGAAGAGTACGGTGAAGGCGAGTCTACGCGCCTTGTTTTCCGCAATGTGGAAGAAATGCCGGAAATCGACTATATCAAGCGGACCATCTGCACATTTATTCGGGACACCTATGTTTACTTTAAGGACAAGAGCCTCAAGCCGATGCGTCTTTGGCAGGACAACCTCAACGAAAGTGAAGACCATATCCGTTATTCCACGAACAACCTTGTGTCTCCGCCGCTGGGACTTATTGGCGAAACGTACATTTCCGATGAGAGCTACTTTCACAAGTGGATTGTAGCACAGGGAAGGTCTGAGGTTCTGGACGCAGCAGCCATTACCATTGACGTGGATGTAATTTACGCCTATGACAATATCGATAAGGTCGAGGAAAGCTCCGAAGACGGCGAGGTACATGGTGTTCTCTTTAATAGTACAATGTATCTGCGTGAATCGGAAATCAAGCAGGTTGCTCAGCTTATCAAGGACGAAAAACTCCGCAATCGCGTATTGACGTTGATGAGTTCTCATCGCCGTATTGTCTCAGCTCCCGAAAAGGAAAATCGCAGCATTCGAGAAATCGCATCCGCGCAGATGCTGCGGGTTGAATAACCGTCAATAACCCACGACTAAAGTCGCGGGCTTGCATCCGCGAGTCTACGCTTTAGAAGTGTCCGCAAGGATATGTTGACTACCCTAAGTGCTTCGAGCACTCCGTTATAAGCGAATAGATAGTTACCGTGCGGCGTCAATCCTAACTGCACGCTCTAAGACAACACATCACGTAAAGCCGAGGAAAAGCCGATAGGTGTGGCTGTATTAAACCGCTTATAACCTTGGGGAAGGATTTTTTACCCTCTTCGGAGGAGTGAGCACCTTCTTTTTAGCTGCCAAAGCGCCGCTATTCGTAGCGGTGCTTTCATAGTCGCTATGGTCTTGTTGCCATACAAAATATATTTTTATTTTTTCAAAGAAAGGAAGTAAATGGGCAATTCCTCCCACGACTGAAGTTGCGGGTCTCCTTGCCCATACTTATGAAACACAAAATTTCAGAAACCGGCGTTCGAATGCTCAAATATCAGGAGCAGCTTGCCAACGAGTATAAGTACAAGCCTATCCAGCGCACGTTTTTCAAAGATGTGCGGGCGGAGTTCAAGGAAGCCTTGCCGGAATGGTGCAATGTATCCGGCGATACGATTCCACTCGAAACTGCCAATGGTACAGTCATTACCAACGGGTACAACCGTATCGTGATTGGCGACTACGGTGCGTTTGTTGAATTTTCCCGCGCACAAGCCTATATGCGCCGCCTGAAAATCAAAGAAGGTCAAGCCTATCGCGTGGAAGACCCACGCTATGCCGAACATGTCAAATATCTCTGGCTCACGGCTGACGATGGTTCTGATGTAAAAGTCTATGAGCAAAAGCGTCCGGTGGAATATGCTGATTATAAACCGGGCATGCTGTATGTCAGTGTATACGAGGCATTTCCACTCAGCTAAGCAAATCAAAAAAGTCCCACCCTGAATCAACGGGGTGGGACTTTTTTGCTCATTTTAGTCGCCTTCATATTTCTGACTTACAAAAAAGCCATCTTTATTATATTCGTCTACGCGAAGTTTCCCATTCCTTTGCCACACTTTTTCAATAATCCCTGTTTGGGCAATGGAAATCATGATGTCTTCCCCATCTTGGTTTTCACCCATAAAGGCAGAATCCGAATTTCCAAACTCTGCGATGAGTTTGCGACGGGCTTCAATGTCGCCAAAGTTGGCAACGAGTTTATTTAAACGTGCATTGTGTTCAGCCATGATTATCTCCTATCCAACAGTTTTTAAAATCTACAATCAAAGCCGTATCAGCTTCATTTCACCAGCTTTTTGATAGTCTCCCAGCAAGCACTCATAATCATGCTGAACTGCATGATATTTTTCGTTGCTAATCTTCAACGATTCTCTCAATTGCCCATTTGCTTTCATCGACTTTTCAAGTTTTTTCTTTAACATTGCGTTTTCATATTTTAATTTTTCGATTTCTTCTGATGAAGCATCTGCTGTATTTTGTAATCCATCTACACAAAATTCTTCGTATTTTGAAAGATGCTTCTGAACATAAGGCTTACACATAGTCCGAAGGCTAATACCGCAAGCACGCGAAATTGCCGCTTTTGTAATAGT
>OHWA01000418.1_pt1 | contig 14058 bp, 15 predicted proteins | sample 1579671 | NCBI WGS metagenome assembly OHWA01 (sample SAMEA3882513, study PRJEB24775) | human gut metagenome | biome: human-associated habitat; feature: intestine environment; material: feces | place: Netherlands | collected 2009/2010
GCGGCTTCGGGGTCAACCAACCATTGGTCTCTGGCTTCGTTCCAGAGATAGCCGTAAATGACCGTGCCTGTGAGGTGCTTGCCGGACTTGCCTTTGGACTGGAAAGTGGAACGGATTTTACGGCTGGTGTCTCTGGCGTAATACTCGTTCATAATGTTGCGGAAAGGGGTAAAATCATCGTCCCCTCTGGCACTGTCCACGCCGTCATTGATGGCGATAAGGCGAACGCCACGCTGACGCAGGATTTCCATAATCTGACCGACTTTCAGATAGTCACGACCCATGCGGCTCATGTCCTTGATGCACAAATACTCCACATTCCCGGCTTCCACTTCTTTCATCATTGCTAAAAATCCGGGACGGTCAAAGCAGGTGCCGCTAATGCCATCGTCCGTGAAATGGACAATGTTTGTAAAGCCCTGCCGTGCGGCGAACTCCTCCAACATAGCCTTTTGATTGGAAATGGAATTGCTCTCACGCTGCTGGTCATCATCTTTGCCAAAGTCATCACGGCTCAGTCGTTCGTACAGAGCAGTGATTTTCTCGTTTTTTCTCATAACTTGCGCTCCTTTCTTCGGTTTTAGGTTGTGTGTTCTAAGAGACTTCCCAACCGCTTGATTAAGAAGTCTTTTAGAGCATACAACACCGGCAGCTAGCTTGTATTTCTTATACTGCCGAACTGCAAAATGTTCCGGCTTATCCTTTTCCAGTTCTTCAAAAAGCTCGTCCACGGCATTTTTGAAGGTTTCATCATCCTCGCGGGCTTCGCTGGCGTTGATGAACTCCAGCAGCGTGGAGAAGTTCTGCTCCTCCTCCGGGGCTTCATACCAGATGTAGCCAATCAGTGCACAGTAGAGCAGGCGTTCGGCCTTGACCCAGAAATCCTCGCCGGATTTTTCGCCATCCCCTTTTGTGTTGGCGATAATGGTATTGACCAGTTTCAGAATATCCTTTTCGCTGCGGATGTAATGGAACGGATTGTATCGCATGGATTTTTTGAAATTGATGGTGTTCAGGACTTTGATTTTATACCCGGCATCCGAGAGCATCTTTCCGCACTCGATAATGATCGTACCCTTTGGGTCCGTTACGACATAGCTGACCTTTTGGGGCATCTGCATCAAGTTGGGCTTGACGTAAAATCGTGTCTTACCACTGCCGCTGCCGCCAATCACAATGACGTTTTTATTGCGGGCGTACTTCGGATGCTTTGGTCTACCACTCATCATCAGCCGTTCGGTCTGTGTGAGAATGACATTGTTCTCGAATACCGGGTCGATAAAAGGTTCGATGTCCTTCTGGTTGCCCCACCGGGCAGAGCCGTATTCCTCGCCTTGCCGATACTTCTTTGCATTCTTCCCTTTGAAGTAGATCACGGCCTTCAGCGCAGCTGCACCGGCCAGACCCACCATCAGGTCGAACGGGTGAAAACTGGGCAAGACACTTTTGTAGGCCAGTCCAAAGTTCATAAAGAGAACCATGAGCCTGTCCACCACGGAATCGCCATTGCAATGACGGTAGAGCCATGCGGCTTTCTCCACCATGTAAAAGGCGAAGATGTACGGAAAATTCAGCAGGATCAGCTTTTTCATATCCGCTGACTGCACCATCCTGCTGATTTCCGCAGCCAGTTTTTTGCCCCATGCCGTCCCGCCCGTCTGGTTGGACGGTGCTTTGCGCGGCAGGCGGGCAGGTTTTTTCGGATTTTTCATCGTATCGGTTCCTGCTCCCTCTTCTTTTCTTTTTTGAGCTGGCGATGATTGGAAAGTTTCTCTTTTACCTTTTCCAGCTTCTGACGCACCGATTCACGTTTCTGCTTTTTCAGCGTTTCGCTGGTATACTCCTTAAAGGCAGCGGTCATAACATCCACATCCTTGGCCTTGAAAAAGACCAGATACTCCGTCTTGCCCTCCTGCTCTACCTTTTTCAGACTATAATCAATGCCATACTTCCGGGCTACCCGGTCGAAAGACTTGATGTTATTGTCCGTGACAACAATGTTCGTGATCTGCGCGCCGCTCTTTTGCAGGCTCTTGATGCTCTGCCGACCTGTTTTCCTACATTGGCTTTTTTCTCCTTTCCCCCGCTGCTTTTTCTTGTCCATTTCCGCCAGCAGCTTTATCAGGGCTGCTTTCAAAATCTGTGCCGTGATTTTTCCTCCTTTGATGCACAGCGAAATGGTTTTCTCATTGACTTCTTCCTGCACGGTTGCTCACCTCCCATCTATCGCCGCTGCATCAGGGGCGGACTGCCCCGGCCGCAGGCGGCGCGGTATCGCCCAGCACCGAACGGAACTTCTTGCGGCACTGGTGCAGCAGATAACCGCACTCCCATTTGTGGCGGCAGTGCTTGCAGGGATGGCCGCTGTCCGTTCCCGGACGCTGGCGCATCATGCGTTCAAACGGATTATCGGTAAAATTCATAGGCTTAACCTCCCTGTTCAGCCAGCGGCAGCACCCCGCGCCGCTTTAAAGTGTGGTAAAGGAACTTCCGACCTTTCTGCGTCCATGCAGTGTGCAGCTTTTCCACCTCGGAACCATCGCTGCGCTGGAGCCGGAACATCAGGCTGGACGTATAGCCTTTGCCGTGGTGTTCCGAATAAAGTACCCACTGACCGTTGACCCGGTACTGGATGCCGTGCAGATGCAGCAGCCGATTGAACACCTTGGCTCCACAGCCGTACTCTTTGGCGATCTGCGTGGTTGTCACCAGCGAATTGGACTCGCTCAGCTGCGCCTCATAGCTACTCCGGCGCGGCGGCTTCTTATGCAGCAGGCCCAGCAGCGCATCCCAGTCAAACGGCTGCGGATGGTACGCCGCACCGACTGCCGTATGGTGCAGCTTGCAGAGCTTCTTTGCCATGTCCTGCGTGATGCGGTAGTCTTTCACATACCGCTGGACCGTGCGCCCGCCCTCATCCTGCATCCGGACACGGGGCATATACTCGTAGTCGCGGCCCTCGATGAAACCATACTGGCACATACGCGGGAACCACTTGCGAAAATCACTGCGAATGTGCATCTGGTCATACAGATCACGCGCCCACAGCGTAGAGGGCAGCGTGTCAAGACTCATGAATACGATGTTCATGGGGTTGTCCTCCTAGTTCTTATCTACTCTGCCGCCCCACCCAAATTCATGCCGAACCTGTGCGGAATAATAGCTATCCACGGTCACAGGTGCGTTATAGAGTGTTGCCAGCAAGTATTGCTTGATGTTCCGAATCTGAGTGCTGTTTTCTTTTAAGCACTCCAATATGTACTGGATATGCGAGGAATCCAGCTTCATCAGGCGGCTTTTCACCACCTCCTTCGGCTTTTCCTCCCCGCAAATGCGCAGGAACCTCTTTCTGCTGGTGACGGTTTCCACCAGTAGTTCCAGAATCTCATGCAGAACCGCTTTATCTGTCGGATAGCCCTGTTCCAGAATTTCCAGTTCCAGAACTTCCTTGAAATAGCAGCGGTACTGTTCTTCTTCCTGCAATTCAGCCGGATAGATAAGATCAGTTTCACTATTATCTGTCTTATTTATCTTCTCAGTATTACTTCCGTTTGATTTTGGAACTCCCGGAAGTTCGTTTTTCAAACTGCCGGAAGTATGATTTTCATACTTCCAGTAGTTCGATTGCGAAAGCCCCGCATAAAGGTCTTTCACATACAGCAGATTGGGTTTGCCAAGTCCTTGTCTGCGCCGCTCGATAAGCCGAAACTCCTGTTCCAGTTCATCCAGCAGTTTAACCGCCTTTTGTCTGGCACAATGAATAGAGTCCATGACTTCCTCTATCGTGCAGATAATGTAGGCGTTGCCGTGCTTGTCCTGCCAGCCGTTCTTGATAGAAAGGCTCATACGATCCAGCAGCACAGCATACAGCAGCTTAGCGTCCCCGGACATCTTCTGGAACAGATCAGCCTTGACCAGTGCCTTCGGCACACGGTAAAAGCTGTATCGGTCTGCTTCCAGACCTTTGAAATACGGGTACTCCATGTAAATTCATCACCCCCTATCGGATTGGATTTGCACTATTGGAAATAACAGTACATTCCTACGGTGGAACACGTTTCCATGCTCCACCGCAGTGTATCTGCTGTTATTTGAGCTTTGCCATTCTGCCCCAGCCCGTTCCTGCCCCATATTTCAGCGGCGTTTTCTCTGGTAAGACGCGCAGGATGCACATTCAGTGCCAGAAGTATCTCTCTGGGATGGCTTATTCAGTTTTCAAAGAGCTTCGTAAGGTTCTCTTCTCTAACCCTTACACTAATATGAATTTGAAGGGCCCTTGGGGTATACAGTTCCCAAAGATTTTTTGAAATTCTTTATTCCACATTCATTTTCAACGGATTATCGAAGTATTCATTCTCATACAATTTGATATTTTTCATTGAGATAAGCTGCAATGCAGCTTTCCAACGAACTACTGCCTGCAAATTCGGCCTCGATGGTATATTCACCGCACCTATTGATATAGGGAGAATTGCTTGCCACGTTTTCTGTTTGCCGAGTATTCTTGCTCATCTTCTGTTTCCTTTTCATGTAAAATCTCCTACTGCCAATTCATAATGTGCTTCAAAATCAAATTTGCGGCGAATCCGTTCAAGTGCCTGATTGACAGACCTTGTAACCGACCCACGCGCGATTTCCATACCATCTGCAATTTCCTGATGGGTCTTGTCAAGAACATAATTCTGGTAGATCAGGTTACGCTGCTTTTCCGTCAGAACCGCCATCATTGCATGAAGTGCTTCCTTCTCAATAAATCTATCCAGAACATTGATTTCAGAGTCTGCCATCTCGCCCCAATCTTCCGCTACGGCATGATACGAAACACACACTTTGGTTTGACCCACGCCCTCGCACTTCTGCTGTGATTCCTCCACTCTCCGTTCGCCCTCAAACAGTGCGCGAATATGCCACTCGCAGTTTTCAAAATACTCTTCCTCGATCACATCTCCCTTTCCCTCTGCTGCATCGTAGGCATAGTCTCCACGGCAGTCATGGATATGGAACACGGTGTTTCGCTTTCCTGTAGAAAACCAAACATAGCCGCTGTGATAAAGCGTCAGGTGACTGTCGTGCTCAAATTCTTTACGCAGAAAAATCCGACCTTCTTCCAAAAGCACCTTTGGAGAGGGTACGCGCTTGGTGTGTACAGGTGCTTTTACCAGTTCCTTGACCTTTTTCAATGTAAGCATTTTGTCCACCTTTCTGCCTTCCGGCTCCGGGTGAACTGAAAAAAGCAGCAAAAATCGTCTCAGATTCACCCGTTTTTTTTGAACGGGAATCTAAGATTCCTCTTACTGCTTTCTATTTTTTGAAGTCCCTATACTAACATGAATCCGTAGAGCCACCTGGGAATACAGATTTTCAAGAAAATTAAAAAAGAAAAAGCCGGAACAGGATGAACTACTTGCAGGCGCACTACTGCGCTGCATTCGCTCATTCTGTTCCGGCCTATATCACATATTGCTACGGTATCGCTCTAAACAAACAGATATTATATTGTAGACCCAAAAGAACGTCTGATGGAGCTGGTCGGCTAACCAGGTGCCGCCTAAGATTCCACCTCTGCAATTTCAGTGTCCGATGAAGCACTCTGCTTCAGGCTTCTTTCCGTTGGTTCTCTGCTGTGAAAAATTCGATACTCTTCACGGGAAGGCCGTGAATGCACTCCACCAGAGACTCAGCAGAAATATAATCTTCACAGCCACCACGCCTGATCTGGAGCATGTTCTTTCCATCAACGACACTGCGATTTCCGATCCGCAGACCCTTTGGGGTGCGGATTTCATGTTCTCCGTTGCTCATCTTCTCACGGCCTCCTTTGTGTTGGTTTAAGTTTCTTCTTTTCTTCTATTCAATTTCACCTTTTGAACTTCCGCTCTTTTTTCACCTTTTTCGGCTTGCATATTTACGATTTTTACGGTATAATAATCCAAAAGATGATAGAATATAGCATATATTATAAGCAAGTCGTGTCGCCGTGTCAAGATGTAAATGTGAAAATTTGTTGCATCTTCCAGATTGAATATTTACAAATCCCGTTGCACATTGTTACAGCACGATAACTACGCCATAGAAAGGTTGCAAACATGAAATTTGGAGAGAAAGTTCGCGATCTACGAAAGAAACATTCTTTAACACAGGACGAATTGGCACAATGTCTGGGTATCAACAAACGAACGATCATCGGATGGGAGCGTGATGGCCGCTACCCTCGCAGTATTGAAATGCTTGAAAAGATGGCCGATATATTCCATGTACCTTTGACCTATTTGCAACCGGATCAGTCTTTATTTATCGAACGTGCTGCCGAAGCCTACGGAAAAAAGGGCAAAATAGAAGCCCAGCATCTCGCATTCGAGCTTACTGAGCTTTTTGCCAGCGGAGAGTTGACCGCGCAGGATATGGACGGCATCATGTATGAAATGCACAAAGCCTATTTTAAGTACCGAGAACAAAAACGAGAAAAGGAACGAATAATGAACCTGTGAACCACTGTTCTATTCACTATGCCATCCCCGGAAGGAGATTACATTATGGATTCTGCGTTTATTCACCAAGCTGCCAACGAACTTGTCCAAAATGCCGGAACTCGCAACATCAAACAGATCGCGCGTAGTTGCAGTCTGGACATCAGTGAAACATCTCGCATTAAAGATATGTTGGGTTTGCTTTCACTCTATTTTGATAAGCCACTGATCCTTATCAATCGCCAGCTGGACAAACAGACAAAGCAGATGGTGTGCGGTTATGCGCTCGGACATTATCTGGAGCATCAGCTGCTCATGGACTTGCATACCCTGAACAAGTTTCTGACCATTAAGGATAAGCACATCCTTCTTTACGAGCATAATGCTTTTACATCCCACCTGATGCTGGACAGTGATGAAGTCTATCAAATGACGAAACGCGGGTTGGACGCTGCGCAGATCTCTGCAGCGAAGCGGATTCACCTCAATTTGGTGCTGGTGAAACTTCTGGAACTGCATCATCTGGGATACGATCTACGGCACTATCACGCCCAGCACCATGCGTTTATTAAACAGTTCAACCTTCCGGCACATTTTCAGTTTTGATGTGGCCGCCGGATGAGCCTATGTTCTTATAACCCTAAAACCCGTAATGGATGGTGCGTTATGCCTGTCCATTACGGGTTTTTCGTGTTATTTCAGTTTTTCGAGAATTTCATCAGCACTCATGCCTTCGGCAAGCAACTTCTTCAGGACGGATTCTGCTTCTGCCTTTTTCGCTTCTTCTGCTGCCTTGGCATCTGCCCTGGCCTTCTTCGCTTCCAGCGTTACCACTTCTTTTTCGGCCTTCTTTAAAGCAGCCTTTTTTGCTTTCAGATCAGCCTTCAAAGTGTCAATGTTTGCTATGATGGATGCAATCTCAGCAGAGAGTGTTTCCTTTACGGACTGCTTTTCTGCAATCTGCGTTACAAAATCAGCAGTCACGGTTTTAGGCTTATTCTTGCTACCTTTGGTTCTGGGCATAGGACACAAACCTCTTTCCTGTTATGATAGTCTAAATATATCACAGGTCTGAAAATAAATCAGCCTTGTACACACCATTCTCCAGCATCTTCTTGAAGCTGTCCTTTACGGCTGCAACATCTTCGTGATAGGTCATTCCGTACCAGGTGTCGTTAGTCCTCAGAACCTTTACGGACATTTTTCCCTGCTCCAACAGTTCACCGATGAAGCTAGGAATCAGATACTCTGCCTTCAGCGGATTGCCGGGTACTTCTTTCTCGAAAAACTCCTTGAAACCATTTTCCAGCACACCCAGAAAATCAGGAGTCAATCCCCACATGTTCATGGAAACCAGAGCGTCAACATCAATAACTACACCATCTGCTTCCGCTCCAGTTGCAGTCTTTACGATGCTCTTAGTCTCAACAACCTCGGTCAGATTATTCTGGTCATCCATCTTGCAAATGCCACGAGTCACGCCACCGTTATCAGACAGCGTGTTCTTCAGCACAAAGCCAGCCATACAGGACTTTCCGCCATTCACTAGATACTCATGAACAGCTTTAAAGCCTTCCTTGCCATAGTAATCGTCTGCGTTAATGACGATGAACGGAGTTTTAATTACGTCCTTCGCTGCAAGCACGGCCTGACCGGTTCCCCAGGGTTTCGTGCGACCTTCCGGTAAAGTTCCCGGAATATCGTTGATATCCTGGAAAGCGTAGTCTACAGTTACGTCATGAGAAGAGCAAATGGAGGCAATGCGATCACCAATAACCTCTTTAAACTCCTTCTCGATATCCTTACGGATGATAAATACTACATGGTTGAAGCCAGCATCAATCGCATCATGGATTGAGTAGTCCATAATGATATGTCCAGCATCATCCACTGGCTCCAACTGCTTAATTCCTGTTCCGAAACGGCTGCCGATACCGGCTGCCATGATAAGTAATGTTGTGTTCATAATTTTTTCCTCTTGCTATCTTTTATTCCGCAGTCACACTCTTAGCGAGTTTTCTCGACTTCTCTACATCCAGACCTTTGGCTGCAAATACATAATAGCCCAATAGCTGTAGCAGAATCACTGCTAGGCTCTGCAAAACGGCTCTAGGTAATTGCCAGAATCGTCATTGACTTTATGCCTTATATCCCTTTTCGCAGATCACATCGACAACTTCGGAAACATATTTCTGACAAGTATCGTGGTCGGGGGCTTCTACCATCACACGCACCACAGGTTCCGTACCGGACTCACGAACCAGAATACGGCCAGTATCTCCCAGTGCTTCAGCCACATTCTTTACTGCTGCCTGCACCGCCTCATCGTTCTGTGCCGCCTTTTTATCCGTTACGCGAACATTCTCCAGTACCTGCGGATAAATCTTCAGTGGTGCTGCCAATTCGCTCATCGGCTTCTTTTTAGCCAGCATGACTTCCATCATTTTCAAACTCGTCAGGATACCATCACCCGTGCTGGCATACTTGGAGAAGATAATATGTCCGCTCTGCTCGCCGCCGATACGACAGCCATTCTTTGCCATGTACTCGTAAACATACTTGTCGCCCACGGCGGTCTTAGCATAGCCGATGCCCTTTTCGTCAAAAGCCTTATACAGACCAAAGTTGGACATAACTGTGGTGACAACGGTATTATTTAACAGCTTACCACGTTCCTTCATATAGCAACCGTAGATATACAGAATGTGGTCGCCAGTGATAACATTGCCCTTTTCGTCCACGCACAGGCAGCGGTCGGCATCACCATCGTAAGCAAAACCAACATCCAAGCCCTTCTCCACAACAAACTTCTGAAGGCCCTCGATATGGGTTGAACCTGCATTGTTATTGATGTTCAGACCATTCGGATTATTATTGATGACATAGGTATCTGCGCCAAGCGCATCGAACACGGACTTTGCGATATTCCAGGAGCTACCATTGGCGCAATCCAAACCGACCTTGACACCCTTAAAGGAGTAGATGCCCAGCGAGATCAGGTAGCCCATGTAGCGGTTGCGACCTGCCACATAGTCCACAGTGCAGCCGATGTGCTCACGATGAGCAAAGGGCAGCTCTGGCCAGTCCTTATCAAAGACATGGAGTTTGCCGTCGATGTAATCTTCTACTAGCAGCAGAGTTTCCTCCGGCATCTTCTCGCCGTAGCAATCGATCAGCTTGATGCCATTATCATAGTAGGGGTTGTGGCTGGCAGAGATCATAATGCCGCAGTCGAAGTCATCGACACGAGCGATATAAGCTACAGACGGGGTGGTGGTAACATGGAGCAAATAGGCATCTGCACCGGAAGCGGTCAGGCCAGCAACCAAGCTGTACTCGAACATATAGCTTGAGCGGCGCGTATCCTTGCCGATAACAATACGGGCAGGTTCATGCTCGTTGTTACGCTCACGGAGAGCATTATAATACCAGCCGAGGAAACACCCCACCTTGTAGGCGTGATCGGCTGTTAAAGTAATTCCAGCTTCCCCACGGAAGCCGTCTGTTCCAAAGTATTTACCCATTTCTATTCCTTTCCTGCCCTTCACGCAACCTTGATCAATACATTTTACTTATCAATATGCTTTTATCGGACACCTAATCTTTCTTAGCACATTTGTTATAAGGACGGAAATCGCAACTGTTCCAACTACACGAACAATATAAATCAAAGCTGCTCCCATTTCCGTTCCAAATACACTGATACCAAACCATTTCATTGCACATGAAAGAACCAAATAATTTAATGGCTCTGCCCATAAATAAACTCCATACGTATTTTGAGAAATAGCAAGTAGTTTTTTATGATGCTCTTCCTTTAATGCACTTTCAATTATTCTGGCAAACGTCCAAATCCATATAATTCCGACAAATGGCATTACGGTATTTATTAAAATCCATTTTACTGATGCAGTGCAAAAGCTAATTTCATACAGAAGTGCAAACAAAAATGACTCTGCCACAAAAGCCCGTTTTTTTGACTTGAATCCATGATTTTTCGACGTTTTACTTAGCTCATTTAGAATATCATCAATAAAATGTCCTGTCCAAAACCAAATCAACCATCGGAACGGATTTCCGAAAGGAACAATTTGACGCGCATATTTATAGAAGCCCAGCCCTATCAATGCCAATGTTCCAACGATTATGAATTGTTGTCCCACATTTTTGATATGCTTTTCAATCACATAATCCATAATAAAGCAGAAAAATAGTGCTTCCAAAAACCATAGATAAACTGCATTTGGAAATATTATCTGAATCACAGCCATCATTAGCGGGTGAGCTAAACCATCATAATACCCTGCCAACATTTTAATTGGTATGTTCCAGACAAACCATACAAACAGCAACGGAATCAAAAGTCTTTTTGCCTTTTCTCTAATCAACTTACTGACAGACGAATAGCGATTCTTTTTTAATTCCAGCGAAAACACAGCACCGGACAAGCAAAAGTATGCAGGCATATGAAACGAATAAATCCATTCCGTAAGAAGGCTCGTTGCCTTGTGAACCCCTGCATCTTGAATCATCATATCACTCAAAATCTGATCGTAATGTATTCCACCAAATTTTGTATTTATCGTGTAATAACTGGCATGACCCAGAACAACCAGAACCGTCAATAAGATTCTCAAAATATCAAGATCATATCGTCTGTCTGTCTGTCTGTCTGTCTGTCTGTCTGTCTGTCATGATTGTCCCCCTCTGCCTTTTATTGTCAAGCTTTTTATTTATTGCACACTTTCTTCGCCTTATCAATTACTTGGGTCACTATTTCCAGAACTAAAGGCTCATGCGCAATGAGAAGAACCAGACCATAGCTTCCGAAAAACAAAATTGCCGACAAAAGCAGCACAAAGAAACTATTCCAGCCCAGCATTTTTACCCATACCGAAGCAACACAGCCAATCACCAGCGCTAATAACATTTGTGGATATTGAATTTTCTTATACGCTGGTATAATGTCTTGCTTTAATGCACCAAACTGTACACCCCACACTACAATTTCCGCCGCAAGCGTTCCAATCGCAGCACCAACAGAAGCATATCTTGGAATCAAAGCAAAATTCACGATCAAATCAACCACGGCTCCGGCGATTTCTGAATAAAGCACGATTTTCTCTTTTCCAAGCGGCACAAGCATTTGGATGCCCATGACATTGGTTAGCCCAATAAACAAGAGCGTTGGCATAATAACCTGCATCGGAAGAATTGATTTTTCATAGGCACTGCCGGACAGAAAGAAAATGCCTTCTTTTGCAAAAATCATAAAATAGAGCATCATCGGCAACGCAATCAGAAACACAAAATTGATTGCTTTGTGAGCTATCCGATAAAACTCATCAATCATCTTATGCTCGATATAATACGAAGCTCTTGGAAGAAGAACTACACCAAGCGAAGTCACTATACTGACGAGAATCGTTTTAATTTTTACAGCTGCATTATAATAACCAACATCCGCATCTGTTGTCATAAAGCCGAGCATGACCGTATCCAAATGCGTGTAAATTGTCGTAGCACAGGACATTGCAAAGAAAACCGCAATCGGCTTAAAGTGTCGCTTAAAATGGTATTTTCCTACCGGTCGCATATCAATGAACTTGTGCGCATTGATAAAGTTAAAAATATTGGAACCAGAAGCGGCAAGTATCGTAATTGCACCATAAAAAATGTAATCCGATTTTTGATGCACAAAAACAAACATTACAATAAGTGCAACAAATTTGAAGATAATGGAACGAATCGTAATATAGGTATACTGTTCCAACGCCTTGTACATCCACTCCATACCAATCACATTAAATGCAATCGTAAGGCTTACGATAATATATAAGGCTCTTTCTTCTCTCAATCTTGGAACAAGCATTAAAGCAACCGCTAATGCTGTATACGAAATAACACTCATCACAAAATTGATAATCACCAGTTCCTGTGTCGTTCTGGTCAATTCTTCTTTATCATCTCGCACCTTTGCACAAGCGCGGATGCCGTATGTAGGGATGCCTAACTGTGCAAACATCGAAAAATAGGAAATCAATGATGTTGCAAATGAAACCTTTCCAGTTCCTTCCGGCAGCAAAATTCTGGAAACATACGGAAATGTTATCAGTGGAAAAATGAATGACGACATTGTTAATAGCGCATTCATTATAAAATTCAGTTTCAATGATTTTTGTTTACGCATAGAGTCACCTTTTGAGGATTAGTCCCAATAAAATTGATATGGAACTGTTGCTGCATAATTCAACAGCACATAAGCTCTGTACCATGTTGCGAATAATATAGCAATCAAAATCCATGCCCAAATGTTTTTAGATTTTTCCGAATAGCAAGTATATGTATTACTTAATCCTATCATTTGCAATGGAATAAAGAAATAACTTGACCTCGAAATATATTCTGCAAACAAAGGACCTAATACTGTAAACATAAAGACGACGCCAGATGCAAATATATAAAATAGCCCTTGCATTTTTCTTCTATTTAAGTATCTAAAATGCACAACCAATATCAACAGATATGTTGCCTGTATTAACGCAACAATCAGTGAAATTGATCTTCCTTCTGATAAAGTTGAAAACTGACCACCGCTCAAGTAATTAAGATATTCCCATATTAACCAGAAGCCGAACAAGATTGTTAATTGTTACTGATATCGCACCAACAACTGCAACTGCAAACATTCCTTTGAGAAACTGCTTTTTTTCACTTGTGCCAGGTTTATCTTGTAAAAACAGATACATCGGAAATATGCCAAATCCCAATATAGCCGATGAATGCATGGCAAATGCTATTACCATAAGGACAAAATACGGTTTATATTGTTTATCAAACAAATATGTAACTGCCAATGTAACAAAACTGACCGCAATCGTTTGTCTCATAATATTCAGTGATACATTGTACATACTAAAATAATACAACAGCATCACAAGCCACACTGGTGTTCCATACAGCTTCTCACATCTGCAAAAAGCTATATACACTACCGTTACTGCGATCAATTCGTAGACAAACAAACTCCAGTGATAATCATTTGCTACTTTGGCAACCAAATATACTATTAAATTAAATCCTATATCTGCATTTCCAAGAATTGATTGGTTTTTCAAAAAATCGATTATGCTATCACTTTGTTTTGCTCTTTCAAAAAATGAAATAGCATAGCTTTTTACATCTACTCCTATGTTTTCAGCTCTAAGTCCAGCAAGAATCGCCGGTAGCAACAATCCTATTATAATCAAGAGTTTCTGTATACTCTTATTCTTTGTTGTTTTAGCTAAATAAATGCAAAGCGTAGACAGTCCAAACACAACTAGATATATCGCCATTCAATTTTCCTTCCTTTGCATTGCTTATTGCAACTACATTATTTTTGCAAAGACAGTTCATTCGCAATATATTCCTCAAACTTTTTTCTCTGAGTAATAGAATCCAAGGTTCCAAGGAAAATCACTTTAGCTCTGATAAAGTCACCTTTAAGCAATTTCTGAAGTGCAACCTTAAAATTGTGAATGACCAATTTTTTTCTTTGCTTCTGACTTACAAAAAGCCCCTCATTGATGGTTGTATTACGATAATACTT
>OHWA01000434.1_pt1 | contig 13827 bp, 9 predicted proteins | sample 1579671 | NCBI WGS metagenome assembly OHWA01 (sample SAMEA3882513, study PRJEB24775) | human gut metagenome | biome: human-associated habitat; feature: intestine environment; material: feces | place: Netherlands | collected 2009/2010
CGCGCGCCCATGTCGCGCAGGAACCGCGCCGTCGTCGTCGCGGACCAGTAGCTGGTCATCTCGACCACGAACAGTCCCTCGAGTGGTTTTCTCATGGATATAGCCTCCTTGTTGATGCAGATTTTTTTCTGAAATTGCAACGGTTTTCAGTTTGTTGAAATGAAATGGATCCGATGCTTTGTTTATATTATAACGATTATTTCGGCGCTTGTTACCTGTATTTCTTACAATTCTTTTGCCCCTGCGGACGTGCATTTTTGTGCTGTGTTGCCATAGATTTTCTGGCGCTTCCGGCACGAAAAAAGCGCCGCATCCGAACGGGCGGATGCGGCGCGGGAAACAAAGGGAAAAATCGCTCTTTACGGTTTCGGCATCAGGTAGAACACGATGTGCACATCGGCGCAATGCACGCCGTCGGCGTCCATGACGGGCACATCGAGCGGGTACTGCCCCTTGCCGTGCTCTTCGACATAGGCAATGCGCTCTTTGGCTTCTTCCTCCGTCATGGAGATGTCCACGATCAGGTCGCGCTTGGTCGGCTTGCGGTAATCAATGTTCACGCTCTTGATGATCGGCACATACTTGCCGGCATAGGTGCACTTGATCAGCGTGGCGCCCGAGGACTCGGCCAGCACGAAATAGCTGCCGGCATAGACGATGTTCACGTGGTTAAGGTGCATGCTGTTAGCAGGCAGACGCACGACCACATGGCGCTCCTCGGCGACTTCCGGGATGAGCCCGGCCACGTTCAGGAAGTTGATCTTCCCGTGCTGGAGATTGTATTTCGCCTCTTCAAAAAAGGCTGCGTTCATTTCCGCCATGTCTGGCTCCTTTCTCTTGCGCAGAGCTCAGTCGGCGACATACTTTGCCGCCAGGCCGCGGATGATGGTCTCGGCGTCGCCCATGACCTTCTCGACCATGTCCTTGGTCTTGGGCAGATCGGTGATGCGCTGCGCGCACTCGCCGGCGCCGGCCATGGCGTGCTCCACGTCGCCCTTATAGGTCGCGGCAATACCGTAACGCTCGAAGGTCAGCAGCTCCATCGGGATGCTCGAGAAGTCATCCGGCACACCGACGTAGGATCCGGGGGCTTCCTTGGCGGTGTTGTAAGCATGCTGCAGGGACACGTCGCTGCGCAGCCAGCGCGCCGGGCCGACAAAGCCGCGGGCAATAATCGTGCCGCCGTCGGCGCAGTCGACGACCATCTTCTTCCACAGTTCGCAGAAATCGCTCTCTTCGGTGGCGAGGAAGCGGGTGCCCATCTGCACGCCGTCAGCGCCCATGGCGAAGGCCGCCGCGATCGACTTGCCGTCGCAGAAGCCGCCGGTGCCGCACACGAGCGTGTTCTCGTCAGAGAACTTCTCGATGATGTCCGGCAACAGCGTCATGCTGTGCACCGGCTGCCACGCCGTGTGCATACCGCCCTCGTGGCCGGAGGCGATGAGCACCTGCACGCCGGCCTTCTTGCAGCGGGCCGCGGTGCGCACACCCGGGAACACGTGCATCCAGATCATGCCCTGCTCCTTGACGAAGTTTGCCCAGGGCATCGGGTCGCCGGCCGTAGTGACGAGCACGCGGAAGCGGCGCTTCATCTCGGGATCGGCCTCGCGCAGCTCCTTGATGGCCTGCATGACCTTCATGGCATTGGCCTTGACCTCCGCAGAGACCATGACGTTCGCGCCGAAGATACCGTCGGACTCCTTGGTCTCTTCAAACACGCGGGTGAACATTTTCTTGAAGATGGTCACATCGTCATCGGTGGTCTCGGCGTGTGCCTGCTTGCAGAAGTCTTCAAAGACGATGGGGTTGGTCTCGCGGGACGTGGTGGCAAATGTGCTGCACAGGCCGAGACAGCCAGCGTTGGCCGCCGCGATGCACAGGCTGGTGACCGGATACGGACCCATGCCGGCCTGGATGATGGGGTATTTGAGCCCGACAAGCTCGGTAAGTCTGGTTTTGATCATGATGTTTTTCTCCTTTCAAACGCTGTGTATGACCGGCAATGTGCCGGAATGTTACCTTTCTGACTATGACTACTATATCAACTCTGCACACCGCATCCCAGAGCACCGGCTACGAAAGTGACCGCCGATCGCAGCGGCGAAATTAGGCACCTTGACCAGCGGCGCATCTGGAAAGTGTCCCCCGTGCAGAGAATGTCTGCACAGGGGACGGTGGATCTGACGGGGATATTCGGATCAGCAGAGACCGATCGCCTGCCAGAGCGGGACGCTGGCCAGCATGGCGATGATCGTTATGACCATGTAGGCGTAAGAAGCCTTCTGCGCGCAGGGATAGTCGACGCACTTGTCGCCGGTCATCTTGATGAAGCCGACCACGGACGGGTTGCCGTAAGCGGTGTTCCAGTACGTGCCGCACAGCCACTCGACAAAGACGAGGATGAACATGCTCATGCCGTGTGCCTCCATGAGTGGTCCGAAGATGGCGATCATCATCGTGAGCATGCAGGTCTGGGACACGATCACGTAACGCAGGGCAAACGTGATGATGCACAGGCAGGGAACGAAGATATACGGGCTGCTCATGATGGGCGCGAAGATGGGGCCGAGCAGGCTGGCCAGCCATGCGCTGACGCCGGTGGTGTTCATGAACTTGGCGATGCTGAGGATGCCGCCGATGAAGACGACAAGCGTCCACTGGCCTTTGGCGTTGGCCTCCGGCGCCGTCAGCAGGCCGGCGGCGAAGAACGCCACGTCAGCCGCGATGGCCACGAAGCCGGCGTCCACGCCGTGCAGCTTCTGGGTGATCCAGAGGATGATGGCGATGGCAACGATGATGATGCCCTGCTTCTCCTTCTTGGAGACGGCGCCGAGCGCCTTGTACTGCTCCTTGAGGAAGGTCACGTCGCCGGCGAGCTTTTCTTTCGGTTTGCAGATGATCGTGCAGTACAGATAGGTCAGAACGATGAGCACGAGATACCAGACGATCGTGCACTTGAGCCAGGAGCCCCAGGTGAAGGCGAGGCCCTGCATGAAGCCGATCATCAGCGCAACGAACGCCGAGCCGGACATGAAGGCAATGCCGAGGATGTACGTGCCCATGAAGTTGGCAAACCACAGGCCGCGGGCCGCTTTGCTGTTCGGCTCCGCGCCGACAGCCTCACAGACCTGGCCGATCAGAGGCGCCATGATGGAGGTCTTGGCATAGGAGCTGGGGATCATCGGGGTGGTGATGATGCCCGCGAGCATCATGGCCGTGACCTGGCCGCGATAGGTGCCGGGGAACTTCGTGAGGACCCACAGCGCCAGGCGCTTCATGAAGCCGCTGTTGTTGATGCCGACCGACATGATGAACACACCGATGCACAGCCAGACGGTCGTGCCGGAGAACTCGACCGTGACGTCCGCCACCTTGCCGAGTTTGAATACCAGCAGCATAACCATGGTCGCAAGGGTCGCGACCCAGTCCGGCAGGGCGCCGGAGATCAGGCACGTCAGCAGGAAGCCGAAGCACCCGAGATACTGCCAGCCCTGACGGCTCATCATTTCCGTTTCCGGCGGCAGGTAGGCGATCAGCAGCATCAGGACAATACCGCCCAGAATGCCGAAAATCGTCTTTTTCATTTGCTTGCTCATGAGTTTCACTCCTCCTTAATGAATGGTTCTCAACTTGCGCTTTCGTTAGTTAATTATCTGTCAAGTTGGTTTTAGGTTACACCGAATTCAGCGCTTTTTCACCAACAAAGACTACGAAATCCGCAGAGAGAAAAATCATTTTTTTGTACTCCATAACCAAGCGGCCGGAAAACACACATACTGCTGATTTTCAAGTATTAAATTAGGTATTCTCTGCACACTTTCCGCCCGAATTGTACAAAAACGGGTGCGCATTGCGCTGCGTTATCCGTTTTTTGCAAGCCGTACGCGCTTTGTACATTTCCTCCAAAACACGTCGCTGCGCCCGGCCGCAACTTTGGTCTGAATACTGTTGAGACCCCCGCCCCGCTTTGATATATTTTTGATTAGCAAGGCGACAGACGCATTTTTTCAAACCATTAAACATCATTAGGAGGTAGCATACATGAAAACAAAACTGACTGAAATGTTTGGCATTGAGTACCCGATCGTCCAGAGCGGCATGCAGTGGCTGGCCGTGCCGCAGCTCGCGGCCGCCGTGTGCAACGCCGGCGGTATCGGCACCATCAACGTCACCTGCTGGCCGACGCTCGACGAGTTTGCCGACGCGCTCGACGAGATGAACAGCCTGACCAACAAGCCCTACATCGTCAACATCTCCCTCGCCCCGACCCAGCGTCTGGACAACGAGGAGATCCGCAAGACCATCCGTCTGTGCGGCGAAAAGCACGTTGCCGCCATCGAGACGAGCGCCGAGGATCCGCGCGAATTCATCGCCGACATCAAGTCCGCCGGCATGCGTCATTTCCACAAGTGCCCGAACTACAAGGTCTCCATGAGCATGGAGCGCAAGGGACTCGACGGCGTCATCATCGCCGGCTACGAGGTCGGCGGCCATCCGTCGGCTGACGGCGTGGGCACATTCGTCATCGCGCGCCGCTGCGCCGCGGACATGAAGATCCCGGTCATCGCCGCCGGCGGCATCGCGGACGGCCACGGTCTCGCGGCTGCGCTCGCGCTCGGCGCTTCCGGCGTTGCCATGGGCACCCGCTTCGTGTGCGTCGATGAGTGCCCGATCTCCGACAACCACCGCCAGTGGGTCATCAACCACACCGAAAAGGACACCGTACTCTGCCAGAAGACCATCGGCAGCATGATGCGCGTGTCCAAGAACAACGCTTCCCTGCTCGCCAACGAGATCGAGAACCGCGGCCTGCGCACCGGCAAGGGCCCGATGGACATCCTCAAGGAGCAGATGCCCGTCATCACCGGCCAGAAGACCCGCGTGGCCTTCCAGGACGGCAATGTCGACAGCGCGATCTTCTGCGCCGGCATGGGTATGGGTCTCGTGCACGATGTCGTGCCGGTCAAGGTTCTGCTCGACCGCATGGTCAAGGAAGCCGAAGAGACCATCAACAGCATCAAGGCGTCCTTCTGATCGCATAACACGCTCCACACACCATCCTTTCTATACATCCACCCCTATTTTCTTCCCCCCCACTCAAAGCGCGGATGCAGCCGCGTCCGCGCCGCAGCAACAGCGAGAGCCGCCCCTTTTCCCGGGGGCGGCTCTTCTATATATCGTTTAGATATCGTTGCTTCCCCGGACAGTGTGCGGCGCATACGCCGCGCGCCGGGCAGCAAGAAGGCCGCAGCGCATATGCGCTGCGGCCTTTTGATCGTGATCGTGTTTTTGCGCGCGGACGGCTTACGGCTGCTCGCCGGGATCGCTGTTCGGAGCGTCCGCATCCGGTGCGGACGGTGCCTCCGGCTGGGCCGGCGCTTCCGCGTCCGGCTGCGGGGTCTCGGGGGCCTCGTCCATTCTGCAGATGATCTTCGCCGGCGGCTCAATGGTGTCGTCCGGGTGGACGGGCATCACACCGTGCTCACAGTAGTAGCGGAAGTCATCGCCCTCGATCGTCTCGTGGATGAGCAGGTACTCCGCGAGGCCGGTCAGCAGGTCGGCGTGCTCGCGCAGCAGCGCCTCGCACTTGGCGTAGGCCTGGTCGAACAGGTGCTTGACCTCCTCGTCGATCGTGGCGGCGGTCTCCTCGGAATAGCTCTTCGTGGTGCCGAAATCGCGGCCGATGAAGATACTGTGGCTCGAATCGTCGAACGAGATCGGGCCGAGCTTCTCGGACATGCCGTATTTCATGACCATGTCGCGGGCGATGTTCGTCGCCTGCTGGATATCGTTGGACGCGCCGGTGGAGATATCGTCAAGGAAGAGCTGCTCGGCAATGCGGCCGCCGAGCGCGGAGACGATGCTGTCAAACATCTCGCCGCGGGACGTGAAGTTCTCAGCGTCCTCGGCCTTGCGATACCAGGTGAAGCCGCCGGCAGCGCCACGCGGGATGATGGTGATATAGTGCACGGGGTCGGAGTTCTTGAGGAAGAACGACGCGATCGCGTGGCCGGACTCGTGGTACGCCGTCAGGCGGCGCGCACGCTCGGACACGACGCGGCTCTTCTTCTCCGGGCCCATGACGACCTTCAGGATCGCCTCGTCGATATCCGCCTGCATGATGAAGCGGCGCTTACTGCGCGTGGCCATGATGGCGGCCTCGTTGAGGAGGTTCTCCAGATCCGCACCGGCAAAGCCGGCCGTGCCGCGCGCGATGCTCTTGAGATCCACATCGTCGCCCAGCGGCTTGCCGCGGGCGTGGACCTTCAGGATCTCCTCGCGGCCCTTGATATCGGGCAGCCCCATATACACGCGCCGGTCAAAGCGGCCGGGGCGCAACAGCGCGTTATCGAGAATGTCGGCGCGGTTGGTCGCCGCCATGACGATGACGCCCTCGTTATTCGTAAAGCCGTCCATCTCGACGAGCAGCTGGTTGAGCGTCTGCTCGCGCTCGTCGTGACCGCCGCCGAGACCGCTGCCGCGCTGGCGGCCGACCGCGTCGATCTCGTCGATGAACACGATGGCCGGGGCGACCTTCTTGGCCTGGTCGAACAGATCGCGCACACGCGATGCACCGACACCGACATAGAGCTCGACAAAGTCCGAGCCCGAAATGGACAGAAACTGCACGCCTGCCTCGCCCGCGACTGCGCGGGCCATGAGCGTCTTGCCGGTGCCCGGAGGGCCGACGAGCAGCACGCCCTTGGGGATGCGCGCGCCCATCGCGGTATAGTTCTTCGGGCGCTTGAGGAAGTCCACGATCTCGGACAGCTCCTCTTTTTCCTCTTCCGCGCCGGCGACATCGGCAAACGTGACCTTCTTGAGGTTCTCCTCGCCGGTGCGCGTGTGCGCCTTGCCGAACTTGCCGACGCCCGGCGCTCCGCCGCCGCCCGCCTTGTTCATGAGCAGGTACCACACGCCGACGAACAGCACGATCGTGATCAGGTACGGCAGGATGGACATCCACCACGGCGCCGTCCAGCCCTTGACGTAATCATACTCCGTCAGCACGCCGCTGGCGGTCTGCTGCTCGATCAGATCACCCAGATCCTCGCGGAACCACGTGGGATTCGGAAGCGTCTTTTTGATCGTCGTGTTGCCGTCACTGTCCGGAGAATAGAGATTGAGCGTGAGCTCATCTCCCTCGAGACAGAACGACTTGACCTGCTCCTGGCGGAACAGCTCCTCGATCTCGGAATAGGTGTATTCCTTCTGCTCTGCCGGAGTGGTCAGATAGAAGATGACGGCGAGAATGATCACGCCGATCAGCAGGTAGAACCCGATGCCTCTGGCACGGTTCTTATCAGGTTTCAAATCAAATCACGTCCTTTATGGGATCCGCACCGGGGCGCTCAGTTGGAATAGACCTCCGGCTTGAGCACGCCGATGTACGGGAGATTGCGGTACTTTTCTGCGTAGTCGAGCCCGTAGCCGACAACAAACGCGTCCGGCACCTCAAAGCCGGCATAGGCGGCGTAGATCGGTGCCTTGCGGCGAGCGGGCTTATCGAGCAGGGTGGCAATGGTGATGGAGGCAGGCCGGCGGACGCTGAGATAGTCCTTGAGATAGTGCAGCGTGACGCCGCTGTCGAGAATGTCCTCGACGAGGATAATGTCGCGGCCCTCGATGTCCTGATTCAGATCCTTGTTGATCTTCACGGCGCCGGTGGTCGTGGTCTGGTTGCCGTAGGACGACACAGCCATGAAATCGACCGAGCACGGGATGGTCACGCTGCGCATCAGGTCGGCCATAAACACAAAGCAGCCCTTGAGCACGCCGACAAACAGCGGCTCGCGGCCGTCGAAATCCCTGGAAATCTGGGCACCCAGCTCCGCCGTGCGCGCCTGGATCTCCTCGGCGGACAGCAGAACGGACGCAATGTCATCTCTCATATCGCTCATAGTATTCTCCCCCATATGTCTGGATCTGTTCCATTCGGATGCAGATCATGGTTTGCCCCGGCGCCGCCGCGCATTGCTCGGCAACGCCGAAACCGGCGATGGCCGCCGGCGCATCTGCCGCGCGGATGATCGGCACGCGGTCGCGCTCGGCCTGTGTCAGCCCCCGTTCGGCGAACAGGTCGCTCACGCGCTTCGTGCAGCCGCGCCCCGCCAGACGAATCCGGTCGCCCGGACGCCGCGGCGTAACAGATAGTTTATCATGGATGATCGCAGATTTAAAGCAAAAAGTGGTGAACGCGCTGTGAATTTCACGAAACGGTTCCGGCACGCCGACCGTGACGCGCAGCCCCAGCTCCGGGATCTCCACCGTCTCACCCGGACGCAGAATGTGCGTCCCGAGCGGCGGCAGCGCCTGCGCGCCGAAAAACAGCCGACCCTGCTCGCGCGTCACGCGCAGGGCGGGCACATCGGCATAGCCGAGCCCTTCCCCGTCACACAGCCGCTCGAGCGCCAGCAGATGCCGGCGCGACAGTTCCCGTCCGGCCGCCTGCTGCAGCGCACGCACGCGCACCGGGCGCGGCAGCGCCAGCAGCTCTGCGATCGGGATGCCCTCTGCGGGCATCTGCCCAGCCAGAAAATCCGCAGCCAGCCCACTGAGAAACGCCTCGTCCTCGCGCAGGAGCGCTGCCGTGTCGGCCGCGTGCTGCACGAAGGCGGGATTCACGCTCTCGAGCGCCGGCACGGCATGGTGCCGGACGCGGTTGCGGGCATAGGCATCGGCCGCGTTCGTGCTGTCCTCCACGTGCGGGATGGCATGGGCGGTCAGGTAGGCCTCCACCTGCGCGCGCGTCGTGTCCAGCATCGGGCGCAGGAGCTTGCCGCGCTGCGGCGGGATGCCGGTCAGGCCGCGCAGGCCGCAACCGCGTGCGAGGTTGAGCAGCAGCGTCTCGGCGTTGTCGTCCGCCGTGTGCGCCGTGGCGATCCAGTCGTAGCTGTGCGCCTGCGCGCATTGCGCCAAGAACGCATAGCGCAGCTCGCGCGCGGCGGCCTCAGTGCCCATGCCGCGCACGGACGCAACATCGCCGCGCCCGGCATAAAACGGCACGCCCAGTTTCTTACACTGCGCGCGCACGAACGCCTCGTCGCGGTCGCTCTCCGCGCCGCGCAGCCCGTGGTTGAAGTGCGCACAGCCGACGGCAAAGCCGCGCTGCGCGCCCAGCGCCGTCATCCGGTGCAGGAGGTACATGGAGTCCACCCCGCCGGACACGGCACACAGCACACGCACGCCGGGCATGATGGCATCAATAGTCATCGTCGTCGTACTTCTTCTCGATGGCCGCGAAGGATGTGTACTCCGGCAGCCACATGAGCTCGAGCGTGCCGGTCTCGCCGTGGCGGTTTTTGAGGATGATTGCCTCGGCGAGGTTCGGATTCTCGCACTCCTTGTTATAATACCCGTCGCGGTAGAGCGCGAGCACGATGTCCGCGTCCTGCTCGATGGCGCCGGACTCACGGAGGTCGGACAGCATCGGACGCTTGTTCTGGCGCGACTCGTTGGCACGCGACAGCTGCGACAGGCAGATGACCGGAACATTGAGCTCCTTGGCCATGATCTTGAGCATGCGGCTCATGTCGGAGACGGCCTGCGTGCGGCTCTCATTCGACCAGCCGTGGCCGCTGCCGGCCGACTGCATGAGCTGCAGATAGTCGATGACGACAAGGCCAAGATTCGGGATGCGGCGGCACTGGGCGTTCATGTCCGCAACGGACAGCGACGGGTTGTCGTCGATGCGGATATCCGTCGCGCTGCCACTCGTCCGCCGAGAGCTTGCCGGTCAGGAGCTTCTGGCTGTCGACCAGGCCCTCGCCCGCGAGCAGGCGCGTCGTGAGCTGCTCGCGCGCCATTTCGAGCGAGAACACCGCGACCGTCTTGCCGGACGTCTTGCCGACGTGCAGGGCAATGTTGAGCGCAAGGCTCGTCTTGCCCATGCCGGGACGGGCCGCGATGAGGATGAGCTCGCCCGCGTTCAGACCGAGAATCGTCTGATCCAGATCCGGCAGGCCGGTGGCCAGGCCGGGGATGCCCCCGCCGCTGCTTGCCGCCTCGGAGAGGTTTGCATACACACGCTGGATGACCATGCTGATCGGCTGCAGGCCGCCGACATTGCGTCCCTGCCGGAGCGCATAGATCTTGCGCTCGGCCGCCTCGAGCATGGCGTCCGCTCCGCCGGAACCCTCAAAGATCATGGTGTTGATCTCATCGGCCGCCGTGTGCAGGTTGCGCAGCAGCGCCTGATCGCGCACGATGGCCGCGTACTTGAGCACGTTCGCCGCCGTGGGCGTGACCTGCATGACCTCCATGAGGTACTGCTGCGTCGTGTCCTTGTACACACCGCGGACCTTCATCTGCTCGAGCACCGTGACCGCGTCCACGCTCTGCCCGTAGGAGAACATGGCGAAGATGGTGTCAAAAATATCGCGGTTGGCCTGAATATAAAATTCGTCGGACTTGACCTTTTCGATCACGTCCGGGATGCAGCTCGGGTCGATGAGCATCGCACCGATGACTGCCTGCTCCGCCGGAGCGGAATGGGGCGGCTGTCTGCCCAGCAGCTCCTCCATGACGGGTCCCTCCCTCGCCTGCGCGCGGTTTATTTCTCTTCGATGACCAGCACGTGGATCGTGCCGGTGACTTCATAGCCGAGCTTGCACTTGACCTCGTACGCGCCGAAACTCTTGATGGGTTCGGCCTGCACGATCTTCTGCTTTTCGATGGTGAGGTCAAACTGCTCGTGCAGCGCGTCGCTGATCTCCTTCGAGGTGACAGAGCCGAAGAGCTTGCCGTTGCTGCCGGCCTTCGCCGCGATCTTCACCTGAATGGCGCCGAGCTTTTGGGCGTTTTCCTCCGCCTCGGCCTTCTCGCGGGCGATCTGCGCCGCCTTGGCCTTCTCCTTCAGGCGGAAGGCGTTGAGATTGTCGGCCGTGGCCTCCGTCGCAAGCTTGCGCGGCAGGAGATAGTTGCGGGCATAACCGTCGGACACTTCCTTGAGCTCGCCCTTTTTGCCCTGGCCCTTGACATCCACATTCAAAATTACTTTCATAGCAAGATACTCCTTTGCTTAATTTTCCAGATTCTCGTCGATCGCCTCGCGCGCCATCTGCACCGCCTGCGCGACCGACACGTCATGCAGCTGCACGGCTGCCGACGAGCGGCTGCCGCCGCCGCCGAGCGCCTCCATGACCAGCTGCACATTCAGTTCGCCGATCGAGCGCGCGGAGATGAACACATCCCCGTCGCCCATCGGATAAATGACCATGGACGCCGTGACCCCGGCGATGTTGAGCAGTTCATCCGCCGCCTGCGCCGCGACGATGCGGTCCTGCGGCTCGGTGGGCGCGGCAATGGCAATGTCCGCGCGGTAGATAGACGCCGTCTGCAGGATCTTATAGCGGGCGACCGTGTGCTCCATGTCCGTCTGCAGGAGCTTTTTGACCTCCGAGGTATCGGCCCCGGCGCGGCGCAGGAACGCCGCCGCCTCAAATGTGCGCTCGCCGGTGCGGACGGTGAAGTCCTTCGTATCGAGCATGATGCCCGAGAGCATTGCCTCGGCCTCCACGCGCAGGATGTCCGGCTGCTCGACCTGCTCCTCGAGCAGCTCCGTCATCAGCTCGCAGGCCGACGACGCATACGGCTCGTGGAAGCTCATGGTCGCGTTGGTGATATAGGTCGCCGCACGGCGGTGGTGGTCGATGACCGCCACGCGGGTGCAGGCTTCGAGCAGATTGCGGTTTTCCACCTGATCCGGGCGGTTGGTGTCTACCACGACGAGCAGCGTGCGGCTGTCGGCATGCAGATACGCCTCCTGCGGAGACAGGAACGCTTTGCCGTACTCCGGCACGCGCAGCATCCGGTCACGCAGCTGGCCGGCGGCCGTCTTGTTCGCATCCATGACGATGCGGCAGGGCGTGCCGAGCTTGCGCGCGATGCAGCAGACGCCGGCGGCCGCGCCGAGCGTGTCCAGATCGGAGAATTTATGGCCCATGACGTAGACCTTGGACGAGTCCTGAATGAGCTGGCTGAGGGCGTTGGCCATGACGCGGGACTTGACCTTCGTGCGCCGCTCGACCTCGCCGCCGCGGCCGCCGAAGAATTCGAACGTGACGCGGTTTTTCACCACGGCCTGGTCGCCGCCGCGCGAGAGCGCCATCTCGGTGCCGAGAATGGCGAAATTATAGCATTCATCGAGGCTGTCGCCGTCGCGCCCGATGCCGACGCTGACGGTGGCGCGGATGCCGCTCGGGCTGGTCACGGCGTGCACGCTGTCGAGCAGGGATGCGAACTTGTTCTCGCGCAGCTCGTCAAGATGCCGCTCCTCGAACACGTACAGATACCGGTCACGGTCGTAGCGGCGGAAGAAGCCGCCCTTGCCCTCGCACCACTGCAGGAGCTTGTCCTCAATGGCGTCGCGCAGCTCGTTGCGCTTGCGGTCGGTCAGGCCGCGGATGAGCTCATCGTAGTTATCGATGACGATGACGGCGATGATCGGGCGCGAAGCGTAATACTCCAGCCGGATCTTTTCATAATCCGTGACATCGACCCAGTAGGTGACGCCCATGTAGCTGGCGGCATCGTCCGGATTCGTGCGCACGAGGTTGCCGTGGATCTGATACTTATGGCCCTGATACTCCAGCAGCTCCGGGCACTGGGTATTGCCCTCGAGCAGCCAGCGGCCGGAAAACTCCGGGATCACGTCCGTGATGCGCATATCGACCGTCGGCTTGTGCCGGCCGCAGAGATCGAAAAAGTTCTGGTTGGCCCAGATGACCTGCGAATCTGCCGGACGAAAGACCGCCATCGGCAGCGGGAAATTCTGCAGGGTATTATTTCGTGCAGACTCCGTATCATAGGTGACGGATTCAATATATCGTTCGAGCGTGCGGCGCTTGCGCGCGCGCATGATGACCGAATAAATGATGAGCAGCAGAATGATGACGCCCTCGCAGATCGACAGCCAGAGCCGGTCGGAGAAGAAGAACGTGATGACTGCAAACACGATCAGAAACAGCAGAAACATCCGCGAATTGGGCATCAGCGCCCGCTGCAGCTTGGATTCATTGGGTACATTGCTGACTTTGGGGTCTCGCATCGTCATACCTCCTTGCACCCTGCGGGGCAAAAGCTATTACCCCTATGATAATCAATGATTATATCAGATTCTATCCGTATTGACAAGACGCTTTCCTGCTGAAGATTCGTGAAAGGAGCGTGCGCATGAAAGCAATTTTACTGGCCGGCGGTCAGGGCCGGCGGCTGCGCAGCATCACCGGAAGCCTGCCGAAACCCATGGTGCCGCTCGTCGGCGTGCCGGTGCTCGACCGGCTGCTGGATCTGCTGCGGCGCAACGGCTTCACGGACGTGTGCATGACGCTGTGCTACCGGCCGGAGGTCATTCAGGAGCACTGCGGCGACGGCAGCAGCTACGGCGTGCACCTGAAATACCGCATCGAATCCGAACCCCGCGGCACGGCAGGCGGCGTGCGCGCGTGCAGCGACTTTTACGGCAGGGAGGATTTTCTCGTCATCAGCGGCGACGCCGCGTGCAGCTTTGACCTGCTGGGGCTCTACCGCCGGCACCAGCAGGCGGACGCGGCCGTAACGATCGCACTCTACCCGAACGCAGAGCCGCTGCAGTATGGGCTCGTGCTGCAGGACCGGCAGGGGCTTGTGCAGCACTTCATCGAAAAACCGGACTGGGAGCACGTCGTGACCGATCTCGTGAACACCGGGATCTATATTGTCTCCCCGCGGGCAATGGCCTATGTGCCGGAAAATCAGCCGTTTGATTTTGCCAAAGATCTCTTCCCGCTGCTGCTCGCGGCGCACGAGCCGATCCTCGGCGTGCCGATGGACGGCTACTGGTGCGAC
>OHWA01000439.1_pt1 | contig 13682 bp, 14 predicted proteins | sample 1579671 | NCBI WGS metagenome assembly OHWA01 (sample SAMEA3882513, study PRJEB24775) | human gut metagenome | biome: human-associated habitat; feature: intestine environment; material: feces | place: Netherlands | collected 2009/2010
CCGCCGGAAACCGTCCGGGCCTTCCTGGTCAACTTCGATGGCATCAGCGCCGGCGACCGCATCCTGGAGCCTTCTGCCGGCAACGGCCAGATCGTCAAAGTGCTGAGGGAAGGCGGATACGACAACCGGATCGACGCCGTGGAGCTGCGACCGGAGGAGCGGGGCGCCCTGGAAGCTCTGGCTGACAACGTCACAATCGGCAGCTTCTTCGACTACGAGCCCGACTGCGGCTACGACGTCATCATAGGCAACCCGCCCTACAGTCTGGCCCTGGACTTCATCAACAAGAGCCTGGAGCTGCTGCACCCTGGTGGCCTGCTGATCTTCCTGCTCCGGACGAACTTCCTGGAGAGCGAGAAGCGCTTCAAGTGGTGGCAGGAGCACCCGCTCAGCGGTCTCTACACCCTGCACAAGCGCCCCAGCTTCACCGGCCGAGGCACCGACGCCACCAGCTACTCCTGGTTTGTGTGGGAGCGGGGGGGGACCGGCTGCATAGGTCATCAGACCATCAAAACCATCTAAGGAGGACAAGCGCATGGAAGACATTGACCTGACAATGCTGGCCCGCTCGGCCTACCGGGCGATCCTGAGAAGCGTGGAAACCGCAGAGGCTGAGGAGCCTGAGACTGTGAAGGAGGTGGTGCCTATGGCTGCACAAAAAGATTGAGCCCCGGAGCTAATGCCTCGGAGCCCAATAGAACACAGTCCCAGTATAACACAAACAAGGAGGAAATAAAAGCATGAAGATCACCGTCGAATTTGCAAACCTGAACGAGTTCAAGCAGTACATGGGCGTCGAGTCCCCGAACCTGCTCGCCCAGGCGTCCAAGGAAACAGAGGACGCTCCTGCACCCGCTGAGGCCGTCCAGGAGCCCCAGAAAGCACCGGAGGACCCTGCCCCTAAGAAGAACACCAAGAAGGTCGAAAAGACCGCCCCTGCGGAAGCTGAGCCCACTCCTGAGTCTGCTGACGATGCTGCATCCGCTGCGCCCACAGAAGTGACCGAGGACTTCCGCATCACCGTCCGCAAGCAGCTCGCAGCCCTCAACAAGAAGCGCGGCTACAACCGTGCGGCGGAACTCATCAACGAGCAGACCGGCAAGGGCAAGCTCACCGAGGTCGCACTCGCTGACCTGCCGAAGCTCATGGAAGCAGCAAAGGAGGAAACCAATGCCGACTAAGCACGCCCGCTGCTCCGCATCGGCCGCATACCGCTGGATCAACTGCCCGGGATCCGTCGCCCTGTCTGATCAGTGTCCGGATCCAGGCTCCAGCAGCTACGCCGACGAGGGAACGGTCGCCCACAGCCTGGCCGAGCTGAAGCTCCGCCACGTCCTGCATGAGATCACCGACGCCCAGTACAAGAAGCGCCTGGCCAAGATCCAGCAGGACGACTACTACAACGGCGAGATGGACGAGGCCACCGACTTCTATGTCGAGACCGTCCTGGAGGAGTTCGCCGCAGCCGGCGAAGGCGCCGAGCTGATGATCGAGCAGCGCCTCGATCTTTCCCAATGGATCCCGGAAGGCTTTGGCACTTCCGACGCCGTGATCATCGGCGGCAGCATGATCCAGGTCATCGACCTGAAGTACGGCAAAGGTATCAAGGTCGAGGCCAAGAACAACCCCCAGTTCCGCCTCTACGGCCTGGGCGCCGTCTCTCTGTTCGGCGATCTCTACGACTTCGACACCGTGAAGACCACCGTCGTCCAGCCCCGCCTCGATCACGTTGACAGCGAGGTCGTCATCCTGAAGGAGCTGTTGCTCTGGGGCGAGGAGGAAGTCGCGCCCCGCGCCATCATGGCCATGGAGGGCTCCGACTACTTTGTGGCCGGCGACTGGTGCCGCTTCTGCCCGGCGAAGGCTCGCTGCCGCAAGCGTGCCGAGTTCAACCTGGATCTGGCCCGGATGGAGTTCCAGAAGCCCCCGCTGCTCTCCAGCGAGGAGATCGGCGAAGTGCTGGCCAAGGCCGAGCACCTGAAGAAGTGGGCCGAGGAGGTCAGCGCCTACGCTCTGGAGCAGGCCCTGGCCGGTGAGCACTACGACGGCTGGAAGCTGGTCGAAGGCCGCAGCAATCGCAAGTACGCAGACGAGATCCAGGTGGCCGACAAGCTGAAGGCTGCCGGCTTCGACGAGGCAATGCTCTACCAGCGCAAGCTCTACGGCATCACCGAGATGGAGAAGCTCGTCGGCAAGAAGAAGCTGGCCGCCACTCTGGGCGACCTGCTGATCAAACCCGCAGGCAAGCCGGTCCTCGTGCCGGAGTCTGATAAACGCGAAGCTATCAACACAACCGAAGCGGCCCAGGCCGACTTCACCACCGGCGACGACGAAGTCGCGCCGTTCTAATTAAGGAGGATTATAAAATGTCTACTACCAAAGTTATCACCGGAAAAGTTCGTTTCAGCTATGTGAACATCTTCAAGAGTCGCGCCTTCCAGGCTGGCCAGGATGCCAAGTACAGCGTGTGCCTGCTGATCCCTAAAGAGGACAAGGCCACCATCAAGAAGATCAAGGCAGCCATCGACGCAGCTGTCCAGGACGGCATCAGCTCCAAGTGGGGCGGCAAGAAGCCCGCTAACCTGAAGCAGCCTCTGCGCGACGGCGACGCCGAGCGTGCCGATGAGGCTCCTGAGTACGAGGGCATGTACTTCCTCAACTGCAACAGCACCCAGAAGCCTGGCATCGTGGACAAGGATCTGAACGAGATCCTGGACCCCGACGAGGTCTACTCCGGCTGCTGGGGCCGCGCCTCCATCAACTTCTTCCCCTTCAACACCAACGGCAACAAGGGCGTCGGCGTCGGCCTGAATAACATCCAGAAGCTGAAGGACGACGACCGCCTGGGCGCTGCCCGTGCTTCTGCCGAGTCCGACTTCGGCGGCGACGACTTCGAGGACGACGAGGATTTCTAAGGAGGACATACAGATGCACCGAGTTATGGGCGTGGATATAGAAACCTATAGCTCCGTGGACCTGGCCGAGGCGGGCGTCTACGCCTACGTGGAGGCACCCGACTTCGACATCCTGCTCATCTCGTACATCTTCGACGACTGGGGCGAGGACAACGTCAAGACCATCGACTGCTTCGATGCTGATCCTGACATGATGGCCGAGTTCTGCGAGGCCCTCCTCGATCCCCAGATCGTCAAGACCGCCTTCAACGCGAACTTCGAGCGCACCTGTCTGGCCAAGTGGCTCCAGAAGCCCATGCCGCCGGAGGAGTGGCGCTGCACAATGGTCAAGGCGCTGACGCTGGGCCTGCCGGGCAATCTGGCAGGCGCCGGCGAGGCGCTGGGCCTTCCTCCCGAGAAGCTGAAGGACCCCCAGGGCAAGGCTCTGATCCAGTTCTTCTCGAAGCCGTGCAAGCCGACCCGGACCAACGGCCAGAGGACGCGCAACCTCCCACAGCATGACCCGGCCAAGTGGCAACTCTACAAGAGCTACAACCGGCAGGACGTTGTGACCGAGCAGGAGATCCTACGGAAGCTATCCATCTACAAGACACCGGAGTCAGAGCAGGAGCTCTGGGCTCTGGACCAACACATGAACGACAACGGCGTGGCGCTCGACATCCCCATGGTCGAGAAAATCGTCGAATATGACACCCGGCGCCGGCAGGAGCTCCAGGAAGAAGCCCAGGAGCTCACCGGGCTGAAAAACCCAAACAGCCTGGCCCAGCTGAAGCGCTGGCTCGCAGAGCAGGGCGTGGAGATGACCAGCGTCACCAAGGACACCATCACCGAAGCGCTGCGAGATCCGGATCTCCCGGACATCGTCCGGAGAGTGCTGGAGATCCGCACCGCCCTGGGCAAGACCAGCGTGGCCAAGTACAGCACGATGCTGGTGGCGCACTGCCAGGATCACCGGCTGCGAGGCATCCTTCAGTTCTACGGCGCCAACCGCTCCGGACGATGGGCCGGCCGTCTGGTGCAGACGCACAACCTGGCCAAGAACACGCTGCCGGATCTGGCCCTGGCCCGCGAGCTGGCAGCCGAGGGAGACTTCGAGACCATGGGCACGCTGTTCGGAGAGACGGCCTTCGTCTTCTCTGAGCTGATCCGGACGGCCTTCATCCCATCAGAGGGCTGCCGCTTCGTCGTCTCTGACTTCTCGGCCATCGAGGCCCGCGTGCTGGCGTGGATCGCCGGCGAGGAATGGACCCTGGAAGCTTTCCGGCAGGGCAAGGACATCTATTGCGAGACCGCCTCCATGATGTACCACGTGCCCGTGGAAAAGCACGGAGCCAACAGCCACCTCCGCCAAAAAGGAAAGGTCGCAGTTCTGGCCTGCGGCTACCAAGGCGGCGTCGGCGCCATGAAGCGCATGGACAAAGGCGGCACCATCCCGGAGGACGAGCTCCAGAGCGTCGTGGACCAGTGGCTGGGGGCCAACCCCAGCGTGGTGAAGCTCTGGCGCAACTGCGAGATGGCGGCCAGGACAGTCATCGAAGAACACCGCACCGTCCGGCTGAAGAACGGCATCGCCTTCGGCTACGTCAACGGCAACCTGTTCATCAAGCTGCCCAGCGGCCGGAAGCTCTGCTACTGGAACACCCACCTGAAGATGGACCCGAGGGACGGCCGCGAGCACATCGTCTACATGGGAGTCAATCAGGAAACCAAGCAATGGGGAGAGACTGAGACCTACGGCGGCAAGCTGGTCGAGAACATCACCCAAGCCATCGCCAGAGACTGCCTGGCCATATCCATGCAGAGGGTCGCAGCTCTGGGCTATAACATCGTGATGCACGTCCATGACGAGATGATCGTTGACGTGCCAATCGAAGACACCGACGCGCTGGAGCGGATCAACGCCTGCATGGGTGAGGCGATCCCCTGGGCGCCCGGTTTACCACTACGGGGTGACGGCTACGAGACCCCGTTCTACATGAAAGACTAAGGAGGACACACAAATGAAAATTAACCGCACCATGACCATCGAAACCAACGAGATCCAGATCGGCGACCGCATCCAGGTCGGCCACTATACCGCCACCTGCCAGGCTCTGCCTGGCAAAGGCCTGGCTCTTTTCCTTCTGGACCAGTATCTCGACAAGGCCATGCAGATGAACGAGAAGAACACCAACAAGGGCGGCTACCAGGAGAGCGATCTCCGCGAGGAGCTCAACAGCGAGAAGATTCTGAAGGACTTCACTGGTCTGGAGCTGGCGCCCTTCGACAACGGCGATCTGCTCCGTCTGCCGTTCTACGGCGAGATGTTCGGGCACGATGACTGGTACAACTCCGGCGCCGTGGAGCCTGACGACTGCGAGCAGTGGCCGCTGATGAAGGAACGCGCCAACCGCGTCGCCGAACGCAAGGGCGAGAGCTACGAGTGGGGATGGCTCCAGAACAAGTACGTCCGGTCGGCGACTTATTTCTGCTATGTCGCCGACGACGGTTATGCCGGCGCCTGTTACGCCTCGTACTCCATCGGCGTCCGCCCGGCTTTCCTGATCAAGTTATCGTAAATCCCGGGGGCCTCGTGCCCCCGACATAAACCATCTACAAGCAAGGAGGACAGCGATGGAGCCTATCACTATACGCTGGGAGACCGGCTACATGACCATCAACCCGGACGCCTTTTTCCCAACAAGCACAGCCAGGATCCGGAAGCTCCTCCGGGTGGTCGCCCTGGACTTTGAGCATCAGGACGTCATCCGGATGCAGCTGGCCGGGGCCTGCGAGAGCCGAGCCCAGAAGATCCTGGACGGCCGCAAGAGCCTCGCCAACGAGGCAGTAAACCACCACCAAAAAGCAGCGGACCTGGAGCCGCAGATCGAGACGGCCAAGCGCCGGATCACCGCCCTCCGGGCCTGCATCAAAGAGCAGCCAAAGAGGGCCCGCCAGCTGGGATACCCTGAACGGCTGCACGAGGAACGGGAACAGCTGAAGAAGCTGACCGCCGAGCGCTCCGGAGCCCTCTCAGCCTTCCGGAAGAAAAAGCGCGAGTTCGAGGCCGCTGAGGCCACGGCTGAAAAATTAGGACAGAACGCGGAGGTGCTGAGACCATGACCAACACAGCGGAAAAACTCACCCTGCCCCTGTTCATGGTCAAGTACAACGGCGACCTCCTGATCTCGACCGGCCGCAGCCGCTTCGAGACCTCCTGGAAGAATAAGACCATGAGCTGGGCGGCTCTCCTGAATAAGCTCTCCCACTCCATGGAGACCACAGAGACCCACGCCGAGTACATGAAAATGAGCAAGGAGCAGCAGGACAAGATCAAGGACATCGGCGGCTTCGTCGGCGGTCATCTGAGGGATGGCCGCCGCAAGACCGGCTACGTCACGGCCCGCCAGCTGCTCACCCTCGACCTGGACTTCCCTCCGGCCGAGTTCTGGGACAATATCATCGACAACCTGGAGATCGACAACGCCCTGGCGGTCTACTCCACACATAAGCACACCAAGGCGAAGCCCCGCTACCGTCTGATCATGCCCCTCGACAGAGAGGTCACGCCGGACGAGTACGAGGCCATCGCCCGCAAGATCGCCGAGAAGATCGGCATCGACTACTTCGACGACTCCACCTTCCAGCCGACCCGTCTGATGTACTGGCCGAGTCATAGCGTGGACGTCGAGCCCTTCTTCCAATACTACGACGCCCCCTTCCTGGCGGCTGACTCCATCCTGGCAGAGTACCCGGACTGGACCGACACCAGCTACTGGCCGGAGTCGTCCCGTATGGTGGGCATCAGAAAGAGGGACGCCGACCGGCAGGGCGATCCGCTGGAGAAGAAGGGCCCCCTGGGCGCCTTCTGCCGCACCTACAGCATCACCGAGGCCATCGCCAAGTTCCTGCCGGACGTCTACACTCCGACAGCCAAAGAGGACCGCTACACCTACGCAGCCGGCTCAACTGCTGCCGGCCTTGTGATCTATGACGGCGACGTCTTCGCCTACTCCAACCACAGCACCGACCCAGCGGGGGGCCGGCTCTGCAACGCCTTCGACCTGGTCCGCATCCACAAGTTCGGACATCTGGATGAGGGCAAGGAGGACATAGCGGTCAGTCAGCTCCCGAGCCAGAAGGCCATGTATGCGTTCGCGAACGAAGACCCGGGCGTCAGCCTGACGCTCGCGAACGACCGCCAGAGCCAATCGGTTTTGGACTTCGAGGGCGTGCCGCTCCCGGACGACATCGACGACAGCTGGAAGACGAAGCTGGTCCGAGGCGAGAATGGCGACGTCAAGCCGCTGATCACCAACGCCGTGCTGATCCTGGAGAACGAGCCTGCCCTTCAAGGGATCCGCTACAACGAGCTGAGCAACGGCATCGAGGTCAAGGGCAAACTGCCCTGGCCGCGCCCCAACAAATACTGGAGAGACGTGGACGACGCCCATCTCTACACCTGGGTGGCGGACACCTACGGCGTCCAGTTCCCGGAGAGCCGCTTCAGCAAGGCGCTCTCCACGGTCGCAGACAGGCGACGCTTCAACCCTCTGCGGGAATACCTCCAGCAGCTCCCCGAGTGGGACAACGTGCCGAGAGTGGACACGCTGCTGGTCGATTACCTGGGCGCCAAGGACTCAGCCTACACCCGGGCCGCCACCCGCAAGACTCTGATCGGAGCCGTCCAGCGCGTGCTGCAGCCTGGCTGCAAGTTCGACACCGTCCTCGTCCTGGACGGCAAGCCCGGCATTGGCAAGAGCACCCTGCTCCGGAAGCTGGGCGGAAAATGGTTTAGTGACTCCCTCAGCCTGGCCGACACCAGGGACAAGACCGCAGCCGAGAAGCTCCAGGGCGTCTGGATCATGGAAATCGGCGAGATGCAGGGCACCCGCAAGGCCGACGTCGATGTGATGAAGGGCTTCATCAGCCGCCAGGTGGACGAGTACCGTGCAGCTTATGGCCGCGTCGTGGAGCGCCACCCGAGGACGGCCATCATCTGCGGCACCACCAACAGCACCGGCGGCTTCTTGAGAGACACCACCGGCAACCGGCGCTTCTGGCCCGTCACCGTCAACGGAGGCGGCCACCTCAGCGTCTGGGAGATGACCGAGGAGACCCGCGCCCAGATCTGGGCTGAGGCCATGGTCTACGTGGCCGAGGGCGAGACGTCCTACCTGGACGCCGCGATGGAGCTGGAAGCGACCAAGGCCCAGCAGGCAGCGCTCATGTACGACGAGCGCGAGGGCGACGTCATCGACTACCTGGAGACCCTGCTGCCGGCAGACTGGGAGGACTGGGATCTGATGCAGCGCGTGGACTACTTCCAGCAGCGTGACGTCCTGGACGCCACAAAGCAGACGGGCACCGTGCGGAGGACCAAGGTCAGCGTGATGGAGATCTTCTGCGAGTGCTTCGGAAGGGCCAAGCACTACTGGACCCGCAAGGACGGCGACGAGATCGTGGCCATCATGGCGAGGATCCCGGGCTGGGAAAGACCCGCAAATGCCACCATGCGAAGCAAAGCATACGGCAAGCAGCGGGTGTTCGTCCGGAGTGGTAACGAGTAACGAAGGCCTCTGGCGGCTGTTGTTCCTCGTTACCACCACCGACGACGGGCAGAGGGTAACGGGCGGCTGTTGTTCCGCCGTCTGTTCCCTCAATCGTTACCACCTAAAACCCAGCAACTGCAAGGGAGAACGGGCAAAGGGTAACGAGGTAACAAGCTTTTTATATAGATTATTAAAAATAACCCCTACACACATGAAAACAGGCCCCCGCGAGGACACATACGCGCATTATAGGAAAAATTCGGGGCCTCGTTCCAATAGGAGGACCCTCATGGAAAAACGAGAACGAGATATTGAAAGCGGCCTGCGGAGGCAGGTCGAGAAAATGGGCGGCAAGTTTATGAAGTTCACAAGCCCCGGGAACGACGGCGTGCCCGACCGGATCGCTATCCTACCGGGTGGCCGGGTATGGTTTGTAGAGCTGAAGCGCGAAGGCGAAAAGCCCACAGCCGTCCAGAAGTGGCAGCTGGAGCAGCTACGAAAGATGGGCTGCAACGTGGCGCTGATCACCGGCAAGCAGGAGGCGCGAGCCTGGATCCGGGAGGTGATCGGATAATGCCGGTATATGGAAATTGCGACCACTGCGGCGCTCCCATAAGTATGCCGCCGAGCCAATGGGCCAGATCCCAGGAGCACTTCTGCAGTCGCCAGTGCCACATGGCAAAGATGAACGCAGAACTCAACCCGACCCGGATGACCAAAGAGGTCCGGCAGAAGCTGGCGCTGAGCCGTCTGAACACCGGCCAGACCGACAGCTACCGGAAAACCAACGGCAGGCACACCGGATCGTGGCCGAGCAGATCCTGGGCCGCCCGCTGCTTCCCGGTGAAGTCGTCCACCACATCAACGGCGACAAAAGAGACAACAGACCTGAAAACCTTCGCGTGTTCAGCAGCCAAGCCGAGCACGCCAGGTGGCACAAAGAAAACGACAAGGAGGTGGTGCCCGATGAAGTTCATCCCACACGAATATCAGCAGAAGGCGATAGACAGGATCGTCAACAATAAGCGCTTCGGCCTGTTCCTGGAGATGGGCCTCGGTTAGCAAGACCGTCATCACAATGACCGCCATCGACATCCTGATCAACGAGATGTTCGAGGTGGATCGCGTCCTGGTCATCGCGCCGAAGCGAGTGGCTGAGGACACCTGGACACGAGAGCACGCCAAGTGGGACCACCTCCGTCACCTTCGCGTCAGCAAGGTGCTGGGATCACCGGAGCAGCGGCGCCGGGCGCTGACCACGGACGCCGACATCTACGTCATCGGCCACGACAACGTGGTCTGGCTGGTGGATCTCTACCAGAAGCTGAAGACCGGCTGGCCCTTCGACATGATCGTGATCGACGAGCTCTCCAGCTTCAAAAACCCCCAGGCCAAACGCTTCCGGGCTCTCCGGAAGGTCATGCCGAGGGTGAGCAGGGTCGTCGGTCTGACCGGCACCCCTTCGGCCAACGGCCTCATGGATCTCTGGGCTGAGATCTACCTGCTGGACCGTGGCGAACGCCTGGGCCAGACGCTGGGAGCCTACCGCGAGAAATACTTCCGGCCGGGAGCCCGGAACGGTTACATCGTCTTCAAGTGGGAGCCCCTTCGGGGAGCCAGGGAGAAGATCGAGGCCGCCATCAGCGACATCTGCATCAGCATGAGCGCGGCCGACTACCTGAAGCTGCCGAAGCGGATCGACAACCGGATCCCGGTCAAGCTGAGCCCCCAGGAGATGAAGCAGTACAAGACCATGGAGGCCGAGCAACTGCTTCACATCGACGACGAGGACGTGGTCGCCCTGAACGCGGCCGCCGTGATGACCAAGCTCCTACAGATTGCCAACGGCAGCGTCTACTCCCACGAGGGCAATGTCGTCCGGCTGCATAATGCAAAGCTGGAGGCGCTGCTGGAGATTATCGACACCACCGACAGCCCTGTCCTGGTATTTTACAGCTACAAGCACGACCTGGACGCTATCCGGGCAGCGATCCCCGAGGCCCGGACTTTGGACGGCCCGGAGGACATCGCAGAGTGGAACGCTGGCGAGGTCCAGGTGCTCCTGGCGCATCCGGCCAGTGTGGGCTACGGCCTCAATCTCCAGGAGGGCGGCCATGTGATCGTGTGGTACGGCCTCACCTGGAGCCTGGAACTCTACCAGCAGGCCAACGCCCGCCTCTATCGGCAGGGCCAGGAGAAGCCGGTGATCATCCACCACCTGATCGCAGAGGGCACCGTGGACGAGCAGGTCATGGATGCCCTGGAGGCAAAGGGCACCAGCCAGGCGGCCTTGATGGCAGCACTGAAAGAAAGGAGAAATAAATGAGCGACCCGAGGAGAAACGCGGAGGGCTATCTCGATGTGACAGCCTATCTCGGCACCAAAAACGTCATACAAGAAGAAAACGAGGCCGAGCGAAAGAACAAGGACCTGATCCACACCTTCCGCCTTTTGGCTGACATGGCTGGCTTTGAAATAGTCGGCCGCATCACGATAAAACACAAAAAGAAAGGGAGGATTTTCAGATGATCGGATATTTAAGCGGTCCCATTACGGGCCATAAAGACTACCGGCGTCAGTTTGCGAAGGCTGCCGCCGCGCTGAAGGAGATGGGCTACAATGTCATTAACCCTGCGGCGATTGATGACGCCATTCCCGTCGAGTGCATGAGCTACGAGGAAATCATGCGGATCGACCTGGAGCTCCTTTCCACTGCTGACTACCTGGTGCAGCTTCCCGGCTGGGAGCGATCCATCGGCGCCAGCCGCGAGCTGGGCTTCGCCCTGGGCGCCGACAAGATCATCGTCAGCCTGGAGCAGCTTCTCACGAAGGAGGTGACGCTGTCATGACTTTAGACGAGACCTATGACTTCCTGATGCAGATCCGCCGCAAGGAGATCATCATCAGACGGAAAGAGACCCAGCGGGACGAGCTGAGGGCCTGCCTGCTGCCTGGCGCCATCCGCTATGACCGCGACAGGGTCCAGAGCACTCCGACCGATAAGATGGCCGACGTCATCGTCAGAGTGGACGAGCTGGACCGAGAGATCGAGCAGCTCCGGCGTGAGAAGGCCTCCCTGGTCATCGAGATCAGCGACGCCATCGAGACGTTGGAGGACGACTACGAGAGGACCGTGCTGACCGAGTTCTACATAGCACGGGCGCCAATGACCGAGGTGGCTGACGCCATCAACTACAGCGTCCGCAGGGCGTATCATTTCAGGAAGATGGGCGTCACCCATCTGGGGGAGGTTTTAGGATGATACGACTCCTGCATGGCGACTGTCTGGCAATGCTGAAAGAGGTGGAGCCTGGCAGCGTGGACCTGATCCTCTGCGATCCTCCCTACTCCTCCGGCGGAACTCATGCCGGCGACCGCAAGGCCAGCACGACGGCCAAGTACACCGACAACGACTTCAACGGGGCCGCCAGGCTCCCGGCCTTCTCCGGCGATAACATGGACCAGCGGAGCTTCACGGCCTTTATGCGATGGGTGTGCAGCGAGCTGAGGCAAAAGACCAGGGAGGGGGGGATCCTGGAGATGTTCGTGGACTGGAGAAATCTCCCCGCGATGACGGACGCCGTGCAGATGGCCGGCTGGGTGTGGAGGGGCGTCGTCGTATGGGACAAGGGCATCAGCAGAAACCAGCCGGGACGCTTCCGGAACGACTGCGAGTTCGTGGTCTGGTGCTCCAATGGCGATCTGCCTATTGACTGGAAGGCTGCTAAAGGCACCAAGGCCTTGCCGGGCGTCTACCATGTCCCCATAGTGGCGCCGAAGCAGCGCTTCCACCAGACTGAGAAGCCCGTGGAGCTGCTGGAGAGCCTTCTGGCCATCTGTCCCCCGGGCGGCATTGTTTTAGATGCCTTCATGGGATCCGGTAGCACCGGCGTGGCAGCTGTTAAAACCGGCCGGAGCTTCATCGGGGTGGAACTGTCCGACCAATACTTCGACACGGCCACCAAGCGCATCCAGGAGGCCGAGGACGAACTACTGAACGACTTTTAGAAAGTCGGCGAACATTGCAAACCAGAACGTGTTATACTGGTAAAGTGGACGAATGAGAGCAGGACCGAAAGGGCCTGCTCTTTTCCGTTTATCGAAACGACGAATAGGAGGCGGCGAGACCATGCCAAAAGCAAGGAACTCGAAAGTGGACGAGGCCCTTGCATTGTATCGGCAGGGCCTTAAACTCATAGAAATCTCCCGGAAGCTGGACATCCCGGAGGGGACTGTCCGCCGATGGAAATGCACCTACAAATGGGACGCCCCCGAAGAAACCGAGCGCTCGCAACCTAAAAAACCGAACGCTCGCAAACGAGGAGGGCAGCCTGGCAACAAGAACGCCACCGGGCCACCCGGTAACAAGAACGCCGAGAAGTTCGGCTTCCTGTCCAAGTATCTCCCAGAGGAGACACTGGAACTGCTGCACCTGACAGCGGGCTCCTCCCCTCTGGATCTTCTCTGGACCCAGATCCAGCTGGCCTACGCTGCCATCATCCGGGCTCAGAAGATCGCCTACGTCAAAGACGCTGAAGACAAGACCATCGAGAAGATCGAGGACCGCAGCGGCGCCGAGTCATGGGGCGAGAAATGGGAAGTCCAGCAGGCCTGGGACAAGCAGGCCAACTTTATGAAAGCACAGGCACGCGCTCAGAGTGAGCTCCGGGGTCTGATTAAGCAATACGACGAGATGCTGCACAAGGACTGGGACGCAGCTACAGAGGAGCAGAAAGCTCGCCTTCATCTGCTGAAGGCTAAGCTGAACGACGGCTCCGATGACGCCGGGAAGGTGGTGATCATCAATGACACGCACGACCCGCATCAGTGACCTGATCATCCCGAAGTTCTGGCCGGCCTTCAATGATCGAGAGCACACGCACAAGATTCTGACCTCTGGGCGAGCCGGCACCAAGTCCTCAGAGGCTGCCATCGAGGTCGTGTATAAGATCGTCAGCGAGGAAGACTGCTCCGCCGTGGTCATCCGGAAGCGCCATAACAAGCTCCGGAAAACGGTCTACAAAGAAATCAAGCGAGCCATCAAGCGCCTGGGGCTGCCGGAGAGCCTGTTCAAGATCACGGTCAGCCCCATGGAAATCACATACAAGCCAAACGGCAACACCATCTACTTCACCGGATCCGACAGCATTGACGACACCAAGGGCATCATCGACGTGTGCAAGGGCCTGTCCCTGAACGACAGCTATTGGGTGGTGCCCCAGGGTTTTACCGGGAC
>OHWA01000458.1_pt1 | contig 13522 bp, 6 predicted proteins | sample 1579671 | NCBI WGS metagenome assembly OHWA01 (sample SAMEA3882513, study PRJEB24775) | human gut metagenome | biome: human-associated habitat; feature: intestine environment; material: feces | place: Netherlands | collected 2009/2010
GATGCACTCATCGCCTACGGCCCGCGCAGCGCCACCATGGCCGAGGCCGCAAAAGCGCGCGGGGTTGCATCGGTGCATTGCCAAACGGCGGAAGAAGTGCTACAATATGTACGGCAATTCGTGCGCCCCGGTGACGCTGTGCTGGTCAAGGCCAGCCACAGCATGGGCCTGGAGCAGCTGCTGCAGGAATACTATAAGGAATTGCCGCAGGGGTAAGCACCCCAACACACGTTTGGAGGAATCAACGGCATGGAGCAAATCTCATCCCTGTTGGCGGCGGCAGCCGTCGGCGGCTTTGCCATCACGGCGGTGGCGGGCAAATTCATGATCCCGGCGCTGCACCGGCTGCACTTTGGCCAGACCATCCGCGAGGAGGGCCCCACATGGCACAGCAAGAAAAACGGCACCCCCACCATGGGCGGCCTCTGCTTTATTCTGGGCATTCTGGCCACACTGGGCATCGTCTGGGTCATGTACAGCCCCAAGCTGCCGGAGGTGCTTGGTATGCCGCAGCTGCAGGCCGGTATGCTGGTGCTGTTTCTCGCGTTCGGCTCGGGCCTCATCGGCTTTCTGGATGACTTCATTAAGGTCGTCAAGCATCGCAACCTCGGCCTGACCGAGGCGCAGAAGATGATTTTGCAGATCGCGCTGACCTTCGGGTTCATGTTCGGCCTGCATAGCCTCGGTCTGCTGACCACGCAGGTCCAGTTCCCGATTTTTGGGCTGGTGGACATGGGCTTGCTCTACTATCCCATCGCGTTCTTCGGCATCATCTTCCTTGTCAACGCTGTCAACCTGACCGACGGTCTGGACGGCCTGTGTACCGGCGTGACCTTCGTGTCGATGATCGGCTATCTGCTGGCCGGCAGTCTGCTGGGCTTTGTACATGTTTCGCTGATCGCCGCTGCCACGGCGGGTGCCTGCGCGGGCTTTCTGGTCTGGAACTTCTACCCGGCCAAGGTCTTTATGGGCGACACCGGCAGCATGTTCTTCGGCGGCATCGTTACGGCGCTGGCCTTTGTGATGCAGCGCCCCGAGCTGGTGCTCTTTTTCGGCATTGTCTACATCTGGGACGCGATGACCGTCGTCATCCAGCGCACGTATTTTAAGGCGACCCACGGCAAGCGCATCTTCCGCATGACGCCGATCCACCACGCCTTTGAGATGCGCGGCTGGCGCGAGGTCAAGATCGACGGCTTTTTTGCGCTGATTGCCGTCATCGGTGTGGCAATGGGAATTTTTTACATCTGTGTGGCATAAGCAGCGGGGCCGGGCCTACCCGGCCTCTGCCTGTTTCTGCCCCTAAGGGAGGTGACCGCCCATGAGCACTGCCGTGAGCATTGTGCGTACACTGCTGGGCCTTTTGTTTGACCATACCATCGGAAATATTGTGCGCATGATACCCATCATACGCCTGCCCAAGCTGGAGCGGGGGCCGGTCTCCCGGGGCTTTCTCGCCCTGCTGCTGGTCATTTTGTTCTTCGGGCTGACAATGCTTTTTTCGGCCAGTTATTCCAGCGCTTACGCCACCAGCGGTAAACTGTACAGTATCATTAAACCGCAGGTCATTATTGCAATTGTAGGGCTGTTCTTTATGTGGGTCCTGTCCAACATCAACTACCGCGCACTGCGTCTGATGAGTGAGAGTCTGTACATCATCACCATCGTGCTGCTGATCCTGGCGCTGCTCAGCCCGGAGGACACCAACGGCACCTACCGCTGGGTGTATCTGCCGGGCGGTGCCTCCTTCCAGCCGTCGGAGCTGGCAAAATTCTCACTCATGATCTGGACGGCAGATATGCTGGACCGTGACTATGACAAGAAGAACAGGTTGTGGTACGGCGCGATAAAGCCTGCGCTGCCGCTGCTGCCCATCCTGTATCTGTTGCACAAGGAGCCGCACAACTCCGCTATGATCCTGCTCTGCCTGATTTTTGCCACGATGCTCATCTGCACCCTCTCACCCGGCCGCTGGCTGCTGCCGCTCGTTCCGGCGTGTGTAGTAGTTGGCGCGTACTTCCTGAAGGGGCTGGCCAGCGGGGAAGGCTACGCCGCGGGCCGTATGGACGCTGCCTGGGGCCTTGCGCCGCTGGATACTGCCGGTATGGGGTGGCAGACCCTTCAGAGCATCTATGCCATCTCCACAGGCGGCATGTTCGGCGTGGGCATCGGCGCGAGCGTGCAGAAGCACCAGTGGCTGCCCTACGCCGAAAATGACTTTATCTTCGGCGTCATCGGTGAGGAACTGGGCTTCTTCGGCTGTGTTATCCTCATCGGTGCGTTTGCGGTGCTGCTGATCATGGGCGTTATGATCGCACTGCGCGCGCCCGACCTGTATGGCACGGTGCTGGGCATCGGCATCATCTCGCAGATCGCCTGGCAGGTGTTTCTGCATATCGCCGTCGGCACGGCACTGATCCCCAACACCGGCATCAGCCTGCCGTTCTTCTCCTCCGGCGGCACCAGTCTGCTGCTGCTGCTGAGCGAGATGGGCGTGCTGTTGAGTATCTCGCGCGCCGGAAATGCCCGGGAACAGCGCCTGGCAGAGCAGCACCGCGCCGAGACAGAACGGATGCTGCAGCGCACCCGCTACCGCAGCAGAGCCGCGCGGTAGGGGGGACGCCCGGCGTCCAAGGCACGGCGGGCACAGCCTATATTTTATTCTCATGGAGGTCCATCATGCGCGTTTTAATTGCTGCCGGCGGTACAGCCGGTCACATCAACCCGGCGCTGGCGATTGCCGGTGCCCTGAAGGCCGCGGACCCGACGGCGGAGATCCACTTTGCGGGCCGCCGCGAGGGGATGGAGTACGGCCTTGTCACCAAGGCAGGCTACCCCTTCCATCACATTGAGATCAACGGCTTCCAGCGCCATTTGAGCCTGGAAAACATTGGCCGCAACATCGTAGCCATCTGGCATCTGGCGCTGTCCGGCCCGCGCACCCGGAAGATTCTGAACGAGGTCAAGCCCGACCTTGTCATCGGCTGCGGCGGCTACGTCAGCGGGCCTATCGTCCGCGCGGCAGCCCGGCGCGGCATCAAGACAGCCATCCATGAGCAGAACGCCTTCCCGGGCGTGACCAACAAGCTGCTGGCGAAGGAGGTCAACATTGTGCTGGCCGCCAGCGCGGACGCGGTTGAAAAGCTCGGCGCGCCGGAAAAAACCACCGTCGTGGGCAACCCTGTCCGCCCCGAGGTGCTGACCGCGGACCGCGCCGCAGCGCGCGCCAAGCTGAACGCCGGAAACCGCACCGTGATTTTGAGCTTCGGCGGCAGTCTCGGTGCGGACCGCATCAATCAGGTCGTGGCCGACCTCTGCGCCTGGGAAAAGCAGACGCACCGGAACGTGCTTCACCTGCATGCCACCGGCAGCCGCGGCGTCAAGCTGTTTGAAGGGCTGGAAAAGGAAAAGGGCTTTGCCCCCGGCGAGAACCTCGTCGTGACGGAGTATATCAACAACATGCCCCAGCTGCTGGCCGCGGCAGATCTCGTCATTGCCCGCTCCGGCGCACTGACGCTGGCCGAGCTCGAGGCCGTGGGCCGCGCATCGGTGCTGATCCCCAGCCCGAACGTGGCTGAAAACCATCAGTATTACAATGCCCTTGAGCTGCAAAAGGCCGGTGCGGCAGTCGTCATCGAGGAAAAGAACCTGACCGGTGACGGTCTTGTCAAAACTGTTGAGACCCTGCTGACCACTCCCGGCAAGCTGGCCGAGATGGGCGCCAACGCCAAGACCCTCGGCAATCCGCACAGCCTTGATTTGATTACCGAAAAGCTGCTGAAGTTGTTCAACGGCTAAGCAAGGCTGCCTACACCCTGTAGGGGCGAACATCGTTTGCCTGCCCGCTGTGACGAGCGTCGCCGGGCCACACCCCGTAGGGGCGCATTCTATATGCGTCCGCCCAACGTACCATCCACCCACGGGCAGCCGCCCCAAAATTCACCGGAAAGGAGCCGCTTATGGACCGCAACCAGCGCAGCCGCAGGCAAAAATCCGCAAACGGCTCCTACGCCCAACAGTCCCGCCGCAGTATGGGCAGCCGCTTGGGCCTTGAAAAAAGGAACGCCCCGCGCCCCAAAGCGCCGCCTGAAAAGGCCGCGCCTACTCCCCATGCGCCCCCGCGGCAGCGCCCTGCGCAGGAGATCAATCCCCAGAAGGCAGGCTACCGCCCCGGCACGCCAAGGCGCACGCGCCGCGTCACACAGGCGGAGATCGTACGGGCAAAGCGCCGCCGCCGTCTGCTGGGGGCGCTCGGCGTGCTGGCCGTGCTGGCCGTGGGTGCGTTTGTGTCGATCAACCTTCTGTTCAAGGTCACAATCTTCCGGGTAGAGAGCTATGACCGCTCCCAGCCCGTCGATACCGGCATCTACACGTCCGACGAGCTGATCGAGGCGCTGGGCATCGAGAAAAACTCCAACCTGTTCGCCTTCTCCACCGCGGAAAAGACCCAGCAGCTGGCGCTTCAGTTCCCGTATTTGGAGCATGTCGCTGTGGAGATCCAACTGCCCGCCGCGGTCATCATCAAGGTCGATCCCGCCACGGAGCGGTTCGCCTGTATGTACCCAGGCGGGTGGATGGTCTTGAGCGACTCCCTCAAAATTCTGCGCACCGACGTCAGCCAGCCGGACGGCCTGATTCTGCTGACCATGTCGCTGCCCACAGATTTCTCCCCTGTGGTGGGGCAGAACATCGAGCCAAAGAGCTATAACTCACTCCTGAGCGAAACCCAGCAGGCCACAGCAGAGACAGCGGGCCTGCAGGCCAGCGCACTGCAAACGCTGACCGAAGTGCGGGACGGCCTGCAGGAGAACAACCTGTTTGACGGCACGACGGCGCTGAACATCCAGGATCTGAGTGATATTGAGTTCACCTACCAAAACCGCGTTCAGGTGCTGCTGGGCAGTGAGACGAACCTCGCCTACAAGCTGCGACTGGCCGCTGCCGCGCTGACCGACCCGGAAAAGGGTCTGGCCGCCGGTGATAAGGGCGTGCTCGACATCTCGACCCAGCGCAGCGACGGCGACATCCGCGCCTACTTCGCCCCCGATACCCCCGAACCGACACCCGCCCCGGAGCCAACCCCGTCCCCCGAGGAGGAGACCGACCCCGAAAGCCCCACAGAATAACCCCAACGCCCCGACAGAAAAGTCGGGGCGTTTTTTGTACAAGCCGACAGAAAAAATCGCATAAAAAACACCCCGCAGCGCCTTACACATGAGCTACCTTGGGGATTGTTGTTGTTCACCGATTCAGAAAAATCCGCAACGCACATGTGTCTAACACATCCAAATTCTTTCTCCGTTTGTGATGAATTCAAACAGGCGATATTTCTGCGCATTATTGGTCGGCACCAGCCGAAGCCCTGCCCGTTGCAAAGTTGCCGTCTGTGGTCAAGGTGGCATTGTAGCAGTTGATGGCAGCAGTGTCGTGTTCGTACATCGTGGCGAGAGTAAGCGAAAACCAAAAAGGGCAGAGCGAAATTAGCGCGGATGCTATCAGACTATTGTGGAGAATGCAGGAAATTATATTAAGATAATAAGCAAAAAATCAAGGAGTTAACATAAAGTAGTTATAAAAGTGCTTGAAAGTATGCGACGAATTTGATTTAATTAGTATTAGAAGAAAATAATAGAAAGGAGATGTGTAGTGCATGTTGTCGGGAAAACAAATTGCCGAGGCAAGAAAGCGAAAAGGACTAACGCAAGAGGCCTTGGCGGCAGAACTTGGAGTATCGAGACAAACGATTGCAAAATGGGAACAAGAAATTTCAACACCCAGTGTTACAAATGCACATAGGCTGATAGATATTCTAGGCCTACAGGAAATGGAGAATAAATCGTCTACCGAAGATGAAGGCAATGCAAGAACTATTTGTAAAAAGAGATTAACAAAGAGATTGTTGATTGAACTTTGGGCAGTATATGTTGGGATAGCATTTCTCTGTTTTTTTTCTATTGGAATTGTGGCATTGTTTTTTATCCCTGCAATATCGGTTGTCTTAATATTAGTTGCTATTGTAGTGCAGGAAGTAAGGGGAAAGAAGACAGATTCACCGATGAAGATTCTTCTCGGCGGAATATGCTTTATTGGGCTTGCCATACTGGCAGTAGTTGCTATACTTGCAAGTGGGTTTGTTCTAAGAGAAAATTATCAACATAAAGCTTTTTATTCTGTTCCTGCTATACAACTAAAAAAATATTCGGCAATTAATGAGTGGATTGATGAATGCAAAACGATAGGACCTGATATTTATGGGCAATGTATTGAATTGCCGTCAGATAAGACAATCTGTCTCTATATTGTATATAGACATCAGGTGACGGACGCATCGGATGCAAGCCTCGTTTCAGATCCGCTACATATGCGATTCATTGCAAAATACCGTGGTGGTACTGAATATGATGGGGTGGATTTGTATTTTCTCCAAGGGAGAAGTAGTTATCAGATGCTTTTCTCTATTGACGGAAGTGAACCTTATTATAACAGTATGGCAACTGTTAATCCAATGCTTATAGATGATGTGAAGGCACTATTTAACAATCTGCAAGGAAATGAAAAAAATGCTTAAAAAGGTTAAAAAGATAGTTGCACTGATGATGTGAACTGCACCCCATTTGTTAGACAGTATGGTATACTATCTAACAAGTGGGGTGTTTTGCTATGCCAAAAGGAGTACCAAACAAACGATATACGCCAGAATTCAAAAAATGAACAGCACCCCATTTGTTAGACAGTATGATATACTATCTAACAAGTGGGGTGCTGTTCAACAAAAGACGCTGCGGGGCTTTTACTATGTTGTAGGGGTCGATGCTTGTCATCGACCTGCGGGCGGATGCAAACATTCGCCCCTACAATTTACGATGCAATCAATCAGACGTTCAGCTCCACATGCTGGCCCAGGTCCTCTTTGTTGGCGTCCAGCACGGGCTGGATGACGTCGCGCAGGAACTCGGTGACCTGCTCGGCGCTGCGGCCCGTAAAGGCTTCGGGGGAGAGCTCGGCCTCGATTTCCTCGCGGGTCAGGCCGAACGCAGGGTCAGCCTCGACGCGGGCAATCATGTCGTTGGGCTTGCCCTCCTGCTTGACAACGGCAGCGGCGGCCACGGCGTGCTCACGCAGACGCTCGTGCAGCTCCTGACGGTCACCGCCCTTCTTGACGGCCTTCATCATGATGTTCTCGCTTGCCATGAACGGCAGCTCGGCCATGACGCGGGCACGGACGACCTTCGGGTAGACGACCAGCCCGTCGGAGACGTTCAGCAGGATGTTCAGGATGGCGTCAGCAGCCAGGAAGCCCTCGGCCATTGCAATGCGCTTGTTGGCGGAGTCGTCCAGCGTGCGCTCAAACCACTGGGTACCGGCAGTGATGGCGGGGTTCAGCACGTCCACCATCAGGTAGCGGCTCAGCGCACAGATGCGCTCGCAGCGCATGGGGTTGCGCTTGTAGGGCATAGCGGAGGAACCGATCTGGTTCTTCTCAAACGGCTCCTCCATCTCCTTGAAGTTCGCCAGCAGGCGGATGTCCGTCGCCATCTTCATGGCGGACTGGCCGATGCCCGCCACGGCGGACAGCACATTGTAGTCCACCTTGCGGCTGTAGGTCTGGCCGCAGACCGGCACGACCTTGGTAAAGTCCATCTGAGCGCAGACGTCGGCCTCGACGGCCTTGATCTTGGCGGAGTCGCCGTTGAACAGCTCCACAAAGCTGGCCTGGGTGCCAGTGGTGCCCTTAACGCCGCGCAGCGCCAGCTGGGAGATCTGGTGGTCAAGCTCCTCCAGATCCATGTACAGCTCGTTCATCCAGAGCGTGGCGCGCTTGCCGACGGTGGTCAGCTGCGCGGGCTGGCAGTGGGTGTAGGCCAGGCAGGGCATGGCCTTGTACTCGTCGGCGAATTTGGCCAGATTTGCCAGCACGCCGATGACCTTCTTGCGCACGAGCTGCAGGCCCTCGCGCATGATGATGACGTCGGTGTTGTCACCGACATAGCAGCTGGTCGCGCCCAGATGGATGATGCCCTTTGCCTTGGGGCACTGCAGGCCGTAGGCGTAGACGTGGCTCATCACGTCATGGCGGACGAGCTTCTCGCGCGCAATGGCGTCCTCATAGTTGATGTCGTCCTTGTGCGCCTCCAACTCGGCAATCTGCTCATCGGTGATGGCCAAGCCCTGCTTCTGCTCGGCCTTAGCCAGCGCGATCCACAGCCGGCGCCAGGTGCGGAACTTGTTGTCATCAGAGAAGATGTACTGCATCTCATCCGACGCATAGCGGGTAGAGAACGGCGAAATATATTTGTCGTGTTGTGCCATTGGGTCAAATCCTCACAATCTTTTAAGCTGATAGTTCCAGTATAGCAGAAACTTTCCGAAATATCAAAGCTTGAAATAATTCACGCCGCCCTCAAAGATCGGCTGGTATTTGTCACCGGTGACGTTCTTATAGAGCTGCTCGCCGCTGCGCTCGCTGTGGCCCATCTTGCCAAAGACACGGCCATCCGGGCTCGTGATGCCCTCGATTGCCAGCACGGAGCCGTTCGGATTGTAGCGCATGTCCATCGTCGGGCGGCAAAGCAGGTCAACGTACTGGGTCGCAATCTGGCCGTTGTCGATGAGCTGGTTCAGCAGCTGCTCGTTGCAGACAAAGCGGCCCTCGCCGTGGCTGATGGCGATCAGGTGCTCGTCGTTGATGTCGCATTTGCTCAGCCAGGGGCTCTTGTTGCTGGCCACGCGGGTACGCACCAGCATGGACTGGTGGCGGTGGATCGTATTAAACGTCAGCGTCGGGTCGCTTTCGGTGATGGGACGGATCTCGCCGTAGGGGACCAGGCCCAGCTTGATGAGTGCCTGGAAGCCGTTGCAGATGCCCAAAGCCAGACCGTCGCGCTGGTTCAGCAGACGGTTGACTGCGTCGGCCACCGACGGATTGCGGAAGAATGCCGCAATGAACTTGGCGCTGCCGTCCGGCTCGTCGCCGCCGGAGAAGCCGCCCGGCAGCATCAGGATCTGCGCCTCGTCAAGCTCCTTCACCAGCGCCTCGCAGCTCTCGGCCACGTTGGCGGGGGTCAGGTTTTTCAGCACCAGAACATGCGGGTCGCCGCCTGCGCGGCGGAACGCGCGGGCCGTGTCGTACTCGCAGTTCGTGCCGGGGAATACGGGGATGACGACCCGCGGCGTCGCCAGGCGCACAGAGGGAGCCACGCGCTTGTTGGCGGGGCAGTCATGCTCCAGCGCGGGGACGAACTCACCGGCCTTGCGGTAGGGGAATACAGGCTCGAGCTTTTGCTCCCACAGCTCCTGCAGACGGGCCAGGTCAATGGCCTTGCCCTCGGCCTCCAGCGTGTAGTCCACGGTGGTGAAGCCGAGGAACTCACCGGCGGAGGCATCGAGCAGCTCCAGAATGACCGCGCCGTAGGCGGGCTTGAACAGATCGTTCAGGTCGATGTCATTGGACAGCTGCAGACCCACATGGTTGCCGACGCACATCTTGAACAGTGCCTCGGCCACACCGCCGTAGCCCGGCGTGGCGGCAGCCAGCACCTTGCCCTCGTCGATCATCTGTTCGACGGTCTTGTAAATGGAAATCAGGCTGCCAATCTCGGGCAGACCGTTCTTGTAGTTGGGGCGCAGGATGACAACGGAGCTGTTGGCCTTCTTGAACTCGGGGCTCTGCACGTCGCGGGTGTTGCCGATGGCCGTCGCAAAGCTGACGAGCGTCGGGGGCACGTCCAGGCCCTCAAAGCTGCCGGACATCGAGTCCTTGCCGCCGATGGACGCAATGCCCAGACCCATCTGGGCATCCAGCGCACCGAGCAGGGCGGCCAGCGGCTTGCCCCAGCGCTCGGGCTTATCGTTCATATGTTCAAAATATTCCTGGAACGTCAGGTACATATCCTCGTGGTGGAAGCCCGCGCAGACCAGCTTGGTCACGCTCTCGACCACGGCCATATACGCGCCGCGGTAGGGGTCAGCCTCGGTCAGGTAGGGGTTGAAGCCCCACGCCATGCCGGAGCAGGTCGTCGTCTCGCCGTCCACGGGCAGCTTGGCGGCCATAGCCATCGTCGGGGTCAGCTGGTACTTGCCGCCGTAGGGCATCAGCACGGTGGCTGCGCCGATGGTGGAGTCGAACCGCTCGCCCAGGCCCTTTTGGCTGCAGACGTTCAGGTCGCTGACCATGGATTCCAGCTTCTGCTCAAACGTTGCACCGGCAAACTGGGGCTGCCAGACATGGCCCTGCAGGATGTGCGCATCAGCGTGACGCTCGGCACCGTTGGAGTTCAGGAACTCGCGGGAGAGGTCAACGATGGTCTTGCCGTTCCAGACCTCGCGCATCCGCTTTTCCTCGGTGACGGTGGCAACGATAGTCGCCTCGAGGTTTTCCTCGGCGGCGTACTTCATAAAGGTCTCGGCGTCCTCGGCAGCAACGGCCACGGCCATGCGCTCCTGGCTCTCCGAAATGGCCAGCTCGGTGCCGTCCAGACCCTCGTACTTGCGGGTGACCTTGTTCAGGTCGATGTGCAGGCCGTCGGCCAGCTCACCGATGGCGACAGACACACCGCCTGCGCCGAAGTCGTTGCAGCGCTTGATAAGGCGGCAGGCGTCCTCGCGGCGGAACAGGCGCTGCAGCTTGCGCTCGATGGGCGCGTTGCCCTTCTGCACCTCGGCACCGCAGGTCTCAAGGCTCGTCAGCTTGTGCGCCTTGGAGGAACCGGTGGCACCGCCGACACCGTCGCGGCCCGTGCGACCACCCAGCAGAATGACGACATCACCCGGGGCGGGCTCCTCGCGGCGGACATGGCTGGCAGGCGTCGCGCCGACAACTGCGCCGATCTCCATGCGCTTGGCGGCGTAGCCGGGGTGGTACAGCTCCGCGACCTGACCGGTGGCAAGGCCGATCTGGTTGCCGTAGCTGGAATAGCCCGCGGCAGCCGTTGTGACCAGCTTGCGCTGGGGCAGCTTGCCGGGCATTGTCTCGGAAACAGGCTTCAGCGGATCAGCCGCACCGGTCACGCGCATGGCCTGATAGACGTAGCTGCGTCCGGACAGCGGGTCACGGATGGCACCGCCAATGCAGGTCGCTGCGCCGCCGAAGGGCTCGATCTCGGTGGGGTGGTTGTGGGTCTCGTTCTTGAACAGGAACAGCCAGTCCTGCTGCTCACCGTCCACGTCACACTTGATCTTGACGGTGCAGGCGTTGATCTCCTCACTCTCGTCAAGGTTCTTCAGAATGCCGCGCTGCTTCAGCGCCTTGGCACCGATGGTCGCGCAGTCCATCAGGGTGCGGTTCTTCCTGTCGCGGCCCGTCTCGGCGCGCAGTGCCATGTAGCGGTCAAATGCGGCCTGCACAAGCTCGTCGTCGATCTTCACGTCGTCCAGGATCGTGCCGAACGTCGTGTGGCGGCAGTGGTCGGACCAGTAGGTGTCGATCAGACGGATCTCGGTGATGGTCGGGTCGCGGTGCTCGGATTTGAAGTAGTTCTGGCAGAACACGATGTCCGCATGGTCCATCGCCAGGCCCTTCTCATTGCGGAACGCTTCCAGCGCGTCGTCGTCCAGCGCGGTGAAGCCGGTCAGCGTCTCGACCTCCGTCGGGATGGCAAACTCCATTTTCAGGGTGCTGCGCTCGTCAAGGCTTGCCTCGCGGGCCTCGACGGGGTTGATGACGTACTTCTTGATGGCGGCCAGGTCGGCGTCGGTCAGGTCGCCGTCCAGCAGATAGACGCGGGCGGAGCGCACCGCGGGGCGCTCGCCCTGGCTCAGCAGCTGGATGCATTCGCTGGCAGAGTCGGCGCGCTGGTCAAACTGGCCGGGCAGGTACTCGACGGCAAAAACGGTCTTGGCGTCGGGCAGCTTGTCGTAGGTCACGTCAACAGGCGGCTCACTGAACACGGTGGGCACAGCCTGCTGGAACAGCACTGCGTCGATGCCCTCGACGTCATAGCGGTTCAAAAGGCGTAGACCGGTCAGATTCTGGATGCCGACCAGATCGACCAGCTCATGCAGAAGCCCCTGTGCCTCGCCGTCAAAGCCGGGCTTTTTCTCAACATAAATGCGATATACCATTGTATTTCCTCCTGAGAGTTAAATTTGCAGGAAGTGACGGACGGAAAGCCTTCCCCCTGGGGGGAAGGTGGCCGAGGCCCCGTCCGAGGCCGGATGAGGGGAAAGTGTACCGCTGTATCCCGTTGACGGAAAGCTGCGGGAAGTTTGCCCTCATCAGTCACCTTCGGTGACAGCTTCTCCCGATGGGGAAGCCTTTTTACTGCATTGCTGCCAGCGCTCTTGCCCCAATGTCACTGCGCTTGTGCAGCTTGTCAAAATGGATGCTCTCCGTGGCAGCATACGCCTTTTTCAGCGCCTCGGGCAGGGTGTTGGCCGTGGCGGTCACGCCCAGCACACGCCCGCCGTTCGTGACGAGCCTGCCGTCCTTGATGGCCGTGCCGGCGTGGTAGACCGTCACATCGGCGGTGTCCAGCTGGCCCGCAGTCAGGCCGGTGATCTCCTTGCCCTTCTCGTAGGCGAGGGGATAGCCGCCGCTGGCTAAGATGACGCAAGCCGCCGCGCCGTCGCTGAATTTGACATCGGTCTTGTCCAGCGTGCCGTTCGTTGTGGCCTCCATCACGGTCAGCAGGTCGCTTTCCAGCAGGGGCAGCACGACCTGCGTCTCGGGGTCGCCGAAGCGGCAGTTGTACTCGATGACCTTCGGGCCGTCGGGGGTCAGCATCAGGCCGAAATACAGGCAGCCCTTGAAGGGGCAACCCTCGGCCTGCATGGCCGCAACCGTGGGCAGGAAAATCTCCTGCATGCAGCGCTCGGCGACTGCGGGCGTGTAGTAGGGGTTCGGGGCCACGGTGCCCATGCCGCCGGTGTTCAGGCCCTCGTCGTGGTCGAGAGCACGCTTGTGGTCCATGCTCGAGACCATCGGCTTGACGGTCTTGCCGTCGCAGAAGGACAGCACGCTGACCTCGGGGCCGGTCAGAAACTCCTCGACGACCACATGGTTGCCGGACGCGCCGAACTTTTTGTCCAGCATGATCTCCTTGACGCCGTCGGCGGCCTCCTGCTCATTCTGGCAGATCAGCACGCCCTTGCCCAGCGCCAGACCGTCCGCCTTGATGACGACGGGGTATTTGCCCTCGGCTTTGATGTAGTCCATGACCTTCTCGGGGTCGTCGAACGTCTCATATTTGGCCGTAGGGATGCCGTATTTCTTCATCAGGTCCTTGCTGAATACCTTGCTGGCCTCAATGCGGGCCGCGGCCTTGTCGGGACCGAATGCCGGGATGCCCACAGCGGCCAGCGCATCGACCATGCCCAGCGCCAGCGGGTCGTCCTGGGCGACGACGACATAGTCAAAGGCTTCTTCCTTGGCAAATTTGACCATGGCGTCCACGTCGGTGGCCGGGATGGCCTTGCAGTGGGCGTCATAGCTGATGCCGCCGTTGCCGGGCGCACACCAGATCTCGGAGCAGCGGGGGCTTTTTTTCAGCGCGCGGATGATGGCGTGCTCACGCCCGCCGCCGCC